>Ga0114918_10003160_pt1 | contig 14591 bp, 25 predicted proteins | sample LantaG_FD_87015 | JGI IMG/M metagenome (GOLD analysis project Ga0114918, IMG submission 87015) | Deep subsurface microbial communities from Baltic Sea to uncover new lineages of life (NeLLi) - Landsort_02402 metaG | ecosystem: Environmental > Aquatic > Marine > Oceanic > Sediment | place...
TAATTCCACCCCATGAACCTGGTACTTGACTTGGTGATGTAAACACAATTGGGTTTGTTGGTGTCCCAACCGCGTTAATCTTAGAACCTTGTTGTATTGATAAAAAAGCTGTAGTTGTTTCGTCAGCTGTAATGTTAGTCCCAGCGTCGATACTAAGGGTCACACCATTTGAGATTAGTACACCACCAGACAACATCCAATCAATGTTATTAGTTAAAGTTAGATTTTCATCAACAGTACCCGAAAGTTTGTTATATAGAACACCACCAACTTCAACAGTTTCTATTGTGTAATTCTTTGTTGGTTCAAGAATCTCTTCTTTTTTACAACTTGTAAACATTACAATACCTAGTATCATAAATGTCAATATTTTTTTCATTTTCATATCTTAATTTTATTAATAAATAAGGAGAATAACACCGCTTCGATATTACCATTGTGTTACCATTATGTTAAGTTAGGAAAAGTGATGTTTTTTACCTATATTTGTGGGTTAGGTTTTTTAGTGGTTATTGGTGTTTGTTTGCAAATGTTGTATAAAAATTTAGTTGAATATTTTAATAAGAACAGAAGCGTCAAAAAGAAAAAGAAGAAATTGGGTTAAAGGAAATGGTTGATAAAATGATACCTAAAGCTGAGTTGAAAGACGGTGCTTATTACAATGGTAATAGATGGAGAGGAAAACATGTTGCGATGTGGGATGGTGATAAGAAAGTGTTTTTAACAATCAATTTTACTATGGGTAATTTCTTTTTGGAAGAGTTACAACATTTTGAAGATGTTGCAGAAACAAGAATTGATGGTTTTATACCTTTTATTGAGATAGAAAAAGTATAAGTAAAGTAGTGATTTTTTTTTTGTTTGTTTTATTATATTTATAATAAAAACTAAAATGAAAGATTTACTAAAAGTATTATTAAGAGAAAATATATTAAGTGAGATTGATTGGCAAGGTAAATTTGGTGATGTGTCAAAGAAACCAATGACAATTGACCAAACAAAAGAATATTTAGCAAAAGTAGTTGGGAACTGCAAACTTAAACCAGCCGATAGAGAAGCAACAGCATTGGACAAACCTTATATCCATGCTAAAAAAATTCAGCAAGATGAAAGTGGTGAAATAGATATCGATAGTTTTATCGCTGATATCACTAAAATGCCAAAAGATATACTTAGTGTTAACTCTAAAATGGAAAAATCTAGTAGTGAAAATAGTATTTCGGTAAATATAGGTATTCCAGCGTTAAGAGGGTTAGTTTATGATATTGATGAAAAACTATTTTATATTGTTAACACTTGTCCAGGTGCTGGTTCATGTGCACTTATTTGTTATGCAAGAAGAGGTAGTTATGTAATGTTCCCAGATGTGTTTGTTAAACAAACTAGAATCTTAAATTTGTTATTAAATTTCCCAGAAAGATTTGAAAAAATATTACTTAGAGAATTAGAATCTTTTGCGTTAAAGAATCCAGATAAAGAAATTCAAATGAGATGGAATGATGCTGGTGATTTTTTCACTACTGAATATTATGCAATTGCTACTAGAATAACAAAACAATTAAAATCAGAAGGTTACAATGTTAAATCATATGGTTATACAAAAATGGGTGATGTTGTTAATTTAGCTGACCCAGATGTAACCATCAACTTTTCAGATGACGCTAACAAAAGAGAAACTGGAAAAATAAAAGATTTAAAAGGTGCTAAAAAATCAGTTATTGTAGCTAAAAATGTTTTTGATGATTTATTGGTTAAAGATGCCAAAAATAGAAATTACCAAACAAACGAAAAAGGTAAAGTAATGTTCAAAGATGGTCAAAATGGTGTGAATGAATTAAAACAAAGATTATCTAAACTTTATGATATTGATGCTAATACTATTGTAACTTATGATGAACTATTAAAAATACCACAAGGTGATGAGTTAATTTACAGTGTAATTGTTATGCCTAAAGGTGATGGTGATATCGGTGCACAAAGAAATGATGTAAGGACTAGTTTTTTACTATTCCATTAATAAAAAAGGAGCTCAATGGCTCCTTTTTTAATTTTACCTTCCTTGTCCTACGCTTTTTTTCTTATAGTTCTTAGCGTTTTTAGAAACTGAACTTTTGTTCTTAGAATGAATTCCAGGTCTTTTCTTTTTCCCTTTGCTAATCTTCGATGAAGATGCTGTTTTAACTGCTTTTGCCATAATATTAATTTTAATATAAATATTGGTAAAATTGATTTTTTATGTGTATGTTTGTAAAAAAGATATATATGAGTAAATACAATATTAATAATAAAAGTTTTAAAACTAAATCTGAAATAACTGATTATTTTAGAGTGATTATGTATAGATATGATGAGGGTATTCCTTTATCCTATGATGATTTTTATGATGTTTGTGAATTATTAAAATATCATGATGAATATGATATCAAAAAAGGTGTAGGTATAGAATCAATCACTATTGAATTTCATAATGATTTGTTGACTAACAAAAAAGCTAAATATCCACATTTTCAAATTAATAGGTTAGATGGTACATTTATTGATTTCTCATTCATTAAATGTATATCATATATTAATTCACCTAAATCAATTGAAAATAAATATATTGGTGATATTAAAAGAACTATGAGGTTTTTAGTTAAACATCAGATTGATGAATTTAGAGATGAATGTTTTGCTGTTAAGAAATATTTAAAATGTCCTATATTAGAAATTAATTTTTCTAAAAAAACTTGTCATATAGACCATACACCACCAAAGACTTTTGATGTTTTAGTGTTTCAATTTTTAAAAGAAAATAAGATTAATTTTGATAAGATTGAATTAAAAGAAATTAACGGTATATTTTCAACATTTAAAGATGAAGATTTAAAAAATAAATGGATTGAATTCCATGAAAATAATGCTTATTTAAGACCAACTCATCAAGCTGGTAATTTATCACAAAAGAAAACACCTATTGATTGGGGTTTATTAATATAAAATTTAAGAATATGAAAAATACAATTTACATTGATGTTGATACTGAAAGAGAACAACAAATCCTTATTACAAAAGGTGCAGAGAATCAACCAACAAACAAAGAAGAGGCAGCAAAGATGATAATCAATGATGTTGCATGTGTTTGTGAAGCATTATGTACGCTTATACATGTTGCTGACCAAAATCAATACGCAAAAAAAGATGAATTGATTACTGAATCAATAAAACAATTATCAAAAATTTGATTATTATTTTCATTGAAGATATATTTAATAAAAAGGTTAAGTATACAACATTTTGACTAACAATAGTTGTTTTTTAAAGTTCTAATACTACCTTAATAAAACCAACTAGAAAATAAAAATATAAATTAGTTGGTAATGTGAAAAAAAAATATTAACTTTGTGGAAAGAAATATTATGATAATCGACAAAACGAAAAAAAGTAAATTAACTGCTGTGCATTCATTCACAGTATTCCCTCAAGATTTGAATTATGCTAATTCACTTTTTGGTGGTAAAGTAATGGCAGAGATGGATATTGCTGGTGTTAAAGTTGTAAGACGTGCTTTATATGGTACTGGAGCTGATGGTTGTGTAACAGCTAGTGTTGATAGAATTGATTTTAAAAAACCAGCATTTTTAGGTGATTTAATCACTATGGTTTCAGAAATTAAAACACTAGGTAAATCTAGTATACAAGTTAAGATAACAGTAACAAGAGAAAGTATTATGGGTGATATTGATTATATATGTGCTGCTAATTTTACTTTTGTTGCAATGAAAGATAAAAAGTCATTCAAACATGGTCTTACTTTTGATATTTTAGAACCCAAAGAAGATGAAAACGAATCCAATAATTAAATTTAACGGTGGTAACCCAGTTACTTTATGTAATAGATGTAGTGCAATGATATGTTATGTTAGCTGTCGAGAAGAAGATGGTGAGTTTTGTAAAGTAAAAGAAATTAGAAACTTAAATGGTGTTGATTTTATAAAAACACCTATAGGTAAAACACCACCACCATTTTGTGATAAATGTGAAATGTTATTAAATTATTCACTAAATTAATAAATTATGAAAATAGAATTAACAAAAGAAAAAGTAGAAGCAATCATCAGCTCATGTGTTACATGTGACCATTTTGAAACTGCGATAGTTTATATTGAATTGTTTTATAAAAAATTTGGTGATATAGACATTTATAATGAATTAATTTGTTTACACAACAATAAATTTGATGAGTTAAGATGTAGTAAGTAAAACTCATTAAATAATTTTTAACATATCCAATATGGGTTTTTATATGGAAATGATGGCATATTTTGCCTCAATTATAGTTTTAATTTCATTTACAGTTAAAGATGTTGTGTTATTAAGGTTATTAAACACTGTAGGTTGTGTTTTGTTTTTAATATGTTCAACCTATCATGATAGAATACCATTAATTATTTTAAATCTTATGGTAATAGTTGTTAATATTTTGTATATTTATAAACCAATAGTTATTTTATGGAAGGAACGTTTAAAAAAAAAATAGTAGGTAATGAATTATACCTATTCAACGCAAAAGGTGATTTAATCTTCAAAAGATGGATAAACAATGGGTATTCCATGGTATTTACACCATTTGCTTACTCAAGCAAAGATAGTTTAATTTCAATCACAGATAAAGATGGTAAAATTATAAGAGAAAAAAATGATTAGTATTATAGTAGCCGCTTCTTCCAATCTAGCTATAGGTAAAGATAATAAATTATTATGGCATATTCCTAGCGATTTAAAACGTTTTAAAGAACTTACTACTGGTAAACGAGTATATATGGGTCGAAACACTTGGGAGTCAATACCGTTGAAGTTTAGACCCCTTCCTAATAGAGAGAATGTAGTTTTCAGTAGAGATATTAAATATGTTGCAGATGGTGCAATAGTTATGAATAACTTGAATAAAATCATTGAGGGTTATGAACGTAACCCATGTTATCATAACCTTGAAGAAGAGTTTATTATTGGTGGTGGTGATATTTATTCTAGGTTTTTCCCAATAGCTAATAAGCTTTACATGACTGAAGTGTTAAGCGAAGTTGAAGGTGATACCTATTTGGAAGGGTTTAACCTAGAAGAATGGAATCTAACCAACATGTCTCAAGTGTTGGAAGAGAACGGTTTCAAATTTATTTTCAAAGAATATATCAAAAAAGTTTCATAAAATTTGTAAAATCAAAATTAATGTCGTACATTTGTAATGTAATTAAAAATTATGAGTGAAGAACGCAAAAAAGCACAACCAAAACCAGTGGTGAAAGTTGAACCCAAGAAAAGGGTGGAAATAAAACCAGTAGCAAAAGTTGAGCCAAAGAAAAGAGTTAAACCTAAAGTTGTTGTTGAAGAGGTTCAACTAATTGTTAAAACAAAACCAGTTGAACCTAAGATAGTGTTGGATACAAATAACACTACTGAAGTTAAGGTTAAAAGAGCTGAAAATAAGTATATTAGAATAGCCTTGGATGCCAAACCAGAAGAAAGAAATGAGTTCTCAGCAAAAGTTAAAAGTGGTGAGATAAAATATGCGTATTACGCAACAGATAATGATAAAGGTTATCATTATTATATAGTTTTAAAAAAATAAAAATGGCTAATACAGTAACGAATATTGTAACAATTTTTGCCAATGATGAGGCAATAGACAAAATCAATGAAAGATTTGAAGTAGCTGGTGGGTACAGCGACATGGTTAAATTTGCAAAAGCATTTTATGATGAACCAGAAATAATTGAAGGGAAAGATAGTGAAGAAGGTGGTGTAAGTGTAAGTTGGTCTTTGGACAACATGGGTGCTAAATGGGTTTATATTGAGAATGATATAGACATGGATAGATGGAATATTGCATCAGCAAATTACTACCCACATGATTTCTTAAAACACTTATTTAATTTAGTAAACGAGATTGACCCAGATGCTTACATTGTAAACAAATACCAAGATGAAACATATGACCCAACTGGTGTTGTTGTTTATAAAAAAGATTCTGATGGTGAACCTATGTGGTATGAAGTAGAACAAGAATTTGAAGACCCAACAAATGATATGGATTGGGATGATGAGGGTTATGATGAAGCACGAGAAGATTTTACATATTCAGTAGAAAATTTTCACGATGAACAAGAAGAATACTGCATCAAAATGATTGATGAGGGTGATGGTAGAACATTTGACGAATAATTTAAAAACAAAAATAAAATGAGTTTAAAAGAAAAAATAAGCGAAGATTTCATGATAGCTTTCAAAGCTAAAGAAATGGAAAAGAAAAACTTTTTAGGTGTGGTTAAAGGAGAAATCCAAAATGAAGCTGGTCGCTCTGGTAAAGAAGATGATGAAACAGTTTTACGTATCTTAACGAAAATGGAAAAGTCTTTGAAACAAACCAATACTGCTGAATCATTGGCTGAATTAGAGTATATAAAACCATATTTACCAACACGTATGGATAGTGATGAAATTGAAGGTATTATCAGAGGTTATTACAATGACAATGGTTTAACAACTATGCCTTTGATAATGAGAGAATTCAACACTAATTATAAGGGTAAAGCTGATAATAAAGAAGTTTCAGTTATTATTAATAAAGTAATTTCTGGAAGATGATTTTAGCGTTTTTATTCATAATCTTGGTGCATTGGTTCTCTGATTTTGTGTTACAAACTCATCACATGAGTACTAGAAAAAGTAGTAGTAATTACTATCTAACAATGCACGTAGTTGTGTATACGTTCACAACAATATTTGCATGGGCTTTGGTTTTACCATTATTAGGTATACAATTATTTAGTGGAACAGTTTGGTTAGCATTTTTAGTTATTTTTGTAACACATTGGGTAACCGATTATTTTACTAGTAGACGTACTAGTAAATTATATAAAGAAGAAAAATATCACGATTTTTTTGTTGTGGTAGGTTTCGACCAAGTTCTTCATTACGTACAATTATTTTTAGTTTTAAATTACATTATTTTAAATCATAGTATATGACAACAGAAGAAATCTTTTCAAGTTTAGATAAAATGCTTGAAAATCCAAAATCAAAAAATTTCCTTAATCATTTAGTGAGGAGTTACATGCCAATATCAAATGTTGAGAAGGTAATGGATAAACCAGAAGGTGAGTTTAAATGTGCAATTTCAAAAGATGATTTGATATCTGTACAAGAAATCTTAGAAGGTATTCAAACTGAAGAATTTAAAAATGATTTCATGAAATCTATGAAGACTATGTTCGATGAGAATGCTGATAAGACGACAGCTATGGCCAAATTAATTGGTGAGAAGAAATTGGGTGTTACTGGTAAAGGTACAACAACTTTTATGTCAGTACCAGTTGCACAAGAGTTTTTTAATTGGGTTATCACAAAATCATTGAAAGGTGATAAACACATCAATTGGTTGTTAGGTAACATCAGACGTGAATCGTTTGTGAATAGAGCCAAAAATATTACTGATGACAAGGTTCAGTCAACAGTTAGAAAAATAGAAAAGAAAGCAGATAGAACCGCTACTTTCACTTTGGGTGATGCAAATGGAATGTTGGCACAACTCAAAGCCAAAATGGAAAACAAATAAATAAATAAATGAGATTAAAATTAGACCATCAAAATGTTTGGTTTACCTCAGACTTACATTTTTGTCATGCAAATGTGATTAAGTACGATGGTAGACCATACAAAAATGTGGAAGAAATGAATGAATTCTTGATTGAGAATTGGAATCATTACATTGACAAAGACGATGTTGTCTTTTATTTGGGTGATTTATCATTCGATAGAAGTGGAAAACAAACACAAGAAATTGTTAAACGTTTAAATGGTAAAATACACTATGTATTGGGAAACCATGATGATGAAAGAGATATAAGAAAACTTGGTCGTTTTGAAACGATTAGTGATTATATCAACCTATCAGTACCAGATGAAGATAACCCTAGAAAACGTCAAGGGATTATGATGATGCATTACCCAATACTCTCATGGGACAAAGCACATCATGGAGATTGGCATTTACATGGACACTCTCACCAAAGTCTTGTTAAACAAAACCCAGAGTACTACAAACGTAAAGTTTTAGATATGGGATGTAATGGTTGGGATTATTGTCCAGTACATTATACTGATATTAAACAAATAATGATAAACAGAGAAATTGAACGAGTAGACAATCACTAATAGTAATTAAACTTAAAAATAAAAGATATGAGCAGAAAATTAACACCAACAACTAAAAGAGATTTAGAAAAAATATCAAGAAGTTTAGCTAATGGTATTAGAATTGAAGTAGAACCTTTGGAGTCTACACAATATGATGAGACAGTAAATGAGTCGTTTGGAGTAAAACGTGATGATGATGATGACTATTATGACGATGATGAAGAATATACAGCTAATTCATATTCTGATGAAGTTAGTTTTATAGAATTTGCCATAGTAAATGCTTTCCTTCATGATTGTTTCAAGGGTAAACAAAAACAAGTAAATGTTTCAGCATATGGTGTTACTGATTCTATTGGTAGAATAACATTTGGTGGAGGTTTTGATATTACTAGTTCATATTGGTTTTTATGTAAACTTGATGACGATGATAATGAATACATTTTTCAAACAAAAATGTTTATTGATGGTAGAAATGAATTAGTAAACCAAATAAACATTACATGTAAAAAAGGTATTGTTCACGACAAACTTATGGATTTGTTTAAAAAATTGAAAAGTTTAGCGTTTAACAATTCAGAATACAAAGGTAAATGTATCAAAGTTAAATTGAGAGAAGGTCGTTTCAGAGGAATTGAAATTATAGATATCAAAGAATCATCAAACGAATTGATATTGAATCAAGTTCAAACTAAATTCATTGAACACTTTATTACACGTGTCGCTAGAGGTGGAAACGCTAGATATTTACTAAACGGAGAACCAGGAACTGGTAAAACAGAATCAATTAGAGAAATCGCTAGAAAGTTAATTCCTAACGTAACGTTTATAATTCCAGATTTCGGAAACACAGATGATTTAACATCAATCATGGAGGCATGTGAGATTTTTGATAACGCAGTTATCATCATGGATGATATCGATTTATACTTGGGTTCTCGTGAAAATGGAAGTTATACAAGATTATTGGGTCAATTCTTATCATTCTTTGATGGTGTTAAGAAACGTAAAATTAGTTTATTAGCATCTACCAACGATAAAGGATTGGTTGATAAGGCTGCGGAAAGACCTGGACGTTTTAATTTTACTTTGGATTATTCATTCTTAGATGAAACACAAATTGAGAAAGTTTGTAATATTCACTTGGAAGAAAAATGGAGAATCAAAGAAGTTTACGAAGCACTTAACGGTCAGATTAACGGTAAGAAAATAAATATTACTGGTGCGTTTATTGCTAACTTGGCTGATAACATCAAAGAAATGTCAGAAGATGATAAGGATTGGTCAATTGAAGATACAGTTTCTTTAATCAAAGAATCATATAAAGGGTTCTATTCTAGTCAAGTAGAAAAAGAAAAACAATCTTTAGGTTTCTTAACTAAATAAAACTTAAAAAAAGAATCCCAATAATTTGTTTTATTGGGATTTTTTTTATACATTTGTATTATAAAATTAAAAATATGGAAGTTAAAAAATTCATTGAACCATCTAACTACGAAGTTGGGGTTATTATTGGTCGTTTTCAAACGAACAAATTACATGAAGGTCACATAAGCCTAATTAGTCAAGTACTATCTCAGCACAAGAAAACAATCATACTGATTGGTATCTCAAAAATCCAAAATACAAAGAAAAATCCTTTAGATTTTGCAAGTAGAAGAGCTATGATATCTGAATTGTTTCCAAGTGTTATCATCTTACCTATAATGGACCAAAGGTTTGATGAAAATTGGAGTAGTGATGTTGATACAGCGATATCTTTACCTTTTGGTGATAAATCAGCTGTAATTTATGGTAGTAGAGACTCTTTTATTCCTTACTACAAAGGTCGTTACTCAGTTATTGAGTTAGAAGCAGCATCTGAACATAATGCTACAAACATAAGAGAAGAAATAGCTAAAGAAACTTTAGAAACTAGTGATTTTAGAGCTGGTGTTATCTACTCTGTATATAATCAAAGACCAGTTACTTACCCTACTGTTGATGTTGTTGTACATGATTTTGAAGGTAACATTTTATTAGCTAAAAAACCTAATGAAAAACATTGGAGATTTGTTGGTGGTTTTGTTGATAGAACAGATAAAAATTATGAAGAAGCTGCTCTTAGAGAGTTATCAGAAGAAACTGGTAGTAATTTAGTTGTTGATAACCCTAGATATATCACATCAATAAAAGTTGAAGATTGGAGATACGCAAAAGAAGAATCTGGGATTATGACTACATTATTTTTAGTTGATAAAAAATGGGGTTTTGCTAAAGCATCTGATGATATCGAAGATGTTAGTTGGGTATCAATATCAAAATTATCTAATGAACATGGAATTATGACTAACATAATGCCAGAACATAGAGAACTTATGCGTATCTTTATCGATAAAGTCTATAGTGAAAATCTAATACCTAAAGTTGGTGAAAGATTAGAAGAAGTTAAAAATGTAACTTATATAGAATAATTAAAATAAAAACAAAATAGTATGCAATCAGAAACTAGAAGAATGAAAAGAGATTTATCGTTAAAAAACGTAATTAAATCTAAATTAGCAGAAGCAATCAAAAATAAAGATTGGTCTTCTATCGAATCATTGGAAAGTCTTATCACAAAAGTATTGGATAAACCTAACAACCTTGTACTTATGGGAGATGCTTATAAGTATTCACATCACAAATTCTATGAAGATAACACAACTACTGTTTATTCATACATGGAATCACGTGGTGGTCGTTTCAACGAAACAGTATGGTTTGGTCTTGAGATGTTCATCAAAGAATATTTAGAGGGTGTAGCTATCACACAAGAAGAATTAGAGGAAGCATATGAGTACTTAGGTACAAAACATGGTGTGTTTGGTCGTGATGATGTATTCGACAAATCTAAATTCCAATACATAATCGATGTTCACGGTGGTAAATTACCAGTACGTATAAAAGCAGTACCAGAAGGTTCAGTTGTGGGTGTTAAAAACGTTCTTATGACTATTGAGAACACTGACCCTAATTGTTATTGGTTAACAAACTTCTTGGAAACAATCATGATGCAATTATGGTACCCAATCACTGTAGCAACATTATCTCGTGAGGTCAAAAAAATCGTTATCGAATATTTCGAAAAAACAGTTGCATTGCCAGATGACATTATGAGAACAGTTGTTGAGTTCGTATTGAATGATTTCGGATTTAGAGGTGTATCTTCAGTACAATCAGCTGGTTACGGTGGAGCAGCACACTTGATTAACTTTATGGGTTCAGATACAACTGTTGCATCAAAACGTATATGTGAATACTACAATACAGATACAATCTTTGGATTGTCTGTACCAGCAACTGAACACTCTATCATGACTATTAAAGGTGAAGCTGGTGAAGCTGAAATGATGAAACGTGTGTTAGAGAAATATCCTACTGGTATTGTTGCGTGTGTATCTGACTCTTACCACATCTTACGTGCATGTTCTGAATATTGGGGAACTGAGTTACGTGATTTGATTTTATCAAGACCAGCAACTCCAGGTAACCAATTAGTTATCCGTCCAGATTCTGGTCACGTTGTTAACACATTGAAAGCGGTATTCGAAATCTTGTTTGACAAGTTTGGTTACACAGTAAATGACAAAGGTTTCAAAGTATTGCCTCCACAAATTCGTGTAATCCAAGGTGATGGTGTAAACATCAATTCAATTCGTGAGGTTTACGAAGAATTAACTTCTTTGGGTATTTCTGCTGAGAACATAGTGTTTGGTATGGGTGGTAAATTATTACAAGCTGATATCAACAGAGATACTCAAAACTTTGCAACAAAAGCATGTTTCGCAGTTGTAAATGGTGAACACCGTGATTTGGTTAAATCACCAACAGAAGTTGATGAGAATGGAGATTTAAAACCATCATTCAAGAAATCTAAACAAGGTCGTTTGAAATTGGTTAGAGATTATAATAACCATACTTACAGTACTGTAACATCATTGGAAGATAAGTATGTTGAATCACGTGATGAATTAAGAACTATTTTTGAAGATGGTAAGTTATTAACTGAAACACCATTTGAAACTATCAGAAGTAGAGCTAAAATTTTTAAAGTAAACGTAGAATTAGTATAATGACAACAGATAAATTTGTATTCTTTTGGGGTGGGACATTCAGCCAATGGTGTCCTTCCACATTTGAAATCGGTGGGTTTCAATATAATTGCTGTGAACAATACATGATGGCACAAAAAGCATTATTTTTTGATGATTTTGTTATCTATAATCAAATAATGGAAACAAGTCATCCAGCTCAGCAAAAAGCATTGGGACGAAAAGTAAAAGGTTTTGATAAAGAAAAATGGGATAGTGTTTGTAGAGAAATTGTTTACGATGCAAACTATGCTAAGTTTACTCAAAACCCTAAAATGATGTCTGAATTGATGGCAACTGGCGATAGAGAAATCGTAGAGGCTAGTCCAGAGGATAAAATCTGGGGAATTGGTTTACATGAAAACGATGAAAGAGTTCATGATAAATCAAAATGGCAAGGAACCAATTGGTTAGGTGAAGCTATCATGCAAGTAAGAGAAAAATTAAGAAATATTAAAATTGAAATGTAATGATTAGATACGTAGATGGGGACCTAGTTAAAATGGCCCAAGAAGGAAAATTCGATGTAATAGCACACGGTTGTAACTGTTTCACGGATGAAATTTAGTTCTTTTTTAGAAACCGTGATATTTATTAATAAATAAAATATTATGGAAACAAAAAAATGTACTAAATGTGGTGAAACAAAAGATACGTGTGAATTTTATAAAAATTCTAAATCTAAAGATGGGTTAAAAACATGGTGTAAAACTTGTCATTTAGAAGATAGTCGTAAAAGAGAAAAGAACTATAATGAAAAAAGACGAGAATATCGTTTAAAAAATATAGAGGAATATCGTGAAAATAAAAAGAAATATTATAACGATAATAAAGAAAAAATTTTAAACGATAATGCATTATGGCGACAAACTTTTAATGGTCGTTTATTATCATATAAACGAGCAGCTAAAGCTAGAGATATTGAATGGTTATTAAATGATGAAGAATTTAATTTATTCTGGCAGAAACCTTGTACATATTGTGGTTGTGAAATTGAAACTGTTGGTATTGATAGGTTAGAAAGTTATAAAGGATATTTTCTTGAAAATTGTGTATCTTGTTGTTCTACGTGTAATAAAATGAAAATGGAATTAAGTAAAGATGATTTCATAAATAAAATAAAAGAAATAACAAAATTTTTAAAATTGTAAATTATGATAAAGTATGTTGAAGGTGACTTAATTAAGTTAGCAAAAGAAGGGCAATTTGATGTTATTGCTCATGGCTGTAATTGTTTTCTGGCTATGGGTAGTGGTATTGCACCGCAAATTAAAAATGCTTTTCCAGAAGCATATGAGGCTGACTGCACAACAGTTGCTGGTGATGAATCAAAGATGGGTACTATTACTCATACTGTTTACAGTAAACCAACTATTGTAAACATTTACTCACAATACGATACCAAAGGTAGACGTAGTGGTAACATGGATTTGGATTATGATGCATTGCGTTCTGGTTTGAAAGCAATGAAAGAAAAGTTTTCTGGTAAAACATTTGGTCTTCCAATGATTGGCTCTGGTTTAGCTGGTGGTGATTGGGATATCATTGAGAAAATCATCCAAGAAGAGATGATGGGTGAGTATGTAACTATTGTAAGATACGTGCCATGAAAATAATTTTTATCGATAAACCAATATAAGATGCAAATACTATTGAAAAACAATTAATTGATGGTAGAGTAGTTTATTGGTGTGTCGTTAGTGAATGCATGAAATTAGAGGAAACTTTTAGGGAGTGGTTAGTTAGAATGGAAGAAAGAATTAGCACACACCCTAATTATAGTTCCGTTGAAGGTCTTTTAATTTATAATATGCAACCAGTTGTGTCTATCCCTTACGAAGGAGTAACACGTGGTGGTATGATTATTAGATATGCTTTTTTAAAGAAAAAAGATGAATACATTTGATTTTTAATTTATTTTTAGTACCTTTGTAATATGAAATATATATTTTTAGATATAGATGGTGTGTTAGCGACAAATTCAACATATGGAGTTGGAACCAAAAACAAATGGGGTTCCTATATGTTTGATGTTAAATGCGTTGCGGCATTTAATTTCATACTCCAAGAAACTGGGGCTGAGATTATATTGTCATCTGATTGGAGAAGTCATTATACTTTACAAGAAATGAGGGAGATTTTTGCACATAACTGTGTAATTAGAGGTCCAATTGGGTTTACACCATCACTAAAATCGTACAAAGGAGATAACCTTGAAGGTGGACGGGCAGATGAGATTAAAGCTTGGTTAGAATTACATGCATGGAAGAATGATGTAAAGTGGGTTGCAGTTGACGATTTGAA
>Ga0114918_10003163_pt1 | contig 14587 bp, 6 predicted proteins | sample LantaG_FD_87015 | JGI IMG/M metagenome (GOLD analysis project Ga0114918, IMG submission 87015) | Deep subsurface microbial communities from Baltic Sea to uncover new lineages of life (NeLLi) - Landsort_02402 metaG | ecosystem: Environmental > Aquatic > Marine > Oceanic > Sediment | place: Baltic...
AGAGAGAGAGGGAGAGGGAAAGAGAGAGAGAGAGAGAGAGAGAGAGAGAGAGAGAGAGAGAGAGAGGGAGGGAGAGCACTACAAATCGAACGAAAAAAAACTCACCTTTTTTTCCCTCGAAAAAAAAACAAAAAACAAAACCAAACAAACAGCGGCAAGCCCCTCGACCTCCGCTTCATCTTCGAAAGGGCCCACGCGCACGGGGGTTACACGGGAACGACGGAGGCGAAAAAGTGGGCGTCGATCGCGGCCGGCATGGGCCTCGACAACAAGACGATCACGAACGCGGGCTGGCTCGTCCGGACGCACTACCTGCGGTTCCTGATGCCCGTCGAGGCGGCGATGCGGGGGGAAGGGGCCTACAAGGGCGCGGTGCCGCTGCCGCCGATGAGCGAGGAGGCCGAGAGGCGGGAGGAGGAGGAGGTGGCGGCTGAGGCCGCGGAGGCGGCGGAGGCCGCGGCGGCGGAGGCGGCGGCGGAGGCCGCGGCCGCGGCTGCTCTCGCCGCGGAGGAGGAGCACAAGGTCGAGGTCGGAGGGGAGGAGCCGCCGGCTGCTGCCGCTGCCGCTGCCGCCCCTGCTGGTGGTTCCGAGGGTCGCAGGGGGCGCTCGAGGTCGCAGCAGACCAGGACTCCGAGCATGGAGCCGAACGCGCGCAGCGACTGATAGAGTTTCTTCCATTCTGGAGCGCGAGACAGAGAGAGAGAGGGGGAGAGAGAGGGAGAGAGAGAGGGGGGTGGGGTGGGGTGGGGGGGAGAGAGAGAGCGAGAGCGAGAGAGCGAGCGAGCGAGAGAAAAGACATTGCAAAAAAAGAAAGCAAAAAGTTTCAAAAAAAATTACTCTTACAAACGCAGCGAAGGCAGAAAGAGCGAGTCAATCTAACGCGACGTGCACCGCGGGACAATTCAGGAAGGGTACAAAGCAGACGAAGAAAGAGCAGCAGAGAGAGTGCGTGAAAAAAATCTTCGAGTTTTTTCAGGGCGGCAGCGGCGCGGCCGCCGCGGCCGCGGCCTCGGCCGCCCCGCTCGGCACCAGCTCCTCGAGCCTGAAGGGCTCCCCGGCCCCGCCGCCGGCAAAGTGCGCCTCCGCCGCCGCGGCCACCAGCTGCCTCAAGGCCCTATCGAGCTTCGAGGTCGGCCACGAGGAAGAAGAGGAGGGCGGCGGCGGCGACGGGGCGGCGGCAGCAGGGGACGAGGAAGAAGGAGCCTCGCCGCCGGCGCCCCCCCCGCCCCTCTCGGCCACCGCGCGCCAGTGGCACAGCAGCGCCGCGTTGAGGGCGTCGGCGGCGGCCTGCCGCTGCTGCCTCGAGGCCAGCCCGGCGAAGGGCGAGTCCTGCGGGCGCGGGTAGGCCGCGAGCGCGAGGACGTCGCAGGCGAACTCCGAGTGCGACGGAGGCGGGGGAGGGGGCGGACGCTTCCCGTCTCCGCCGCCGCCGCCGCCCAGAGACGCCGGCGCAGGCAGCGGCGGCGAGAGCGCGCGGGCAAAGGCCGCCGACCTCTGCGCCTTCCCCAGGGCGGCCTTCACCTCCTCGCAGGCCTCGTCGTCGCCGCTGCCTTCCTTCGTTCCGCCCTTGCGCAGGCTCTCGATGAGCTCCTGCGCGTCGAGCAGCAGAGCGACCTCGGGCTCGGCGAGCGCTGCCGCCGCGACGACGGGGTGCGCCGCGGCGACCGCGGCCGCCATTATGGCCTCGAAAGCGGTCGCTGCCATTTCCCCCCTCCCGCCGGCGCTGACGCGCCCGCTGGCCCCCCTCGCCGCCTCCACGTCCCCCTCCGACACGAGCGCGCGCCTGGCCGCCGCACGGGAGGGCAAGGTTATTTCCGCGACGAGCCGGGTCGGGCCGTCGTCGGAAGAAGGAGGAGCGGAAGCGCGGCCATCGCCGCCGCCGTCGGCAGCGCCCGCGCTCTTGTCGAGCGCTCCCAGCGTCCTCTCGAACCCCTGCGTCAGCAGGTAGTCCCTCACGAGGGCCAGGCAGAGGCCGCTGACGTCGCCGGAAGAGGAGGAAGAGGAAGACGACGCCGAAAACGGAGCCATCGCCGCCGCGGCCTCGGCCTCAACGGCGGCCTTGGCGCGCGCCCTAGCGGCGTCGACGGCGCCCTCGAGGTCGAAGCGGAACGGCGCGGCGCCAAAGTTGGCGGTCACCTTCTCGCCGCGCGAGTGCAGCCCGATCGTTGGGTACAGCGACCCCGAGGTCAGCGAGGAGGTGGTGACCGTCGTGGGCGTGAGCGCGCCAGCGGCGGAGGTGGCAGCGGCGGAGGAGGCTACCATCGCCGCGGCAGAAGCCTTGCTAGCAGACCCGCCTCCGGCGCTCGAGGAAGGGGAGGCTGAGCGGAACGCCGCGCCGAGGTACTTGCCGTTCTTGGTGAAGAAGACCTCCCTCGCCTCCCAGTCGATCCCGCACCCGACGACGTCCCCGTTGCCGAACCTGGGGCCGTAGGGCTCCCCCGAGCCCCGAGCGTGGTACTTCCTGCCGTCGTCGCCGTGGTAGCCGAAGGTCCCGGGCTCCCAGCCGGGCTGCCTCCCGAGCTTGGCCGAGGCGTCGGTGAGCCCGACGCCGATCAGGCCGCGCTCCCCGACCGAGACGACCTCGACCTCGAAGTAGGCGATGGCGCAGGCTCGCGGCGCCGGCGCGTCGGCCTGGATGGCGCCGACGTCGTTGGTGTGGGAGCCGGAGCCGGTGTAGGAGACGGTGAGCTTGTCCTTTGATACCTGGGAGATGTTTTTTTTTGTTTTTTTGACGTGGAGGTCGAGGTCGAGGTGGCGAGAAAGGTGAGGGGGACGACGCTGAAAAACAGTCATCTTTACCCTCTTTGTCCTGCTTTGGTGTGTTCTTCTTTCTTCGCTTTCTCTGGCTCTCTGTCAAGCTCTCGGAGTGCCTGGTGGCATAGTGCAGCAACAAAGGCGAGCAGACGAGCCGCAAACGGAAAAAACAAACCCGCAAAAAAACATCATTGTCCATCGAAAAAACCCATTCAAGCTCTCTCTCACCTTGAGAAAGTTTCCGAAATTCATCGTGCAGAACGCCGCGGGCTGTCTCTCTCTGGAGCCCTGCGGGGGGCCCGCGCCCACGCCTGCACCGACCGCGACGTGCGGCGGGAGCAGCGAGCGCGACGCCGGGTCGTAGGCCCATGCCATGGCGAGAGGAAGAAAGAAAGAAAGACAGAGAATAGAAGAAAAAACGAAAAGTGAGACCGACGTTCTCGAGGACGTCCTCGATCTCGGGGAGATTTTACACTTTCAAACTTCAACCAGACGAACCTCAAAACCTCAGAAGCCCCCTCACCGACGCGGCGCTTCACCGACGCGGCGCTTCACCGACGCGGCCCCGGAGCCGGGACCACGCCGTCGAGCGAGCGCATCCTCTGGTAGCCCGCGCTTTCAATTCCTCCTCCTCCTCCTGTGCTGGACGCACCTCCGCCCCCTCCTCCTCCTCCGTCCTCTCTTCCTCCCCCCCCGGAAGAGGAGACGACGACGACGGACCTCGGAGAGGCCGCCGCCGCCGCCGACAGCGCCGGCCTCGGCCTGAGCCACCGCTGCAGGAACAGGATCGCGAACGGCGTCGTGAAGGTGATGGCGGAGATGACCCCCCAGAGGGCCCTGCCGTCGCAGTTCCCGGGCGGAGGCGGAGGTCCGGGGGCCTCGCCGGCCTTCCTCTTCTTCGTGCTCGGGCAGGGGCCGTTGCCCGCGCAGAAGCGCTGGAGGAGCGCGCCCGACAGCGCCCCCGTGGGGAGCTTGGCGAGGAATAAGGGAGCGGACGCCAGGGCCGTGAAGAGGCCCTCGCGGCCGTTTGGGGCGACCGCCATTGAGTAGTCGTACCTTTTGATCGAGAGAGATCAGAGAATCGTTTTTTTTTTTTTTGAAAGGTCGAGAGGTTGCTGCTGTGAGTGAAAAAAAAAGTCGAAAAAAAGAAAAAAACATGAACGAAAAAAAACAACGAGAAACGCACCACCTCGGGCTCCAGATTGCCTCCCCGACAGACAGCAGCGCCACGAAGCCCGCCGTGCCCCCCAGCGACGGCGCCGCGACGATCGCGAGCGGCGACCCCGCGGAGATGTACCCCCCGTAATGGATCGCGTCGAAGGGCTCGAGCCACGCCAGGGCCGCCCCGACGACGGGCACGAGCGTCATGATCATCGCAGGGTTGATGGCGTAGATGGATCCGGCCGGGGCCGAGCAGCCAAAGGCGCGCGCGACGAACTTCGGCAGCGTGGCGTCCAAGTGTCGGAAGATGGACTTGAGGTTGACGGTGAGGATGCTCATCGCGACGAACTTGTAGAGCTCGGGGCCCGCGACGGCGCGGAGCGTCGAGGTGGCGGCGAGCCACGAGGCCTCGAGCAAGGAGGAGAAGCTTTTCCTCTTCTTTCGCCGGTGCTGCTTCGAGGCGCTCGCGGTTTCTTCGGCTGCGGCCGCGGCGGCAGAGATTTCGGGAGGAGAGGCAGCGTCGTCGTTCGCTAGGCTCACGCCGTCGAAGGAGACAGAAGAGCGCGTGGCCCCGCGGGGAAGGAGGTTGATCGCAGAGACGGAGCCGTCTCCCGCGGCGGCGGCGGGGGCGCCAGCGGCCGTCACCGTCGCCGCCGTCGCGGCCGGAGAAGAAGCGGAAGCCTCCTCTTCTTCCTCCTGCCACTTGCCGCTCTTGACGAAAATCGCCACCACGATTATCTGCAGCGCCGCGGCAGCCGCCCCAAGCCCCATGTACGCCCTCAGCCCCGGCGGGGGCCTGGCTTTGGAAGTCAAGGGAACGTGGACCAGAAAGACGTCGCGCAGCAAGCCCGCGACGAGCGCGGCGAGGTTCATCGCGACGTAGAAGATCGAAAAGGCGAACCCGCGGGCGTGCGGCGGGGAGCACCTCTTGACGCCGATGGTCAGCACGGGGACGCCCAGGGCCCCGCCGATCGCGGCCGGGACGAAGAAGCAGAAGAGGGCCACCCCCTTCGACCGCGTCAGCGCGAGCGCGGCGCGCGCGGCGCCCGTCGCGGCGGCCGAGAAGAGCAGGCACCCGCGCACGCCCACGGCGTCGATCACCGCGCCCCCCAGGACGCCGTACAGGACGATCAGCATGCCCCAGGCGCCGTAGATGGAGCCGGCCTGGACGTCGGGCACGCCGAACTCGCCCGTGAGGTAGTCGGCGGCGGTGATGGAGAGGGAGAAGTAGTTGAAGGACTCGAGGACCTGAGTTTTTTTTTTTTGAGGATTGAGGGTCGAGAAGCGGGAGAGGCGAGAGGGCGCCCACGCTTTTTCCCCTCTCTCCCCCTCCTTCTCTTCTTCTCCCCTCCCCTCCTTACCTTGACGGCGTTGATCGCCCAGAGCTCTGGGGAGCAGTCCTTGAGACTCCGGAACCCCCCGGCGATCTTGGACAGCAGGGAGGACTTTGTGGTCGTTGGCGTCATTTCAACGAGGTGAGGGGGAGGAGGAGGAGGTTGAGATTGAGGTTGCGGCATTGCTGCTCAATCGATCGATGGTTTCCTATTCTCTGCGTACGCCCGCCGAAGAGAGAAGCGGCGCCCCTGCTGCCTCTGCCGCGCCGGCGGGAGGTCTCGAGCGTTATCGAGGAGCGTGCTCTCCAGCGACAATCGCCGCGCGGGAGCGCTTGAGTTTCGCGTTCGAGGAGAGGGAAAACACGAGTTTGATTTTTTTGCTTCGAAGAAGCATTCGTTTCTTTCCTCCTTTCTGCTCTTCTCTCACTTTTTCTCTTTGTTCGTTTTTTGCCGCAATGGGCCGCGACGGCTCTTCCTCGAAAAAGGACAAGAGGAAAAAGAACAAGAAGGAGAAGATAAAGAGCAGGCGCTCTTCTCCGTCTTCTTCTTCCTCTTCCGACGACAGCGATGGTGGAGGTCGCGGTGAAGCAGAGGCCAGGAGGCTCGCGAGGGCTTCCAAGCTGGTAAGGAGAACGAGAGTGGAAGTGGAAGAAGAGAAAAAAGACGTCGATGGTGATGGTGGTGGTCATCTTTTTTTGACGTCAGATTGATTGTTCTCGGAGAGCGTGCTCTCCGTTTCTGCTCGCGCTCGCGCGACGGCTAGATCGAGCAAATCCCTCTCGAAGCCTGTGTCGGGGTTTCAAAGCATCTGGACGAGGGAGAGCGGAAGAACGCCGGACTAGTTTACGTTTTCAATGCTCCGCTGTTTTTCTTTTTTTTCACTCGACGCTCACCCTTCCGAAAACTCTTCACCTCCAACCAAACCCAAAAAACAGGCCGCCAAGGTCACCAAGCACCTCCAGAAGCACGCCGCGGGCGTCCAAGCGGACGAAGACGGCGGAGCCGACGGCGCGGGAGGAGCTTCGAAACAGCAGCAGCACCACGGCTACCTCGACGACGACAACCCCTTCAACGACGCCGCGCTCTCCTCGCGCTTCGTGTGGGGCAAGAAGATCGAGAGGGAGATCCGCGGGGGAGGCGATGCGGCGGCGATGACCGCGCGGGCGGCGGCGCAGAGGGCCGCGGAGCGCGCGGAGGAGATCGAGAAGGTGAAGCGGCGCAGGCTCGAGCGCGAAGAAGAAAAGGCGCAGAGAGAAAAGGAGGCCGTCGAGGCTGCGCGCGTCAAGGCTTGGGAGGAAGGGCTGGAGCTCAACAGGAAGGAGGAGACGTTCCACCTCGAGCAGGCGAAAGTGCGGGCCGCGGCGAGGCTGGTCGACGGGCGAGGGACGGCGGCGGACGTCCTGGCCAAGGAGCTCCACCTGCTCGCGCCGCCGTGGAGGCTGCCCGCCGAGGCGTCGCCGCCGCATTTGTCGTGGGTGAGGACAGACTCCGGGAGCCTCGGCGCGACGGCTGCGGCGGCAGCAAATACCGGCGACGGGTCCCTGTCGCTGGAGGAGCTCAAGGAGCTCGTCGACGACGTGCGCGGCTGGATCGAGCTCGACTGCGCCGAGGACGCGTCTCGGAGGTGGTGGTCCTCCGCGCTCGTCGCGGCCGAGGACGCGCTCGCGGATTTTTTGAAAACCTCCTCGGCTTCTTCTTCTTCCGCTTCCGCCGTCCCTGCCGCCACCAGCGATGTCGGCGTCCATGCCTCGGTCGACGCCGACGTCCGCGCGATGCTCTCTGGAAAAGGACCGTCGCAGCTGCTCGAGCTCGAGCGCGGCATCCGGGCGCGCCTCGCCTCGGGCGAGCTGCCCGACCCCGACTATTGGGCGGGAGTGCTCCGGCGCATCGCGAGGGCGCGCGCGCGGGCCGAGCTGGGCGAGATGCACCGGGAGCTGGTGGCGGTCGCCATTGAGGCGTGCGCCGCGGAGGACGCCGCGGAGGCCGCCGAGGAGGAGGAGGCGCGGCGGAGGAAGAGCGAGGGCGGCGGCGGCGCCGCCGCCCCGCTCAAGCCGCTCCCGCCCCCGGGCTCCGCTGCCGCCGCCGCCGCTTCCGTGCTCGCGAACGCGGGCATCGACAGGAGGAACAGGGAGGCGGAGCAGAGGAGGTCTCTCTCTCCGGGGGGCTCGGGAGGAGCAGGAGGAGAAGAGGACCGAGAGGGCGAAGGCGAGCGGGCACGGAAGGCATCGGCGGCGGCGGCCGCGGCCGCGGCCGAGTGCAACGATGGGCGCTTCTCCCCGCCGCCGCTCTCGTCGTCCGAGGCCGACGCCCTCTCGGCCTCGTCTTCTTTGGGCGCGTTTGTCGAGCTCGTCGACGCGGACGATGACGCGAGGCTGCGGACCTACCTCAGGGCCAGGGCGCGATACCACGCGGCGAGGAGGCTCTTCGCCGCCTCGGTTGTTGCCGCAGCCTCGAGCTCGGGTTCGGGCCCGGCGACAGGGAGATCTTTCAACGTCGACGACGAAGAGAGGGACGCGACCTCTCCCTCCGCGATCTATCGCGCGCTGGCCCTGGCCCACGGCTCCGCCGCGGATCGAGCGGCCGCACTCGAGGAGGAAGAAGAGGACGAAGGGCGAGGCGGGGCCGGAGCCGCCGGAGCCGCCGCCGCCGCCTCGGCGTTCCGCGAGCTCGCCGCCTCGGCGATGGCCGCGGCCGGCGGCGCCGGCGACTTCCCCTTCACCGCCGACGCCCTCTCCGACGTCCCGTTCTCCTCCGCTTCCCACCGCCGCCGAGCTCCCGTTCCCTCGCCCCTCCTGGACGACGACCGCTACAGGCCGCGCAAGCCACTGTTCCACAACAGGGTGCACACGGGGTTCGACTGGAACAAGTACAACTCGACGCACTACTCGACCGACAACCCACCCCCGAAGGTCGTCCAGGGGTACAAGTTCAACATTTTTTACCCCGACCTCCTGGACCCGAGGGAGCCCGAGAACGCTCCGAAGTACTCGCTGGAGAGGGACCCGAGGGCGGGCCCGCAGGGGGACACCTGCCTGCTGCGCTTCTCGGCGGGGGCTCCCTACGACGACTTGGTCTTCAGGATTGTGAATCGCGAGTGGGAGTACCAGAGGTCGAGGGGGTTCCGGTGCGTGTTTGACAGGGGGATCCTGCAGCTTTACTTCAATTTCAAGAGGACGTTCTACCGGCGGTAGCGTGGGTTGGTTGCTTTGTTGGTTGGTTGGAGGAGGAAGTGGGAAGAGAGAAGAGGAGAGAACAAATAGTTTTTTTTGTTTTTTATCTTTTGTATTTTTGCAACCTTGTCCCCCCCCCACCGAAAAAAAAAAAACAAGCAAAAAAAGCGCCCCTAGTCGGGGACAGGAGAGAAGAAGAAAAAGGAGGAAGCTCAGCCCTCCACGATCTCGAAAAGAGGAATCGAGGGCTGAGAGCAACTCTGGGCTTTTGCAGCTCGTTTGGCCAGGGATGATCACAACTTTCTTCGAATCCAATCTCCTGAAATCTTCGACCTTTCCTTTCCCACCTCCCACCGCTTCCAACAATGGCCGCCACGCTCTCCACCAACTTCATGGGCCGGACCCTCAAGGTCGGCAAGGCCTCGACGGTCACCCGTCAGGCGCTTCCTGCTCGCAGCGCGGTCAAGGTGACTGCGCTGTTTTCCAAGAAGACCGCTGCTGCTCCCAAGAAGGTGCGTTCTCCCTCTTCTTTCGAACTTTTCCTGCTCGCGTTTTACCCTGCAAGGCGCCGCCTTTCCTCGTTTCAATCGACATTGTGCAGACCTTTCGAACAGTGCGCAAGCTCGCGCGCGGAAAGCGGGAAAGCGGAGCGAAGGGAAGGGCCGCTGCGAGGCGTCGGAGAATTGATGCAGAGAGTCTGTTGAAGCTCTTTTCGTACTTTCTCCCACGGAAACGCGCTGCTCGATGAGGCTTTCTTTCGACGCCCGCTCTCTCCTTGCTTTCCGCCTTTTTTTCCCCTCGTGCCTTCGCTGGATATCGTGATTTGAAAGCAACGACCCAGCGAGCGTGGGTTCCGGGAGAAAGGGGAAGCAGAAGAGGCCGAGCCGAGGGGCAATGCTCCATGCTTCTCCTTTTCTCGACGGAAGCACTCGCGAAACAAGGCACGAAAAAAACAAAGCAACGCCTCCCTCGCGCCCGCGCGCTAGCGGTCGAGAAGCAAACTCAGCCGAGTAAAAAACGAGGTGCAACGCTGCTCTTTTTTCCCCTCTCTTTTGCTTTCTCCTCCGCTTTTCCGCGCGCCAACTTGAAGAGAACTGAGCGACGTGTGGCGAGGCCGAGGCTCCTCCCCTTTCTCCCTTCCCCTCCTCCTCCCTCGAACCTCGACCTCTTTCCCCCTCAACCCACCTCCTCTCAACTCTTCTCAACTCTTCTCAACCCACCTCCTCTCCCCCCTTTTTCTCTCTCGACCCCGACCCCTTTTTCTATCTCTTCAACTCCCGCAGGGCGCCGCCGCCCCCAGGAAGGTCCTCACCTCGGGCAAGGACATCAAGGCCACGCAGTTCACCATCGGCCTCTCGTCCAAGAAGGGCAAGACCGTCTCGATCGGCTTCACCAAGTCGAACGAGCTCTTCGTCGGCCGCATGGCCATGCTCGGCATCGCGTCATCGATCATCGGCGAGGTGCTCACCGGCAAGGGCGCGCTCGCGCAGCTGGGCTTCGAGACCGGCCTGCCCATCTTCGACCTCGACGGCCTGATCCTCGCCGTCATCGGCTTCAACCTCATCGCGGCGCTGCTCCCGGCCAAGGGCAAGTTCATCCCCGACGACGAGGAGCTGCTCGAGCGGCCCGCGGGCGCGCTGCAGTCGTCCAAGGTGTCGCTCGCGACGCCCGGGGCCTTCTTCGGCATCAAGGGCTTCGGCTTCACCAAGGAGAACGAGCTCTTCGTCGGCCGCATGGCGCAGCTCGGCTTCGCCGCGTCGCTGATCGGCGAGGGCATCACGGGCAAGGGCTTCCTCGGCCAGCTGGGCTTCGAGACGGGCATCCCGCTCATCGACGTCGACTTCTTCCTCGCGGTCTCGATCGCGTTCACGCTCTTCGCGGCGATCAACGAGGGGTCGGGCAAGTTCGTCGACGAGGACGAGTAGATTCGAGGGAAATATTTGGGCTGAACGAGGGAGGGGTCGATTTCCCTTCCCCTCGCTGCCTTGGTTTTTCCTGCTTTTTTCTGAAACGAAAACGAGAAGAGACGACGATTTTTTATTTTATTCCCCCCCCCCCCCCCCCCCCCCCCGAAAACAACACCACCACGAAACAACACCGCCACGAAAACAACGCCAATAATTTTAATGAGTACAGGGGTGAACCCCTGAACTCTTCTTCTTTCTCAGCCCCTGCTTGGGGATGAGGAGAGCAACCGGGGATAGCTCCCCCCCCCTTGCCGACGAAGACGGAGAGGGAAACTGGAGATCAGTTTTCTCTCTTGGCAGCAGCAGCAGCGGCGAAGTTCTTTTGCAGGCAGCAGCGCCGAGGGGGAGAGGGGGCCTCCTTTTTCCTTCCTTTTCTTCGCGCGCCAACTTCTTTTTAACTAATCAGTAAACAAGAGCATCCTCCCAGACACAAAAAAACAATGGCGTTGTCTCGTTTGTCTCTCTCTCGGAAAAGGAGTGAGAAAAAAGAAACTCGGGGTCGAGAGGTCGAACGAGTTTTTTCTGTTTCTTTTTGCTCTCTCTTTCGCTTTTTTCACTGTTCTCCTTCTCTCTCGTTCTGCGGCTCCTCCCGCACTGTTTCTTTTTCGCAACTGTCGAAAAGAGGGATCCTCTCTGTCGCCGCACGGGAAGAATAGGGTCAAGGCTCGAGGAGCGCGAGAAGCAGCAGCAGCACGCGCGCGCCTCATCGACATCGACGACGTCGATGTCGATCGATTGATCCCATCAATCGAATTGCAACTCCCCGCTCACGTTTCTTTCCCCGCTCACGAAGCACCCCCTTGAATGGCGCCCTCGTCCGATTTCGACCTGGGCAGTAGCGGCTCGGATCCCCTCGCGCCCGACGCAGCTGCTGCATCGACAGCACCGGAGCTCGCGATGGGAGAGCGGCGGAGCAGCAGCGGCGGCATGGCGCCCTTGACGACGGCGGCGACGACCGACCTCGACCTCTTTGAAAACGACGACCTCGACGAACCCAACCACCTCCTCGACGACGCCTCGGCCGACGCCTACTTCGCGGAGCTCCTCTCGCACTCGCTCGACCGCCTCAGCCAGGAACCGCAGATGCTCGAGGCCGAGGCCAGGAGGGCCGAGGCGCGCGGGCTCGAGGCGGCGCTGGCGAGGGGGAGGACCGCCTTCCCCGCCGCGGCCTCGGCGCTGGCGGCCGCCGCCGGCGCGCTGCGCGAGGCCTCCGCAGCCGCGGCGAGCGCCGCGGCGGCCCTTCCCGCCGCCGGCGACGCCGCCGACGCGTTCGCGAGGGCGGCCCCGGCGCTCGCGAGGAGGATGGCCGCCGACGCCGCGGCGCGGCGCGGAGCCGCGGCGGCGGCCAACCTCGCAGAGGCGCCCGCGCTCGCGGCGGCCGCGGCGAGGGGGGGAGGGTTCGACGAGGCCCTTGCTCTGAGGGCGCTGCTGTCGCGGGCAGCCCTGCTGCACCCTGCGCCGAGCTCCATTTCTTCCTCTGGTAAGGCCGGCGGCAGCAGCGGCGCCGTCTTGCTCGACGCCGCCGGGGGAGGGGCCGCCGCGGCCGCGGCGAGGAGTGCGCTGCTGGCGAGGCTGGCGTCGCCGGAGCCGCTGCCGCTCGCCGAGTGCCTGCGCTGCGTGGGCTACCTCCGGAGGCTCGGAGGAGGCGGCGCGGGGGGCGGCGGCGGAGGGGAGGCCCCCCTGCGCGCCGCCTTCCTCAGGGCGCGAGGTCGGAGGCTCTCCGCGAGCGTCGCCGCAGCCGCGGCCGCCGCCGCCTCTCCGTCCCCCTCGTCCTCCTTCTCCGGCGCCCCCCTCGAGGCAATCAAGCGCCTCACGGACGTACACCGCACGCAGCTCTTCGAGGTCGCGACGCAGTTCCGGGCCGTGTTCGGAGGGGGGAGCAGCGGGACGTCTCCATCGGCAGCGGCGGCGTCGGCGGTCGAGGCCGAGGCCGAGGCCGACCTCTCGGCCTGGCTCTCTCTCCGCGTCGCCTCGTATCTCGACTCCCTCGCCCCCGCGCTCCGCCAACTGAGAGACGGCGCGAGCCTGCGCGCGGCCCTGGACCACGCGTCCTTCGCCGCGGCCTCGCTCGGCGGCGGCCGAGGCGGGGGGGCGACGGGAGGGGGAGCTCGCTCGGGCGCCGGGGCAGACGCCCGAGCGGCGCTGCCCCCGCTGTTCGAGCGCGCCGCCCTCCAGCTCTTCGCCCTCAACCTCTCGCGGGCCGTCGCCGGCTTCGAGGCGGGGCTCGCCGCGCACTCGTGGGTGGTGCTGCCCGTGCCCGCGGCGACGACGGCGACGACGGCGACGGAGGCGGCAGCAGCGGCGGCAGCAGGAAACCAGCCACCGCCGCCGCCCTACTCGCTGCTCGCGCACGCGCCCGCGGCGCGGCTCAGCAACGCGCTCTCTCAGGCGCTCAACGACCTGAGGGCCTGCGCCCCCCCGGGGGCTGGGGCCCGCGCCGCAAGCCTGTTCGGGGACGCGCTGGCCGCCTGCGCCGCCGCGGCGCGCTCGGCGGCCGCGGCGAGAGGGGGCGGCGGGGGCGGGAGGAGGAGCGGCGGCGGCGTTCCCGCGTCCTCGGCGGTGGCGGCGGCGTTGGCGGCAGAGGCCCTCGCCGAGGCGACGGAGCGCGTCGCCCTGCCCTACGCCGCCAGGTGCTTTGCGTGCGTGTACCCGGAGCACTCGCGGGAGGTCGAGCGGGTCCTGCGGAGGGCGGTGGCGGCCGAGGCCGAAGAGGGGCGAGAGAGAGGAGCGATGCCGGCCGCGGTCGCGGTTTGAAAAAGGATCAAGGATGAAATTTGAATTAAAAAACTCGTTTGTTTTTCTTTTACACCTCTCTCTCTCTCTCTCTCTCTCTCTCTCTCTCTCTCTCTCTCTCAGTCCTCGTCGTCGCTGCCGTCGCCGCCGCTGCTCAGCACCCCGTCGCTCCCGCCGCCGCGGTACTCCTCGGCGAGCGCCCTCGCCGCCTCGGCCGCCGCCGCGGCGTCGCCGTCGGCGCCGGCGAGGCCCCACGACTCGAAGAGCGGCAGCAGCGCGCCGGCGAGCGACGAGGAGGTGCCGTCGGCCCGCGAGGAGCGCAGGCCCGACGCGTGAGAGAGCGAGCGCGAGCGCGACGACGAAGAGGAGCGCGACCCTTCCCCGAGCGTCAGGAGGTCGGCCGAGTCCGCGGCGAGCGACGAGAGCGCGCGCGAGGCCGCGAGGCGGACGAGCGCCGGGGCGCCGCCGCTGCCGCCGCCTCCTCCGCCTCCCCCGAGGCCCCCTTCTCCTGCTCCCCTTCCTCTCTCGTAGCACCACCGAGGGAGCATCCCCTCGGGGAACGGCAGCGGGAGGTGCAGGGGCGCGGGCGAGGCGCAGAGCTGCCTGACGGCGCGGGCGCCCTCGGACGAGAGGGCCGCCTCCGCCGCCGCGACGGCCTCGCAGGCGGTCAGGCGGCGGCGGGGAGCAGGCCCGCGCGAGGGAGGAGCGGGCAGGGACCCGCGGGAGGGAGGGGGAGGCGGGGCCCGCAGCGAGAGCGCCCCTCGCACCGTGACGCTCTCGGCCAGCAGCGCGCCCTCGGCGAAGAGGAGGGAGGCCCGGCCCCTCTCCAGCCCGGGGGTCCAGCACGAGACCGCGGGCGGGGAGACCCACGAGCAGCGGAGGCCGGAGGCCCTCGCGCCGCGCTCCCCCTGCCGCCGCCGCCGCTGCTGCTCCGCTGCCGCCGCCGCTGCCGCCGCTGCAGCTGCCGCTCCTGCCGCTCCTCCTCCAGAGACGGAGACGGGGACCCCAGAGAGCGGCAGGGCCGCTGCCAGCGCCGCGAGGGACCCGCCGCGGGGACCGGCCAGCAGCGCCGACAGCGACGCCGCGCTGAAGCCGCCGAGCGCCGAGGAGGAGGAGGCCGAATGCTCCTCGCCCCCTGCCTCGCCCCTCAGGAGCCTCAGCGGCGTCGTCGCGGCGTCGATCGCGGCGGCAGCCGCGGCAGACCAGCGGAACAGGGCGTCGCACGGGGAAGAAGAAGGAGAAGAAGAAGAAGCGGGAGAAGAGGCCCAAAGGGCAGAGGGGGGACTCAGCGGCACGAAGAGGTCGACGAGCGGCGCGAGCGCGCCCGTCGAGAACGCCGCCGCGGCCGCCGAGGCCGAGGCGCGGCGGGGCCCCCCCCCCCCCCCCCCCCCCCCCCCCCCCCCCCCCCCCCCCCCCCCCCCCCCCCCCCCCCCCCCCCCCCCCCCACAACCCCCCCCCCCCCCCCCCC
>Ga0114918_10003165_pt1 | contig 14585 bp, 35 predicted proteins | sample LantaG_FD_87015 | JGI IMG/M metagenome (GOLD analysis project Ga0114918, IMG submission 87015) | Deep subsurface microbial communities from Baltic Sea to uncover new lineages of life (NeLLi) - Landsort_02402 metaG | ecosystem: Environmental > Aquatic > Marine > Oceanic > Sediment | place...
GTTTGCCCGAATTAACGCTTCTGGAGTGTAAGTCATTAGACCCACAGAGAATGAAGAAAAAACGTAAAATCACAACAAATAATATCAAGTGATAGTATTTGATGTGATTTTATTTAACTATAATTGGATATTAAATTACGTTAACGAGAATATGAGAGATTATATAGAATCTGAAGGTGAATATGGTGCAGATCTTGAAGAATGGAATATTTATAAAGATAATAAATATGGGTATTTGTTTTTAGATGTTAAGGATGCTTTAAATTGGTTTATTGATGGTGATGTTTTAGAAATAAATTATGGTACAAATGTAGAACTTGGTGAAAATATTAAACTTAAATATGGTGTTGAAGAATTAAATAATGTAAAAAAATATAACTTATAATTACTAACCTCTAAAAATTTTTTAACTTACTTAATATATCTTTCTCTTTCATGTTAATATATTAAAAATAAAAATTAATATATAAATACATGAAGATAAATAGATTTAATGAAAATTTTTCACATTTACATAATATTCATGATAATGAAGAAGATATATATGGTCCATTTGCTAATGATTTACTCCGTAAATTTTTTATTAAAGATGTAATATCACATTCAGAATTATTAACAGATGATGATGGGGATAATTTTATTTTAATATGTGAATTTAATTGTGATAATATAACACCTGAATTATTAATTAATATTTCAGATTATTTAAAATGTGTAAATGATTACGGAAAATATGAAATTTATGCATTTGATGGATGGATAGGAGCACAAGTTAAAATATATAAAGAAAAATTACATAAATTAAACCCAGAATTAAAAATTAAAATAGATAGCAATAAATATAACTTATGAGATATTTAAAAACATATGAAGAAAAAAAGAAAGGTAAATAAATATACAAAAAAATATAATATATGATAACTAAATTCAAAATATTTGAAAATAATAAAGTTTATGAAGATGAAGCTGATTTAGCAGAATTATTTTCACAGAAATTTATCGAAGAATATTACAAAGAAAAATATGAGATACATATTAATGATATTATAGAATATGTTGACCTTTGGCAGTATGTTGATGAAGAAAAAGTTAAAGATGGTATAATCACAGATTTAATTGAAGATAAAGATATTGATGATAATGATATTTTTAAAAAACAAGATTTAATTGATTATATAAAAGATTTTATGTTAGAATTAGTATCTGATGAAATAGGTGAATATAGAGAAAAATATGAAGAATATGATTTAGATGATATAGAAATGTTAGATGTGATTGCTAAAAAAGATATATTAAATAAAGATTTAGTTAATTTAATTGAAGATAAAAACAAAGAATTTGATTTTAAAAAAGAATTCTTTGAAGATAAATATTTTAATGTTGACGCAAAAGATATATTAATAGATTTACATGGAAAAGAAAAAGCAGAAGCAGATTTATATGATCTTATATTTCATTTTATAGATGATAATGAAGTTATAGATGAATATTTAGATAGAACGAATTTTGAAGATAAATGGGAATACTTTATGGGTGAAATACCGTACAGTCCTTATTTACAAAAAGAGTTGCTTAAAATAGATAAAAACACTGTTTTAGGGCTTTTTAATGTTATGAATAATGATTCAATTATGATAGATATTGGTAGTACTTATAATTTTCAAAAATTATATATAGAAGTTAGATATGAACAATCTAAAGAAGATAAAGAACATACAATATCTCAAGCTATAATTGAACTTAATGAAAAGTTTGAACTTAATGAAAAGATAAAAACAGAATATAATAAATATATGTATGGTGTTGATTCTGAAAAATATAATATGTAAAAATGATAACAAATTTCAATAAATATAAAAAAATAAACGAAAGTGCAAGTTATGAATTAACTCAACAATTTGATGAAGAATTCATTGAGAAATTTTTTAAAGAACATATGAAGATAGATGCCGAAGAAATTTGTGAATTGTGGCCAAGTAGAATCTGGTATTTTGTTGATGATGATAGATATATAGAAGATCTTATAGAAGAAGAAAAATCTAATTTAGATATGGATTATTTTGGTGAATATGATTATAAACAATATTTAGAAGAAAATATGACAGATAATAAAGAGGAAAAAATTTTAAATATTTATAATGAAAAAAACGAAGATGAAGATGAAGAAGAATATTATTCTAGTGATATGTTAGATGATTTAACTGAAAAACAACTCCGTGAAATTATTGAGGATGGTGATGAAGAAGACGAATTTATGGAATTTGCAGTAGAAAAAAAATATAGTGGTCAAAGTGCAGAAGATGTTGCACATGAAATATATGATATGGACAATGGTAGAGAATTATATAATGCATTTTATAATTATATTGATGAAAAAGCTTTAGAAGAGGATTATGATTACAATACTAATAAATTTGAAGAAATACAAGAACAAATAAGTAATTATATTGAACTACAAGAAAAATTATTTGATATGGATAAATCAAATGTTCTGTTACTAGCTGAATTAGTAGAAACAAATGGTGACTATAACAACATTGGCAACACATTTAAATTCCAAAAAGCATACGTAAAATATTATAATAAAAAAAATAATTCATATAATAAGGGTGAAGATGGTTATAAAGAAGAAAAATCTGAATTAACACAAGACGCATTGGAATATATTGATAAAAATTTTAAAATTGATGATAGACTTAAAGACATTTATCCTGAAGAAATGGACGCTATAATTCTAAAGCATAATATAAAAAATTATAATATATAAATTATGATAACAGATTTTAATTATTTTAGATTACCAGACTTAAATTTAGTTTCTAAAGAATTTTGGAAAATGACTACAGTTTCAAATTGGAAGAAAGTAATAATTGATTATAATAAAACACAAAAAAATTATTATTCTGACCCTCAAGAAGTTAATGAAAAATGTAAAGAAATAAAAGAAAAATCCGCAGCAAGAGTATACAAAAAATATAGTTATTCTCAAGTTAAAGATTTTTATAAAGAATGGAATATTATATATGGTCAATTATATAAATATTTTGAACCTATATGGTTAAGTGATGAAAATAAATATGGACCTTCTGATGATGGTTATTATGATTTATTAAGTTCTATGGTTGGTAGTGGTAAAATATTTGTAAAATCTTGTATAAATGAGCCAAGAAAATTTGTTGAAATGGCAAAAAATAATGCATATGTTGAAAATTTTAGTTATATGCTTAACGTAAGAAAAGATGATTACTATAAAATAAAAGAAAAATATGACCCATTTTTTAGGGATGTAAGAAAATATAATTTATGATTACAAATTTTGATGAATATCAGTTTAAAAAATTTAAGCCTGGTGATTGGGTTACACATAAGGTGAATGAGATTAAACCTATGATAATTAAAAAATGGGATAAAGTTCTAAAAGAATATATTGTAAAAAATATTAATTATGATGATTTTAATTTTATACGTGCTATAGATTATAGATTAATGACACAAAAAGAAATTAAGCAGTATAAAATAGAAAAAGATATAAGAAAATATAATTTATAACTTGTGGCAGAGTTTTTGTAACATATAAAAAAAAATATTTTTATGGATCTTAAGAAATCAAAAAAAGCAAATCTTGAAAACAACCGAAATTTACTCTTATTAATAGGGTTAGTGGTATCATTGGGTTTTGTTCTACTTATGTTTGAGTGGACAACTAAACCAACACAAACAAATTCGTTGGGGTATATTCAGGTACAAGAAGTTGAGGAAGAAATAATTCCTATCACAAGGCAGGATGAAGTAAAACCTCCACCTCCACCCCCACCACCAACTGTAGTTGAAGTGCTAAACATTGTGGATGATGATGTGGAAATTGAAGATGAATTAGAAATAGAAGATACAGAAGCTGATGATGAAACCATTATTGATGTAGCACCAATTATTGAAACAGCTGAGGAAGAAGAAGAAGACGAAGCCCAAATTTTTTATATAGTGGAGGAAATGCCAGAATTTCCAGGTGGAGAATTAGCACTTAGAAAGTTTCTAGCAAATTCAGTTAAATACCCAGTTATTGCACAAGAGAATGGAATACAAGGAAAAGTGTATATTACATTTGTAGTAGGAACAGATGGTAATGTTAAAAATATTAAAATTTCAAGAGGTGTAGATCCAGCCTTAGATAAAGAGGCACTTAGAGTTGTTGGTGAATCTCCAAGATGGCGACCAGGAAAACAACGTGGACGAGCTGTTAATGTTTCTTACACTGTGCCAATTAATTTTGTGTTGCAGTAAGAGATATTAAACATAAAGTCTTTCAATTTATTGAGAGGCTTTTTTTAGCCCCAACTTAATCTATCACGTGTAATTTCGTTTAAATAAGAATAATCAATTGTACCATAAGTATAACTATAATCAGGGGTATTAAATTCAAAATAATCCTTTTCGCTTAATATAGATTCTAAACTACCATAATTTTCAGTTTCAAATTCATATTCACCGTACCATTCTTTTAAAGTTGATTTAATTTCACTTAAATCAATATCTACTTTTAATTCAATATATTCTTTTTTTGTGTCTTTATTATATTTTCTTTCATATACACCTATATCATTTTCAAAATTATTAATAATTTGTTTTACAACTTCATTATTATCTGCATCACTTTGTGCGTCACATATTGAATTGTTTAATATATTATATAAATCATCTAATCCATCATCATCAATTATATCACACAATTCTTCATCTTTAAAATATGCTTTACCATCTATTATTTTTGTGTTTTCTTCTGTCATTAATTCTTCATCAAATTCAAGACCATTATCAATACAATATTTAATAATTTCTGTTAATGTGTCGTTATCATAGTTACTCCAATTATATTTAACATCAGCTTCATAATAATCTGTGTATCTATCAAAATCATTATCTTGGTCTAAAACTTTAATTTCAAAACTATATTTATCAGATAAAATTTCATTAAAGTCATTAAATGTTAATATAAAATTTTTATCTTTATAATCAAAATCAAGAATATCTCCTAATTTTTCCATCGTAATATATCCATTTTCTTCTAAAATTATAAGACCCAACTCGTTACATTGTAAATTATCAAAGTTTATATGTTCTTCCGCTAATTTATCAACTTCTTTTTTTGTGAAATTTAAATCAGATTCACTATAATCATCTAAGGCTTCTAACATTGTTAAAATTAAATTTTCCATATTCAAAAAATTACTTTTATTTTATTTATATATATAAATAAAATAAAAGTAAAAATATGTTAGTTAAAATTTTTGAAGATTTTACAGAAGGAATAAAAGAAATAAAAAATACTATACTTCTTAAAGCAGTTGAAACTGGGGATTTATCTATAATTGATACATTTGTTAAGAAGGGATATGATATTAATGGTAATGATGATATAATAGAAGCAAGTGTATATGATATTGACGTTTTTAGATATATGTTAAAACATAAACTTGATATTAAAGAAGGACTAAATATATGGGGAGTTAAAGATAAACTTAAAAGTGATATTGAATTCCAAAAAGCATTAATTGATTTTGGGTATGGAATTTTTATACATGACGAAATTGGGTTTCATTATAGGTTAAAAGACGACCCAAAATATGCTGATGTAGTTGATATGTATACACAAACAAGTAAATATAATATGTAATATATGTTAATGTATGAAAATTTTATAAGCAGCATAACAAATAGGGTTAATGATAGAAGTAAATTAGCCGATGCTATAATTTCTATCACTACTGAACTTTTCCCAAAAATAAAAATAAAAAAAATATATTCCAATGGTAAAATATATATTAATGTGAATGGTGATCGTACATTAGTTTTAATAGGAAGCAAACAACATGAATATCCATCTGAATTTGGTGGTTCTGAAACAATTATTAATATTAATAATTGTTTCAGAACATTCTATACATAATTTTTTATATAGTGTTTTTGAAAAATTTGATGATACTAATAGAATATCCATTAAGGAAGACGATATAAATAATATAATATCTGATTTAACGATAGAAAATTATAAAAAATTTTTAATTAAACAAGATGCAAAAAAATATAATTTATAACATAAATAATAACACCAAATAAATACAACCTTTAATATATTTTTGCACTATAATAAACCATGTACATAAAATATTTAAATAACATACATAATATTGAAAATTATTATTCAATAATTCAAAGCGAATCATATGTTTCTACATTAAATTTAGTTAGAGAAGGGGATTCAATATACTTACAATTTGAGGATGAAGATACTAAACATTATATTTTATCTAAAATATGGGACTATTTAACAAATGGTCAAATTTATTTTGATATTGATGAAGAAGTAAAAGTTTACAAAGAAACAAAAAAGTATAATTTATAAATTATACTTTTTTGTTGATGTGTGTAATTCAAATTTTTCTTTTGATATTTCAGATATTATTTTTTCTATATCAACAAGTTTAAACCAAATTCGTTTTCCTGGTATCATTGTGGTTCTATAGTTTCTAACATCAACTGAATGTTTAGTAAAAATATCAACTATAAAATTTTTAATATCTTCACCAAGTGAATCAGGATTAACAAAATCTAATATTACTAATTTTGTGCTTTTATTGTAATAAAAACCTAATAATCTAGGTATCAGCATATCCTCTATAACTTCCCCACATATGGATGTTATATTTACGTTTTCTAATTTGTTGGAATTGTATAAATTGGTGTAGATCTTTTTATAAATTGTCGAATTATCATAAATAAAATCACCTAAAAAATCAGCAAGTTTAATAACTTGTCTAGGTGTTTTAAAATTAATTATTCTTTCTATAATATCATTCATTTCAAATTTTCTAATTTAATTTTTCTCCATTCTTTAATATTAGATGGTGACCATCCTTTACAATTCCCATATTCTTCACCATCGAAAACATCTAATTTAATATCACAAGTAGGTATAGGGTAGTCATATCCTTCATCCCCTCTATGAACACAACTATAACATTTTTTCATTATTGGGTTATATGAACATGTTTTTTCATGTATTAATATATTTTCAGAATTTTCATTAGTTCTTGAACAAAAATCACATTGCCACACTCTTTTCATTTTTTTTCAATTTTATTTTTTAAATTTTCAATTTTAAATTTTCGTGTTTTTTTAATATCAATTTCTTCTTCTAACCATTCAATATCAGATGTTTTTACGAGGCTACTGAATTCTTTTTTAATAAATTTTTTAATTTGGGAATTAGTTGTACTTACAGTTTTTGATATACCAATTTTATAAATTTCAATTTCACTTGTCCCATTTGTATACTTGCGCAATTCATTAACATAAACATAAACTTTGATTTCACCTTTTTTTACACTATTAGTCAAATTTCTTTCATAATAACCTTTTCGCAATGGTGTTTCAATTTCATTAATTAATGAATTAACTTTAGTTTTTAAACTAACTAATTTTATCTTGGTTAAAATAGCATAAAGTGATACGCTAAATAACATTACAATTAAAATGATAATTTGTGTTGTCATAACTTTTTATTTATAATTTTATTTAATTTGGTTAGTTTTATTTTTCGCCAGTCTCTTGTTGTAGTTGGGATAAGTAATAATTTTTCGTCTAATAAGACTTCTAATTTACATATAGACATTAAATCAATCTCATCCTCTTTGTTCTTGAAAGGTGTGGTAATTTTGTATGCATCAAGTAATAAACATTTATCGTTTGCGATATGTAATGCCAGATTAATTATTTCTTTACCTTTTCCCATAACACAAAAATAATAAAAATAAATCAAATAAAAAATAAAATCCTCAATAATAATATTAAGAATTTCATTTTGTGTCAAATTTAGTTTATGCCGTTGTACTAAATTTAGTTTATAATGTTAAAAAGAAGGGTGTGTGGATTTTTCAATTAAATAAGTTTAACCGTTGCAATTGGCGGTATCCACACTGTTATACTTATAAACATCACCCTATATATTTTATATACAAAATATTAAGGTAAGTTTAAATTATTTATATTCTCAAGTTTTTCTTTTCTGGTCGCTTTTTCTATTATTAATAATAATTATAAGTCTCTTTATTAAAATTGATTACCTCTTTTATGACCCATCCGTTATTTAAATATTTTTCATTAAATTTATCTATGGTAATATCATTATATGTACCAACTTTTAATATTTTTTGCATATTACTTTAAATTATTTATATGTTCAAGTTTTTCTTTTCTTGTTATTTTCTCTAATAATACAATTAAATTTTTATCAATGATAATCATTTTCTTTACGATCCATCCTTGACTTAAATATTCATCATTAAGTCTGTTGGTATCCCAAGAGGATGGTTGGTCTATGTATTCTAATTTTTGCATATCTTTAACTAATAGCTATCCCCCAAAAATAATCCAACTAAAAACACAACAATAAATAGTGTTATTAAAAAATAAATATTTAATGTAACTCTTTCATTATTTGTGATATATTTTTCGACTAATTTTTTATTTTCATTAAAATAAAAATGATTGTTTTCTGTTTCAATAACATACACATTTTCTAATGCTGTCGAATCAACAACAACAATTGAATCCATAACACTATAAGGTAATTCAGTTTTATCATTAACTTCATTATAAGTACAACTTGATAAGATAATAACACTTACAATCGATAATAATAAATAAAATTTTTTCATAGTAATTTTTTAGTTTCTCTATAATTAAGGTAAAGATAATATAATATTTAATTAAAACAAAAAAATCCCTCAAAAATTTCACTTCTTGAGGGATCTTACAGAGATAAAGGAGGTGTGCCAGTTTAACTTAATAAAGTTAAACTTCTCTAAGCTATAAAGCCTTTTTCTTAAATATTTACTAGACTCAACATACTAATTTGTAAACATTAAGGGAATTTTTTAAGTTTTTCCAAACTTCTATTTTTTACTTATAAAAAATTCTACTAAAAATCTACACAACTAACCTTTTGTGCCAAGAGAGTGATAGTCATACTCAGACTAAATTTTTTTAAAAAATTTATTAAAAATTTAAAGTTTTTTCTAAAACAATAAAATATCTACTTCTGTAGAAATAAACAACCTAGTTGTTTGTAAACCATTATAGTAAGGTTTAAGTACTGGCGATTTATCTTGTTACACCTCAGCCGTTTTTTAATCTTTCGGTTGATTTAAATATTTATATAAAGTTAAAATATTTAAAAACTACAAGTTTTTAGTTATTCACAAATTTTCTCGTCAGATTTATTTGTTGTTAAGTGATTAACTTAACTTGTAAAAATATATATTTAGATTTAAATAAAAAGTTTATTTTTTATTTATTTTTTCTAATTTTTTTTCTCTTAGGTATTTTTCAATGTATTTAATGTCCATTCTATCTAATAATTCTCTATCACCAAACTGTGACATATTCACATCATCTAACATGCGCTCAATATACCCAATGTAATCTGGTGGGAGGTCAATATTAAGAGTTCGAACATAATATTGTATTATAAGCCTCAGAACAACCCTTAAATGTTTCTGGTTTGTTGACATCATTATAAATTATATTTTTTAGGAACATCTTCTACGAATTCCATACATTGACAATATTTACACCCAATTGGATACATATCTTCATAAGAATCAAAATGTCTATCATATGTGTGACCACATTTACATACTCTATTATCCCCATATTTTGGATTATAATAATATTTAGTTCTAACTGAAATTTTTTGTAAATAAGGTCCATTGATATTAGTTGGAGAATTACCTTTCTCGTATTCTTCGACCATTTTTTTCATTTCTAAATATGTCTCTTTTGATATTTTTTCCATTTTTAAAAAATTGGTGGGTTTGGGTCATAATTAGAACTATCTATATACGCTGTAATTTTTTTAAATGGGATAACATACTTAATACGTGGATTTTTCTTATAAGAATTAATAACCCTATTGTAACTATTATAACTTTTATAGAAATCTATTTGACCACTTTCTATTTCACCAATAGAATTATCTGGTAAAATTCTTCGCCATGACCATTTATCTCCATGTACATTTTCAATAATCACATCACAAGGATAATTTTCATTATCTTGTCCAAGACCACCGTGTGTTACAATTTCCCATATATCTGGATTAATCACTTTTATATCTCTATTAACTTTAAATTTATGCTCACTCATCATTTTAACTTTTTTAACTTTTTTAACTTTCTTATACTGCAAAGATAATATTTTGTTTTTATAAAATCGTATAAATATTAAAAAAAGTTTAATCTTTTTCTTTGTCTTTAAGATTTTGTATTTTTTTCTTTCTCAAAAACTTCTCTATCGCTTTAATGTCCATTTTTTCTAATTTATCTTCATCAGATTCAAATAAAGGATAATCTTTTATTTTTTTGTAGTCATAATTATATGAATTTAATTCTTTTATTATACTATTATCATTTGTATTAATTTGTATATGTGTTTTTTTTAAAAACCCATCATCTACAATATTAGACAATTTATTACTACCGACATTTTTCTTCCACCCATTATAAATATTATTTATATCATAATCTTGATTATGATATTTTTCAATATCTATATTATATTTTTTTTTCATTGTCAATATTTTTTAATTTTTTCTTTCTCAAAAACTTCTCAATTATTTTAATATCCATCTTTTCTAATTTATCTTCATCAGATTCAACATAATAAGTATGTTGTTTTATATAATCATTAAGCCAGTCAACACCATTTGATTTTGGTGATGGTAAGATTCTTATTTTAGAATCTTTAAAATTTCTATGTATCCAATCTTCCATTATTTTTTTATATTATTTAATTTAATAAGTTTTTTCTTTCTATCTAATTTTATGAAATAATTATGAAATGATTCTAATTTAAAAGGAGGTCTGGGTTTTATGTCATAAAAACGTCTACCTATATGATTAAAATCACCATTTATATTATAAATTACCCATATAAATAAATCATCTTCATATTTATAAACGTATTGGAAACCTTTTTTAAAAATAGTTTCACCATGAGAACCATAATAAAGACAATCTTTTATACATAAACACTTCATATTTTATTTTTTTCAAATATACAAAAATAATTCAAATAAAAAAATAACCAATTTATTAATTAATATATCCAAAATAAAAAATGGGAAGTCATTATAAATTATATTTTTTTGCTTGAATCTTAGATAAAAAATCATTATATTTATTCACATAAATTTCAACAATATGTTGCCTATGTGTACCTAAGTAATCTAAAAATGAATTACCATCCTTATTAAAAATGTTCCAATCAGCACCAGCATCAATTAATATTCTACACATATTAAAATTATTGTTTTTTCCAGCCCAAATTAGTGCGGTATCACCATAATGATCTGTTGTGTTTAAATCTATATGAGAGTCACCTAATACTTTTTCAACTAAGTTAGTATTATTATTCTTTGCTAAATATATTAAAATTACATTTTTTTCCATTACTTCTAATTTTTTTATATTTGTAAATTGTGAACTCTTACTCTTTTATACAAATATATATAAAAAAGGATTAATAAAAAAATTATAATATTGATTTTTTTGAAATATTTTTCTTATATTTGTACTTTAAGATTTAAAAAATGGAAGAAATAGAATTAAAAGAAATTTATTATAGATATTTAGTAGGGATATTTAAAATTGATATTATTGATGAATATACAGTTTTTTATGATGAGGTTTATAACCATATATTAAAAGATGCACATAAAGTATTTGATAAAAATCTCAATTTAATAAAAAGTATAAAATTTAATAATTATATTATACAAAAAAAAGATCAATATTTTGAAATAGTTTTTCGTTCGTGTGTATATAAAAACGAAAAAAGAATTATTGAATTAAAAAAAGGATCACCTTATTTAAAAAGAAAATTAAGAAACTTGAAAATTAACAAAATTAATAAATAATGTTTATTGAATGTGAAAAAAATATTGATGATTCGTTAAATAATTTATTTTATAAATTATTAGAAAGATTTAATATTAAGGTGATAGTTGATTATAAAATTATATATGAAGAAGCATTTAAACATTTATTAGAAGATACTAATAAACTATATAAGAAAAATTACCGTTCATACACTGGAGGTCGTAGTCGTACATATGAAGAACGACAATTATATAAAGGTAGTATTTTTAGACGTGAAGTTCTATCACATGTAACTTTAATAGATAGTTTAAGATATAATTCTATTGAATTTAAAAAAAAAGTAAGAAAATTGAAACTTAAAAATTTAAATAAATAATATTATGAAAGAAAAATATTTAAACCCATATTATATACAATTAAAAAAGAGAGAAGTTGAATCTCTTTACAAAGCAGCAAAATATAGATCTATATCTATATCTGATGGATATGGTTTATCTGATAAAGAAGTATTAGAAAGTATGGATATTAAAGTAATTGAAAAATTTTTAAGAGAAAAGAAACTTGAAAATTTAAATAAATAAAACGTGAGAGTAAATGAAGCCAAAAAAGCACAAGGTAAACTACCCAACTTTGAACTGGGATAAGTAGGTTCAAATCCTACCTTTCACACTAAAAAATAATAATGTATAATAAACTAATTAACGATATAGTAGTAAATGATTTTCTTGTTTCAATTATTATTGATATGTCATTGTCATCAAATGAAGAAATAGAAACATTGAAAATGGTAATTAAAGATATTAAAAAGAAAAAAAAGATTATTATTAATAATGGTAATAATAAGCAATATTATATAAAAAATAAATATGATAGTTGGTATGGTATAAGTCAATATAATAAATGTAGTAAACCAAAATTAGATAAACAATATACTAATATATTTATATTTAAAGATAATACATATTCAATGCCAACTAAAATAAAATATATGTCAGGTTTCATATTAAGAATAAAGAACGATAATATTTATATAGACAAATGTAGAGCATCGTGGGATAAACGTAGTTTAGATATTAAAACATTATTAAGAAGACAAAAAATTAAAAAATTAAATAAATGAAAAAGAAATTCGATAATTATTAGGTTAAAAAAATAACCTAATAAAAATGAAAGCATTTAAAAAAAGTAAAAGAGCAAGAACAACAACAAACAGAAAAGAATATAATATTCTTACAAGAGGGTTAGATGATCCATATTGGGATGAATGTTGGGGAGTACACTACACTAACAGTGAAAGGTGGAGTAAACAACCAAATAAAGTGTTATATAATTATCAAGTGAGATTATATAGAAGTTGGAAACATAATAGAAAAACACAATGGAAAAAACAAGAGTTTGTAATAATGAAAATAAACTATTTGTACTATAATTAAAACGTTTTCTAAAAGATCTTCAAAATTATCAGATTGATATTTTATATATTATTATTTTTTATTTATAAAAATGTTGTATATTTGTATATTATTCAAAAAAGTTAAATATTGTTAGAAACAGCATAATATAAAGCTGAAACACCAAAATGGTTTTGGTGATTTATATTAACATTACCTTTTTTGATAATTTTTATTACTTCATCTAAATATGCACTATTTGCAAACATTAATAAATCAGCATCATTTTTATTTTCATACATTTTAATATACTTCATTATAAACTATATATTATTTTTGTAATTTGATTTATTGTGTGCTACACTTATTATAAATTATATTTATTCACATTTAATATATATTGTAAATCTTCTTTATTATTAGAATGATGTGCGATTTCAGATAATATTAATGTTATTTTATTTTTATCATAAAAATCCCCATTTAAATCATTGGGTACATTATCATATTCAACATTGACGTAGTGTTTATAAGTATCCATTTTAAAAATAATACTATCAACAATACCAATGTTTTCACTTAAAAATGTAATTAATCTAGTTGAACCAAATTTACATTTGGCAATAATAAAATTATTTTTTTCTAACATTTTTTTCCATTAGTTTTATTTCTTTATACAAATATATGAAATATTTTATAATTAAAAAAATTATATATATCTTTATGAAATATTTGAAAACATTTGAAAATATAAATGAACCAGAAGTTGGTGATTATGTAATTTGTTCCTCGTTAGCATTTAATATACCTAATAGATATAGACGTATTGTAAAAAATGGAATTGGACAAATAATTTATAAAACTAATGGTTCGTTCGGATTAGAAAAAATGTATTTGATTAAATATGGTAAATTTGAAGAATATTTTCCAGCATTTAATATTATACTTTTTAATAAAGATAAAGAAACATTAGAAGCATCTATAGCAGCAAGAAAATATAATTTATGAAACATTTAAAATCATTTGAAAATAAAGAAAAAATAGATAAATATTGGTTATTGCCAACAACAGAAGAACCATATTTTAGTACAGCATTAAAAATGATTGGTATGCAAAAAAATGAAGTATTAGAATATTTAAGTATTGAATAACTTCATAAAAAACAATAATAAATAAACATAAATAATATCATATAATACCTTTTTTGACTTTCGAATATTTATATATATTAGTATAATATACTAATTAAATAACAAAC
>Ga0114918_10003166_pt1 | contig 14584 bp, 13 predicted proteins | sample LantaG_FD_87015 | JGI IMG/M metagenome (GOLD analysis project Ga0114918, IMG submission 87015) | Deep subsurface microbial communities from Baltic Sea to uncover new lineages of life (NeLLi) - Landsort_02402 metaG | ecosystem: Environmental > Aquatic > Marine > Oceanic > Sediment | place...
CTATCTTCGATATACCTATTTTTGATATATCTGTATGAATTAAAGCAGACGCTATTTGACCAGGGCTTACATTGATTCCTTCCTTTTCCTTGTAATATTTAGCTATCTTTTCAAGTTTAACCCAATCTTCAGGAAAAAGAGGTATTTTATTTCGCCTCTTTGTGCTTCCTACCAATGCAGGTCGACCTCCTCTAGAATGTAACCGGTCTATAAGGAACTGACGTAAAGAAAATAAAGAGATCGGTCCTTGTCTTGTATCTATTTTAATTCCTACCTTCTCTGCGTCCAAAACCTTAGCAACAACCTTAGTGTCAATTTGTCTTTGAGTTGGTCCTGTATTCTTAATTATTTTTGCCATCTTACTCACCTCTTTAAGTTTTATTTAAATCATACTTACAAATTCTAAAAAATTCACCAGCAAACTCAAATACCACTTCTCCTTGGTTTGTTTCCCGACCAAATCTATGCAGAAATTCCCTGAGCGATTTTAAATTCTTTTCAAATCTATCTGGATCAATATATGTATATATTATTGTAGTTTTTTCCCAAAGTATATCCTCATCTTTCAATTCCTTCATGCTATCAATATATTTTTTTAACCAAGTACCGGCCGCAGGAGGCATCGTAGTCGGTCCTTTCCCAATAATTATGAGCACTTTCTGCGCCTTCTTGATCTAAGTACGAAGATGCTTTATTTCTCTGCCAGCTTTATCTTTATTGGGAATGTATAAAGTTAACTGCTGTGTTGAAGGTGCTTCTACAGCTCCTAAAATTTCCCCTAAATTAATCTCTAGGATATCATCTGGCATATTTATATTTCCTTTCTATTTATAAGTTTACTACTTTTGACCCCAAAAGTCAAATTAAAAATATCAGGACTTTCCTCACCTCAGTGCTTATTACCTATCCCTTACCCCTTATGATGCCACTCACCACTTTCGAGTCACGAGTTACGGAGCGACAGGTTACGATATACGAGATATTAGACCTCTTATGCTTTCCTCGATTTCCCGGATGCATTTCTGGTATCTTTCTTCAGAGTTTCCCATGGGATCAAGAATCTCTTCTTTTAATCCCAGGGCAAAATCCTTAAGCAGGAATACCTTACCTTCAGCAAGGGGTGAGATATTTAGGACTTCTTTTTTATGCCCGGCTTCCATCACTAAGATTAAATCAGCTTCCCTTATCATTTCTTCATCCAAGGGGGTACTCCGGTGTGAGTTTATATCTACTCCTCTATCTCTTATCATTTTTATAGCTAAAGGGGTTGGCCTGCCGCCAGTCAAGGCAGCTGTTCCGGCCGAATGTATTTTTATTTCACCCTCTCTTTCCGGCCACATTTTCTTTAAAATACTTTCTGCCATAGGACTTCGGCAAGTATTACCCGTGCAGACAAAAAGAATATCTTTTTTCTTTGCCCATGTTTCCTCTATCTGTTTTTTAGAGAGCCAGCCTTCTCTGACAAGGCAAGGGGGTGAGGAAGTAACATCTACAATACTCGATTCTTCACCAAAGAGAGTTTCCCCACCGTCAAGAAGTAGGTCTATCTCTTTATCAAAGGTTTTTTTTATTTCCCTGGGAGATAAAGGTTTAGCTTTTCCAGAGAGGTTAGCGCTGGTGACAGCCAGAAGAAATTTCCCTTCTTTCATTATGTTCTGGGGGACGGGATGGGAAGGAAACCTCATTCCAATCTTTCCTTGTTTGCTAACCAGAGAAGAAGGAGAGGTTTTGCTTGTTTTAAAGAGAAGAGTTAGGGGGCCAGGCCAGAATTTATTTACCAGTTTTTGGGCAAAAAGAGGAATTACTTCAGCAAATCGTATAAAATCTTCCTTTTTTTCTAAAAAGAGTACAAAGGGTTTACCTCTGGCCCTTTTTTTTACTTCGTATAATCTATCTGTTGCCTCTTTGTCCTCAGCATTAACACCTAACCCATAGACTGTATCAGTGGGGAAAGCTACTATTTTACCATTCTTAAGGAGTGTGATTGCTTCTTCAATTTTTTGGGCTTCCGGCTGAATGGAATCTATTTTGATTATTCTCATTCCCTAATCTGTCCGTCACCTAATATAATAAACTTAGTGCTGGTTAACTCGTTTACCCCCATAGGGCCGCGCGCATGTAATTTCTGAGTGCTGATTCCTATCTCTGCTCCCAGTCCAAATTCTCCTCCATCAGTGAATCTGGTAGAAGCATTAACATAAACAGCTGCTGAGTCCACTTCTTGTAGGAATTTTCTTGATTTTGAGTAATTATTGGTAATTATAGCATCAGAGTGGCCAGAGCCGTAAGAGTTAATGTGATTGATAGCTTCATCAATTCCTTTTACCACTTTTACAGAGAGGATAAGATCCAGATACTCAGTTCTCCAGTCTTCCTCAGAAGCCTTTTTGATTCCTTCTACAATTTGAGAAGTTTTTCTATCTCCTCGAATTTCTACCCCCACCCCCTGGAATTTTTTAATCATCCGAGGCAGGAACTGGGCAGCAATCTTTTCATTTACGAGGAGAGTCTCCATGGCATTACAAACCCCTGGCCGCTGCACTTTAGCGTTAAAACAGATTTTCTCAGCCATTTCTAAGTCTGCCTCTTCATCAACATAGGTATGGCAGACGCCTTTATAGTGCTTAATTACAGGGATAGTGGAATTTTCTGTAACTGCTCGAATCAAACTCTCTCCCCCGCGAGGAATAATTACATCAATATACTCATCCAATTTAAGCATTTCCATCACTGCTTCTCTATTTGTAGTTTTTATCAGTTGAATAGATCCTGAGGGCAGTCCTGCCTTTTGTATAGCTTTTTTTAGAAGATCGGCCAAAATAATGTTAGAATAAATAGCTTCTGATCCTCCTCGTAAGATAGTAGCATTGCCCGCCTTCAGGCAAAGTCCAGCCGCATCCACAGTGACATTGGGCCGTGCCTCATAGATAATACCGATTACTCCTAAGGGAACAACTGCCTTACCAATTTGGAGTCCATTAGGTCTTTTTTGCATGCTCTCTATTTTTCCTATGGGGTCTTCCATTCTGGCTATCTCTTCCAGAGTATGCCACATCCCAGTAATTCGTTTGTCATTTAAAGTTAACCTATCTATTAAGGCTTTTGACAATCCTTTCTCTTCAGCCAGAGCTACATCCTTGCTATTTTCTTCTTTTATCTTTTCTTTATTTACCTTAATGGACTCAGCCATTCTTAATAGAGCCTCATCCTTTACTGTAGAAGATAGATTAGCCAGCTTCTGACTGGCAAATTTAGCTTCTTTAGCTATTTTCAGAATCTCTTCTTTAAGATTCATTTTTTCACCTTTTAATTAAACTGGTTTTATTCTATTCCACAGATTAGTGAAAGTCAAGATATGCCTCAGGAAATTTCCTGAGTTAATATGCTCGGGTAAATAGCTTTGGCTATTTAGCCAAAATTATTTAAATTCCTAAGTCGCAAGAGAAGCGTGTTAATTTGTGAGGTGCGCTCTCTCGTTTAGGAAGGTTGGAGGAGAATCTCTACAGTAAGGGGTAGTTGATAACTTATGCCGGGACTACTTCTAACTTTAACCTATATCCGATATGCCGAAGAACGTTCTCGATAGTGTCAAGATTAGAAAACTCACCTTCTTCAATTTTGGAAATGTACTGTTGGGTTACCCCAATTTCTTTGGCAAGCTGGGCCTGAGATAAGTTATGTTGGATACGGTCTTTAATAATTTCTTTCACCACGGCTGCCTTTTCCATGATCAAATCGTAGCGAGTTGCAAATTCCGGGTTCCTCTTCATCTTTTCTTTAGTATAATCATCAACTTTTCTCATTGTTTAGTCCTCCCTCTTGTGCCTCGCTAAAAAATCTCTCCTTCTTTCTTTGACAATCTCTATCTCTTTTTGAGGAGTTTTCTGTGTCTTCTTTACAAAGCCATGGGAAAATATTAGTTTTGTAAAAAATACAGGTGTATTCTTCCATCAAGCCCTCTTCCTGTTTTCTCCAAAAAGCGTTAAGAGAACCTTTGAGAAAGGGGATTTGCTCGAGTTACGAGTTACCGTGGGTATTGACGAAAAATATTTTTATATTATAATATGAAAAAATAGGGAATCGTTTATATTTAATATACTTTCGTAGATTTTTGGAGAATCTAGTGTTGATGTGGGTTTGCGGAATTTTTTTAACTGACTCTTACATCCCCATAAATCCGTATAAAATCTGGATTCTTGATAGTGTTATATGACACTATAGATAATTTCGGAAGAGCAAAAAGTGTGAAACTATAGGTTATTAGAAAATGCGAAAAACACTTAAAGACGTAGCTAGAGAAGCAGGGGTTTCTATAACAGTTGCTAGTAGAGGGTTGGGTAGTTATGGATATGTGAGTCGGGAATCACGAGAGAAAGTCTTAAGAGCAGCTAAAAAAATAGGTTATCAACCGGATCAGATTGCCAAAAGTTTGAAAACCCAGCAGACCTATACCATAGGACTACTTATTTCTGATATTACTAATATCTGGTTTACTACAATGGTTCGAGCAATTGAGGATGTAGCAGAACAGAATGGATACAACCTCATATTGTGTAATACCGATGAGAATCAAGAAAAAGAAACAAGATATCTAAAAGTGCTTTATGGCAAGAAGATAGATGGTTTAATTATTGCTGCTACAGGAGAAAAGAGCCCTTACTTAAAGAAACTAATTAGAGGAGGACTCCCCGTAATCTTGATAGATAGAAAGTTAAAAGGTTTTCATACAACGCAGGTAACAGTTGATAACGAATTCGGAGCCTGTGAAGCAGTGAAACACCTTATTGATCTGGGGCACAAGCGTATAGGCGTCATTAATGGTCATCCTCGAACTACCCCGGGAAAGGAAAGATTCGAAGGGTATAAGAGGGCCCTTGCGGAGAATAACATTTCCTTAAACCCTGCTTTAGTAAAATATGGAGACTTTAGAATAGAGAAGGCCAGAAAAGCTTCTCAGGAACTCATAAAAATGAAAAATCCTCCTACCGCTATCTTTGTGGCAAACAATGTAATGGTTATGGGAACCTACCAAGTTCTGAAAGAGAACAACGTTAGAATTCCTGAAGAGATGGCCATAGTGGGATTTGACGATCCGGAGTGGGCTTCCTTAATAGAGCCTTCCTTAACCACCCTTAGGCAGCCCAGCCATTCTATTGGCACTATGGCTTGTCAGGTTTTGCTGCAGAGAATAAGAAAAAATGAGCGAAAAAGGTTACAGGACGAAGAGATAGTTTTGAGACCAAAATTGATTATAAGAAAATCTTGTGGAGCAAAAATTTTTGATTCAGTTTCGCAGAAGGCTATTGTCTAAATTAGGCTAATACAAATAAATTATGACAGAGGGTAACGTGAGGGTAATAGCCAAATTTTAATTTATGTTGACAATTCGTAGTTTTGATAATATAGTTACATTAATGTTACATTAGTATTATGGTCATAATATTTATAGTGACGTATGTCACTAGCAAGGATCTAAAAGGTTAGGTTATGATACGATGAGAAAGAAATTTTTAGAAAACAAGCTTGCCCTTACTATAAACCCCCACCCTCTTAATTTTATTCTCGAAATTCAAAAAAGAAACTCTTTCGTAGTTGCGGATAAGTTCATAGTCCCAAATAAGTCAAAAATTTTCATTGGAGGTAAGAATGAGTGAAATACGAATTGCTATTGTCGGAGTAGGAAATTGTGCCAGTTCTTTGATTCAAGGCATAGAATACTACAAAGACAGAAAAGAAGTAATTGGATTGATGCACTCTGAGATTGACGGTTACAAATTGAGTGACATCAAAGCAGTGGCTGCATTTGATATTGACCGAAGAAAGGTGGGTCAGGATTTAAGCGAGGCTATTTTTGCCAAGCCAAATTGTACAATGGTATTCTGTCCAGATGTTCCTCACTATGGAGTAGAAGTGAAAATGGGCCAGGTGTTAGATGGAGTGGCTGGACATATGAAAGAATATTCAGAAGAGAGAGCCTTTCGTCAAGCAGAGGAGGATCCTAGTGAAGTTGTCGAGGAATTAAAGAAAAGCGGAGCCGAGATTTTAATCAACTATCTGCCGGTAGGTTCAGAGGAAGGAACCAGATTTTATGCTCAAGCAGCCCTGGATGTAGGAGTAGCTTTTGTAAACTGCATACCTGCGTTCATCGCCTCTGATAAGAAGTGGGCAAGAAAATTTGAAGAGAGAGGACTTCCTATTGTGGGTGACGATATAAAAGCACAGTTGGGTGCTACCATTACTCACCGTGTTCTGGCAAAATTGTTCAGTGACCGGGGAGTAAAATTAGATCGCACCTATCAGCTCAATACAGGGGGGAATACCGATTTCTTAAATATGATTGCCAGAGAAAGGCTTTCTTCCAAAAAGACTTCTAAAACAGAAGCCGTGCAATCGCAATTGAATGAACCACTTCCCCCTGAAAATATTCACATTGGACCCAGTGACTATGTTCCCTGGCAGAATGACAACAAGGTCTGTTTTATCCGAATGGAAGGAAGGGAATTTGGAGATATTCCTCTTGATCTTGAACTCAGGCTCAGTGTTCAGGATTCACCTAACAGTGCCGGTGTAGTTATAGACGCTATCAGGTGCTGCAAGGTTGCTTTAGACAGAGGCACGAGCGGAGCACTAACTTCTATCTCCGCCTATACTATGAAACATCCTCCCATTCAATATTCAGACTCAGAAGCAAAGAAAATGGTAGAGGAATTCATTTCTGGAAAAATTGAAAGATGAAAGCGGTAATTTTAGCCGCTGGAAAAGGGACAAGAACAAAACTGGAGATCCCCAAGCCTTTAATTAAAATAGCTGGCCTCTCGCTTCTGGAAAGAACAATTCTTACCTTTATCAGTCTAAATATAAGAAAAATTGTGGTTGTGGTGGGATACGAGGCGGAAAGGGTCAAAAAACACCTCAAAAACAAAGAATTTACTCAAAATTGCCAGATTACCTGGGTGGAAAATCTTCAATTTTATCGGGGCAATGGGGTTTCCATTCTTTGTGCCGAGGATTACCTTAAAGAGCGCTTTCTTCTGAGTATGGTTGATCACATTTATGGAGCGAGGCTTTTCTCAAGTCTCTTATCCCAGCAGGGCGACCTTGTCTGCGTAGTAGATTCTAAGCCGAGATTTGCTGATCCCAAAGATGCTACCAGAGTTCTTATTGAAGATGGTAGAATTAAAGGAATAGGTAAGGGCCTAGCTCCATATAATGCCCTTGATTGCGGACTGTTCCTCTGTTCAAGAAAGATTTTTCCTGTATTGAGGGAGACAGTAGAAGAAGGTAAAGAGGAATGGGATGATGCTAAGAAGAGATTTGCCAAAAGATTCTCTGCTAAAGTTTTTGACATATGCGGCGGATTCTGGTTAGATGTGGACACCCACCAGGACATAGCCAAAGCAAGAAGGCTTTTGAAAAAAAGGGAATAAAGAGAAGATGAGGGCAATAATTATCGGTGCGGGGCCGGTTTCTAAACCTAAGAAATCACAGCCAAGGGCTTTTCTCAAACTCTGCGGCCTTCCCTTGTTAAAGAGAACTCTATATCTTCTAAGAGCAGTGGAGATAAGAGAGGTCATTATTCTCCTCAAGGAGGACATTCCCCAGATAAAAAGGGAAATAAAAAAACTCAAAGACCTGGGGATGAGGTTGAAGTTTGTGGAAAAAGAGAAGTGGAGCCGGGCAATCTCTTCTCTCCAAAAAGAGATGAAAGATGATTTCTTCTTGCTCATTGATAGCCATTGTGTCTTTGAGCTCAACCTCCTTAGAGTTCTCTTGCAATGCAAAAAAACCACCCTTTGCTGCGACAGCCAACCAGAAGGCAGCTGCCTTACTCACTCTCCTAAAGTTTTTTCTAGAGATGGAAAAGTTGAGCGCATAGGCAATGATTTAGATAACTGGAACAAAGTTTATACCGGAATGGGGGTTTGCCGCAAGAGGGTTCTACTTAAATTAAGAGATAAGTTGCTGGAGGAAGAGAATCAGAACTCCGGAAAAAAGAATCAACTCCCTGGGCCCAGAAATACAGAGAAAGCTGAATGGTTTACCCTTTTTAATGATCTACCCAGGCGCACTCAGGCTGACTGTCTGGATATCTCTCAAACCGCCTCTTATGATTTGGAACTGCGTAGAGTTGTCAAACCTTTCTGGTACCGTATAGCCTCAGAAGAGGATCTAAAAGTAGCCAAGAAAAAGCTTATCGGAGAAACCCAGAAAAAAACTCTTGATGTTATGGCCTGGTATGTTCACCGTCCTATAGAGAATAAGATTACCTGGTATCTTTCTGAGCTGCCTCTCACTCCTAATCAACTGACCATACTTACCAATGTGCTTGCTTTTTTCATAACTTTTCTTTTCTTAAAGGGCTATCTTCTGGCTGCTTCCCTTCTTACCTTCCTCGTAAATATTATGGATGGACTGGATGGTAAACAGGCACGAGCCAAGGGTATGTTTACCAAGGTGGGAAATCTTGAGCATTCCTTAGACACTCTTTATGAAGTGTCCTGGTATATAGCCTTTTCCTGGGCCATTTTCATGCTTACCAAATCTTTCTTACCTCTCCAGCTCTGTCTGATAATGATTCTTTTTGATGCCTTTAACCGACACTGCTCCATGCAATTTCGAGCCGTTATGAAGACTCCCCTGGCAGATTATGCTCCTTTTGACCGGGCTTTTAGACGCTTTGACGGAAGAAGAAATATCTACACTATCTACATCTTTATCGGTGTGATTCTTGGCCTACCCGTATATTCCCTATTTGCCATGATGGTTCATGCCATCCTCACCGGTGTAGTCTACTTTATAAGAGCTGCCAAGCATATGCATGCCGCCGATATGGGCCGATGAACGCGCCGTGCTTGCATTTGTTTTTGGATATGATATACTGTGTTGACTAGTTTCGTATCTTGATGCTCGTTGTTCGTGATGCGTCTTGCGTGTTCCAAATGTCGTTAATTTCGTTAGGTTAAGATAAAAGAATTTGAGGAGTTACTAACGAAAATAACGAAACCAGCGAACTAAACGAAGAGAGGGGGAACTAGATACGAGATACGAATCAAAAAGGAGGTAAAAATGGCTTATGAAGAGGGAAAAGGAGTTAGTCTTCCCGAGTCCATACCCAGGAAGTGGATTGGCTGGGGAGTTGTAGGAATCATCCTCATAATCATTCTGGTCTCTATTTTTTACTCAATTGGGCCCGAGGAAGTGGGGGTGATTAAAAGATGGGGTAGATATGTACGAACTACAGAGCCGGGTTTGCACGTTAAATTACCTTTTGTGGAATCGGTAACCAAAGTCAAAGTAAAGTATATTTTTAAGGAGGAATTTGGTTTCAGAACTTTACAGGCGGGAGTGAAGACTATCTATGCTCCGGGTGGCTTTGAGGAAGAGAATTTGATGTTAACCGGCGATCTAAATGTGGCTGTGGTAGAGTGGATCGTTCAGTATAAGATTGAAAACCCTATTGATTATCTTTTTGAAGTGAAGGATGTAGAGGATACGATTCGAGATATTTCTGAGTCAGCTATGCGCCAGATAGTGGGAGACAGAAGTGTGGATGAGGTCTTGACAGTGGGACGAATAGAGGTCGGACTGGAGATGCAGAAGAAACTTCAGCAAATTTTAGATATCTACCAAACAGGAGTCCAGATAACCACGGTTAAACTGAAGGATGTTAATCCGCCTGATGAAGTGAAGTCTTCCTTTAATGAGGTTAATGTGGCAAAACAGGATAAGGAGACAACCATTAATGAAGCCGAGAGGGAGTATAATAGGGTTATTCCCAAAGCAAAAGGGGAAGCAGAAAAGACGATTAGCCAGGCAGAAGGATATGCAGTGAATAGAGTCAACCGAGCCGGGGGAGATGCTACTAAGTTTCTTGCTGTCTGGGAAGAGTATAATAAAGCCAGGGATGTAACCAGAAGAAGACTTTATCTCGAGACTCTGGAGGAGATTCTGCCTAAAATAGGAACAAAATATATCATCGATTCAGAGCAGAAAGGGATATTGCCTCTTTTGTCTTTGAGTGAAGGAGGTAAGTGATGAAGATAGAGCGATTTATTCCCATAATAGTAGTGATTATTTTAGGCTTGATTATTTTAGGAGGAACCTTATATACCGTAGATCAAACCGAGCAGGTGGTCATTACTCAGTTTGGTGACCCCATAGGTGAGCCTATTACTGAGCCGGGTCTGCACTTTAAGACACCTTTTATCCAAAAGATAAACTCTTTCGAGAAACGCTTCTTGTCCTGGGATGGGCTCCCTACTCAGGTTCCTACCAAGGATAAAAGATACATCTGGGTTGACACCACGGCCCGATGGAGAATTGTTGACCCTCTCAAGTTTCTGCAAACAGTAGGAAATGAGAGAACAGCTCTAGGCAGACTCGATGATATCATTGATTCTGCTACCAGAAATCAGATCACCAGTAACCTTCTCTATGAGCTGGTAAGGGACTCAGAGAGGGAATTTGCCGAGACGGAATTAAGCATACAAGTCGAGGAGATTATGAGTGAGGTGGAATATGGTCGGGAGAAGATAAGCCGAGCCATCCTGGAAGAAGCATCTGAGGGTGTTCCTCGATTCGGGATAGAACTAATCGATGTCAGGATTAAGAGGCTCAACTATGTGGAGCAGGTAAGACAGGGAGTTTATGCTCGAATGATTGCCGAGAGAAAAAAGGTGGCTGAGCAATATCGCTCTGAAGGTCAGGGGGGAAAGGCCGAAATTGAGGGAAGGAGAGAGAAAGAGCTGCAAAGGATCACTTCTGAGGCTTATAAAAAAGCACAGGAAATTAAAGGAGAGGCTGATGCGGAAGCGACCGCGATATATGCCGGGGCTTACAATAAAGATCCCGAGTTTTATTCATTCTTAAAGACATTAGAGACATATAAGGGTACTCTGGATGAGAATACGTGGCTAATTTTAACCTCGGATAGTGACTTTTATAAGTATCTAAAGAGTCTCTCTCCTCTGTAAATTAGTCGTTAGTGAATAGTATATCGAAAGGCTGTGAGCTGTAAGCAATACAAGAGGCAAGAGGTAAGAAGTAAAGTTGTCCTGAGGCTTATATTGACATAAGTTAAAAGTTGTTTATAATAAAGAAGAAAATTATTAAGGAGAAATAAGAAAAAGTAAAGAAATAGCAGAAAAATAAAGAAGTTAGGTAAAGGAGTAAAAAGGAAAACAATGGGGGGATATGTATATTTTTTTGCGCAAAATAAGGCCAGTGGATCAGCGAAAATGAGAAATCTTTTAGGAGGCAAGGGAGCTAATCTTGCTGAAATGGCTAATTTAGGAATCCGAGTGCCCCCTGGCTTTACTATCAGTACTGAAGTATGCTCCTACTACACAGAGCACCATAATTACCCAGAAGACTTAGAGGCAGAGATAAGGGAAAATTTAAATAAGGTAGAAGAAGCTACTGGGAAAAAATTTGGTGATCTTCAAAATCCTCTATTAGTTTCTGTTCGCTCAGGAGCGAGAGTTTCTATGCCAGGGATGATGGATACTGTTCTTGATTTGGGATTAAATGATAATACAGTAGAGGGATTAATTAAAGAGACAAAAAACTCACGTTTTGCCTATGATGCCTATAGAAGACTTATTCAGATGTTTAGCAATGTAGTTCTGGGAATAGAGGGAGAAAAATTTGAGGAGTTGATAGAAGAGAAAAAAAAGAGTAAAGATGCAAAGGAAGATATTGATTTAGCCTGGCAAGATCTGAAGGAATTAGTAGATGAGTTTAAAGGGTTAATAGAGAAGGAGAAGGGTATTCAATTTCCTCAAGACCCTTTTAAGCAACTGAATATGACCAGAGATGCCGTTTTTGCTTCATGGAATAATAAAAGGGCTGTTAATTACCGTAAGATTAATAAAATTCCCGAACACTGGGGAACAGCCGTTAACGTCCAGGCAATGGTGTTTGGAAATATAGGGAGTGATTCTGGCACAGGGGTCGGGTTTACCCGAAATCCTGCCACTGGCAAAAAGGAGATATATGGAGAGTATCTACTTAATGCTCAAGGAGAAGATGTTGTTGCAGGCATAAGAACTCCTCACCCTTTCTCTAAGCTAAAGGAAGAGATGCCGCAGGTTTATCAAGAGCTAGTAGAGGTTGTTCAAAGATTAGAAGATCACTATAAGGATGTGCAAGATTTTGAATTTACTATAGAGAAAGGGAAACTTTATTTACTTCAGACCAGGACGGGCAAGAGAACTACTCAAGCAGCAGCGAAGATAGCCTGTGATATGGTTGAGGAGAGACTAATCGATAAAAAAGAGGCTTTGATGAGGGTAGAACCTGGTCAACTTAAGCAGCTTCTTCACCGAGGTATCGATCCAGAGGCAGAACTTGAAGTATTTGCTAGAGGTCTTCCTGCTTCTCCAGGGGCAGCTACGGGTGCAATAGTTTTTACTGCGGATAGAGCTGTGGAATTAGCTCAGGATGGAAGAAAGGTTATTCTGGTTCGCAAAGAAACTTCTCCTGAAGATATTCACGGTATGGCTGCTGCCGAGGGGATACTTACTGCTCGCGGGGGGATGACTTCTCATGCTGCTATCGTATCCAGAGGTATGGGTAAGTGCTGTATAGCTGGTTGTGAAGCTCTAAAGGTGGATGAGAAAAAGAAAAGATTTGAAGTGGATGGACTTGTCTTTAAAGAGGGTGACTTTATTACTCTGGATGGCAGTGCAGGAAGAGTGATAAAGGGAGAAGTGCCCACACTCGAACCTGAGCTAAGCAGCGAGTTTAAAAAACTTATGGAATGGGCAGATGAGATAAGAACTCTTGGAGTAAGGGCTAATGCGGATACACCTGAAGATGCAAAAAAAGCTCGTGAGTTAGGAGCAGAGGGAATTGGACTTTGCCGAACTGAGCATATGTTTTTTGGAGAAGAGAGGCTTCCTTATGTTCAGAAGATGATTTTAGCTGAAGATGAAAAAGGAAGAAAAGAAGCCTTAGAAAAATTAGAACCTATGCAGAGGGAAGATTTCAAAGGAATCTTAAGAGAAATGGAAGGTTTACCAGTTATTATTCGTCTGCTTGATCCCCCCCTGCATGAATTTTTGCCCCATTATGAAAGTCTTCTCCTGGAGGTTAATAAGTTAAAGTTGGAAAAAACCGAAGATAAGGAAAAGATCCAGGAGAAAGAGAAGATTCTCCAGCGTATAGTAGACCTGCGAGAGGTGAACCCCATGCTGGGGCACAGGGGCTGTAGATTGGGGATAACCTTTCCTGAAGTTTACAATATGCAGGTGAGAGCAGTTTTTGAAGCAGCGGCAGAGCTGGTTCTTGAGGATGTCAAGGTTTATCCAGAGATAATGATTCCTCTTGTGGCCAATGAAAAGGAGTTATCTTTTCTCCGAAAACAAGTAATTGAAGTGGCTAAAGAGATAATGAGAGAAAAAGGAGTAGAGTTTGAGTACAAGGTAGGCACGATGATTGAACTTCCTCGAGCTGCTTTCTGTGCAGACAAAATCGCTCAGGAGGCAGATTTTTTCTCCTTCGGCACCAACGACCTAACCCAAACTACATTTGGGTTTAGCCGTGATGATGCAGAAGCTAAGTTTATACCTGCATATATTGAAAAGAAGATTCTGGAAGATAACCCTTTCGAGGTATTGGATCAAGAAGGAGTAGGGCAACTCCTGAAGATGGGAACAGAGAGAGGGCGCAAGACGAATAAAGATTTGGAAGTGGGTATTTGTGGCGAACATGGAGGCGAGCCTTCTTCGGTTAAGTTCTGTTACCAGATAGGGATGGACTATGTAAGTTGTTCCCCTTATAGAGTTCCCATTGCTCGATTGGCTGCTGCTCAGGCAATACTGGAAGATAGAAAAGCTATAAGTGGCAAGTTTTTTAAAGAGTAGCGGTGCCATGCATCAAACAAAAGAAGATAATTAGTGGATTAGTAATTAGAGATTAGCATGAGGAACGTAGGATTGAGGAAAAAGAGGCTGGTGTTACTAATTAACTAATCTCTAGTCAACTAATTAACTGGAGAAATCGGTGTTAGGTCTAAATCCGACCGCTACTTATAGCTTACAGCTGGGTAGAGGGGGGAGGTGCCAGAGTGGCCAAATGGGGCGGGCTGTAAACCCGCTGGCGTTGCCTACGATGGTTCAAATCCATCCCTCCCCACCAGAATCGTATATAGTATATCGTATGTTGTATATCGTGAAGGAAAAGGGTGAGCGGTTAATTGGTGAGTGGCGAGAGTAGTTAATTTAGAGACTGCTGGGTCCATTTTCGTCATTGCGAGCGAACGAGGTCCCTCGCTTAGATCGCTCGGGATAAACTCCGCAATCTCGAAAAGGAAGAATTATAGAGTTTATTCTGGGATTGCCACGCCTGCCTTCGGCAGGTTCGCAATGACAGATGAGGAATCTCAGTTCGTACTTCTTTGCAATGAGAAGTCCTGTTGTTTCATCACTATATACGAAATACGAATTTATTGCCCATGTAGCTCAGGTGGTAGAGCACATCCTTGGTAAGGATGAGGTCACCGGTTCAAGCCCGGTCGTGGGCTCCCAATTTATCGTATATGGTATATCGTAGGAAGGTTTTGAAACGCACAACAGTACCGGAA
>Ga0114918_10003167_pt1 | contig 14583 bp, 9 predicted proteins | sample LantaG_FD_87015 | JGI IMG/M metagenome (GOLD analysis project Ga0114918, IMG submission 87015) | Deep subsurface microbial communities from Baltic Sea to uncover new lineages of life (NeLLi) - Landsort_02402 metaG | ecosystem: Environmental > Aquatic > Marine > Oceanic > Sediment | place: Baltic...
AGTTTCTACCTTCTCCCCACCGGCGATGACTACGGGAACTGGGCAGCCTCTGGTTACTTCCTGGAAGGTTTGGGGACTGCCGGTGTAGTTTACTTTGACTATATCAGCTCCCAGCTCAGCTCCCACTCGGGCTGCATGTTTGACAAACTTCACATTAAATTCACTGTCGATTTTTTTTCCTCTGGTATACATCATAGCCAATAAAGGCATACCCCAATCCTGGCAAATTTTTGAGACCTCACCCAGATGTCTTAGCATCTCAGTCTCAGTCTCTGCTCCCAGGTTTACCTGAACAGAGACGGCATCTGCGCCTAACTTGATTGCTTCTTCTACTGTGCATACCAGTACCTTCGTATTAGGATCGGGGCTCATCGTTGTACTTCCTGATAGGTGAACAATCAATCCTATATCTTTTCCTCTTCCTCTATGACCAGCTCCGACGATGCCTTTATGGAGAAGAATAGCATTCGCTCCTCCCTTTACCATTTTATCTATAGTCTCTTTCATATTTTCTAAACCTTTTATTGGCCCCATGGTAGTCCCATGATCCATAGGAACTATTACCATCTTTCCTGAATTTCGATCTATAATCCGCTCCATTCTAATCATTTTTCCAAACATAATACTCCCTCCTTTTCTTAGCGTATAGCTATACGCTAGCTTTATCTTTAGTTTTCACTATACGCTACCCGCTATACGCTAGTTGATAGCCGCTGGACAGCTTTTCTTACATCATCTACACTCGGAACCAGGGCAAATCGAAGAAAGCCAGCTCCTGGATTTACCCCTTGAAATTCATGGCTAATCAACTCACCCGGAACAGTATTAATTCCTTTCTCCAAAAGCAATTTCTTGGAAAAATCCATAGATGCCTCCCCAGGGGGAACTTTGACCCAAAGAAAAAAAGTACCATCAGGCTCTATGGGATTAAAGCCATATCTTTTTAACGCTGGTAAGAGAATGGATAGTTTTTCCTTATAACCTTCTCTCATCTTCTCAACATGAGTTTCATCTGAATAGGCTACTTTTCCTCCATCCTGAATAATATTTGCCACTCCTTGAGTTGATTTACTGGTTATTGAATTAAAAACTTTTCGCAGCTCTGAGTTGAAGGAGGCAAAAAATCCGATAGCGAGGGATGTCATTGCACTTCTCTTGGACAGTGAATTAAGAACTATGGAACACTCTTGTGCCCCAGGAATATTGAAGATACTAAGGGGAGGTTCTTTAAAGTAAAGTTCAGAGTAACACTCATCTGAAATAATAATAATCTCATTTTCCAGGCAATATTTAACTATCGACTCAAGCCTCTTGCAGGAATAAGACCTTCCTGTGGGGGAATGGGGAGAGTTCAAAAAAAGCAACTTTGATTTTTTGGCGATTTCTTTGGGAACTACTTCTAAATCGATTTCAAAATTATTCTCCTCTGTTAAATTTAGATAATAGATATTTGCCCCTGAAAGAAGAGCGCCACTTGTGTAAGGAGGATACCCTGGATTTGGAATTAAACAATACTCTCCAGCTTTCGGGTCAATAAAATATAAAGGCAGGTGGAAAGAGGTGTATTTTGCCCCATAGGTTACTGTGATGAAATGAGGATCTATTTTAACACCAAAACGCTTTAAAAACCAATTTGAAATTTGAAGTTTCAACTGAGGATAGCCTAATGAATTTGGATATCCAGAATTTTTTCTAATCTCGATTGCACTGGTGATTTTCTCCCTCACAATTTCTGGAACAGGATCTGTAGGGTCACCCACCCCGAAATCGACGATATAGTCTTGAGGAAACTTCTCCCTCGCCATTCGGAGGTTCTCTCTGATTTCATCAAATGGATAAGGAGCATTCACCGAAGAAGAGATGTTTGGATTCATATTGATTCTCATATCTAAACTCTTTCCATCTTTTTACTTGTCTTAATTCTAGTAGTTTAGCTATTGTGAGTCAAGTTTTCAATAATGGACAATTTTGTGCAAAAAAACATTAATGTCCTTTATTTATATAAAACTCCTCACATGCTGAAATTTACAGTTTAATATAGCTTTTTGAAAGATTCAAAATTGACCATAAAATAGTAAAACAAAAAAAGTTTAAGATAATAACTTCTAGAAAAAGAAAAAATTCTCAACTTTTTCATGCCAAAATGTCTCCATGATATTCATAGCACTCTATACCTCAGTATTTCTCAAATAGCCAAACAAAAAATACTCAATTGACATTGACAATATCAAAATATTTGTTATAATGTAAGTAAGTAAAAACTTACTTAGATTAAAAAGCAGATAAATACAGTCTTTTGTAGATTATAAATTACTTTATTTTATTAGTCGCATCCAAGCAGTTGTTAGTAAGAAGTAAGGAACTACGTCTGAGGAAACTATACGAGATACGCAATACGACATACGAGATACGCATAAAGCGTAAGAAACGATGGCAGCAGAAAGAAAGAAAAAAGAGATAAGAAGAAAAGAAATTATGGAGTGCGCGGTGGATCTTATTTTGAGCAAGCAGTCGCGAAAACTTACCCTTGCTAATATCGCCGGGAAGATGGGAGTAACGGAAGGGTCTATATATAGACATTTCAGGAACAAAGAGGAAATTATGGAAACCATGATAAGGCTCCTGGAAACTAATCTTATTCGGTCATTAGCCAAGATGAGACGCCACGAAAAAAATCCTCTGAAAATAATGGAAACTCTCCTTCACAGCCACCTGTGCTCTCCCAAAAGACAAAAAGAAGTAGCCGCAGTAGTGAGCTTGATTTTTTCACATTTAGGAAACAAACCTCTACGAAAAAAATTAATCACTCTGGTCAATAGTTATATTCAAAGTGTAGAGAATATTATTCGAGAAGGACAAGAAGCTCATGTTATAAGGAGAGACATTGACGCTGGCGCTGCTGCTTCAATATTTTCTGGCCTCATATATGGCCTCACCTCCCTGAATTATTTGATGAGATTACCAAAGGAACTATCAGAGCACGAAGAGCGGTTTTGGAACATTTATCTTAGGGGGGTTCAAGAGGAGGGTGTAGAAAAATCATGAAAGAAAATGGCTGGCTTAAAACTAATACTTATCATCATTCTTCTTTTTCCGACATAGGCAGGCTCGTCAGGCTGAAGGAAAAGAAGAATATCAAAATTAGTGTAGCCTTTCCTACGCTAAATGAAGAAGAAAAAATCGCTGAAGAGATTAATGTGATAAAGGAAAAACTGCAAATAGAGTATCCGTTGTTAGACGAGATTGCTGTCATAGATAGCGCTTCCACTGACAGAACGAGAGAATTAGCCGCCGAGGCTGGAGCTAAGGTTTATCTGGCTGATGATCATCTTCAGGAGTTTGGAATTATCAGGGGTAAAGGGGAAAATCTCTGGAAGAGCCTTTATCTTCTAGAAGGAGATATAATTGTCTGGGTAGATGCTGACATTAAGAATATCCATCCTAAATTTGTCTATGGCACAGTAGGTCCACTTTTGGAATACGACCATCTCAAATACGTGAAGACGTTCTATGAAAGACCTCTAGTGATAGGAAAGAAGATGAGACCTTCAGGTGGGGGTAGGGTTACGGAGATATTAATCAGACCTCTTTTGGCTAACTTTTATCCAGAACTTTCTCAGTTTCTGCAGCCCTTATCAGGCGAATATGCTGGAAGAAGAAAGGTTTTGGAGAGGGTTCCCTTCCGCGTTGGTTATGGAGTGGAAATAGGTCTACTTATAGATATTTATGAAAAATATGGGATGAAGAGTCTGGCCCAGGTAGATTTAGATAAAAGAGTTCATAAAAACCAAAGTTTGCCTGCCTTAAGCAAAATGTCATTTGCTATACTTCATACCTTTTTTACAAAACTCCAGCAGCAAGATATTGTCTCTTTGGAGAAAGAGCTCTCTAGTGAATTTAGACTTGTTAAGGTACGAAAAGAGGAGATTTTTTTGAAAAAGGAGGAATTCACTTTCATTGAAAGGCCTCCTATGATTACCGTGGAGCAATATCGGCGAAAGAGGGCCAATGTTGAAAAAAATAATTTTAGTGCGGCACGGCCAGACAGATTGGAATCGAGAAAATAGGATCCAGGGCGAGCTGGATATTCCTTTAAATGAGCAGGGGAAAAGAGAGGCAAAAGAGATTGCTTTAAGACTGGCTCATACAGTTATTGACCATATTTATTCTAGTAGACTTTCCCGAGCCTATGAGACTGCTATTGAGATAGCCAAGCTTCATAAATTAAAAGTTCTGACTGATCCTAGACTGGATGAGCTTGAACAAGGAAAGTGGGAGGGAATGAGAGTTTCAGAAGTGAGAAGATTATATCCAGATTTTTACTCAAAATGGGAAAAAGATCCTACTTCGGTTACACCTCCGGAAGGAAAGAGCGTAAGAGAGGTATTTAAGAGGGTGAAAGAGTTTTGGACGGAAAATATTTTACCGAGGAAAGGAACAACAGTGATAGTGGCTCACAAAGTTATTAATGCTTTAATAAAATCAATCCTGGAGAAAGGCAACTCCCTGGATATGCTCTGGGAAAAACTGCCCGAGAATGCTCAAATTGAGAGATTTTCCTTATGAAAACATCGGTGGCTATCCTGCATTACTCCTACCCTCCTCTCATAGGGGGAGTGGAGTTTATTATAAAAGGACAGGCTGAAATTCTGACAAGAAATAAACACAGAGTGAAAATCATCGCTGGAGTAGGGAAAAATAGAGAGAAGAATATACAAATAGATCTTATTCCCGAGATTGGCTCTAGCTGGCCAGAAAATAAAGCCGTAAACGAAGAGTTAAAGGATGGTGTTGTTTCGGAACGTTTTCAGAGATTAAGAGAGATTATTGATACCAAAATTAAGCGTTCCCTGGAAGAGGTAGATATCTGCATCATACATAATGTTATGACGATGCACTTTAACCTCGCCTTAACCTCTGCTTTAGATGAAATCATCAATGAACTTCACCGCAAAATACGCTTTTACCTCTGGTGCCATGATGCTACTCTGATTAACCCTGATTATTGTGTTGAGAGTCCTCACCGGTATCCCTGGAGTCTCTTGAGTAAGTTTAATGAAAAAGCTACTTATATTACCATCTCAGAGTGGAGAAAAAAGCAGCTTTCCGAGCTTTTCGGTGTCTCAGAGGATCTAATTAAGGTCATTCCTAATGGCATAGACATAAAGTCATTCTTAAGAATCTCAGAGCCGGTGTGGAAAATAGCCTGTGATAAGAGGTTTTTTGAGGATGATTTGGTTATGTTCTTTCCTGGGAGGATTGTTAAGAGAAAAAATTATGAATTAGCCGTAAAGATAACTAAGGAACTGACTGCTTCAGGTAAAAAATGTAAACTATTAATAACCGCGCCTCCTGACCCGTATAATCCTGAGGCAAAGAAATATTACTATTATTTGCATGAATTTGCAAAAGAGATGGAGCTAGAAGGGCATATTCTTTTCCTCCATGACTTGAAGGAGGAATATGGGTTAAAGATTGGATATCGAAAGCTGCAAGATCTTTACAGAATTTGTGACCTACTCTTGATTACTTCTTCGGAGGAAGGGTTCGGGATTCCACTTTTAGAGGCAGCGGCAATGAAGATGCCTATTGCCTGCAGCGACATAGCGCCACTATCAGAGCTTACCAGAGGTCAGGCTTTGCTTTTCAAGCTGGATGATAATCCTTCCCATATTGCCCAAAAGATAATAGAATATCTTGATACACAGCCAACCCACCTTATGTTTAAGCTTATCCTATCTAGCTTTTCCTGGGAAGTCATCTACAGAGATTATCTGGAAGGATTTGTTTAACGAGGGATGTAATTGAAGATAGCTATAATTTCTACTTACCCACCTATCGAATGTGGAATTGCTACTTACACTTCTTACCTGGCTGAAGAATTAAAATCTCTCAAAAATGAAATTCATATAGTTAGCCAATTTGGGGCTAAAGGTAAAAGGGTTTATGCAGTATTCAAAGCCAACGACCCAGACTTAGCCGAGAAAATATCTAAGACCATAGCAAAGCTTAATCCTGAGGTGGTCCACATTCAACATGAATATGGCTTGTATGGAGGACACAAGAAAGTGAACATAATTTCTTTACTTCATAATCTTAAGTCCTTCCATGTTCCCCTGATAATTACTTTGCACACAGTATATGAGGAATTCAGTGAAGAGGAAAGATTAATAATTAAGGAATTGACAAAACTAGCCGATGCCATAATTGTTCACCACCATTACCAGAAAGAAGCTATTCGCTCAGCGATAGGAAATGCAGACCAAATATATATAATACCTCATGGAGTGAGAGTAATTGAGCCTATTCCCAGAGCGAAAAAAAGATTGGGATTAGAAGGTAAGAAAGTGGTGCTTCTTTCTGGATATTTTAGAGCGAGCAAGGGTTTTGAGAAGATGGTTAATTTATTTCCCCGGATTGCGGAGGAGCTCCCTGAGGCAGTTCTGGTTATCGCAGGGGGAGCAAGACTCCCAGAGTATTCTGCTTACACAGATAAACTTTTTCACCTCATAAATGAATCTCCTGTTCGAGATAAGATAAGAGTCTTGCGAGGCCCATTTCCTCAACCTACCTTTGACATGATTTTTTCTGCAGCAGATGTAGTCGTTTTCCCCTACCTGAAGTCTTCTCAAAGCGGCATTATGGCTCATTGTATTGGTTTTGGAAAGCCTGCGGTAACCTCAAATTTAAGAACCTTCAGGGAATTGACGCAGGAAGCCAGAAATAGCTTAATAGCTCGAGATGATAAGGAGTTAGCCTCAAAGACAATCAAGATCTTAAAAGATGACAAGCTTCGGAAAACCCTCTCTGAGAATGCCAAAAGATATGCTCGAGAAAAGGCCTCCTGGAAGATTGTGGCTGGAAAGGTCATGGATCTATATCATAGGGTGATGTGATTTCCCCGCTCAATCTTTATTTCTAACTCTTTAGCCTGGTAATATGTTCCGAGGGTAGGCTCTTTGAAAAAGGCAGGCTTAAATCTTTCTTCTCTTACAGGATGAAAGCCCGGACCCTCTAATATGAGAGCTAATAAGTTTTCTTCTTCTAACATTGTCTCGGGTATGTAAAAGATATTTTGCGGGCCTACCGACTCATATCGGCCCAGGGCCTGGCCATTTAAATAAAGATGGCATCTTTCCTCTGCCTGAGGGATAACCAGCTTAAGCGGTGCAGTCCACCCCTCTTTTTTCTTATACTTAAATCTTCGCCTGAACCAGACTAGATTGCCCAGGTTCTCATGACAGACATACTTTTCACCTTCTTTTACTTTTATCCATTCCTTATCGTCATATTCAGACTTATGGTAGCCTTCTCTTATCCCCCTTAAATCTTTTTTGACTCTAAATTCCCTTATCTCTTTTCCCCAAGTTTTATTATCAATCTTCCCTTTAAGTCTGATAGGTTTTTGAATTCCACTGTACTTCTTTATCGCCCCTTCATGGGGATGAGCCTTGGTATGATAGGCATTCTCACAACTTATAGCCAAAAGATTCTTGCCTGGTTTAAGATAAGAAGTAACCTCTAGCTCTTTCTCTCCTATTCCTCTCCAGACAAAGGCTCCATTTAAATAAAGATAAACTCGGTCAAACCCTGTATTTATACTCATTTTTACCTGGGATATCCCCCGGGGAAGTAAAAATTTTCTTCTATACCAGAAATAGCCGTGTCCAAAGAGCCTCGCTTTTTCTAAAGAAATTGGTTCTTTTAAGACTAACCAGTCCCTATCCTTGTAGGCTACTTTTCTTTCCTCGCTGTCAGATTTGTATCTCCAGTAAGCCTGGCTCCATTTTATACTTACCACCTTCTCCTCTTCTATTCGGCAGTTAAACCTTAAACTTCGCCTGGCCTCCTGGTAATTAAATGGAATAGAAGTTCCATTAACTTTTATCTCTTTCGGTTTAGAGAAGGTGAATATTCTCGTTTTGGTCTCTACTCTATTTTTCGCCTCACCTTTTAGAATAATTTCTTTTGGGCCTTCTTTAATCTCTTTAATATAATATAGATCGGTGAGCATGACAGAATCATCCAATAACCAGACCCGACCAGCCCAATAGGAATCGAGGATTAATAATAAGATTTCCTCATCTATCTCTACAAGCTTAATGCCTTCAGGTTGATAAAAGAGGCGAATAGAAGAGTTATCCCTTTTAACCTCTACTTCCCCCTCCAAGACTTTCACTTTGAGGTTTTTTCCTTTCAGCACCGCCTCACCCTGGATTCCAGTTTGAGTGCAAAGAATAACCACCTGTTTATCATCTATCTTTTTGATAGTTAAAAGCTCTGAGGTAGTATGAGAAATGAAAAGATTAGTATGAGGTATAGCCACATCCAGGGGCATAAGAGCAGCAAAATAGGGAGGTAGCTTTAGATAACCCTCTTCGGGTAGTCTTCTTTTAATATTTTCTAGAGGAGAAGTATAGGAAATAGCTACTTTTTTGGCTGTATCTTCCAGATTACGAACCAGCAAAAGACCCCCTGGAGAGCCCAGTCTTTCTAAGACCAGGACCTTCTCATAACTTCCGGCAAAAGAGGTAGCATCTAGTACCTTACTCTCTTCCAGAGCCCTTATCCTTTCTCCTCCTTTAATAAAAAAAGCTGCTTCTGGAACCGGCTCTGTCTCGGTAATAAGCTCAGGAAAGCTTTTTAAAAATAACCCTACTGTTCGAGTTAGATAGTACTTTTCATCTAGCTCTCCCCACTCCCGAATAGGAGAGCGACCAAAGTCAAAGGAGGTGGTAGAGCCTATTCCTCCAAAATCACCTTTGCACCCCCAATAGGGGAAAGTAGTGCCCCCGGCAAACATATACATATTAACTAGAGAAGCGCCCCGAATCAAGACGCTCTTCAAGGCCGCATTAAGCAGTTCCCAGGGTCCCTCATAGAGGGGCTGAGCAAATTGAGCAAACCAACCCGTTCCTAGTTCTAAGACTAAGATAGGTTTATCTGGCTGCTCTTTCCTGGCCTCTTCGATGAGGCGCTCAAAGTAATCAAATTCCCAGAGCCATATCCAGGGAATATTGGGATAGAAAGTTCGGGTGTCAATAATCTCTGTTCCTCGAACAAAACTTCCTTCATTGGTAAAAGTAGGAACATCTATACCGCACCTTCTAGTAATTTTCAATAAACACAATAAATACCTGAGAGCCTCCTCATTGGAGAGTCCCAGATCGCCCTCCTCCATTAAATGGTCGTATTCATTCTCTAGCTGAAATAAAATTACGTTTCCACCTCTGGTAATAAGATGGGGTTTTATTACCCCGGCTACTATCCTAAACCATCTTTCTACTAAAGCCAGATATTCGGGATCGGGCAGGCGAAGTTTAACATCATCCCGAGCTAGGAGCCAATCAGGGAACCCCCCAAAGTCCCACTCCGCACAGATATAAGGTCCTGGCTTTAGCACTACATAAAGATTGTGTTTTTGACAAAGTTTTAAAAAAAGATCCAGGTCTCTTCCTTTATCCCAGAGATACTTTCCTTCTTCAGGTTCATGCCAGTTCCAGGGAATATAAGTGCTGATAAAATTGCAGCCGGCTTGTTTCATCTTGACTAGCCGTTCTTCCCAGAGCTGGTAGGGGATACGAAAATAATGCATCTCTCCCCCGTAGAGAATAACTCTTTTTCCATGGATTTTCATACTTTTAGCATCGTAGTCAATTATCTTCCTAACCGATTTTTTCCCACTTGCCATTTCTTTTCTTCCTTCCCTATCCCATAATTACCTGAACATTATGTGTCTTTCCATCGCCAAATGGTCTGATAATAGAGCCTTCTATCTTCTTTCCATCCACTATCAACTTCCTTACCCCTTTTTCTACTCCTTTTGGATTCTTAATAAGAATGTCATATATATCCCCACGGAAGGCTCTTTTTATCCTACATCTGTGCCAGGCCCTGGGTAGACAGGGATCAACTCTTAACCCCTCAAATTCTCGCCGCACACCCAGAATCCACTCTGTAGCTGCCAGATACATCCAGGCTGCCGTCCCCGTAATCCAGGTGAAGGCTCCCTCTCCAAAAAGATAAGGATGGTCTGGACCAACTAAATATTCAGCAAAGACATAGGGTTCTGCTTTGTAAACCTCATAATCTGGCTGTTTCATAGGATGAATCTTAGAGTATGACTGGTAAGCCTTATCTCCTCGACCGGCCATACAGTCAGCGACGATCTTAAAAGCCACCGCATGGCAAAAAATAGAAGCGTTCTCTTTAATACCCGCGGCGAACTTAGTAATTCGGCCCAAACCAAGATCCAGCGTAGTGTAAGCAGGATGAAGCAAAACTGGGCCATGTCTGGTATCACAATACTTATCTATGGCCGCTAAAACTTTTTTCTCTCTTTCCCCCTCGCTTACCCTGGCTAAAATGGACCAGGTCTGGGGATTGAGGTGAATCCTGCCTTCTCTGCATTCGGAGGCTCCGAATTTTTCTCCCTCATCATTATATCCTGCCAGATACCAGCCTTTATCCCATCCCAGTGGACTGTTTAGAATTTCTTTCATCTGGCTGGCTTTATCTAAAAGCTCTTCTTCTACCTCTTTTTTGTTCAATAAGTGTGCTAACTGGACAGCATAGAGCAAGCTTCGGTGAAAGGCTATTCCCAGCCAGACACTCTCTCCTTTCCCTTTTCTGCCAGCCATATCAATGGCATCGTTCCAATCGGCAATTCCAATTAAAGGAACTTTATGTCTCCCTCGGTTTTTCCAGAGGTAACTCAAGTTAGCCAGGGTATGTTCAAAAATAGTCCCCTCTCCTCCATCCAGCCACCTAATCTTTTCGCGTAAAAAATCTATATCTCCTGTCTCTTTAATATAACTGGCCAAGGTATAGGTAAACCAGACGGGGTGGTCTGCCCGCGGGCTGTCGGTAAATGGGCCATAATCATCTGACCATCCACTGGCACAGTGCCCATCTTTAAAGTGCATTGTAGCCAGGGTTCTCAGTCTATTTCTTGTATAGGCCGCATCAAGAGAAAGGATGCCTTCAGCATCCTGGCAGGAATCCCGATATCCCCGCCCACCAGTTCCTTCATGATAATAGGAAGGAGAACGACTCCAGGTATTAGCCGTGTATAGTTGATATTTACTCCAGATATTGACCATTCGGTCAAAATCTGAGTCTGGAGTCTCTATAACTACTTTTTCCATCAAGCTCTGCCAGAAGTGATTAATTTTCTTTAAAGCTCTTTTCACCTCATTCATATCTCTATATTTCTTAAGCAGCCGTGCCGCTTCTCTTTTTTCTTTTACCAGACCCATGATAATGATGAAACTCGTCTCTTCCCCGGGCTTAAGCTTAAAATTATGCTCTAGAGAACTGACCATATTTTCACCATAGGCCTTACTATTAGTACATCTTCCCTTTACCAGGACTTCTGGGCGATGGGCTATCTCGTATCTACCCCAGAAGGCTTCTTTTCGACAGTCATACCCCTTTACGGGAGCACTTGAGCCAAAAAACCCTATATAAGGGAAAGCTCGGTCCCAACCCCAGGTATGCTTCTGGGCTATAATGGCTTCCAGATCTGGATCAAAGTCAGCTTCATTATACAAAGCAAATATATTTTTAAAGAGAAGCTCCAGTTGAAAATCTCCTAATATTTGATTAACATAGGAGAAAGCGCTAATATTTCTTTCTTTGGTATCCTCATTCTTGATACTTACCTGCCAGAGCTCACATAGCTCATCTTGAGGGACAAGGTAGGTTATCTTCCCCTTTATCCTGACCACAGTGGACTCAATTATGGTATACCCCTGCCCATGGCAGCACTGAAAGTCCTGCTTTTCCGGGCAGATAGGCTGCCAGTTTAAAGACCAGTATCGGCCCGTATCACTATCTCGAAGAAAGATATAACGCCCTGGCCGGTCAGTATACAGGTTTTCTGGATTCCAGGTAGTAAGCCGGGTAGTGCGGCAGTCCTTAAAGAAACTATACCCTCCACCGGTATGGGAGATGACTGCACAATACTCGCTGTTATAAAGGTAATTTATCCAGGGGCGGTGTAAGTTAGGGTCAGTTATGATGTACTCTTTTCCATCAGGACTGAAGTGTCCATACGCCATTTTTCTTCTCCTCCTTTCACCCAAAAGACTCTCACTGATGTAGCTTCCACTGGTACACTCGTTTCACTTTTTTTAATGGAAAACACCTTTTTAGGAGAAAATACATCCTGGAGTTTACTACACTTTATCTGGCTAAACCTTAAATGAACTTCCCTGGATTTCTTTCCCCTATTAATTACAAACAAAATCTGCTGAAATTTGTTTCGCTGAACTACAGTATTAACATAGGGGTCATCAGTTTCGATTTCAGGATTTACTTTACACTGGTTAAGTAGAGACTGAAGAAAATCATTATTTATCTTTCTTTTTTGCTCCTTCTCTCCCCCATAGAGAGGGGTACCTAAAAATATAATCTTCCCCTTTCCCAACCTTTGCTCCCGGAAACAATCACCTTTCTTGCTATAAGAGACAAACTTATCTGCCAAAACCTTGCCCCAGAGAGTGGAAAATTCTTGCTCTGAGGAAAGCTTTTCCCTCATCCCCATTTCAATCCCAAAATCACTGAATTTTTCCATCTTTAGATTTAGCTGAGGAACGAGGGGAAGAAAAACAATGGTTCCCCCCTTATTTACATATTCCTTTAAAACTGCCTGACTTTCCTCGTCCATATACAAACTGGCTGGAACAAAAACTAACCGATATCTAAAGACAGACTCTTTCTCTATTAAAGGGTCAAATATAGCCGGGTCATAATTTAATTGAAGTAAGCTTTTATGCAAATTTTCAAATTGCTCACAGCTTATCCCTAAGAGATTATCCTCCAGCCAAATCTCTTTTTCGGCGCATGCGTACTTTTCCCAGGCATAGGGGCGATAATACATCAGGGCTATAGATTGAGTTTTGGTTAAGAAATCGAAATCTTTTACCTCTTTTATAAACCTCATCACCTTACTAACAGCCTCATAAGTGTAGGTTTTTTCCCCTTCCTCAGTTACGGGTGCGTTCGCCCAATTTTCTCTATTGACAAACATATAGAAATTCATTCCCTTCAGGCCATAAGCTAGAGCAATAAAATAGAGAAATTCCAAATGCTCCCGAGAAATAGTAGGGGTATCTTTTGCTCCTTTTATGTTCCACACACCTGACATAATTTCCGGAGCCCAGGGCATTCGAGAAACTGCCCTCGCGTAATTAATGGCCTTTACCATATCAGTAAAAGCTCCATCATCTAAAGGAGCAAGAGCATATATGTCATATCCTCCTAAACCGGTGGCTTCCTCCAGCTTTCTCCAATTATTAGGAACAGCCATAGGTCGATGCTGGTTATAATTAGTAGTGAAAAGAACCTCATTTATTCCATTATCTAAATGCATTTCTTTAAGTAAGGTAAGATGTCTGGTCAGGAGCCATTCTTTAAACTCTACCCAATCCATATATTTTTTTAAATCCTGAAGATGGGTAACAGCTAACTTAAAAGGTAGTTCTATGTCTGAAAACTGAGCATAGCTGGTACCACAGACTGAATTTAATTTTTCAATAGAGAAGTATTTTTCTTCTAACCACTTTTGATAGAGACCGATATTGATCTGGTTATAGTCAGAGGCAAACATTTGATCATGGAAAGCCATGCTGGGTTCATTATCAATCTGAATGAGGATAATGGGACCTTTTGGATAACAAAAATCCTTTATGCAAAGGCCTACATCCCTTATCCACTTCCGTGCGTAAAATAGATACTGAGGGTGTAAATAGCTAGGAACATAATGGGAAAGAGGAGAGCCATATCCTTTCACTAAAGAGCCTTGACTATCTCTTACTAGAATTTTTTCCTTCTCGAGCAGCCATTCTGGATAGCCTCCATTTTGCTCTTCTGCACATATCCATGGACCGGGCTTAAGATGAACCCAAATTTCCAGTTTAGCACAAAGCTGTAAGAAGCGAGGAAGGTTCAACCGAGGGTCAGTTTTTCCTGTTAGGTCATTCTCCTCGGAAGAAATACTGTGTCTACGCCAGCTAACGTATGTTGAAACAATCTCAAGGCCTGCTTTTTTTAATTGAGAGAGACACTTTTCCCAATACTCTGGACCTATACGCCAAAAATGCATTTCTCCACTGAAAAGGAGAACCTTTTCCCCATTGAGAAAAAGCCCATTATCTCTCAATGTAACCCCCATACTCATAAGCTTATCATCCTACATCCCAACATACTGTCTCCACGTTCACTTTTTATCCTTTTACTGAACCGGCAGTTAATCCCTTTACCATATGCCTCTGAATAAATAAGAATAGGATTACTACAGGAATAGTTGTCAACACAGAAGCTGCTCCTAAATGATTCCAATAGATTTCGTAAGAAGTAATGAACCTTTGCAACCCAATAGGTAAAGTACGAACCTTATCAGTAGAGGTGAAAACAAGGGCAAAAATAAATTCATCCCAGGCTCCAATAAAAGAGAATATACTGGCTGCCATAACTCCTGGAAGAGCGAGGGGGAAAATGACACGAACCATAGCAGATACTCTAGAACACCCATCTATCATAGCTGCTTCTTCCAATTCCTGAGGAATCTGGTCGAAAAAT
>Ga0114918_10003168_pt1 | contig 14583 bp, 14 predicted proteins | sample LantaG_FD_87015 | JGI IMG/M metagenome (GOLD analysis project Ga0114918, IMG submission 87015) | Deep subsurface microbial communities from Baltic Sea to uncover new lineages of life (NeLLi) - Landsort_02402 metaG | ecosystem: Environmental > Aquatic > Marine > Oceanic > Sediment | place...
TCCTTAGGGGGAGTACCAGAACCACGCACAATGCTTGCGGCAATACCACCCATTACACTAGCCCGTCCTCGTCGATACCCAACGTGTAGCAATCACCACAACCTGACACAGCGTCTACAGAACAATCAATCACAGACATGCCTTTCCCGCATATTCCGGTTAGATGATCTCCACAGCTATTCATATTTGTGACTGCGCAGCGTTCAATTCTTCCAGTGCCTGCTCCGAAAATTCCATACGAGTCACCGGTATCCACATCGAAGTTAGACACATTGCAGGTATACGCTACAAAGTTCTCTACATCAGCTGCATATAATCCTACTAGGTTACCTGAAGGATCTGCTGCCTGTAGAATATTGATACCAATTACAGAAAATCTAGATGAATTTGTGATTACAACACATGCCTGGTGATTTCGTGTTTGTGCAGGCTGAATCGTGGCACCTAAAGGATTCTCAGAAAACAGGGAACCATCGACACCAGTTATAATAACTGAATCAGTAGTGATGTACGTACCATCCATTAACCGTATCTGATCTCCGCTAACAAACACTGACAGAGATTTATCAAGTGATTTATATGGCGCAGCATAAGATCCATCGCCTGTTAAATCACTACCGCTTGCTACCGATGTCCAAATAATATTCATGTATTACACCAAAACAGCTTGTCCGTAAACGACATACTGCGTAGGAGACACAGTTATAGTTTCTTGAACAGGAAGGTACGTAGTACCAAACTCATCTGTCAGATAAAAACTATTAATAACCACAGCGTCTACAGAATCTACTGCATAATCCCCATACCCTTCTTGTAACACAATGATTAGATCGCTTTTCTGTATATTGTCTCCCAGCCTGTATCCACTTAAAAACTGCGTGAGAGCAGTTCTACACAATGTCTTTGTAGTAGCGATATCCGCGTTTGTGAGCAACGTTAAGGATGCATTAATATACAAGTTTACTGGAAATGCACGCTTAGCAAACACGTTTGACGTAAGAACATTATTAGAATCTCTTTCTAAAGTGTCCTGCAAATTTGAAATATATTCATTATATGTATATGTTACCGTGAATTGTGTCCCTTCTGGGATAGACGCGCTCAACCTGATCTCAATATAATCTTGCCCATATTTACTTCTCCGTAATGGTGACGTATTATCAATGTACACGTCGTATTGCGTAAGGCCTAATGCACCAACTACTGCTGAGACAACCGACGTAACATCTTTAACAGGACGTTTAGTAAGATAGTATTTTGATGTAGAAGAGTAATACGTAAATGTATCCGAAGCAGCTGATGTATATGGATCTACAACAAATATATCTATTCCATCACAACGTTCAGAATCAGCATCCTCAGGACGTAAAGCGTACGCATCCTGAAATCCAGCATCCTTAACAAATCCACGCAAACCATTGGGGACATTCAACCCGCGACCCACACGTTTTAGTCTTATGCGTTCCCGTAAAGAATCGTCACCCTCCGCACCTGAGCCACCTGTAGCACCGTTTATGTTTGTGACACCTGAAATACCTGTAAGAACACCCCCGATGACTTGGATATTCCCTGAACCAACATTTCCACTAGACCCGATAACATCACACACGGCATCAACGCTGAATTCATAACGCGCACGATCATGTGAATAGTACGCTTGAGCAGACGCAGGAGAAACGGACACATCACTAATCGTGGTAAACGAGATGGGTGATGCGAAAGGCGTTCCAGGGGTATTAGCTTGAGTGCCCAGGGGTATAAACACATCCACAATTGGTGCTACAGTAGTCCAAAAAGTTAATGTTACAACGGAGTACGTTCCAGTCCCTCTGACTAAAGTATAGTTTGTTGCTTCATCATCCAATATGTCATCAGTAGATTTAGATAAAAGATGCCTGTCTGCCGCTGCGACTGCTTGCTCAGATAACAACCTACCTGCTATCGCCATAGGAGTGATAAGCAAATCACGAGTTAATGAATTAGACCCAGTATCTAAAGATTTATTATACGCACGCAAAAACGAAGAAAAACTGGATAAAATCTCATTTATAGATTTTATGTTTGCCATAATAAATTCCTATATACTACTTTTAATAGAGGAAAAACTAACAGTATTCTCATCCAAACTCATTATTTTAACATCTGCAATATATCGCCTTGGATCTACAGTATCCTCATATACATCTATATCTACAATTTCCTCTAATAATTCAGATTTATAAAAATTACTAACACTATCTACAAAAAATGTAATAGATCTATTTCCGGGTACAGCAGTGAAATATTTTCCAATCACTGGATTTTGCTTAGAGCTGTAATTAGTGGGAGTAACCACTAATTTTTCAAGTAATGATGACTCATTATATTCATATTTATATGTTACCCCAAAAATATATGATTTTCCATTTTCCACATTATTTAATGTGAATCTTGATTCAATTGGGTTACTCGTAACAGGTATAAATTTAATAGAGGCACCACCAACACCATATACATACAACCCATACCCTAAAATATTCGGGTCTACTCTTGTTGTTTGTGTTATTTGATCTGATCTAAAGCCACGTAACGAAGATGTAATTAATGCGGAAAGTACACGCCTATTAGCCTTGGTAGAGTTTAAACTGATACCATCGTGTGCATTGTTATCATTTACAATTGTACGTAACAACTGTGTAACCAGCTTATCTCGCCCAAAAACTAAAGAAATATCACCATATTGATTCAATCTAAGTGTAGCACTCCCAGAAAATGCATCAGTTCCAGAACTCGTATCTATAGCTAATTCTCCTTGAAATGTAGGCATAGCGCCTCCAAATTATCCACAAGCTGTTATAGCATCTTTAAAATCCTCTAACACACCCAACCAACGATCAAGCTCTGCATTTTTATCCCCCTCTATATTAATATCATCAATCTGCTGTTCTACTTCAAACTTTTTTTCAACAATATCAGATATTAGCATTTTAACAAACTTATTAAAGGTAGTCACTAACGTAGCCACAGGTGGACAATCAGCCCAAGGTTTAGCATATGCCTGGAGTGTACCCAAGGGGGCAGTCGCAACAGATAACCCAGCATCCAATACAGCGATCTCAAGCTCTAACTCCTTGATTCTAAGCAAATCACTGCCATCTTGTGGGATAAGTAGGATTAGCCCCTTTACCGTTTGAAGTATAATAATCGCACTGTCCAAAAGAGCCCCAAAAGTATCCTTGAATGGTCCCATTGTTTTTAGGAACGCACAGGCACATTCAATATTTTCAAAATCAGTAGCTGCCATGTAACCCTCGATCCAGTACATTCTATCACAATACAGGTATTCCATTAAACTGCTGACGGTAACCATTGAGTATAATAGTGTAAAGAGGTGACAAATGCAAATAAATGCAAATACAAACATACATATCAAGACACACACTGATCTAGATGCCGTGGCATCTGTTGTGCTATTACACAGACAATTTCCAAACAAGATTGTATCAGTAGAATATAATTCGTACAATGATATTGAAGATAGTATTAAAAGCTTCATAACAAATCATGAATATACTCCAGGAGATACACTAATAGTCACTGATATTAGTTTCTCAAATGAATTAGCTACTGAATTGAATAATATCAAAGATTTGAATGTACACCTATTTGATCATCACAAGACAGCGCGTAGACTAACTACATTCAACTGGGCTATTGTGGACACAACTGCCGGAAAGTCGGCTACAGAAGTTGTGTACGAGCATGTTATAAATAAACAAATTACAACAGATAGGCATAACTTTGTTAAAGCTGTCTCAGCCTGGGATACATGGCTTCTACAATCAGAATATAGAAAACAGGGAGAAGACCTTAATACACTTCTTGGATTTATTGGAAAAGACGAATTTGTCAAGCTATTTACAGCGAATATATCAACAGGACTTGATGAACCATACTCGAAAATAATCGAATACCTAACACACAAAAAAGACCGCTATGTAGAGCAGGTCATCCGCAAACAAGGTAGATATGCCCGAGTACACTTAGACGGGCTTTGTAATCAATACATCATAATATTTGCCACAGATTACATATCTGAAATAGGGAATAAAATATTAGATACCCGAGAAGAAGAAATTGCATATGTGTGTGTGATAAATCCAGTATTTAATTCTGTATCTTTACGCAGTAAGAATGATATGGATGTTAGTCATATAGCCAAGTACTTAGCTGGTGGTGGTCATAAGAATGCTGCTGGATTCAGAGTAGATTTTACTACATCAATCGAAGATACCATAGACCAAATCCTAAACCATATCAATTACTAAGCTGTCTTTACTACTGTAGATAATGCTGTAGTCAGGGCTGACAAATACGACGTAACCGCTGCATTATATGCAGTTGTAGCAGCAATATATGCGGTTATTCCACCAAGTACAGGAGTAGCTGCAGTACCCAATGCACCGATAGCGGTAGTGTTCTTAATTGGATCTCCAGGAGTAGCTGTAGCCGTCCCCGCAGCGGTCACCATAGCACCGTAATACACCGCTAAAAGCCCTAAAAATGTACTCTCAGCAGTCAAAAATGTTTGCTCTGCGCCCCGTAGTGTATTCTCTAACCCCTGGAATGTAAGACCCTTAATCACAGGTTCTGGAGCTACTGTCTTTCCAAGATTAATCAATAACCCAGTCAATGCCATCTGTGCTGTAGGGGCAGCATTCACTTCCACATTCCCAAGCTCATCAATCTTAACATTGGCCTCGGTCACAGGTGTTAATCCCGTTTTCAACAAAGCGAATACACGCTTCCCAAATGCACTCATTTCATTAACCCCGAGTGCACTAACAACGTTCCCAAGAATGAACTTCACCATAGGTACAGCACCAATAGAAATATCTACATTAAATTCCTGACCACTAAACCCCGTAATATCCTTCACAAGTGTATACCCAAGGGACGGTATACTTCTAAGTATGCTACCAAAGGATACAGACGTCGTGGTGGCTTTTTGGTGGATAGTCCTTGCCCCCATCTGCAGCAACCGTAATGGAGACCCTAAACGGCTTCTAGTGTACTTTAAACCATCACCACTAGGGTGCATTAAGCTCATATTACCCGTATTCGCTAAATGGAGCCAACTCCCGATAGTCGGATTTGCATAATAACCCTCACCGCCCTCTACCACCCGTCTAATTTTATATTTTTTACCAGTACTCGAATCTAACAATCCTGCAATCTTACGTGCATACCCAAAGTCTATCTTTCCTAAGAAATAATAACCTTGAACATCGGATCCTACCACTAAACCTGATGACCCGACTTCTGGTAAACTGTAATCACCTGGAGGATTTATAACAATAACAGATTTTTTAGTTACACCCATGTTTAAATATTCTACATCTATTGTACGATTACTAGAATCTACACTAGATACTTTTCCAGAAAATAAGTCAGCAGCTAATGGTTCACTATTAATTCCCATAATATATCATTCTCCTATTAAATATTTTAGATATTAAGACCGCCAACAGTATCTTCTTGATCAGCAGAGTCTAATAATGTCCCGAGCACATCCTCAGCCCATATTTTTTGTTTCAAAGTCTCCAACTCTTTCTTCGATTGATCTTGTAGAAAATCTAACCAATCACCTACTGGTAGATTTCTTACCACTTCATCAAATGCTACGTCTCCATTGGTTTTATACACACGCTCTGTAATAAGTATAAAACTCTGTAAATCTGCAGGAGCTTCATCTGGTCGTCTCCCAAAATTTGCATTTACAGTTGTAAGAGCATCACCGCCTATGCTCGCAGAATGATTAATTGTATTTATGTAAAATACAGTATTATCCTCAGTAAAATACGCAGGGAAGCATAAATCCATTAATTCTGGCCTATGTATCAAAGTCGCTTGTTTTGTATATACATCAGAATTCTTATTAACAAGAAAACATGCAGCAGCTAAATCTCCAAATAAATTTGAAGCCTTTTTGGTTTTTCCAGACTCAGAACTTAAACTAACATTAATATTAAACAAAGGTGTTTTTAATATTTGCCTCCGATACCCAAATCTAGCTAAATATTTATTATGCACAGCACTACCAACAATGCTCCCAAGTTCTGCATCAACGGCACCCACAGGATCGATACCACTTATCTTTAAAAACGTAATCAACTCATCAAAATTAAGTACAGGAACAGTCGAGGTTACCTCTTCTGGTCCGAGTACATTAGCACCATTCCATATATGCTTATGCTCATATAACGTACTAGAATCATCACCCACAACAAAATCTGCTTCCATGAATTTATTAGTTAAACGTTGTGGATGATAGTGCACATTACCAGCACCGTCAACATATAGCTCATAGTATGTGTTTTCAGATACCTCACGTAAAATATCTAATCTATTTGAAAAGTGCGAATCAAACGTAGACGGGGATTCAATGCCCCAAATTCTATACGGTGTTATCTCTGTCCCCCAAAAAATAACATTCCTTTTGTTTGTTTTATGAGAAACCTCACTTAACATAGTATCCATAGTAAATCCACGATAATAAATTGCACGCCCTTCAAGTATCCTAGCTATCTTACTCTTACCACCACGTACCATACTGCTAACAAACCTAAAATTATCTAACGCTAATAAATTTATTGAATTATCATCAGTAGCATATTTATCTAATTCAGATGCATTTTCCGCTGTTACATTATTAGGCCCAAACGAAGCTGCCATTTTATTATAGCTTAATTGCGCTTGATCATTATATTTTATTATTGTTTCCGCACGGACAGCTACAGCATCCAATACATGCCCAATACCTAATTCACTAATGCTTAACCCCTTTTTAAGTTCTTCTTTAGTTAGTGCATGTTGTTTTAACTGATACTGAAGACCAGTCGGATCAAATATGAGTTTTCCACCAACTAATAATTTTTTAACAATTTCAGAATGGTCATGCCCATAAAACGGTTTCGATAAAAACTGCAAAGACAACGAATTTCTAAGTTCCTCTTGCTGGATAAGAGATGGTGATATCATTTCTGCACTAAATCTAGCTATCTCTAATACATCCTTAGCTGTTACTTGTATTTGCGCAAAACCGCTAGCATCATTATACGAGATTGCTGTGATATACCCATCAAACAGTGGGAAATAATAATCTTTGTATAACCTACCCTTAGACCAAATTCGAATAGGCAACATTGGTACAAGAAGCTGGTGCAACACAGGCAATGCATTGTTTACTAATGCACGCTGCGCATTAGCTTTTCCTTTAACAAGATTTCTATTATCCTTAAACGTAATAGTAGCAGATCCTATTTCGGATCTTCCCCTATTCACACTTATATCCGTTATCATATAATTTAATAATTCATTTAAGAATTTATTTTGAGCATATTCATCATCCACGTTCTCATCAGCTAAATTCTTCTCTAACTCTCCAGTAAATGGGCTATCGAGCTTTATGTCATTACGATCTGCCCCATACGCGTAAAGATTCTCAAAATAATACTTAACAAACTTAGCTAAACGATTAGATTCGCTGCTCAATAACTCTTTAGTAACGAGTCGCGTAGGTTCAACATCACTAGTCGTACGAACAAATGTATGTGTAAAATCAATGGCTACAGCGATCTTTGGATGAAAACCCTCAGAAGGAATAACATGCTTGGCTTCACCAAACCCAATAGAGGATAAATCACGAGTATACGGGAACAAGGCTGTATCCGTTAACCCAGGACCGCAACTAACAGCATTCCTAAATAACTCTGTAGTTAATAATTCAAATATATCCATTACTTTATATTCTTTCCGTCACCATACTGATCATCCCAACGCCGTATAGGTTGTGATAAATCGGACAAAATAACATATGTAATATTATACTTCCAATTCCACTGATTAGCTGCATCGATAGTAAATGAAAACTCCTCAAAAAATCCACGATAAATTGCACCACTATCAATTTCTAGAGTAATGATGTCACTGTCAGCATCTGCTAAATCAAACATTTTTTCAAGCTTTTTAAACGACTTATACTTAGGAGATAATTCTAACTTCTCAAAATAAGAAAGACCATGCATAAGTTGCCTCTGTACATATGAGGCCGCATATGCTCCCTCGGAACCCACATGTCCAGCAATCCCACGCACATATGCCTGACCACCATTAATACCTGGGGGGATTACATCTGCAATACCACTCAAAGTACTCGCAATAGGGTTTGTCCCATTAGTAATTGCATCTGGAAGCAAGTTCCCTGTATTACCTGACATAGTAACTACCGTAAGCTCTGACCCCCAATCAAACACAACAAACCTACCTGGAGCACTTGTTTGTACTTTTTGTATTATTTTTCGTTTTGTAAATGTTATATCTTGAGGATTAACTTTTAGAGCTACAGTAGTTACATCTTTCTTTCCAAGCTTAGTCTTATTTTTTGCAGCTTTAGCCAACTTACGCCCATCAAAGCGTCTAAATACAAGACGTTCGGGAGACGTCTCATTTGATAAAAAATCTAGAGCGCCTTTTAATACATTTGTTGCTGTGGTCATGTTAAAACCTCAATAAACATAGTACTTCATATACCTGCATTCCATATGAACGGATAAAACCACTACGCCGTTTAATTCGTATCTTGCGTTAATACAACCTTGCCATTTATCTTAGCATCGTTCCGCTTAGCTGTATTTGCTAATACTCTCGTCGTTGCCTCCTTATTCCTAATAACAGAAAGAGCCGTGTCAACAGGATCCCCCGCACCTGTTTGTGCTCCAGCCTTCAACACCAGTCGCTCTGCATGGGAGGCTGTCCCATCTGCTGACGCTACCAACTGTGCTGCATAACCCCTAGCCAGTACATCCTTATCCTTTTTCAATGCTTCATCAACAGCAGCACGCAGTTTTGTAGGTTTAAGTTTACCTGATAAAACGTCCAAACTAGACTGTAAGAGATGCCCTTTAGTAGCTTGCTGTTCATTATAATTTAATTTTTTTGCAGCTTTCTCATCAAACTTCGGATCTTTTTCCCTAGCAGTTTTAACCATTTTATCAAGAACCTTGGTAGATACTTTAACACCGTATACATCCTCAATACGCTTCTTACCAAATGATTCCTCCCTTGCAGCTTTACCCCCAAATGCATCTGCTATAAAATCAATACTAGAACTAATCTTACCTAACACACCAAGAATCTTATCTTCTGCCCATTTTTTTATAAGCTTATCTATAGATTGTATTGCTGTTGCTGCCTTAGATGCACTAGATACAAGATCGTCACGTTTCTTATTCCAACTTTTTGCGTTATCTCGCGCAGTCTCTAATTCCTTAGTAAACGTTTTTGTAAACTTATCAAAGGACTTACCAGTTCGTTTATTCGCTATTACAGCATCTGCTAATACTTTTTGCTGCTCTGGGTCAAACTTAAGTTTCTCAAACAACCCTCTTGCTCTGAACGTCTCAGATGCAGCATGTGCATCAGACCGTGGGGTCGCGATTCTATCACTCACAGAGCTAAGAACCATTTGAACAGCCTCTGCAATCTTAACTGGATCTTTACTTTCAAACATTCTCTCAAATTTCAACGCATCCTCTGCAGGATTAGCCCCCTGACCTCTCCCAACAAACGCTTTCATACCCAAATCCATATTAAGTGGCATATCCATTATATTTTGTGCAATACCTAATCTTACAGATTGTGGAGCATCATTTAGCCCCATCCCACCATCACCCTTACGAAGTAGTGTATTCTGCAGAGCGAGTACCCCCATCTGATCAGTTTTAAATACTCTAACTTTATCAATCATTTGCTGCCACGTCTGTACATACTCTTGTGCGCCTATATATATATTATTCTGACCATTATTCATCTCTTCAACAGAAGTTATTACAGATCCGTACATCTTATCTGCTGCTTCTTTTGTTTTGCTAAACTCAGACCTTAGAGTTCTATAAATACCTACAGAAGTTTGTAATGATATTCCTTTCATTGTCTGTAGTGCATACCACTCTGTTTCTAACTTTAGCGAATCTTCTGACAATTTTCTTGATTTTTCTTGCTCAACTACGTGTTTTGATTGTTGGTCTAATATACTAGCCGATACAGTTTCACGAAGTTTATCTGCATCATTAATATTAGTCAATGCATTCTTTTTTACCGCGAATACATCACTTATTGGCTTTTCTGGGTGTGGGTCATGTGATGTAGCTGCCATTCTCGCAAGTTCTCTATCACGCCTCTCTTTGCGACGATTATATTGAATACCTCCCCACAAGCCCGATCCTGGAGTGTCCTCCTCTGCTTCTTTTTTAATATTACTAATTGCATTTCTCTCCTGGATAATTGTATTAATCGTCTGCAACTTATTCCTCTGTGCTACACTAAACTTATTTGCTTTCGTAAGAGATGCTACGTCAAGTTGTTTAGGACTAAAAGCTTGGGAAACATACGCGTGACCTGCTAAATCTTTTGCTTTTAATCCTAACTGCGTCATTTGTGACGTCAGTTTACCCGCTTCATCATAGGACATTCTAAACTGTGATCGCAAATCACGCATAGCAGTACGTGCATGTTTAATACCTGTTGAGGCTGTTCCAAGTGGACCAGCAGCCATTCTAGCTAATCCTTGTATTCTTCTACTTAAATTCCACACGTCAACTAACATCTTGAGTATGGATCCTAAAGATATTTGAATACCGGTAGCATATTGTGCTGTAGCCTTTAATTCGGCTCCCTGCTTTTTAACCCATTTAAATTGATTCTTAGACGCCTCAGATGCCTTCTTTGAGATTTCTACACTACGTTCCGCGTGCTTAGCATTAGTAGCCAGTGTTGTACCCAAGTCTGCAACAGCACCCTTCAAATCTGACATTACTTTTGTCAATGCAGAAATATTTGTAGAATCAAATTCCATAAATTATCCTATCAAATTATCATTAGAATTTTCTAAAGACTCCGTACCAAGTTTACTAGAACGATACAAACTATTCACACCAGTACTCACTACTGCACTCTTAGATAAATTCTTTGTGACCTGTGCTTTATCCGTGAGTCTTTCAACACTCCCCATAACAACATCCGTTACTGACTTACCTTTCTTGTACAATTTATCAATTGCACGTTGCACTATAGGGGACGAACGCTGTTTACCGTATAATCGTCCAGTCTCACGTTGACGTTTATGATCCATATTTACGCTTTGTCCTGCTAATTTACCAGTTGTCCTGTATGCATATTCATCTTTATACAATTCTGGATTAATATACATCTTCATTGAATCAAGAAAAATTTTAGCTAAATCAAACTTATCCTTAAAATCTTCTTCTATTCCACATGTTAACATGAATTTCTGAAAGAAGTTTAAGGCCTGAAAACTGGGATCTGTAGGTAGGACTTTATAATACGCACATAAAACTATATCATTCTTTATGAATCCGTCATCTCTGAGTTTTTTTTTATGTCATCAAAGCTTTTAACAATCTCCTCAGCAAACTCTACGTATTTGCCAAACAAAGCATCAATGATAATAACGGATCGTATCTTCTCTTGCATTACATATCGTGCCGCTTCTAAGGGAGTAGGGTACCTGTTGTAATTCGCATAAAAATCGTCCACCTCAGCCTTTGACATAGCAAGAGGACTACCGTTCAACGTCACTACAGCTCGTGCTAACGTTTCTAACTGCTCAGTTACTGTTTGCCCAACAGGTGACGTAAATTTTGAAACTTCCTCAAAAATATCTCTAAGCTCGACAGGTGTCAATGTTCGAAACTTGGCAACTAGATCTAAATCAGTTTCTTTATCCTTAAACACAATAACATCGGGAGATACAGTATATCCTCGTGAAAACAAACTCTCAAAAGCTGAAAAATCAGAAATAATAGTATCTGCTGGAGACTGACCTTTTGGTGGCATTACTTACCTCATTTCGTTTCGAATATTCTAAATTATACGTATGCGCCTACAACCGTACGACATTCTAGTGTCATGTTCACAGCAACTTTTGCGCTAGATTGATCTAAATCTTTTGTTACGTTGGTGGGTACGCAATCTTTATACGTAATCACACGCGTAGACAACCCAGCCCCTTTACCTTCACCAATTATTGTAGGGGTCTCTTGTGTGCTTCCTGGTGACTCAGGTATATGCATAATTTCCAAAATATCCACTGTTTGGTTGAAGTCTTCAATACTAAAAATATCTATTTGAAAAGCTTCAAACAAGGATTGATTATATAACTCTACTTGAGTAATCGTAATACTGATATCCGTTCCGCCCCACAAGATTTCTGTGGTTTGCGGACCAGTTGGAAACCAGATTTCACGAATACGCTCATGTGTACGCGTAAAGTTTGAACCAAACTTCTCAAACGATCCAATTTCCACATTGTTTCCCATGATAGTATACGCATAGAAAACTGAGTGCGCTGTATTGGGAAAGCTAGCAACAGGATATGTCATAGGAACACCTCACTTAACCTTTTAGAAACCCAGAACGAACGTAAATGTTACATCCATCCATTGTAAACCAAATGCAGGCTTGATCTGTCCTGTTACAAACAATCTACGAGGTTCATCAGGATCTTGCACCACTGTAATAGACTTGAACTCTGATACAATAGATCTCCGAACAAGACTCTCTAGAATAGTTATAGAAGATCGCTGCACACCAGCAGGCAATAACGCAGTAATTGGGATATTCTTGAAAATAGACCACAAACGCTCTCTCCAAAATTTCTTCACATAATCTTTTACATCTTGAACACCAAGATCTTCAGTAAGTGCACTAGTAGGATCAGTTGTGATCGACATAACATTGCGCATAATACTCCCGGCGACCTTACCAGGAGACACACCGCGCTGCACAAGATACTTCAACTCAGCAGGACTGAAATTATCATCACAAGTGATATTAGGGATTGTCTCATCAGTGATATTAATCCCTATAGGGACAGAACACAGTTTACCTGCTAATGCTGCATTATAGAATCGCATGTCATACGAATCGGTAAACCCAGTAACGAATACTGTGCAATCTTTTACAGCAGGAACAACCATACGCTCATGTGCATAAGTCTGAGCAAAAGTAGCTGCTTCTAAATAAGTGGTGTCCTTAGGAAGTGCGCCAATAACCGTGCGCTCTTGTTTGTTCTCTGGTTGTGAAGCAACAACTGCATGATTAAACAACATTGTTGCAGCTGTCGTAACACCTAATGTACCAGAACTCATAGGTACCAAGAACAATTTGTAATCAGTAATCTTCTCAAGCTCAGTAATCAAAGCAGTAAGTTCTGTCTCAAGTTCTGATCCTGTGGGATTTTCTGGGTCTACCGCAGAACGTGTATCCAACTGCGCTACAATTACACCATTCGACCCTGCACCAAACGCTACAAATGCTCCCACAGATACATCATTTATGGTGCCATCTGTGCGGGTCTTATTACCGTGATCCATATAAACCAATGTCTCATCAAAATATAGAGTAGGAGTATACGCAGACGCTGGGCGAGTATCCGTGTAAGTTACGTAGTAATAATCATCTTCAGCAGGGTCATTTACTGCCCCCAACCACTCGACAGTGTTACCGACAAGAGAGTAATTCACGCCGCTAACATACTTCGCTACACCAGGTAAATCCCCAATACTCATAATAGAATTAACTGTAGTAATTGCTGCAAGAGCGTCTGTATCTCCTGCACCGCGCAAGATGCGCTCATTAGAAATCAAACGGTAAGGATCGCCAACACCTATAATGACAGGATATCTTTCATACGTAGGTGGAGCAACTCTACCAGTATCATTAACAACCCGTACAATGATTCCAGGAATTCGTATTGCCATAATATCTTCTCCGCGTATAGTAGTTCGCGCTAAACAAAGAATACCATCAAATAATAATCAATGTTTAACTATTGTAGCCAATATAGCCTAATCCTCAACCCAATCAGCATCTAACATTACTGCAGAAATATCCGTAATAATATCGGATAATGTAGAACAGTCAGTATCAACAGTGTCTTCCCAACGCCCAACCACATGTAAACTCACGGACTTTGCGTAAATAGGGTGATCTATCCCAGTTTCAAATACTTCACGATCACCTGATATTGATAAATTCTCAGGTAATTTAAGATAATGTTGATTAAAATAATACTTAGCATCTGGATGTGACAAATAAATACCAATAACATCAGTCAATCTATCACGTTCCTCTCCCGTAGTTCCCCATATCTCTATTGTAACATCTAAATCAAAATCACCACCATACGTTTTACTCTCTGTCACTGTGGTACTATCTACTGTTGTGTGTGAGACTTTCAACAAATCACGCGTAAACGCTACCGACTCCATATTACCCGTAGCCTCTCCAACGATAATAAGCGGGAGAGGAGGACGAGTTACCCACGATCCACGCTTAGCAACGTGCGGTCTGGCTGAGAACTCAAAATTCTTAGTTCCATCAAAAAAGTATAACTTTCCTTTAGAGTTTGCATAAAAGATGTAATTCAAGTATTTAACAATGAAATCCTTAATAAACCAAGAACCTCTAAACCATGTCATAAGTGCCATAACTACACACTCGTTTCATATGTTATGGTATAAA
>Ga0114918_10003170_pt1 | contig 14579 bp, 44 predicted proteins | sample LantaG_FD_87015 | JGI IMG/M metagenome (GOLD analysis project Ga0114918, IMG submission 87015) | Deep subsurface microbial communities from Baltic Sea to uncover new lineages of life (NeLLi) - Landsort_02402 metaG | ecosystem: Environmental > Aquatic > Marine > Oceanic > Sediment | place...
CATCCGAAGAGCAAATGGAAAAGGCCAACGATTGTCTGGCATGGATCCTCGAACACCCGCTGACTTCCGATTACTTCCAGAATCTCCAAGTGATTGCAAAGCTCGGATACGTCGAACCCAAAAGGATGAGCGTTTTTGCAAGTGGAATGTGGGTATACCTAAAGGAAATCGAAAAAGCTCAAGCGAAAATACGACCAGAATTCAAAATGAATGAGAACTCTCAATTCATAGGTACCATCGGTGAGAAAACAGAGCTAACTGTCACGGTTAAAAAAGCCCAACGGTTCGACACCGATTTCGGGGAATCAGTTCTCATCCACTTCCTAGACGAGAACGGAAACGAACTCATCTGGTGGTCATCCTGTGCTGGGGTCCGAGATGGATTCGTTTATTGGAAGGGAGAGAAAATCGAATTCGGTAGAAAGATCAAAATCGCTGGAAAAGTCAAAGAGCACAAACTCTACAAAGAGATCAAGCAAACCGCCTTGACCCGATGTTCCCTCAAAGCAATCCTCGATTGACACTTTTCCCTACAAAATGTAAAAACACTTCACCAGATAAAAACCCAATCTTGATTGGAGGTGAAATGAAATTCGACATAGAAACCGAAATGTGGCCGCTAGAGCGAATCATCCCGTATGACCGGAACCCGAAGAAGCACTCAGAAGTCCAAATCGAGAAGCTGGCAAGACACATCGCCGAGGTCGGCTGGGATCAGGCAATCGTCGTTGACGAGCATAACGTCATCCTGAAGGGGCATGGACGCCTTCAGGTTGCTTACAAGCTCGGGCTCAAAGAAGCTCCCGTCATCGTCAAGAAGGGATTGAGCGCGAGCTTGAAACGAGCTGTGCGCATCGCCGACAACAAACTGGGAGAGTCTCCCTGGATTCCAGAGCTTCTCAAATTGGAGCTTGAAGAGATCGCATACAACGAGATTTCCGAACTTGAACCCCTCGGATTCGAACCTCACGAGCTGAAAGATCTGTTCGAGAAAAAGATCGATCCCATCGACACAGGAGAGAAGGACGACGAAACCCCAGAGGAACCAGGAATTCCATTCGTCAAACCGCATGACGTTTGGAGAATCGGCAACCACCTGCTCGTATGTGACGACTCCCGTAATCCCGTAGCCGCCGCAAGACTCTTTGAGGAAGATCTCCAAATCCGGAACACGGCGCTCATGTTCACCGATCCTCCATACGGTGTGAAGTACGACGCCGATTGGAGAAAAGACCACAGCAATTCAGTTGTTGAAAATGTGGGTTCATTGAAAAATGACGATATCGCCGACTGGACAGAGGTCTTCACTGATTGGAAACCTCAGGTGGTCTACTGCTGGCATGATGCAAAGCTTTGCGATGTTGCCAAGAAGATGCTCACGGACGGTGGACTTGAGATTCGAAACCAGATCATCTGGAACAAATCAATCCACGCAATATCCCGGGGCGACTATCACTGGAAGCATGAGAGCTGCTGGTATGCCGTGCGCAAGGGGATGAAGTCCAATTGGTCAGGCAAACGAGACCAGACGACGATATGGGATTGCCCACCGCCGCACGCCTACAACTCAGAAGAGGAGCACACTGGACACCCAAGTCAGAAGCCTCTCGCGCTCGCAATCAAAGCAATCATGAACCATGAGTTCGACGTAGTCATGGATCCATTCCTCGGCTCTGGAACAACCCTCATCGCCGCTGAGAAGACCGGGAAGACATGCTACGGAATGGAAATCGACCCAAAGTTCTGTTGCACCATCATCAACCGATACATCAGCTTCGTGGGGTCTTCTGACAAAGTGTTCAGAGTAGAAAGCGATGACACCCTAACACCATATGAAAAAGTCGTAGGAGAAATTCATGAATCCGAATAAGGCTGGTCACTTCAATGATCTCCTTGTTGCGTGCTCTTTTGTTCAGGGATACCTAACAGAAGGTAGCGCACTAAAGGAATTTGTTGATGAAAAATTAACAGAAGAAGAGAAGAAAACGGTGGTAGATATTATCGGAAAGCTCGTTGGACCAATCATCGACGGCAACCTGTCAACAACTAGCGATCCCTTAATAATCCCATACGATCCTGTTGTTTAAGATAATCCAAAGAGAAGTCCACAGCAAGAAATTCAAACCAGCAGCGAACCAATAAACATCGACACTATTCATCAATCTCTGCGTTTTGTTCAACAAGTTTGTCATGCGCATCCCTCAGCCTCTTGCGAGACTTTTTTCCCAGTACCGTTTCTTGGAGAGGATAAACAGGGAAAATACGGCCAGACTCAAGTTGGATACGAAAGGTCAAAACGCCGTAGGGATTTCGCTCAATATCAACAAACAGCTCGTTATCCTCTAACTCAATACCCATCACATTCTCGCTTGTACAATTTCCTTCGGCATGTGAATCCGAATGAAGTTTCTCTCCTCATCTGATAACGAGTACCAGAATCGAAAGACTTTCTGCTTCTCAGAATTCTCCTTGAGGCCAAGGTCCTTACACATTTTTCTTAGAGCTTTTGCTGCCTTTTTGTTCATACTTATTCAAGTCCTTCACCTTTGGCCAATAGAGACGAATCTGCCTCTTCGACGAATCTTTTCCAACAGCTACCAAATACGATTCATAAGCACGCGGCTTACCGTACCCTACCATGAACTTGTACCCATCGCAGTAATCGATGAGACAATTGGTCACATCAACATTCGCTGGGACTATCCCAACCACCGTGCCAAATTTTGAAAGGAATCGTCCACCGGCTTGCGAGCCCCAACTGACTTTGTCACCGACCTTGAACATGGCTTTTCTCCAAATCGTCCAGACGTATGGATCTTTGTTTGTACTGATAGACTAGCATAAAGTGTCAAAAACGACAGTCTTCTGGATTCTTCTTGACGGTGAGAGTGACCTGCTGGAAACACTTGTTGCACTTAGCGAGGTTCCACTGACTTGAATTGAACTTCCCACACTTCGGACAGCGCCATGAGTATTCAATCAGAGCCGAGACATTGACGGTAGAACCGTCCCCCTTCTGACGGGCCATTGCTGTCCCCCCCCTCGCATAGATGTCTTGTTAAAGCCTATTTTATTGATACATCGTTTTGGCTGGCTGGTCGAGAAATCAGGGGAGTCAAAAATCAGGCTATCGGATACGTTTTTGAAACATCCACTTCAACAGAATCCATGGCAAGCGTCTTGAAAGGAATCGGACGGAAGTCCGACAAACGCGCTCAACATAGACCTGAGCACCATTCATGCCTGGGAGATTGAGGACCTGACCTTCATAAATAGCCTCTTCGGTGATCCCTTCGTAGAACTTCCCAAGGCTCGTCTTCTTCGTCTCAAAGCTGAAAAAGAATTCTGCACGAGGACTTTGGGTCAAAATGAACATGCAGACATGAAGCCAGAACAACAAACGAGACCGGGTATCACAGTGAGGAGCAAGCCAAAGACCATTCATCTCAAATGAGAACACACCTGGACTGAAGGGAACTGGACACAGCATTTTCGTTCGAAACAATGACTGGACATTCACAAACGAAACACCACCAACCAGATGATTGTTGTCATTGATCAAAAGCAACGCATACCCAGCACTCAGATACTCAAGAGGCAACCTCGTTTTGTCAGCCAAGTAGAATCCTGACTGATGCTCACGCAACCATGTTGGTTCTCCACTGGTGAGAAGCACTCGGCAATCCGACTTCACATATCGCAACATGCCCTTCACAAACCCAGTTGAACACCGAAAGCACAGCTTCTCCACGAACCCCATCACTACCCCCTAGAAAAATCGAACCCAATTTGTTTCAATAGGTCTAGAGGAAATTCTACTCGCGAGGGTAAATTCCCACCAATTTTCCCTTCGATAAAAATACTCCTGGAATCCTTCTTGGCCACGGTGAAGATCACCCCTTTGCGATACTCAGGAATCACGATCTTATCGCCGACTTCAATCATCACACTTAGCTCTCAGTGACTCGATCTTTTCGAGACGACGCTTGTTTGGGAGAGAAACAGATTTGAACCAACAACTCACGGTTGAATACGGAACAGCAAGAGCAGCAGAAGCACTAGCAACATGACCTTTGAAATGATCCCGAAGCCAATGGACAGCCTCTCTCGCCTTGGGTTCGTCTTCCGTTGCAACCATCCACTTCGGTTTTCCGAATAAAGAAATCACTTTTTACCCCTCAGCCTCAGAATGAGTTGACGATACTCCTCAGCCAATGGACCGAAATCCTCAGCTCTCATTCCAATGCTTGACATAAGCATACTTGCCGCAGAATGAGACTCAACAGACGGATCAGAATCACTAGGCTCACCATCTTCATCGAAATATCGAATTTTCAATGCAGTCATCTTGCCGTCATCTTCGAGAAACTCTATCGCCGCTCTCTTCATCTCAGGACCTCATCTTCTCAGCGAAATCATACAAATCTTGCCCACTGAAGCCAGACACGCCAACACAATTCTTAACGCTTTTCAGGTCTCCAAACTTCTTCAAAACCTTCGCATAAGACATGCCAGTCATCATCACCACATCAGATATTGTGTAGACCTTTCCTTTGTCCACCTTGAGAAGCTCGGCCTTCACTGTATTGCCAGCCGAAACCAATTTAGCTATATGCACCAAATCAGCGCCCTCATACGCCCAAACATTCGTAGCCGTTTTGAAACACTTGACACGGCGGCGTTGAAGAGCCCTCTTGATCTGATCAATGGGATAACCAGTGAGATCCGCAATCGTTGCTGGCTCATATTGTTGATAAGTCCGAAAATCCAAAAACGGCAACCACCATTCCTTGGCCGATGGAGTGAGAAAAACCCGATTCTTGATAGGCTGTCCTTGAGTCGGATTATCATCAATACCTCTCAAGTCCTGGTTGAACAATACTCTCTCAAGAGCACAGACTTCTCTCTTCAAGTGGTTCACAACCTTCGGAGCTTCATTGAACAGGTACTCATGGTCAGACTTCTCAGCTCTTTCGATAATACCCTTCGACAACGACAAAATGCTATTGCATATTGCAATGGCACCTATTTGAGTTTTGGTAATGGTTTCCTCAATGACATCCATAGCGGCTTTCAACTCTTCTCGTTTTGAATACAACTCAGTGAACGGCGCTTCCGTCATCCCCTCTCCCCAACATGATCCCCCTGATCGTCGCTTCCTCTTCGTCGTCAAAATCGAACAGGTCGAGTTTTCCAGCGATAACGAGAGATGAAAACTCTCTGGCCATGGAGTCTCTAACTTCCACCAGAGAAAGACTGTAAGCATACACGTCATCCTCACGAAAGCCCGTACCTATGACTCTATCCACAGCTCGCACCAAAACCTCAAACATGAGCGACTTCGCAATGACATCCATGTCACCGAAGATCGACTTCTCTTTGAGCCTATCGGCGAAGTAACGGGTGAGCCTCGATTCTACGTCCATTTGCCGTCTCCTGTTAGGATTCGGCTATTTTTACTACATCCTCTAGGAAAAATCAACTGCCAAGTAGAAGCTGGCGAGAATGGGCGATCAAATCCTGGTAGACCCTATCGACCTCAACCCCCCGAACCAACAAAGGAACGTAATCGGGCGTGATCTTCCGCTCGGGATCATAGTGAGGTCCCCAGCCCCATCCCAGGTAGATCAGATCTGCATTGTAGACTTCCCTCAAATGGATGGGCTCGGCCTTCGCCGCATTGGGGAGAAGCCAAGACATGATCGAGAGGAATAGCTCTCGTTCGTGGTCAGTCGCCTTCAGCCAGTCAGGAACATCCCTTTGCAGGTGTCGCATCATGGAGCCCTGGTAAACGCCGTACAGGCTCAACCAAGCCTCTCCATAGGAGCGCACAATATCCCAACGACGATCAATCGTCCGCTGTCGCGAGTGCTTCTCCTGAATCAAGGAAATCTCACATTTCCGAATATATTTCATCATCCAATTCCTCATCTGTGTGGATGTCCGCACAAACAGAAACCAAAAATATCTCATCGCATGTGAGACACGCGACAGCTCCTTCGGTCTCATTTGGGATTGTGAACGAGACTCCACAACTCGGACAGATTCCCGAATAGACCGGGAAGATTCTGACGATGGGTAATCCATATTTCGGTATTGACTCCATATGCGTAGAGTATCATTTCGTGAGCTTCTTCTCTTTGACCTCAATGAGAGGCAAAGAGAGTCCTGGTCGATGAACCGAAACCTCCATATCCTTGGCGTTCCGGAACAAGATATCCCCAGGAAGAAGCTCGGTGATCGAATCCTTCTCACACAATGTAATCTTGATCAGGAGCTGGTCTCCGTCTTCGTAGTAGGTCCACTTCTTCCGTCGAAGACGAAAACAGCTCGCTTTACCATCCTCATGAATCCGTCGAACACGAAGAACCATCCCGTGGTTGAAACAAGAATTAAAGTCATCAATGGTCCAAGACATCTTTATCCTCACACATCCAATCGCCAGCAAAGACTTTCTCAATCACGATCTTTGTACCGCATGTTCCGGATACTGCCTTAACCCCACTCACAACCAAGCTGACTATCGACCAAAGGATCAATAAATAGATAGGAATGATAACGATAGCGAGGTTACCAAAGATATCCATGATGCTTGAGTTTCTTAGACTTCTCATGCTTTTTCTCCGTCGCCACAAAACCAGTCTCCCTTGGTCATAGGCCAAACACCATAACCATATGAATTTTGATCACCAGGAGATTGCCTATGACATTCTTCATCTACCCACCACATGCAATCCCGACAATGAACTTTGTCTGACTTCTTCTGAATCCTAATTCGTCTGGTATTTGACACTCTCTTCTCCACGGCTGGCGGGGGAATACTCCTGCAAGAGCAGATGCAATTTTGACAAAGGGGGTTGCTACACCCGAGGCCAGCACTTTCCTCACACTCCTTTACAGCCTGCTTTCCACAGACAGTACATGCTACGCCCTCATGCTTCTCGCAAAACTGCGAATTCAAACGAGTGGGATCATTACATGCTCCGCGCCAAGAGACATCATAGCGACACTTCATACGCCCTCCATTGCACAGCTATTGCATGAGTTGATCATAGCAATATGCTGGAACAGCGAACAACAAGATTGAAGTGGTTTGATCTCTTCGAAACGAGCCAAGGGGACTCCCTTGCATGAGAGAACATAATCCTGCCCATCATGCTCTATTTGAAAATCCTCACTCATGCTGACCCCAGCTCAACACAAAACATGGAGCACGATTTGAAAGACGATCATCGCAAGCAATGCCCACCCAGCAGCTACGGGACCAACAGTCAAATAGAAAGCCAATGGGACGCCCACAAAGATGGACATACCAACCACGTTGTATCGTACCTGTCTAACCATGACTTCCCTCAAAATCTAATGGGATATTCTTGTTACAGAACTCCATAGCTCTCTCAATTTCTGGCAAATCCTGTGACCCGTTTTCAACTTGTTGAATCATGCACTGCCCATACCAGTCCATGCAATCATCAAAGCTGGCCTTTGTGGAGCAAACTTCCATTGCGACCATTGCAATAATCTCGATCATTCTTTGCTCCATTCAGGCAACGTCACAATCGAATCCTTCTCATTGAGAGACTTAACACCATGCGCGATCAATGTTGATTTGACGAAAGACTCCACTTCAGCCTTTGCGCTTTGAACTACTTTTTCTGAAGCCTCAATAAATTGTTCTCCGAAATATTCGGCATTTCTCTCGATCCCTTTCCGAATATAACCAAGAAGGTTTTTCAGTTGATTTTTTTCCGATTGTTTCAAAGGCTTCTTACTTTCAAGTAGCGCATCAACCTCTTCTATCGAGGAATCTAGATCCTGTAACACTCGCTGAACCGAGCCAGCAAATCCTTTCATAGCCGCTACAGAATGATTAGCTTCTGGTGTTTCTGCTTCAGGAATCAATTCCCCATTCAAACTAAGCAAAGTGCCACAAGAGCCCTGACTCACCCCAATCGAGGTGAAAAGCTCAAGAAGCTGTGATGAGGACAGAGCGACCCGCATTAACGCCCTATTCGATCCGAAGTACCAAATCCTACCGTTGTCTTCTTCCGCTGCGCATGGAGATACTCTCAATTCAAAATAATGCTGATGTCCAATCTGGGATCCGAAAAGTCTTCTATTACCAGAAACCCTACTCAGTGAAAGCTGAACGAATGAGTCATGCTTATACTCAAAGGTTTCCATACCTCCACGAACACCCTTGATGATTTTTACTGGTGTTTTCTTAATCACTTCTTGCCTCCATGAATCAATTTGAATCTAATTTCATCGGACCCTCTCGCAGCTCGTTCCTCAGCCTCTTTCGTCATTGCAATACTGTATAGCCCTATACTAACCACAAAAAAAAGAAAGAAGGCTAAAGCACACAGGAACAACGCTATCGACATAGAGATCACAAGAGTATGCTTCTCACCACTGAAAATGAATATCCCCATGAAAATGACATCAGCAATACCCATGACGGCAAAAGCAACGCTCTCCCAAAAATGGAATCGAGAGGACCTTAGCCTCATGGGCTCACCTCTCCCGTCACATCAGCATAGTCAGCCTGGATCATCAGAAGCTCTTTGATTGCTCCATCAACAGCATTGAAGGCTGTCAAGAACTCCTGCTGGTTGTTCAACAATGCTCCCTGGTTTCTCTTGAGCTGGAATAGCCTGAACTCCAAAGATGCTATCCAAAGAGTCTGAGCAATCACAATCAACACGAACAGCCAGAGAGCATGTTTCATCAGAAATTCCCCTCAGCACACTGAAGACAAACAAGGCCAAGCTCTCGCCACATCTTGACGCACCGAGCCCTATCCTCGACCACAATCTCAACATCATATCGAGGTTCAATGTGCTTCAAGAATAGCTCTTTCTTCACGATATCGTCTTCTCGTCTATCCCCATCAGCTCGCATCACAAGATCAGATGGAACCAGCGACCCCTTAGCTCTGAGGTGTTCTTCAAGCCAATAGAAGGTATCTTCTTTGATAATCTCACTCCTTCCAGTCAGGAATATGACCTTCTGGAAATTGTGAATGAGTACCCCAGCGAGATAACACATAGGAAGAATTGGAGGATCATCCTTGGCCTCAGCGAAAAAGGATTTCCAGTCTTTCTTCTCACCAAGGATGTGATGAAGGCGATGGGTTGGATCCGAAAGTGTTCCATCAATGTCAAAGACAATAGCTCTAGTTTTCAAGTTCTTTAATCTCCTTATGGCTGAGAATGTCTTTCAAGAGATGAACGGCGTAAGCAATATGTTCTTTCGCTTTCATCATTCGAACTTCACCCTCGAAATGCTCAAGTCTTGATAGTGCGAGTCTCAACTCTCCAATCGAAAGCTGAACCACTTGAGCCCTTGCCTCACTCATTTCCCCACCCTCCATTTGCTCATGACTGTCCGAAGCTCCATAAGTTGATCTCGACTCTTCGGCGCCATTCCCGGCTTTCTCTTTTCTCCCCACAGATTTCGACGAAGGCGCCTCATGTCCCATTCCAATTTCCGATCCTTGTTGATAGAGAGCGAAAGAGGGGCATCTCTCCCTCCATGACAACGCTCACACCAACGCCGGTAACCGGGTTTCTGTCCATCATTGAAAGCAATCCCACATTCAGCACAGACACCGCCATGATTAGAACTCATCACCCCATGTCTCCACGATCTGATCGACCATCTGATTCAGTTGGGCTCTCACGTACCTCTGATTTCGATAGACCTTCCCACTCAACTCGCTAGAAAAAATTGGTATGAGATCATTTCCATGAGCACAATCGAAACCAACCACCAAATGCGCATCATCTCCTTCGCCCTCGATCTCTCGATAGGAGATCCCGCCGTGACACGACAGGCAAACATCCTCAGAGAGCAATGGATGCTTCTCGGACTTGAGATGGACATACCCACACAAAGTCCCAAGGCACTCGTTCTTGCGAACTTCACACCGGTACCCTCGATACGTGAAAACAGCGACCTGCATGAACCCTCCCTCGCTGAGACAGAATGAGGATTACTCTACACGTTCTAGGGAAAAATGGAAAGAGAGAGAGGCTAAGTCCTGAAAAAGAAAGAGCCAAGGTTCGCTTTGGGCAGCGTGACCTTGGCCGAACCCCGAGATGGGCTAGTCAACAGCTCTATTTGACGACGACAGGGATCCCCATGAAATCAACCAGGGTCTTGCCCTTTTTTGCCAGCCAATCGGCAATCTCATTGTACTGAGCTTCTGACACCAGTATTTGAGAAGGATTCTTCTTGAACTGCGCAATCATCTCGTCGTAAAAAGGCGGGACGTCGGGTCCCTTAATCCTGTTAACCATGCATCCCCCCATGCCGAACTTTTGTGTCGTCCGTCCGTGAGATTAGCATGACGCTGTAGGAATTGTCCAGACGCTGGACGATTTAGAGATCTGATCCCAGAGCGGCGAACCAACGCCACATCGCAGGCTTCCAAAGCTCGGGACGAAACATATCCGTCCCAGAGGGTGGATACGGGTCCACCTCTTCCTTCAAAAGTTGGTCCACATGGAATGAGTATGCCCGTCTCCATTGACGAGCAGTGATGAGAACCTTGGCTTGCTCACGAGAAGTCAGCTCCTCAAACTCCTTGACCACCATGACCCTTCCTTTCAGCGATACATGAGAAACGCCAAAGCTGGCCAGAATCCCCCAAAGGCCGTCGCAACAAAATCCCAGAAGTCCGGCGTCCCCTTCGGGGAGAGCCAATCCCAGACCTCTTTCAGAACGCCAGCAATCGCCGCCAGAGCCCACGAAAGGATGAAGGCGTTAGTCCCATGGATGTTGAGGTAAGGACTCGCCACGGTGACAATGAGAGCGATTACGAACCCTGCCAAAAAGTGTTGATACTTGTCCTGACCAATTTTCATTTCTCACTCCAAATAGCACTCAATCACCTGGGTTGATTCACAGCTACAGATGTAAAGAGGAGTCATCAATTGAACCTGCTTCTTGGTGCCGTCCTCATTCCAGAGAAGTTGGTTGAGTTCCAAAATCTCCTTCGAGTCTCCACACGCAATCAACCGCGTTCCATTCAAATGACGGTAATCCCCATCCACGCGGTAGAACTCAGTCTGGTTCTCAAACGCATTGTACAAACAGATCAGAGTTTTCATCTCACCACCCCCAACACAACAATCATCAAGTAGTTCCAACAATGATGCAAGAACTGATCAAAACCAAGAGCCCACCAGAAGAACTTGTTGTCAGGCTTCCATCTCCCAAAGAGGTTTGGACTTGCCTTCAGACGATCCACTAAAAAGTGACAGACAAAGTCAGCAATCCCCAACCACCAAAAGTAGGGATTGATCCACAGAACCAAAGCTGTCGTCGCCAACGCATGTACCCCAGCATGAGCGGCCAGAGGTAGGATGAAACCAGGATAAGGCTCAAACTTCCTCATCATAAACCTTGTCTGAAGAGGGAAGTCACACAGAAAATGCTTTACCTGGAACACAACAAGAATGAAAAATATGTGCATGTCTACACCGCTTCGTCATTGCAATAAAACACATTAGCAAGCTTTGATAGCAAAGATGAAAGCTGTTTCATTTCTTCAGGATTTGGACCATCGTGCGTTTCCACAAACTCAGAAAGCTCTGGACAACGACAAATTTGACTCACTGTTCCGATCACTACACCTAATCGATATGGAAAATTTCCATTATCATGAAGTCGATCCCACTTTTGCCTCGATGTCATTTCCTCTTTCATCCTTAACCCTCCACTCATCACAGGTTCCATACAAGCTCACAACGCGAGGATGCTTCGGGTTGGTGCAATGCCTTTCGGCCTTCGACAACCCCTCTCCCACGTCCACAAAGACACCATGAGCACACGTCGCACAAGGTCTGATCTCTCGATAGTTACTCAGGGGATCCTCTTGCTTTGGACACACCCCATGAACCGTTACCCAAAGGCGCCCTTCCCTCTGGCGAAAGCCTTCGTTAGGGAGAACGGGTTGTTTACATCGTGCGCATTTGCACAAGTATTTATTCTTCATTCTTCTCTCTCGACGAATCCTTCGATGGGTCCATGAACTCTCGTAAACTCGTACTGAATTTGCTCTCTGATTGAGCGAAGATCTCGATCCCCATCCTCTCTGGCTCGTTCGATTAACGCGAGAATCCGATCCTTCAGTGCATCTATTTCCGTTCGAGAATACCCATCCTGCTCAGATGCTTGCCGACTTGTCATATCGTCATCCCCTCTGGGTATTTCGTTGCCAATGGCCGATACTCCTCTGGAGCAAACTTGCCACATTCATCGCACTTCATACCTGGAATAACATTGTTGTGGAAGTTCGCATCGTCGTATCCACCATCTGTTTTCTCCGCTCCACAATGTTCGCACTCATAGATCGCCGTAAAATCTCGACGATGTTGTGAGGTAATCTTCTTGATTTTCATTCCATCTCCTCTCTGTCATATGAAAGCTTCCAATCATGCGTTCGACAATTCTGTGTCCCAGCCTCCCCGATTCTTTCGAGACGCCGCTCATCGGGACGTATCAGGCGCCTCCCTATATTGAACGGGTACGATCCATGGACTTCAGGATGGAGATAAGCCGCGACCTCAACATCACTCTGGCTCACATAACGGTTCGCCCATTTCTCAATCAAATGCTTCAATGGCAAATGACGACCATTCGGCTTTTTTATTTTCTTCTGAGCATCCAACCATTCATACGCAATACGGATACAATCAGGATGATCATGATAGGGAGTTTGCGAATAGGTAGTCCGAGCTTTCGCTATCTCAATATCTTCGTCGGTGATTTTCATTTCCTTACTCCACCAGTCTCGATACCAGTCACTCTCCGTGTTCTTTTGAATCCAGCGTCACAGAAATCTTGCTATGCCATTCTGTTGAAAGCGACTCATAGAACCCGTTACAAATTATGTCGCCGAGGTTCCCAGCTTTTTCGAGAGAGATTTTGATTGCCGTTTTTACCTCTTCTCGGTTCTGTTCAAAAAGATCTTTAAGAACTTCCTTCGCCAACTCTCTAATGTAATGTCCGCTCATCCATTCAAGAAATGTGAACCTATTTTCGTAATCGTTATGTCCTCTTTTTCCGCTAGAATTAACCCTCTCCTGCAATGCTTTGCCGACTAGCTTCCTGATTATTTCTGCCGGATCTCCCAGCTCCTTGATAATTGCCGCGCTCACTGTGTCGCGCAAAATGGGATCAAGAAGCTCCTTCGGGATGTTGAATCCAATCTGTCCATTACTCATATCTCATCTCCTGATTACTCACTCAAATCTTGCGGTCACTCGTCCAAAAGCTCTCGTGTTCCTTGCTAAGGGCTCTCAATTCCCTGATCGTCATCTCAACAGTGCCAGCACTTTTGGCTTCATCACACATGAAAATTCCTTGCCAACATGATGCTTGTAAACAGTGGTCACATACCGTGACAACTTTGACGTCATCCTCTCTCATTTACACATCTCCTAGCCAACACTATCAAACACATCACCGTTTCATAACTTTCGACAAGGGTATACATCTTATGCTCATCAGATCTAGTTGTAACGATACAAGCATGACGGCCTTGATCAACGACAGCGATAATGTGATCGATATTGAATGAGCATTTAACCTTGGGCTCAAGCTCTGTGACTTCTATAAATCCTTCGTGCATTTGTCCCATCCCTTCATCAACTCAGACAAAGGCAATTGTGGAAGATCGGGAAGGGGGATCCATTTCTTGTTGACGGAATCCCATTTCCAAACAATCCCATGATCATCCAAAGCACGAAGACCCTGATACCTGATTGAGTGATGACGACCTGCAACAGTAGACTCACCGTATGCAATCTGAATGATCTTTCTAATCTCTCCCACAAACCCTCCCACAAGCGCGATCCGCATCAAACCAAGGAAATTTCTGATTCAAGAACTCACAAACGACCAACATCACGAGCCCTTTTGTGTGGTGCGCAAAATCGAATCTATATGGACACAGTGAATTGCGATGAACAATCCGAGCAGAATAATACTTGTCCTTGACCCACTCATAAGGTTTCTTGCAATTCGGACAACACATTGTCTTATCCTGTGGCATCGCTGTCCTCATCATCATGTCGGTTCGGCGTCGGAAGCTGGCCGGTCTCATGCAACCACAGCTCGTCCAATCCATCCTGAATCTGCTGGTCAGCCATTTCACCCACGATAAAGATCCTTCACCAACTTGAGATAGGTTGAACCCTTGTGCTGAACAAGATCCAAACGCGACTTGATAGAACAATGCTCACACCAAAACCACACCGAAAGGCCGCTTCGACGTTCACTGGGATTGCCCTTCATCGAGGTCAAAGTCTCGACCGACTCCCCCTTGATGCGGACACACAACCCCTCCACAGAATCTTCTTCACGATTCCAAACAGACACGGCTTCGTGGTGGAGGTTCGTTCCCCCACAAGCTGGACACTCAAGCGGTTCAACTAGATCTGCCATATCATCCCCTCTCCTATGATTCCCCGTGGGGAGCACTCTACCACCTAAGGTAGGGAATCTCGATCTTTCCCTAGACTTTCTAAGGAAATACAAGATATTTGTGTGGTTGGCTTGAATTCCTC
>Ga0114918_10003173_pt1 | contig 14576 bp, 12 predicted proteins | sample LantaG_FD_87015 | JGI IMG/M metagenome (GOLD analysis project Ga0114918, IMG submission 87015) | Deep subsurface microbial communities from Baltic Sea to uncover new lineages of life (NeLLi) - Landsort_02402 metaG | ecosystem: Environmental > Aquatic > Marine > Oceanic > Sediment | place...
GCGCCAAGAACGGAGAAGTCCCGCTCTCGAATTGATCGCCATCTCTCCGTCCGGGCGGACAGCGGGATTGTAAGTGGTGGCGGCTTCAAGTTCCTTGATCGCTCTCTCGTAGTCCTTTAAGATGTCCTCCCGGCGTCTCACAGTGTCGAGGTAGTACCTCGCGATGATCAGAGAGGTTCGGCGGCGGTTGGAGCTGACGAGCAGCTTCCCCGCTTTGGTGGACTGGTTGATGTAAGAGTCGATCAGCGCGCAGGCGTCCTGGATCGCCATCTCGAGGCGCACGACGTTGGGCTGAGCCGCGTCCGCATCGTCGATGTTCGTGATCTGGATCGCTTCCTTCAGACCATAGGCCATAATGAAGTCGTCCGAAGTTGCCGATCTTGGGTCCGCGGAACGATCTCGCCGAGAGTAAGCTTCTCCGCTCGCGTAAGCACCGAGGTTGGACATCTCATTCCAACCAAGCTGCTCCTCAGCGGGCTTCTGAAGATTCTTCGCTTGGACTTTAAAGAATGCGCGGACGGCGTTACGACGGATCGTAGCGACGGAGGCATCAGACCTGACTGGGGCTCTGAGAGCTCGGTTAATGTCCGTAGGAGGAGTGTAGTTGACGAAGACCTTGTCACCCGGCTTAACGTTCTTCCCGAACGTGAGAGTGATCTCGTTCGTCTCAGAGTAAGCTCGGTCGGTTACTGGGATCTTCCCGTAGTTGATCGTGAAAGACGTGACGGGCACATCGACTGTGTCATCAAGAGTCTGGTCAAAGACGAGAACTCCCTTGGATTGCTCCTTGATGGTAAACTCGAGTAGCTGCGGTGCCGTCATATCTTACAGGTGAATGTGCAGGTAAGGATCTCCCTTATAGTCGGGATCAAAGCCAAGGGAAGTCCAAAAGGCGTGAGGAGAATCAAGAATTCTTACCTCAGTGATGCCATCCGGAACTTGACTAAGTAAGGTTTTTACTCCCATGAGAACGGGAGCATTATCCCCCCAATTAAGGTGTTCCCAGTCTGTGATCGTAAGGACACCGTTGAAAGTCTCGTAGGAGACGGATCCTAGGAGGACACCCGGAGGAACATCATCGTTCTCAGTAGTGACCCGAGTGAATTCAATGAAGTCTTCGTCAGGATCCGTGACGGCATCAGACGCAACCGGGTCGGTCCCGAGGAAACCTAGAGGTTGAAGAATAGATCCGAGCACTCCAGGAAAGGAGTCTAAAGAGTCGTAAACTTGAAGGGAGACGAGTCTCCTTTCTAAAGTTTCAATTCCAACTGTCTCTGACAGAATCTCTTCTGATAGGGTGTAGGTCCAAGACTTCGGGTTGTAGGGCTTAGGACCGTCCTCGTCCACCGTGTTCCACCACTCCTCAGGTCTAGTTGTAGTGTCGTCCGGGTCAATCATTTTGAAATGCTCAAAATAATCAAAATATGCTTTCTAATTAAACTTTACCCTCAATAGACCGCAAGAACGAGATGGGGTCCAGAAATTGTTTGTATGACCGTTGGAACAAAAGTTTGTCCCCAACATCAATGGCGGCGGGAATGATCTCACATGAAGTTTTTACTGTGAGAGATCCATTGATGGTTACGTCTTTACAGAAAATTGTCGATCTAGCTTGTTCTTTTACTGTTGGAGCACCAGGCACCGAACTTCCGCATCCTAATTCATCATTAGTGTTAAATTGCGGTGTATTGAACTTGTTTCCATTAGTTGAAGACATAGTTAGGCTCCTCCAAACCAGTCTGAGTCAAGTGGGTTATAGCTTTGATATGAGTAGGCTTCATCAGTTGTAGGAGCAACTTTATCCCAAATCGTTCCTTCATCCACGGGTTGCTCTCCGTCTCCGTCTGAGTCGGGTGGCTGTCGCCCGTCGTCTTGATCCTGATGAATGTGGTTAAGATCAATGTGTCTCACCCAAAAGTAAGTCCCCCTTCTTTTAAGACAAACACACAACCAATCGCTGCCGCATGGTCCTCCCTCCTCAATACACATGCACCCGATATTCTCCTCCGTTGGAGGCGGAAGTTCTCCGGAGGGATACACCGACAAACGAGTCATAGCCGAGTTCATGGGCTGCTCGGCTTTCTCGAACTCGTTAGGGTCGAAGATCGGGTCGCCAAAGTTAAGGCGGTTGGGATCTCCGTTGCGAGGGACAATAGGAACCCGTGCCTTCTTGTCTACGAGAGCTTGAGGCTGCTTTCCTTTGAGAGGAACGATCGGATAGATCCAGTCCGTCTCGGTCGGTTCTCCCGCTTGATCGAAGTCTTTCCCTTGGAGAAACTCAGGATTGACTTCATCGAGGATGAGCCTCACACGCCCGAGTTCTTCGGGATCTTCCACGTCAATGACTGTCCCGTAGGTGTTCATCATCTGACCGCTAAGATTAGCGGCCTGCTGAGCACCACGGAACGATCTGAGGAGGACTCCGGCGAGTTGGTCTACGTTGTGATTTGTTGACATGTTTCCTCTAGTTATGTCCTATCAGCGACGCTTCTTCGCGCGCATCGGGCGCTGGGAGATCTCGTACTTGGGGGTCGGGGCCGCAGTGACTTCCCGTTCGATCACGGGTTCAGGCGCGGGCGCGGGAACTTCTACCACAAACTCCTCGAAGTCCTCGTTTGCAGGCTCCTCCACCATCTCTTGAGTGATGAGCTCCTCGGCCGGTTCCTCTTTGGCGTAGGACCCGAAGCCGAAACCGCTTCCGTACGTTTCTGTCATGGTGATGATAGGTTGGTGTAGAGAGATTTTACCTTAGGCTTGCCCGTATAGCACTGGTTCCTTGCACGGAGGGATCTCGTCGCTGTGGAAGAGGTAGCGAGATCTTGTTATGAAAGGAACCTCCACGATCTTCGCCGGAGACGGGGTGATGATTCCCTCAAAATCTTGCGTCAAGATCTCAAGACCGTCCTCCGTGGTGATAGCCTCATTAGAGATCTCTGGCTTGCAGATGACCTTCTCGCGGTGGCAGAAGAACTTCGCAGGGTCAAACACCGGGTCGTCTGCAGCGGAGAGATCCGCAACGAAATAGGCATAGGCGACGGAGTAATTGGTGAACGAGGCGCTGTCAGGATCGTCCGGGAACTCGATGTTCGGGATGAGCAGGGACGGGGTGTCGTTGATTTGCGGTTCCGTAGAATCAACTGGCCTAATGCGAAACTCCTCGATGTCTTTCTCGAGGAAGCCCGTGAGAGCCTCTCCGCGATCGCCGAACTTGAAGTAGGAGCCGGGTCTCGTGCCGTCAGGGTTGAGCTTCCGCTCCTCGTACGCGTCGTAGTCGAGGATGGTGGAAAGTGTGAACGGGGAGGAGGAATCAGGAGCCTCGTAGGCCAGAGCCGCGTCCTCAAACCCGTCTTGGAGGAAAGAATCCGTCTTGCTCGTGGTGGAGACTAGGAAGTCCTCCACGTAGAACGAGGCGAAGTCGCTGAGGTCCTGCGGCGGCTCGTCGTACACCTCGTCGTAGAGAAGCGGGAGGATGTCGGTGACGGGGAGATTGGTGTAGGCCGGAGGGAGAAGGCGGGAGAAGTACGTCTGATTCGCCATCACGCTCTCGGCGCGGTTCCAGAACTTGCCGTTGCGCTGATAGTCCACCGGGAGTCGGACGAACTGGCGGTAATTTGCCACGTCGTCCGGGCCAGTGTTCTCGTCCGCGATAAGGGGATTGACAAATAGGTTATCAACTTCCGGATCCGCAATGTTGAGCACGCGGTTCTTCCAGATCCGCAGTGGGTGCAGCGAGTTCGTGACCGTGGGGCGCATCCTCCACGCCGGAGAGGAAAAGATGAGTTGGTCCAGACGCACGCGAATCGGCTCGACCGGGCACGGATAGACCGGAGCCGTCGGATCCTGGCAGGGAACGCAGAAAGGATCGATGTCCCTGTCGAAGTATCCCCCGTCAACCTCATCGGCGGGAGGTAAAGCTGCCTCAATCGTACCGTTGTCCAAAGTACAGTCAACGACAATCGGCGAAGGACCGAACTCATCGCATGGCACACAGCTTGGGGGGTCCGTGGAAGGAATGAGGATAGCTGGGTCGATGCCGATAGGGTCGTTGACCTCGTCTGTGATTTCGTCGCCGTTTTCAGCCGCGACAATGAAGATCTCGATGCTGGATGCTGTGATCAGGATGCCGTCATCGATCGGAGTCTCGCTGTATGTGCCTGAGAAAGAAGCCAGATCGGAGATGACGCACTGAATGCTGTCTGGAGACGGATAGAAGACTCCGTTGTTGTAGGCAATACAGTCTGCAGCCTCCGGGGGCTGAACGAGGTCGTACTCAGTATTGTCATAGAGCGTGCAAGTACCTACAACCCCACCATCTATGAGGGCGTTTCCGAAGTTTGGATCCTGACCATAGACGTAAATCTCCCCGTCCAAAGTGCCGCACTCCGCCCCACACTCCGTGTTGCTGAGCGGGGGTCTCAGCGGGTTGATGCCGGGCTGATATAATCCGCCGTCGACAAACTCGCAGTTGGGCGGGATGTTCGTCTCGTAATCGCAGTTGGGCTGGACGATCTCGTCGAAGACGCCATCATCAAATGACAGGAATCCGTCTCTAACCGCTCCGCTAACACAATCCTCGTCAGTCTGTCCGACGAGAGGTCTGGTCCCAACCAATCTGTCAAACTCGCCGTCGTCCGTACCCATCCATGCCGCTTCAGCTGGGATCGGGAAGTAGGTGGAGTTGTCAAGAGAAGCATCAAAGATCCACTCGACGCACGGGAAGCGAGTCTCTCCGTACGTTGTCTTAGCCTCGTACTCGAAGGTGACCTCCGACAGCTCGAGTCCGTCGAAGGCGATCGTGTAACCGTCATACCCGTCAGCTGCAGTTCCGCTCGCGGCGAGGACGATAGGATTGTCCACCCCTGTGTCGGTGTACAGAGTGGCGCCGGCTTCCCCAGCTACATCAACAACGAGATCGTCAAAGTCAATAATCCGCTCGTAGTCCTCGGGCAATCCGTCACACACCGAGAACGGGTCGCGGTCATACAGCCCGTCCCCAACACTGTTTGTGAAGACGATCGGAAAGTCGTAGTCTCCACCGTCAAGGTAGAACTGGCCCAGGGTCGCCGGATACTCGGCGTTGTCGATGAAGCAAGTGGGCGGAAACAGGAACTGAACGCCATTGCAACCGATGGGGATGCTTGTCTCTGGGCCGGGGTCGGTACCGATCTCGGCAGGGTCGTCATCGAAGTATTGTCTGAGCGTCAGAACGTAGTTTGGAGTCTCGCACACACCAAACTCGGCATCGGGCGGCTCGTAGCACTCGCGCAGGTCGATGGAGCTGTCATCAATGGTGATGATGTCGTCCGTCTCGGTGAAGAGCTCCGCTCTCCCCTGATTGAACACACCGACGTCTTCGATGGTCGTTAAAGCAGTGCTGGGATAATCGCCATTGTCAAGGAAGTCGACGGGCGGATTAGTGATCAGCGCCTCGAACGTCCCGTTGTCCGTGGTTTTTGTCGATTCTTCGGGTCCATCCGTCTCCAGGCCCAGACCGACAAATACTTGCGTTACGCAGGGGCCGTCATCGATCGAAAGCTCCTGCCCGTTCTCGAGGAGAAGCTGCTCGAGGTTCTGCGTCTCGAGTCTGATGATCTTCGTCTCCTGCGAGACGGTCGGCTGATATAGCTCGTCGCAGTCCTCGACTTTGAAGTTATAGTGATCTGTAACGTAAGGAGTGGCGGGCCCTGGCTTTAAGCCGACGAGGTCAAGCAACTCGGCGAGTGTGATCTGGGAAAGGATGTCGTCGAGACTCAGCCCCTCCTCCTCGCTGAATCCGTGGACGTCCAGCGTGTCGAAGAGGAAGTGCGAGGAGATGTGGTTGCCCTTGTTTCCCCAAACGCCGATGAACTGTGACAGCAGCTGGTCGGAAGTCCAGTCGGAAATGTCCTCCCACTCGCGCACGAAGAAGAGGAACGGCTTCGTGTCGGTGCCGTCAAGAGTAATGTGGACGCCGCTGGGTGCCGCGTCAAGGGGGCGCACGGACGTGATGCCCTGGGCGAGGTCCTGGGTGACGAAGAGCGAGGAATCCGTGCTGTTGGTCGTTGTTGCGGTGACGAGGCCGTCAAATACGTACTCCCCGCCCGCGATTAGCAGAGGGGTCTCGGAGTAGAGCAGGTCCTCGGGCTGCCCGTAAGGAACGACTTTCGTGCGTTCGTCGGAAGCGAAGACGTGGAAAGCGAAGTCCGCGGAGGCTCTTACCTCGTCGCGACGGAACGGCGCTGGCCTGTCCTCGTAGGCCTTGTCCTTATCGTATACACCAAACGTGCCGACCTGGACAGCTCTCTTCTCTGAGACAGTCTGGGGCAGTCCCTTCCACTTGTACGACCCGTCCGTCGTCGGGATGCGCTTGCCCCAGTAGCTATCTCCATTGAAGCCCAGCAGCTGTGCGTTCCAGTCCAGCTGCCCGTTGACTCTGGAGAGAACCTTGTTAAGAACTTCCTTCTGCTTGTCAGTGAAAACCTCGGGAAGGTGACCGCGAAGTTCGTACTGCTCTTTATCAAATATAGGACGAGGCATAGCTCTCAGAAAGCTCCGTTATCCGCCAGGCCGGGAAGTTGAGACAGGATCTGCTGTTTCTGATAGTCGACGTACGCTTTGCTAGCGCCTTCATCTGGGGCGTTGGGGTACACGCTCACGTCGGACTCGAGCCCTGTAATGCGGTTCCCGCGCATGTCGAGCATCCCGGTGATCTGAACTTGCGCTCCTGAGACTCTAGTATTTGCCATTGTCGAGAGAAGGGATCAACGCTGAATCCACGTAAAACTTCGTGGCAAGGTCCTCAGGCTCAATAGGGTTAGCCAGCAGGATAATCTCGGACGGAGCGACCGAGGAGTTAGAGCGGAAGAAGGTGACCGCGTCCGCGAAGATGTCTACGCCGCCGGGATTGGTCCTCAGCGTGCGATCGAGCGGATCGTCCAGAAGTTCGGCATCTAGGATCACGTTCCACCCGGGCTCGAGCTCAACGTAATCCGGGAAGATGATCTCTGCTCGGTTAATCTCGCTTTCCAGGAGGAAAGTCTCCGAGCTGAGCTCGAGGTACATGCTCTCGCTGGCCGTAGGCGGCGCCATGTAGCGAGTGGAGTACTCCGAAATGTCGGTGACAAGCGAGCGGAGGGACTTATCTTGGAAATCCGTCAGCCACTTAGCAACCGGCTCGTACTTCGTTGAAGTCTGACGGCGCAGGTCCGTCACGGTCACAACCTGCTGTTCTTTTACCTCAACTTGGGCGAGGAGGATGTAGGCTCGGTCGATCTCCGCGAACTGATCGTCTTCGAGGAAGGGTTCCACCGAAGAGACTGGACCGCTGGGACGCTGGTTGGGGAAGAGGGCCTCTCCGGTGTAAAGAACGTTGGTAACCTCCGCCAACCCGTCCCAAAAGAAGAACTTCCAGTAGCGAGCTGGCATGTCCCGCGACACGTTGAACCTCCAGCTCCCGTCGAAGTACGATTGAGCATCCAGAGTCCAGACGATGGCGTCCTCTGAAGAATACATCGCGCACCGTGCGGTCGATATGGGTGACCCTTCGAATTTGAACCCCTCCGCCGTGACTGGCTGAGTGAAATCTATGAAGATGGATGTCCCGGTGGTGTAATCTCCCGTGAATCCGTCCGGATCGGGCCTCCAGCTCCCATCGTCCACCTCGGAGAAGGCGTACTCGACGGGAAAGTAATTCGCCTCCGACGATGCCTTGTAGATGGACGGAGTGTTACTCAGGGAGTAGTCGGTGACCCTGTAGAGTACGTAGCCCAAGTCCTCGGGCTGCGTGTAGTTGAGGTAGTAACCTACTTGGTACGCGCCGTCCTGGACACCACCGGCGACGATGGAGCGTAGGTCGATTGCGAGTCCTGTCGTCGGAATCTGCCCGAAGGACCACGTGATCGTACCGCTCTGGATGACCAGGATGGACCCGTCATCAGGAAGTCTACCAACCTCAAGGGACCCGGGCCCAGACAGCGTCCCGAACTGCGGATCAATGTAGACGAGGCCGGTCTTTTCGTCGCCGAAATAATCGATTCGGTAGGCTTCCGACACACCGGGAAGGCGGTCGTAGATGGGCCGTCCGCTCTCGTAGCCCCAAACTGTCGGTTCCGGTTCGAGTCTTTTGACGCTCCGAGACTCATCGGAGATAATATCGAAACGCGAGAGACCAGTGACTGCGGGCCTAGCGGTTACTGGCCCAAGTAGCGATTCTGGAAGAACTTCCGTCATAGGGCGAGCGTCCCTTCACCGTAGTCTACAGGCTTGAACTGCGTTTTGGTCGGGGAGTAAGAGAGTTGCAGCGGGGAAGAAGATGTAGGAGCACTCTCCCACACAAAGTTATAGCTAGCCTTTTCGTTAGCCTTCGAGATGACCTTGAGGTTCGTGATCCCGAGCTTGGACGTCGAGATGCTAGGGCCGAGGCGGGATATGATCCGCTCGGACCCGTCGGCCTTCACCGTGAATTTGAGGAGGTTACCGAAGACCTCCTGGATGCGCGGAGAGTTAGGTTGAGTGCCGGCCCAGGTCTCAGCGGTGTCGGGAGGTGTGAACGATCTCGTCACGCGGTAGAACTTCTGGGAGTACGTCGTCGTGTCAAGAATCACATCCTCGTAGCGGTAGGTCGGATCGTAGTATTGCACCGTCTCCGCGCGGTCGGACCTGACAAACACGCCGTTGTCGAAGTAGGTTTCAAGGTTCATCAGAGGAGTGACGTGCTCCGTCGCCTCGTACACCCTGATCGAAGACCCGTTGCGGAATGTCGCGGCGTCTCCGGGCGCGAAGCGGAACATCTCCCTGAATGTCGGAATACCTCCGACTTCCTCGAGCCATCGCTGGCCGTTCCAGAAGTAGGTTCCGTAGTTCTCCTTAGCGGGGCCGACAACTTGGAGAGTCTCTCCCGTGACGAGGTCCCCGGCGCGTTGGATTTGCCCCTCGTCAATCAGGATGGACGTGAGCAACTCCGCGTTGATGATACGAGAGGAGGAACCCGCGAAGATCGTGTACTCGTAGCGGAAGACGCTTGGTTCCACCTCGATGATCAGGCCCTCGTCCACCATCTTATCGACGTCAGTCGTCACGGGCGTGAAGTCCGTGAGAGCTTGGAAGTAGCGCGGGAGCGGGAGATTGGACTCTAGGAGCCTCTTACACGTGGACGTGACGCTGTCGCAAGATTCGGCCTGGAGGAAGCAGTCCTCGAGCTCAGTGGAGTCGAAGCCTCCAAGAGACCGGAATCGGACGTACTCTCCGAGAGCAAATCTCGACTTGTAGCGGAACTGCTTGTTCGCAAAGAGCGGTCGGGCGGCGCAGTCGAGGTAGTCCACCACCTGGATCACCTTCACAAGGCCAACCTCGACGAGGAGATCCACCGCCTGCTTGAAGGTCTGATCCTCCTTCTTGAAGAATGTGAAGTCCGTGAGGACCTGAAGATACACTTTGCGGAAGCCGCCAAGTCTATCCGCGTAGCAGACATCCTCGGATACCACTCCCGTGAGAATCTGCTCTGGGTCCGGAGTTGATACGAATTCTCCCGCGGTGTAGGATTCCGCTTGAGAGAGGAGCTCGATCTGGATCCGTTGGGTTCCGATGAGACTCTGGTTCTGCGCCGTGCCAAGATTGGTCAGGTCGGCCAGCGGCGTGAAGTTCCTCTTAGCCACCCAGATCGGGTACCCGGGCCTGCGGTTAAGCGGTACAGACTGCGGAGTTCTAGGCTCGAAGGTTTCAGTGTTGAGGTCACCTCTCTCGAAGGCGACGATCTGAGGATCGTAAGCCCCGGCGCCGTTCAGTGCCGTGATCTGCTCCCCGACCACATAATCCGAGAAGATCTTAGCCTCCGAGACGAGGCCGTCAAGGATTAGGGTCGCGGGAGTTCTTCTTCCACTGTACGTAAAGTCCGCGAGGGCGACGTGCAAAGTCGTATCTTGGTCCGCGAGTACTGCTACGACATCGCCGGTCTTGTACTCTCCGGGCTCGAGATTCCTGATGATCCGAAAGTTCAGGTCTCCAATGTTCGCGTGGTAAGACTTGGTACCAGTAACGGGCGTGAAGTCTTCCAGCACGGGGAAGTAGACTGGGAGGGTTCCCGTGGAGTTGACCACTATGTCCCCTTTCTTCAGCACCGAGCCCGTCTCGAACGACTGTGGCTCCGCCACCTCAAACTCCGACTGGGCGATCGTCCTTGGGGAGTGGTACGCCACGATAGACGCGATGTCCGGGTCGATGTACTGGGTATTGGTCCCGAGTGTGAGCGAGAAGGACGTGGCGAGAGCGCCCTCCACATCGGACACGTTGGGCTCGTAGCTGACGGGGAAGACCGCGTTCGGAGTGAGGATGCCGAAGAGGTTGTTGCGGACCGTGCGAGTGAACTCCTGCAGATCGGCCGCGTAGGGCTTGTTCGGGTCGTAGTCGAGAATAATGGAGACGTCGACGTCGTCGACCTCCATGGAGTACACGGTGCCAGTGAACTCGGTCGGGAGGGAGAAGCGAAGAAGATTCTGCAGAGCGTTACGTTGCCCGCTCGTCAGGGGAGTCCCGTCCGGGTTCAGCACGAAGAACGCGACGGAAGGCGTACCGCTGACGAAGTCGGTAGAGTAACGGAAGGCGTCCTTCTCGGAGCGGCGCGGTAGCACGTTGACCGCTGCTCCAGGACCCAGGGCATCCGAAAAGAAATCCACCCAGTCCTCGGCCGAGACGGGATTGCGACGGCGGATGAGCGTGAAGAATCTTTCTTTGACCTCGGAGAGAAGCTCCGGGTCCTGACCGCCTACCGCAGCCTCCGTATTGAAGACGTTGAGAACCCCGGCCAACGATGTCACCGGCCTGACAATGGAGTTCCGAGGAACGTTTCCGCGAGTCCCCTTGAGAACCGCAACGGCCTGCACGGTCCCGGTCGTCTCGTTGGGAGGAATCCGGAGCAGCTCAGCGGTGACGAACGTGATTGATTCGCCGTTGGTCAGGTTGGGGTCCGTTGCGGCCTCGAAGCCGGCGAAGACAACAAAGTCTTGGTTGTGGGGGTTGATCTCAAACGTTAGATCGACTACGCTGCCAGCACCGGTTCGACGTTGGGCACCAAGAAACGGGCCGATCCACTCAACGAGAACGGCCTCCGGAAAAGAATTAGCAAATGCGAGAAGCTCAGCCTGAGCGAATGCCTGACCCTCCAATAGGGCCATGATGGGCGATCCGCTCGAAAAGTCGTTGATGGTCGCCCCGGAGGCCTCGTAGACCCTTTGAGCCGCGGCCGCAACCAGCTCCGACTCGTTCCTCGGGTCGAGCTCGATGGGAGGAAGAGGAGCGTAGTTCGGCATTTAGAAGAATCCTTCGTCGACGACTGGGAAGTTATTGATTCGCTCGTTGAGGATCTCCTTGGTGATCGCATCCTGCCCGTCGAGTTGGGCGTATTTCACTAGGAAGCTCTGGGAAGATCCGCCCTGGTTGTACTTGGCGTTGGTGCTCCAGAAGAGGGGGGAGCTCGCGGGATTGGTGTTGACTTGGTCTCCAAACTGCACGAGGCCCATGAAGCTCTTGCGGCCGGTGACCGGCGTGGAGCCGTAACTCTGGTCGGTCTCCAGGGTCATGAACACTCGGTCAAGACCGGTATCGCCGCCGCGCTGCACATCATTAGCGTTGATCGGGGCGAAGTGCCAGTCCGTATCGGCGCCGTCAAACTTGAGTTCCCGGGCCCCGTTCAACCACTGAGACGTAACAATTACACCCGGCCCAAACAGGGTCTTCATAAACCTTTCTATGGGATTTCTGGAGAGATTTTACCCTCACACATACTCAGCTCTGAAGCCCTTATGGGAGTTGCGATGACCCTTTAAGACATTGCATATTGCGCTGGCTGATCCTCCAATTGCTCGAGCCGCGGCTTGAAGAGACGGGTGCATGGTTTTTTCTCCTGTTGAAAGACTAATCAGCATGATGGGTCGGCTAGTTGCTTGCAAAGCTTTTTCTCTGGCTTTGGCCAATTGTCCGCTTTTTACAGCTGTCTTTCCTCCCTTTAGTCCACCCTGACGGCAAGTTTCTGACCGTTTTTCTAGTAAATCTTTGCGCCAAAGTCCTGTATTGTTTTTGACATTGCGAACCCCCTGGGTACGGCCGCCGCGCTTAGACGCTTCATCTTTGAAATTAGTCTTACCAAAATGTCTGTTCAAACACAGCGGATCGTTTATATCATAGTTACTTAGTTGCCAGAGCTTTTCTATCTCATACGCTTCTTTATGAGATTGACAATATAAATAGCATAGTACCTCCTTTGAAAACATAACCTCTTTCCACTTTTGCTTACAAATTGGAGAACCCCAGTATCCATCGCACAGTGGGTCATCACCTTTTTTCTTAGAAACTCCTGTGTAATAAGATCCGTCTACAAAGCGAATTAGATACAAATAATGAGTCCAAGTGTACTGAGTGAGTTTCATTTACTCCAATTGTTTACTAAAAGAATAAAAAAAAGTCCCCGTGAAGGGGACTTAAGCTTTGGTAACAGACTAAACTATCCGTACGTCCAGTCATTGATTGTGAGCACCAACTCGATGGTACCCACGTCGCCGGACTCGCGGTCCATCTCAGCGACGGTCAGCTGCTGGAGCTGACAACCGCTGAGAACGTACGCGGTGCTGTTGCTGTCCTCACCATTACACGTGGTCGGTTGGACCGTGATGGTGATGAACTCGCAGTTGTAATCTGCCCAAACTTGTTCGATCGCATGAGCGAGAACGGAATCGTAAGGGGCCGTAAGAGTGACGTCGTCCACGGAGCGGGGACCGACAACTTTATAGATGCGGTTGCCCGTGCCGTTGGCATACTGTCCGCTCTCCGCCGTATCAACGATCCCGGAGAATTGCGTCCAGATCGTCTCCAATCCGGAGATGGTGACGATAAACGCTGACTTAGGAATTGGCGTGATGACAGGCATTGGAGATCCTCCTTATGGGTTTGACAGTAAAGGAGAGATCAGGCGAACACGTCGTCGATATAGAAGCCAGAACCGAAGGCACCGTTAGCGCCGAGGCCGGTGATGTTCACGGCACGCTCGACGGTGATCTCAGCGCGGACCACGCGACGCTCACGGATGTAGTACTCAGGACGGACAGCGGGAGTGCCAGTCAGCTGGTAAGTGTAAGCGAAGGCGGGAGTAGCGGCGTTGGCTCCACCAGCGGGCATCACGGAGTCGGAGGCGCTCAGCGGGCTGTAGAACAGCAGCACAGCGTTCTCGGGGAACACGGGGGTCAGCTCACCAGTAGTGTTCAGGCGACGGCCCTCAGCCACGCGGATGCCGCGCTCGAGACCGAAGTAGCGTGCAAGCACGTCCACGTCGATCGAGTCGGCGGTGGTGAACTGAATGCGGTCCAGGATCGCAGCGTTGGTCAGCAGGCTGTCGAACACAGCGGTGCCGATCACGGCGCTGTTGGGACGGATGCCGATCTGGTTGGACACAGCGCGCTTCCAGTTGAGCACGTCCACGATGGGGTTATTGCCCACGGTGCCCCAGTCGTTACCGCCAGTGGCGATACCGAGACCGCCAGCACCGGCAGCGTACAGGGTCCAAGTGGCAAAGCCCAGGCCCAGGCTGGTGGCAGAGGTAGCCTCGTAGTTGGCTACGGTGCTCACGGCATCGGCCACGGTCACCTCGTAGCTGTTCATCAGGCGGGACATCGCGTTGCGAGTCTCGATGGCGCGCAGGTCCACCTGAGCAGGGCCTTCACCGGCGTTCTCGATCACTTCCTCGGGCAGTTCCCAAGCGATCACTTCTTGCTCGAGCGCGTAAGCGTCGGTGTCGAAGCGGCTCTGGACGGCCGGGATGTTGGTGCCGTATGCGCGGCGGTAGTCCTGGATAGCAAAGGCTTCCTTGCCGAAACGCAGGATTTTACCAGCGCGGGTGGGGGTGTCCACCACGGGGGCAATGAAGTTAGCGATGCTGGTCTCGGGCAGCATGAAGCCCTGAGCCAGAGTGGTCAGAATAGGGTCGACACCACCGTAGGTGTCACGAAGATTCATCATTGACTTTAAGTCTCCTTCTGCAGAAGATTTGAGACGGTCTTGGGCTTACTCGGAAGACCGAAGCCAAGACCTGGATAATCAGCCTAACTCAGCTGAAGCTTACGAGCACGAAGTCCTCGCCGCCTTGGGTGAGCACTTCGCGGATGATCGGGGTGGTGCCGTTGACGGTCACGGCAGCGCCGGCGCCAGTGGTCACAGCCTGACCGGTGGCATTCACCTCGAGGGCACCACCAATGTCTCCAGCCACAGGCACGTTAGCACCAGCTTCGGCGGAGATGAGCAGCAGACCGGAAGTAGCCACGGTCAGCATGCGCACCTCGTCGGTGGCGAAACCGGTAGCGGGCACGTTATCGTTCAGGGTGAACTGAGCCACGCCCACCGACTCGCCGCCGTTGGATTGTTGAACAAGCAAGGGTACGGTGCCGGGAGCCGCGGTCAGTTCGACCACGCGGAACTCGTTTACAGCGGTGCCTTGAGCAACCTGGAAACTTTCTGCAAATCTTGTATACTGACGCCCGTAACAGGGAGCAGCCATAGTTTTTCTCCTAAGATGAAAAGGATATCAATTGCCGTCTTTTCTTAGACGGGTCTTCACA
>Ga0114918_10003174_pt1 | contig 14575 bp, 14 predicted proteins | sample LantaG_FD_87015 | JGI IMG/M metagenome (GOLD analysis project Ga0114918, IMG submission 87015) | Deep subsurface microbial communities from Baltic Sea to uncover new lineages of life (NeLLi) - Landsort_02402 metaG | ecosystem: Environmental > Aquatic > Marine > Oceanic > Sediment | place...
ACGATCGCCGTGTTCCCGGGGCGGTCCTCGAACCGGGCGGCGAACGGATCGAGCTTGTCGAGCGACTCGCCCTTTGCCGGCCGGATGCGGAACTTGTACAGCGCGCCGCTTGCTACGCCGGGCACGAATCCTTCCCAGATGCCGGATTGGTCCCGGCGGGCGGAGAGCGGGTGGGCGTCCGGGTTCCAGTCGTTGAAGTCACCGACGACCGAGACTGCCGCCGCGGCGGGCGCCCAGACCGAGAACAGCACGCCCCGGGTGCCGTCAGCGTCCAGCCCGTGGGCGCCAAGTTTCTCGAACAGCCGGAAGTGGCGGCCCTGCCGGAAGAGCCGGATGTCGTCGTCGGTCAGCAGGCTCGGGCCGTGTTTGATACTTTCCATCGAGGCCTGACGGCTAAATGATAGTTGTCGGCTTTGCGTGGTCAACGCGGCACGCCGAGGGGACCGTTTCTTGACAGGATTGGACAGGTTCATATCTTGGGCCGATATGGTGGACAAGCCGTTCGTCCATTTCGCCCGGCACTACGACCGGTTCATGCTGCGCTACGTCGACTACGCGGACTGGATTGACTACGTCGAGAAGATCTTCCGCAAGTTCCGGGTCCAGCCGAAGCGGGTCCTCGACCTCGCCTGCGGTTCCGGGATACCGACGATGCTGATGGCCCAGCGGGGGTACGAGCTGGTCGGAGTTGATCGGTCGCCCGAGATGCTGGCGGTGCTCGACGATAAACGGCGAGGCAACCCGGTCGAGACGGTCCAGGCGGACATCCGCGATTTCACGCTTGCCGAGCCGGTCGACGCGGCGATCTGCCTGTATGATAGCATCAACTACCTGACCGAAGACATCGGCATCCGGAGCTGTTTCGCCTGCGTCCGGCGGGCGCTGCTTCCGGGCGGGCTGTTCGTCTTCGACATGAACACGCTCTATGGGCTGTCGGAGTTCTGGGGCAACCGGACAACGCCGCGGACGGTCGGCAACATCAGTTCGCTCTGGCAGAATTCGTTCGACCGCAAGCTGCGGGTGTCGACGTTGCACCTGACGTTCTGGGAGGAGACCGACCCGGACGAGCCGCCGCAGCGGTTCGACGAGGTTCACCAGGAGCGGGCCTACACCAAGCGGGAGGTGCGCGACGCGCTCGAAGCGACCGGGTTCGAGCGGACCTGGTTTTACAGCCACGGCGGGTTCATGCCGGTCGGGCCGCTGAGTTCACGGATGATGGTGGTGGCGCGCTGAGGCGGCCGCGTTGACTTGGGATCGGCCGGTTCTAGAATAGGGCCTCCATGAAATTCATCGCCGACATGCACATCCACGGCCGGTTCTCACGTGCCACGAGCAAGGATATGGAGGTGCCGGTGCTGGCGAAATCCGCCAGGAAGAAGGGGATTCAGCTGGTCGCGACTGGCGATTTCACCCATCCCGAGTACCTCCGGATGTTGAAGGAGCAACTGACCCCGCTCGATAACGGTCTGTTCGAGCACGACGGGACGCGGTTCATCCTCAACGTCGAGCTGAACAGCATCTACAGTGCCCACGGCAGGCTGCGCCGGATCCACAATGTCGTCTACGTGCCGAGTTTCGAGACCGCCGATAAGCTAATCAGCCATCTCGACAAGTACGGCAAGCTGGCATCCGACGGCCGGCCGACGCTGAGCCTGTCGAGCTATGAGATACTGGCGAAGCTCCTGGAAATCGACGAGCAGGCATTCCTGGTTCCTGCGCATATCTGGACGCCTTGGTTCGGGCTGTTCGGAGCGAACTCCGGGTTCGATTCGATCGAGGAGTGCTACGGCGATCTCAGTCACGAGATATTCGCGGTCGAGACCGGTCTGTCGAGCGACCCGCCGATGAACTGGCGACTGTCGGCGCTCGACAACCGGACGCTGATATCGAATTCCGATGCGCACTCGCCGACGCGGCTGGGCCGGGAGGCGAACGTCTTCGACTGCGAGATGTCGTTCGCCGTCATCCGGGACGTGCTGAAGCGGAAGGACAGGAACCGACTGCTGTACACAATCGAGTTCTTCCCGCAGGAAGGCAAGTACCACTATGACGGTCACCGCAACTGCGGGGTAGTGCTGGCACCCGAGGAGTCGCTCCTGAACAATGACCTCTGCCCGGTCTGCGGGCGCAAGCTGACGGTCGGGGTGATGCACCGTGTCGACACGCTGGCCGACCGCAAGCCGGACGAAGTGCCCGACGACGCCATCCCGTTCATGCACCTGGTTCCGCTGGAGGAGATATTCGCCGAGGCGCTGGGGCACGGCCGCGACACGGTCGCGGTCCAGGCCGCCTACACTAAGCTGATTGAGGCGGTCGGCAGCGAGTTCGATGCGCTGATCGAGGCGCCGGTTGACGAGATCGAGAAGCACGCGGGCGAGAAGGTGGCGCTGGGCATCGACCGGATGCGCCGTGGCGAGGTTGACGCGTCGCCCGGTTACGATGGCGTGTTCGGGGTCATCGGCGTGCTGCCGGGATCGAAGAAGCGGAGGCTGGAAGTCGTCGAGAAGAACGGCGAGCCCGGCGAGCAGATGGGATTGTTCTGATGCCCAAGCCGCTCTGGGCGCCGTGGCGGATGGCGTACATCCGGGCCGCTTCGAAGGAGTGCGCGTCGGGCCGGACGGAGTGCCTTTTCTGCGGTCTCTTGAAGTGCGCGGACGATGAGGCGGCACTCATCCTTCACCGGGACCGGCACGCGTTCGTGGTGATGAACCGGTTCCCGTACAACAACGGCCACCTGATGGTCGTGCCGAACCGGCATGTCGGCGACTACGAGCGCCTCCGGCCCGAGGAGGGACGCGAGATGCACCGGTTGGTGCAGGCGTCGATGCGGACGCTCCGGCTGGCGTTCAAGCCGGCCGGCTACAACGTCGGGATGAACTTCGGCCGGGTAGCCGGTGCCGGCGTCGTCGATCACGTCCACGCCCACATCGTCCCGCGCTGGCTCGGCGACGTGAACTACATGCCGCTGCTGGCCGAGACCAAGGTCATCGGCGAACATCTGCTCGATACCTACCGGCAGCTACGCAAGCGATTCCGCCGGTTGCGCTGAGCAGGGGAGAACATCCAGATGTCAGAAGTACGCCGGGATATCGTTACCGACACGTGGGTCATCGTTCAGACCTCTTCCGCCGGTATGCCCGACGATTCGCCGCGGCCGCCGCGGCGACCGCCAGATTGCCCGTTTTGCCAGGGCAACGAAGCGATGACACCGCCGGAAGTGAGCGCGGTGCGAGCCGCCGGCACAACCACCGACGGACCCGGCTGGCGGGTTCGAGTCGTGCCGGACAAGCAACCGGTGTTGCGCATCGAGGGCGCGCTGGATCGGGTTGGGGTCGGGATTCACGACATGGTCACCGGCGTCGGGGCCAACGAGGTGATCATTGAGTCGCCGGACCACGAAACGAACTTCGCGGCGCTGTCCGAGGAGCAGATCCGGCTGGTGCTCGATACCTGGCAGCGGCGGCTGGTCGATCTCTACCGGGACAGCCGGTTCCGGTACGTGCTGGTGTTCAAGGACCACGGCCGGATGGCGGGCGGCTCGACGATTGAGCACGTTCACTCACAGATCATCGCGCTGCCGGCGACGCCGCGCCGGGTCAAGGACCAGCTCGACGGCGCCCGGGCGTACTACGAGTACAAGGAGCGATGTATCTTCTGCGACATCCTGCAGGATGAGCTGGACTCGGGGCAGCGGGTGCTGCTGGCGACCGACCGTTTTGTCGTGTTCGCTCCGTACGCCTCGCGGTTGCCGTTCGAGCTGCGGGTCAAGCCGCGTCGGCACTGCCATAGTTTTGGCGATGCCACCGCCGATGAGCTGGCGGATTTGAGCCCGGTGCTGAAGCGGACGGTCGGGGCGCTGCACTCGGCGCTCGGCGACCCGGCGTTCAACGTTGTGCTCCAGACCGCGCCGAACCTGCTGCCGCAGGACGGGTACTGGGAGACGATCGGACGGGACTACCACTGGTTCCTCGAGATAATCCCGCGGGTCAGGCGGACCGACGGTTTCGAGTGGGGATCGGGGTTCTTCATCAATCCGGTGGCTCCGGAACTGGCGGTCGCCCGGCTGAAGGAGGAGTTGTGATCAAGGCGGTCGTGTTCGACGTCGACAACACGCTGGTCGACTTCATGAAGTTCAAGAACGCCTCGGTTGATGCCGCGGTCCAGGCGATGATCGACGCCGGGCTCGACCTGACGTTCGACCAGGCCCGCAACCGGATATTCAGCATCTATGAGGAGCGGGGCATCGAGTTCCAGCAGGTGTTCGATGAGTTCCTCATCGACGTCCTCGGCTACATCGACTACCGGATTCTCGCCAGCGGGATCATCGCCTACCGCCGCGCCCGCGAGGGATCGCTGGCGTCCTACCCGCACGTCAAGCTGGTGATGCTCCAGTTGGTCCGGATGGGCCTGAAGCTGGCGGTGGTGTCCGATGCCCCCCGGCTGCAGGCGTGGATGCGGCTAGCGGCGCTCGGGGTCGACGGCTTCTTCGATGTGGTCGTGACCCATGACGACACCGGCAAGCGCAAGCCCGCGCCGGAGCCGTTCCAGAAGGCGCTGGAACTGCTCGAGGTCGAACCGGCCGAGGCGGTGATGATCGGTGACTGGGCGGATCGGGACATCATCGGTGCCAAGGAGATCGGGATGTTCACCGTGTTCGCCCGGTACGGCGACACGTTCGGGACGGTCCATTCCGGCGCGGACGCCGAGGTGGTCGACATCCTGCAGATCATCCCGGTTATCGAGCGGCTGAACCGGGTCGGGGCGGGGGACGATCCCGCGCAGTCCCAAGGGGAGCGGTAGCTGGCGGTCTTCGGCATCGGCATCGACCTTGCGGATGTCCGTCGGATCCGGGCCGCGTTCGAGCGGTTCCCCGAGCGTTTCCGCAACCACGTCTTCACCGGGATGGAGGTCGAGTTCTGTGAGCGGCTGAGCGACAAGTACCCGTCCTATGCCGGTCGGTTCGCGGCCAAGGAGGCGTTCTCGAAAGCGCTCGGCACCGGGCTGCGGGGAGCGATTGGCTGGCGTGAGATCGAGGTCCGCGACGACGAAAGGTCGCGCCCGACGATTGCGGTCAACGGCCGCGCCGGCGAATTGCTTGGTTCCCGGCGGGTACACCTGAGCATCACTCACTTGCCCGACTACGCCTCGGCGGTGGTCGTCATCGAGGACTGACCGGCGACCCGGTCCGGCCGGCGGGTCTGCCGTCCTCGATTGACAGCCGGGAGCGTCTACCTATTCTTCACACTCCTATGCCACGAACCAAGAAGGCGGTGTCCGAATCGTCGACACCCGGCGTCCAGCCGATGATTGTCGAGTCGCCCGCCAAGGCGCGGACGATTGCGGGGCTGCTCGGCAAGCGGTTCCTGGTGGTGTCGTCGATGGGTCACATTGCCGACCTGCCGCGGAGCACGATGGCGATCGACATGGAGAACGGGTTCGAACCCGAGTACGAGGTGCCATCGGCGAAGAAGAAGGTGGTTGCCGAGCTGCGCAAGGCGACCAAGGGCGCTGAGACGGTCTGGCTGGCCAGTGACGAAGACCGCGAGGGCGAGGCGATCGCCTGGCATGTCGCCCGGGTGTTGAAGCTGAAGCCGAAGTCGATCAGGCGCATCGCGTTCCATGAGATTACCAAGCCAGCGATTCTGGCCGCGCTCGAGAACTCGCGGACGATCAACCAGGACCTGGTTGACGCCCAGCAGGCGCGGCGGGTGCTTGACCGGCTCGTCGGGTACGAGCTGTCACCTGTCCTCTGGAAGAAGGTGATGACCGGGCTGTCGGCCGGGCGGGTGCAGTCGGTTGCGGTCCGGCTGGTGGTCGAGCGCGAGCGCGAGATCGACGCGTTCGAATCCGACGTGTCGTTCAAGGTGGCCGGCGAGTTTGCCGTTGGCAGCGAGACGTTGTCGGCAAAACTCGACCACGACTTCCCGGGCGAGGACGAGGCGAGGGGATTCCTGGAGCAGGCGGCAGGGGCCCGCTTCGAGGTGAAGTCGGTCGAGAGCAAGCCGGGTCGAAAGTCGCCCCGGCCGCCGTTTACCACCTCGACGCTGCAGCAGGAGGCGTCCCAGAAGCTCAGTTTCTCGGTGAAGCAGACCATGGCGCTCGCCCAGCGCCTCTACGAAGCGGGCAGGATAACCTACATGAGGACCGATTCGGTCAGCATGTCGTCGCTGGCGCTGAAGCAGGCCGCCGGGGTGGTCCGCGAGCGGTTCGGCAGCGATTTCGCCCAGACCCGCCAGTACAAGACCAAGAGCAAAGGCGCCCAGGAGGCGCACGAGGCGATTCGGCCGACCGATTTCCGGGTCGAGGAGATCGAGGGCGAACGAAACCAGCAGCGGCTCTACTCGCTGATCTGGCGTCGGGCGCTGGCGTCCCAGATGGCGGAGGCGCAGGTCGAGAGGACCACGGCGATGATCGGCGTTTCGACCCGGGACGAGAAGTTCGTGGCCAAGGGTGAGGTCGTGACATTCGAGGGATTCCTCAAGCTCTACGGCGCCGACAGCTCAGATGGAGAAGGGATGTTGCCATCAATTGATCATGGCCAGGCGCTTGAGCCGGTCGAGATTGTCGCCCGTCAGAGTTTCTCGCGCCCGCCGGCCCGGTACACCGAGGCCAGCCTTGTCCGGAGGCTTGAGGAATTGGGCATTGGACGTCCCTCGACCTACGCGCCGACGATATCGACAATTCAGGACCGGGGCTATGTTGAGAAGCGCGGCCAGGAAGGCGTCGAGCGCCGGTACCGGGTACTGGTGCTTCGGGACCGCCAGGTGACAGGAGAGGATCGTGTCGAGACGGTCGGCGCCGAGAAGGCGAAGTTGTTCCCGACCGATGTTGCCGGGGTGGTCACCGACTTCCTGGTCGAGCGGTTTCCAGAGGTCGTCGACTACAACTTCACGGCCCGCGTCGAGGAGCAGTTTGACAGTATCGCCGCGGGCGAGACCGCCTGGCGCGAGATGATTGCGGCGTTCTATGTCCCGTTTCACGCCGATGTCGAGAAGGCTCAACAGCTGTCCCGGGCCGAGGTGTCGAAGACGAGGGAGCTGGGAACCGATCCGAAGTCCGGACGGCCGGTCTCGGTGAGGATCGGCCGCTACGGTCCGTACGTGCAGATCGGCACCAAGGACGACGAGGAGAAGCCGCGGTTTGCCAGCCTGAGACCGGGCCAGCGGATGGATGCGATCGAACTGGCCGATGCGTTCGAGCTGTTCAAGCTGCCCCGTCGCCTCGGTGTGACGCCGGACGGCGAGGAGGTTCTGACCAACTTCGGTCGCTTCGGGCCGTACGTCAAGTACGGCGATAAGTTCGTCTCAATCAAGGAGAAGGACCCGCTCGAAATCACGCTTGAGGAGGCGCTCGAAGCGATCGCCGCCAAGAAGGCTGCCGATGCCAAGCGGGAGATACTCGCGTTCGACGGCGGAATCCGCGTTCTGCGCGGACGCTACGGTCCGTATGTCACCGACGGCACCCGCAACGCCAGGATTCCCAAGGATACCGATCCCGAGAAGCTGTCGCTGGAGCAGTGCCAGGAGCTACTCGAGAAGGCGCCGGCCAGGAAGGCGCGCCGGGCGCCGGCCAGGAAGCGGACGGTGAAGAAGACGGCCAGGAAGGCCCCGACCAAGCGTAGGCGGCCGAGCGGCAAGTGAAGTACGGCAAGCCCGGTCCGTTCTATCAACTGCGGCTCGATCAGGGTGAGGATGTGCCGACGGTCCTCGCCGCGTTCGTCAGGAAGATGAAGATCGGCTCCGCAATAGTCACCGGCCTGGGAGCGGCGCGAAGGGTCGAACTGGGCTATTTCGACGCCGGGCGGCGGGTCTATTGTCGCCGTCGGTTTCCGGGCGACTACGAACTGGCCAGCATCACCGGCAACGTGGCCTGGGATGGATGCGAGCCGGTCTGCCATCTCCACGCGGTCGTGTCCGGTCCGCGGATGACCTCCCATGCCGGGCACCTGTTTGCCGCCGAGGTTACCGCGACCTGCGAACTCGCACTGCTCCCCGGCCGACAGAGACTTCGCCGTCGAGTCGACCCCGTGACCGGGCTGAAACTTCTCGACCTGCCGTCCGCCTGACCAGGTCCGACCCCAGCATTCACAACGCTACGCGGCGACCGTGGGAACGCCGCAAGCGCTTGACACGGCTTGACATCGACACGCGGATGGCTACACTCCTCCATTGGCCTCGCGGCCACATGTCCTTGTTGATTCCGGGCTCTTTCTGCGCCCGGAGGCGCTTGTGGTTTCAAGCTAGCGGCCCGTTCGGGCCGAAGGAGGAATAATGGCGCTAACCGACGATGTGAAGAACATCATCGTTGAGCAACTGCACGTGACTCCCGAGAAGGTCACTGACACCGCGCATTTTGTCGATGACCTCGGAGCCGATTCGCTCGACATCGTCGAGCTCGTGATGGCGTTTGAGGAGAAGTTCAGCATCGAGATTCCCGACGAGGACTCCCAGCAACTCGTGACGGTCGGCAAGGCGGTCGAGTACCTCGGGAAGAAGATGGCCGAGAAGGAGGGCAAGTAGGTTGAGTCGTCGGGTTGTTATAACCGGGCTCGGCGCAGTCACCCCGATCGGCCACGACGTCGAGACGTTCTGGCGTGGCCTGTGCGAGGGTCGGTCCGGCATCGCCCGGATGTCCGTCTGCGACCCGACCGGGCTCGCGGTCCAAATCGCGGGGGAGGTCAAGGACTTCGACGCAACCCGGAAGATTGATCCGAAGCTCGCCAAGCGCACCGACCCGTTCACTCACTACGCGCTCTGGGCAGCCCACGAGGCGTTTGCCGATTCCGGTCTCGACTTCGAGGTCGAGGACCGGACGTGTATCGGCGCGATTATCGGGTCCGGGATGGGCGGGGTTCGTACCTGGGAGGCGCAGCACGCCCAGTTCGTCGCCCGCGGTCCGCGCCGGGTATCGCCGCTTCTTATCCCGATGATGATTCCGGACATGGCCGCCGGCCAGGTCTCGATCACCTTCGGGTTGCGGGGTCCGAATTTCTGCACGACATCGGCCTGCGCATCCGGCGCCCACGCTATCGGCGAGGCGTACCGGCACATCCGCCACGGCAATTCCGACGTGTTCATCGCCGGCGGCGCCGAGGCGGCGATTACGCAGTTCACCGTCTCCGCATTCGCCAACATGGGCGCAATCTCGAAGCGCAACGACGAACCGGAAAAGGCCTCGCGTCCGTTTGACCGCGACCGCGACGGGTTCGTCATCGCCGAGGGATGCGGGCTGTGCGTGCTCGAGGAATACGAGCGGGCCAGGGCCCGCGGAGCCAGGATCTACGGCGAACTGGTCGGCTACGGGGCGACTGGCGATGGCTATCACATCACCGCGCCCGACCCCGAGGCTCGTGGCGCGGTCGAGGCGATGCGAATGGCGCTTGCCGAATCCGGTCTCGAGCCGACTGACGTCGACTACATCAACGCCCACGGGACTTCGACGCCGCTGAATGACGCTTCGGAGGTGAAGGCGATCGTCGAGGTGTTCGGCGACCACGCCCGCAGGCTGGCGGTCAACTCGACCAAGTCGATGGTCGGGCACGGCCTCGGCTCAGCCGGGGCGATGGAGTTCGTGGCGATGGTCAAGTCGGTCGCCGAGCAGAAGGTCCACGCAACGCTCAACCACGAGAATCCCGACGACGGGGTCGACCTCGATTTCGTCACGGATGGCCCGCGCGAGATGACAATCCGGGCGGCGCTGTCGAATTCGTTCGGGTTCGGTGGACACAACTCGTGTTTGCTGGTGAAGCCGGTCGGGCAATGAACATCACCGTCTGCATCAAGCAGGTCCCGTCGACCGAGACCAAGATCAGGATCAACTCCCTGACCGGGCGGGTCGACACGACCGATATCGAGTGGGTGATCAACCCGTACGACGAGTACGCGATCGAAATTGCGTTGCGGATCAGGGAGAAGCTCGGCGAAGGCACGATCACGGTCGTCACGCTGGGGCCGGAGCGGGCCCGCCAGGCGCTGAAGACCGCCCTGGCGATGGGCATCGACAACGCAATTCACATCCTGGACCCGGCGCTCGACGACATCGATCCGCTGGCGTCCGGGCAGGTCCTGGCCGCGGCGGTCAAGCGGGACCCGTTCGACCTGGTGCTCTGCGGCAAGCAGGCGGTAGACGACGACATGGCATTCGTGCCGCAGGCGGTGGCCCATTTCCTGGGTATCCCGCACGTCGCGGTCGTCCCGGAGGTGGAGGTCGAAGCGGGCAGCCCGGAACTGGTCGCCCATCGCGAGATCGAGGGTGCGACCGAAATCGTCCACGCCAAGCTGCCGTGTCTGCTGACGATCCAGAAGGGGAAGTACGAGCCACGCTACCCGACGCTCAAACTGATGATGACGGCCAAGCGTAAGGAGATACCGGTACTCACCGCGGCCGATCTCGGTCTGGACCCGGCGCAACTCTCCCGTGGCCTCGTGCACCTCGGCGATCGGTTGCCGCCGGGACGCAAGCCGGGCCGGGTGCTCGAGGGCGAGGTCAAGGAGGTCGTGCCGGAACTGGTCCGGCTGCTCCACGACGAGGCCAAGGTAGTCTAGCCGGGAACGATGTTGGCCGAGAATGACCGATACTCCGTGTCCGGACGGGGAGGGCTGTAACTCCGTGTTTGATCGCAAGCTTTCCCAAGAGCGACTGCTGGTGGGGATCGGCGGCAACACCGGCTCGGGCAAGACGACCGTCGCCAACGAGTTGAAGCGGTACGGCGCCAAGATAATCGACGCCGACAAGCTGGGCTGGTCCATGCACCGGCGTAACACCCCGGTCTACGACAAACTGGTGAAGGCGTTCGGCAAGGACATCCTGAGCCAGTCCGGCCAGATCGACCGCAAGTTGCTGGGTGACAAGGCGTTCGCCAGCAAGGCGGGCGTCAAGAAACTGAACGACATCGTCCATCCACCGCTGATTGAGCGAACGCGACAGGAGCTTGTCCGGCATCGGAAGGGGCTGGTTGTCCTCGACGCGGCGCTGCTGTTCACCGTCCATCTCGACAAGGAAATGGACGTCACCATCCTGGTTACGGCCCCGGAGCGGCTTAAGGTCCGCCGGCTGGCGGACGAGGACCTGGAGCCGCAGGAGGCGAGGCGGCGGCTCAAGCTCCAGGATCTGGACTCCAAAGTCTGGCGCCGGGCGGACTTCGTGCTCGAGAATAAGGGCTCGCTGGCCGAGTTGCGGCGCAAGTCGCGGGCGCTCTGGAATTTCTTCTACAGCACGAGGTTCCAGAACCTGCGCGATTCCTCGTAGTTGGCGCCCGCCAGATACGGAGACACGCGTCCGGCAGCGGTTCCCGGAATGAAGCACAAAGATACTTATGAAGAGCCTCCGACAGGCTACGTTATGATGGCAAGTGACAGAAGCCAAACGAGCCTGAAAGGAGGCACGCGATGGTACACGTTGGACTGGACATGCACAAGCGGTTCAGCGAATTGGCCGTGCTGGATGATGCCGGCGCGGTGCTGGACCGGTGCAAGCTGCATCACGACAACCCGCAGGGGATGACCGAGTACTTCGATAGCTTCGGCGGGGCCGGGACGGTAACGGTTGAGGCGACACGGGGCTGGTACTGGCTGACCGATATGGTTGAGTCCCGAGGACTTGCGGTGAAGCTGGCGCATCCGGCCAAGGTGCGGCTGATTGCCGATGCCCGTATCAAGACCGACAAGATTGATGCCTGGGTGCTGGCGCACCTGGAACGACTGGGTTTTCTGCCGGAAGCCTACATTCCGCCACAGGCGGTGAGAGATCGTCGGGAACTGTTGCGTTACCGGCTAGGGTTGGTGGGTCTGAGCACCGGGCTTAAGAACCGGGTCCATGCATTGCTGGCCAAGCTGGGCATCATACCGGAGCAGACGGATCTCTTTGGCAAGGCGGGTCGGGAGTTTCTGGCCGGGCTCGAGTTGCGGGAAGTCTACCGTCGAGTCTTGGACGGCGAGCTGGCGGTGATCGACTTTCTGGCGGCGGAGGTGAAGCGGATCACGGCGGAGTTGCGTGCGGCGTTGAAGGAGGACCCGCGGGCAGAACTGCTGCGGAGCATTCCCGGTGTGGGCGTACTGACGGCGTACCTGTTGCTGGCCGAGATCGGAGACATCGGGCGGTTCCCGAGTGCGAAGCGGTTGTGTTCCTATGCCGGGCTGGTGCCGCGGACGTATGCGAGCGGCGGGAGGAGTTGGCAGGGCGGCATCACGCGGCAGGGAAATCGGTACATCCGGTACGCGATGGTTGAGGCGGCGCAGGTGGCGACGCGGAAGGATGTGGCGCTGGGCCGGTTCTACCAGCGACTGAAGCGCGAGAAGGGTGCCGGCAAGGCGCGAGTGGCGGTGGCGCGGAAGCTCCTGGTGGCGGTGTATCACATACTGCAGCGGAAGGAACCGTACCGGTACGGACATCTGGCGAAGATTCATCTGGGCAAGCCCGCGTTTGTGTCTGGTCACGCGGAGTAGACCGTCACAAAGATTGGGAAGCCCGGAGACGAATACGAGCATGTGTCCAGCAAGGACGAATAGAAGAGTGAACCAAAGATGAAGGCCGCGAGAAGAGGAACCCCCAGTTGACAGGAGGCTCTTCATAGAAGACACCAAGAGCACGAAGACGATGGTGTCCGGGGTCGGACTGGTATTCGGTCTTTCGACTTCACCTCCCGGTGTCCTTCGTGCCTTTTTGGCTGGTATTCGGCGATGAGGCTGATTCAGGTTCCGCTGCGCGAGCTCGAGCTCACCGAGCGGCTGGTCGAGGCGGTGACGCCGTACATCCTCGAGTACGACGAGGCGGAACAGCTGGCGGCGGACGTGCTCGCGACCTGCCGGCAGGTGGTTGACCCGGCGGTCGAACGGCTGGGCGAGAAGCGGCGGGAGTCGAACGCGGACTCGTGGGACATCTTCGCCGGGAGCGAGCGCGTCGGCGGGCTGAATGTTGTCTACGATATCGACGAGACCCGGCTGACGTTCGACCTGCCGCTCGATGGCGCGAGCAAGTTTTACCGGCTGCTGCGCCGGCAGCTCATCGTCACGCCGGACCTGCTCCAGGTGCGGCGGATGATGAGCGGCAACCTGGCCGAAACGGTGGCGGCGGTGCTGTGGCAGATCGGCGCGATCAAGGTCAGTCTCGGCGACCTGGGGCCGCTGTTCAATGTCGACATGCGCAAGAACCGCAGCCCGATCTACATCGACGTCAAGGGGCTGGCCAACTACCCGGCGGTCAACGATTTCGTGCTCGGTTCGGCGTCGCTCTTGCTGCGCGGCGTCGAGTTCGACGCGGTCTGCGGCATCGAGGCGGGCTCGATCGGGATCGCGGCGGTGCTGGCGCAGCGGATGTGCAAGCCGATGTTCTTCGCCCGGCGGCGCAAGCGGTACCCGGAAGCGAGCCCGTTCGAGGGGATCAAGAGTCACGAGCTGTTCCGCAAGAAGGTTCTCCTGGTCGACGACACGCTGGTGCACGGCTGGACCAAGGCGCGCGTCGTCCGCGAGATTCGCGAGTGGGGCGGCACGGTCGATTCCTGTTTCGTGGTGTTCGACCGGCGGCAGGGCGGTGAGGAGGACCTTGCCAGCGTCGGGGTGAAGCTCTGGCACCTGACCGACCGGCGTGCGGCGCTGTCACCGAAGATTCCGCGCGAAATCAGCCTGTTGACCGACCGCGAGTATCGCGAGGTGGTCGACTACTTCGAGGACCCGGCCGCCTGGCACGCGGGGCGCGGGCTCGAATACCACAAGATCGAACCGCCGCCGGACGAAGCCTAGCCGACACGGTCGGCGCCCGACAAGGAGGCAGTGTGAAATCCGTCGTCATCCTGACAGCAATCATCATCACAGCGGTGGCGGTCACGGTTCACGCGGCGACGGTCGCCGAGTCAATCGGCGCGGCGCAGCAGGTGCTCGGCGAGAGCGGCCCGGCGGCCGCAGCCGCGATCATGGAGCCGGTGGTTGCCGACAACCCGGACGACCCCCGCGCGCACGCCTGGCTTGGCTGGTTCCACGGCATCATGGCCGGGCAGGCGACCGGTTCGGACTGGAACGAAGCGGGCAGGCTCGTCGGGGTCGCGTTCGAGCACCTTGACCGGGCGGTCGAGCTGGACTCGGCCGGCCCGGACGCGAGGTTCTTCCGCGGCGTCCTCGGGGTCCAGATTCCCGATTTCTTCGGCCGGCTCGAATCCGGGGTTGTCGACCTCGAGACATTCATCGGCATCCAGGCGGGGCTGTCGTGCGACGTGACCGACACCCGGCTGCCCGACGCCCACGTCGCGCTCGCCGCCGGCTACCAGAAGACCGGCAACTCCGACGGCGCCCGGCACGCATGGGAGATGGTCATCGAGACTTCGACCGATTCCGCGGACGTCGCGACCGCGACCGAGAACATCGCCCGGCTTGCCGATGCGCCGGCGCCACCGGCCGAGCCGATGATGCTGCCCGACGACCCGGCGGAGCTGGTGGCGCTGGGCAGGGCGTTCTTGGCGGCGGGCGAGCGCCAGCAGGCGGCTGACGCGCTGCGCAACGCGACCGCGCTCGATTCGGCCAACCTGGAAGCGTTCCGGCTGCTGGCGACCGCGGTCCACGAGCTGGTCTCGGTCGGCTACGACGGG
>Ga0114918_10003175_pt1 | contig 14570 bp, 15 predicted proteins | sample LantaG_FD_87015 | JGI IMG/M metagenome (GOLD analysis project Ga0114918, IMG submission 87015) | Deep subsurface microbial communities from Baltic Sea to uncover new lineages of life (NeLLi) - Landsort_02402 metaG | ecosystem: Environmental > Aquatic > Marine > Oceanic > Sediment | place...
AGCAGGAGGAGCTTTAGGAGCAGGAGGAGCTTTAGGAGCAGGAGGAGCTTTAGGAGCAGGAGGAGCTTTAGGAGCCTCGTCATCAAAAGTATTGTTATTTACTTCATCTGATGAACTATCACTCTTTGGGGCAACATCCTCAAACTCGTCGGCAACATTAGCCGAACGCTTCACTACTTCATCTTTACCTGCTGACTTTCTTGATGGCTTTTGAGCGGTCATAGGTTTTGGAGAAGGAGCCTCACCACTACTATTTGAGTTAGAAGTTTTTTTAACAGGACATTCTTCTGGATAATCAGAAACTGTCTTTCCCAGAACATCTGTGATGAGTTCCTGATACTCAGGCTTTAAACTCTCAAACATAACACGAGGAGAAATGTGATTTGCTACATACTGGATAAGATCAATCTTATCCATAGCTTTTTCTTCATTTGTAAGCTTAGTTAATTTAATATTAGGACCAGCAAGAGAAAAGCTTGCGCCATAAGTAACTCGATTACTCTTATGGCGAGAAATAACAACATCACACCCTTCATCTTCATCCGCCAACTGAGGATATTGCTTAGCAAGAGCTTCGATGGCTTCTGTTCCTTCTTTTCCGAGACCAAGAATCTTCCAGCCAGCACTGACTTCTACGTTTCCATCAGCATCTTTAGTTTCAATCATTGGGTTAGCCCTAGAAATTGCATCCCAAGAATAGCGAGCCCTTGGATATGATTTCCCAGACAAATCTTTCATTTTTGCTTCTTGATCTGGATCCATTGCTTCTTTTGCTTCTTTTCTCTTCATGTTTGCGGCAACTCGTAAATCACAAACTGGACAGCAGTGAAGCTCTTCTTCGCTTTTGGTTTGTCCCTCAATGTCCCAATTCATACAGGTTGCGTTTGCACCTACTGCGGCTCTGTTTTCTCCACTAGGTTTCAATGCATTTGCCGAAACTAAGTCTTTAACATAATGTCGTTCGCAAACACAAACATTCCCACCAAGGCGAATTTCATTATCTCCGTCTTCGAGGTTAATCCACAATCCTTGCTTCGAAGAAAACGAACGTTTCTGTCCACTTCCACCACCAGTTGCTGCTTTTGCTTTTGAAAGCTTGTCCAAAATACCCATTGTAATACTCCTTTTTTCTAAGTACAATTTTCCGGCTAACGGTAAGAGACACATTCTCTTTTTGCCAAATTGCTTTGCCGATAAAATATTATAACCACAAAATTCAAAACTAACTGTGATATTTTTGAGATTGTGTGACACTTGTCAATCCATTCAAAGAAAAACCCTTCTTTTCCCATACTTCAACCCAAGATTTCAGATCTCTTACCGCAGATTTGTAATATTTAATTGAATCTTGCATATACTTGAAGTCTTGTCGTAACGGACTATCCTCTTTTTCGCTTAACACTATAGATAAATTAGCAATATCATCTTTGCTTGGACGAGAAAGTCCATACTCTTCTTTCCCTATTTTAGTAATAACACCTTTTTCTCTCATGATTGCTTGATTAAATTTAGTCTCTAAATCTTCAAGTTCTGTTTGTGCCATATTATAAAGATGAGAATAGTAAGCTAAAGAAGCTGCATGGATTTTCCAATGCTCATGAACAGTTTCTTCCATGATTCCTAATAATTCGTTTGGATCGCAATCTTGGATAGCAGTTTCACCAATTGTAAATTCTCCTGCTTTATTCATACAACTTCTAATTTTTTCAAGAATATTATTAAAATCACTCATCTACAGATACTCCTTTTTCTCTTTCGTATTTCTTCATATAATCTTCAAGATCTTCTGTTGTAATTGTCTTCTCGGCCTCCCATTCAAGCCATTTTTGGATTTGTCTATCATTTGTGCTTCTATATAAAATTTTTCCATGATTACGAATTGTTTCTCTTTTGCTTTTTGTCTGTACTGAAACCGCTCTACCTCTTATTTTATCTCTATTTACCATAAAGAATTTTGACGCTAAAAAAGCTCCTGTGACAAGTTTTATTCCTGGAACAAATTTCTCTTTGTTGTATTTATCTTCAAAGAATACATCAAAAATCCAATCCATATATTCTTCGATGCTAACATTTTTATCAGAAAGTTTTTTTGTATGAGACTTTATCATTCCAATTTCAGCAGGAGAAATTTGTGACTTATACTCTATATCTGTTTCGTTAACATATCGATCTCTAAAGACAGCTATAAATTTACGAACATCATCGTTTTCTAATTGATTTTCGCTTTTCTTCTCTTCTTTTTTTATTTTTTTTCCTAGCTTTTTATTTATTTGTTCTTGTAATAACTCAGCTAAAAGATTCATTTGAAACCGAACATCTCTATTTTTAATATTAGGCCAACATATCCCAATTGAGTTCATAAGATATTCTTCATGTATAACTGCACATCTTCTAGGAGTCTTCATTGGTCTTCTCCGTATTCGTCTTTTCCTTTAGAAATTCTTCTGTGCGCTCTATATGATACCTTTGATTTTTCAATTTCTTCATTATTTTCGTTATTTTTTTTCTCTTTTAAATATTTTGTTAAAGCTCTCTTCGTAGATGGAGCCCCTTCTTCTCGTATTAAATCTTGCTTTTCTAGCATTTGACTTTCTGATGTAATATCAAAATCATTAAACAATATACTAGCCGTTGTTTTCCCTATTCCTTTTACACGAACCAACTTAGTAAGATTGCTTGGAACTCCATAACTTGTTCTGGCTTTTAGAGTTTCAATGAATTCCGTTTGATCTCCCCACAACCTCTTTGATACGTTACATATTGACTCTATAGCCATTAAAACTCTAGAAATATCATGTTTAATCGAAAAAAAGATAGGAAGATCGCATTTTGGTCTTTTCCCTCTCATAAGGCAATCGTAAGCCAATAGTCGACTTTCGGTTCCTTCCCATACAGCCAATCTTCTAGCTTGTATTTGATCTGAAATTCCACAGCAAAGTTCTACTACTTTTTTGTTAGCAAATTCTTTAGCTGAACGAATATTAGAAAAAGCCCATGCCTGACAATAATCATTCCATAACAAATCTCTTCTGTGAAGTTCATTTATATTCATAAACCAATCATGAATATCGTAAGGGGAAAAATAAAACGATGCACAAATTTTTCCTAGTGGTTTGGCTTTTATAATTCCTGTTTCTTCGTCGTATTTAGCGACTCCATTTTTATGAAGGTCTTTAGCAATATCTTCAAAATTTGGAATTTCTTCTTTTCGACTATCTCTTTGAAATTTATCAAGAGTTAAATCATACCACTCATGAAAAGAATCAGAATTTGTGATGCTCCCTCTAACAATTTGAGAGATTACATGAAAACTAAATGTCTGTAAGTCATTTAATGTAGATCTGATTTCATAAGAGTCTGGATTTTCAATAATTTTTTTCCAACGAATCATGTCTTCGGTATTCATAACCAAATGAACGTCGGCTTCTTCCTGTCCATGCATCCGCCCAGCTCTTCCACACATTTGCAGAACATCTCTTGCTTTTATTTGCTCGTTAGCTCTTCTAATATCAAAAATAATAACTCTATCGGCCATGTTTGATCCTTGTTATAGGTTTACTCCCTGCGCTAATGCAGAGGTTGTAACAAGTACATTTAAAGAATAAAGACGATTTTTAAATTGTTCGGCTAGTATGTTTCTTTCAGCTGGTTTTAATCCGGAGTGATAGAATGCCGCCTTTACATCAAAACTTTTCAAAGCATCAACTATATTTTTTCCGATTCTTTTTGAATGTACAAAAAGTAATAATTTATCTTCTCTATTTTTTAACACAATATTGATAGCTGAATCTATCATGTTCTGTTCGTTTTGCCATCTATCTCTAACCTTATCAATACCAACCCATTTTTTATTTAATTTTACAGGTCTCCAATCAGACGAAACACAAAATGTTGGTTTCCCATTTAAACTCTTCAACCAAGAAGCGATTTCGGTTGCGTTTGACATCGTAGCAGACAAGCCAACGATACGAGCATCTTTATTGATTCGTGTAAAGTTAACGAGACCCGCCTCTAATGCCGCTCCTCGTTTAGGTTCGTCTAACAAATGCATTTCGTCAATTACAAGTACTCCTACTTTTTTCAACCATTCTCCATGAATTTTTTCGTTTCTAGATTTACTATCTAAGGTTTCACTTGTAACAATGATCATTTTTGACATCATAAAATCATCAGCATCGGCCATATAATCACTAGTATTAATTAATTTTGGCACATGATTCCATTCGGGAAAAGTGCCTAACTGTTCGTATCTTTCTTCCGAGATTGCTTTTAACGGAGATGCGTAAATACATTTCGAGTCAATCTGTTTAGCAATTTCATGAGCAAAAAAGCAAAGAGCAACAGCAGTCTTTCCCGTACTAGTATTCAAAGCAACGACAAGATTGCAATCCTTATCTGCAAATTGGATTGCTTCCGATTGAGGCTTATTGAATTCTTCAAATGGGAAATCTAAATATGGGAAATCTGACGTTTTCATTATTCAATGTTTTCCTTTAGAAAACTAACAATCTGACTATTAACTGTTTCTTCAATTTCGCCTATAGGAATTTTAATTTCATCCCCATCTTTATTTCTGCCACCAATCTTTATAAGAATTTGAGATCTCTTCTTGTTTAAAAATGCAACAACTTTTCCACCAACCTTTATAGAAGCAGAATCGCGTTTAGGGTTATACTTAATGTTGTCATGCTTCACTTTGCTCGCTACGAAATTTACAATTTTATCAAAGAAAGCTTGTCTTCCGAGGTCCGCAATAGCACTCTTTGAAGCTTTCTTTTGCATTATATTTTTATCAGAGTCTTGTCCTATATCTTCAAGATCCTTTTTGATACTTTTTTCGCTCTGATTTGCCCTGTTTAATGTATACGTTCTACACCATTCTGACCTCAAACAGCTACTAGGATGACAGTCTGAAGATACATGAGAGTACCATCCAAAGCAATCTCCAGGATGAAGAGCTATATCTTCATTCTCACCATTTTCGGCATTATTGGTTTTTTCGCTAATATATTCTGACATTCTTCTCTCCTTAAAATCCTATCATTTCCCATACATCAATTAATTCTTCCTCTACAAATTCTTCCTTTATAATATCACTCTCAAATATTTCTTGTATGTTCGGAATATTATATTCGTTTTTTACAAGAAAAGCAATGAAGTCATACTTATTGAGCCACGGACTGACTTTTTTCGCCAAATTTTCAACATACGAAAATTTTACTCCATAGATTTCTGCAATTTTACAAAGAGATTTTTTTCTTCTGCCTCCTCCAAAATTCGGCAATTTTCTAACATCGAGAATATTGTTCAGTATTCGAAAATCTATAATATTTTTACAAACACTCCTATACATACCTAAAGCCATTTCTTCAAAGTGTATTCTTTCTTCTGTGTTGAGACGGGCAAAGTCCTCTTTTCCTAAGGTATCTGGTTCATACACTAGTTTATCTTCATCTGTAAAGTTTTGAAGAGAAACGTTTGGGATAAGGTTTTTTTTCTTCTTTTTGGTTTTTTCATCTATAACCATTCGAAATGGAGTTCTATTTTTTAATTTTGACAATTCTTTTAAAAATGCAGTCCTTACAACAATTGTAGCGTATGTTGATGGACCTGATCTTCTATGATCGTATCCAGGCAAACGCAACCAAAGATTGTAAATCCCATCCTCTATTAAGTCTTCAAGGTCTCTGTCTGAAAAATTATAAAACATCTTTCTTGCTTGGTTGATAACAAGATCATACAAACTACCAATTAAAATATTTGCTTCATCCATCGTAATTGTATCGTTTTGAAGCTTTGCTATTAGTTCTTTTTGCTCCTTTGCTTTAATTCTTCTGTTCGGAATAGAGTCTGTAGCCGCTAATCTTTCGAAAACTGTCATCATTGATTCCCCTATCTGGTGAATTTTCACTCGTATTTGTTTGTCTTTGTTTAATTACATAATGCCGTTGTTTTTTTGATAAATTCTTTCAGTGTTATTTCTCATAAAAAATAAAATCTCTTCTCTTGATAGATCTTTTGGGTCTTTTCCCCATGTTATTCGTGTTATAAAAACTTCTTCAAACACGCCGACACATCTTTTAGCTACTTTTTCTTCTGCAAACCGTCCTCCTTTATCTCCGTCTAACATTACGATTACTTTTTTAGGATGTAACTTTGTAAGAGATAGTAATTGATCATTTGAAAAGCTTGTTCCTCCTAACCCTAACGCCCCTGTAAATCCTTCTTGATGTAGTTTAATAACATCCCTACATCCCTCAACTAATATTGCGACATCGGAATCTTTAAATTCACTTTCTCCAATTAGATGCTTGCTAATTTTGAAGCCGTATGGGTATCTTACTTTTTTATAATCATCTTTTGTAGTTTCTCTTAATATTTTGCTTTCCTGATCGACAATTTTAGAATTTTCTTTAAGCCATTCTTCTTCCCCAAGAACGTCTGTCGCAATAAATCCAACTAAATTTTTATCGCGATCCTTTACAGGAAAAACTAATCGATTCTTATAAAAACCATCAATAAATTCAACACATCCAAATTTAATAGCTGTTTTTGGTAAAATATTACTTTTCGCCAAAAGAGATATAGAACCAGAATGGATCTCGCCTTCTAAAAAATATTTCTTAAATTCATTAATTTTAAAAACATTGGCTTCCTTTATTGGTTCTTTTCCGCTTATAATCCTTTTAATTCTACTATATCTAGTTTCTACAGAATTCATAGAAAACCCAAGAATCCATTCTAGAGCGTTAAATCTTGATGTTTTGCGTAACCTTGAAGCTATATATACTAAATTAGATCCCCTTGATTCTGTGAAACAGTTTGTTTTGCCTGTGGAAGCATTTATTGTCCATTTTGGATGGCTAGGATCCTTACCTGTGAACATTTCATGATCAGGACAGTATCCCCACAATTGATCTCCTTTCCTAGAGGTGATTTCCACATTCAATCTATCTAAAACAGATTCAATGTCAATACTGTCCATAACCCAAGATATATCTCCGAAATCAATATTTTCGGGATTAATATCTATTCTATTGTTTATTCCAATATTGTTATTTAACATGTTAAAGTTATCCAAATGTGCAAATCTACACAACTCTCAAGGTTATGATATCAGGAATATCTAAAAAGTCAAGAGAATTTTAAACTTTTTTGTGTAATTCACTTAGAATCTAAAAAGTTTGGCTTTACATATCGTCTTTTTGTTCCAAAATCATACGGAGTGAATGGATCATTCGGGTCAGAATTACCCAATTCGCATGATTTAATCGAATCAAAGGCGAGAGCGGCCCTATCGTCAGACAAGAAGCATTGACTAAGAATCATAGCTTCGAATGTTTGTGGAAGTACGGAACTCATTCGTTCACCCTTACTTGCTGGGTCGATTCCTCCGCTTTTAGATGAAAGAACTAGGTGCGTTAGTTGAATGATTATATCGTCATTCAAACTCCATTCTTCTTCTTTAACTCCTGCGAATTCCTTTGCTAGCTTAGGATTTTGCTTCAATTTGATAATCGCAAAAATTATTTTTTGATATGCCATTGCAGGATCACCATATAGAGATCCCTTTAACGTAACCATAGGAATAAAATCTCTTAATTCATACGAAAAGACTTTCCCAGAGTTTGCAATAAAAGACGCTGCTATTAAAAGTTCCTTCTTTGTTTTTTCAATATCATAAGAATAGGCCATTTGCTCTGCTGCACATGCTACTCGGCATGATTGCATAAGCGCCCCACCGGAAGCTCCATATCGAGCTCCTTCAGAAGCTGGAGCCGCAATGAATGATTCTTTAAATTTATCAGCGAATATTGTTTTAAAGACGGCTTTGATGGTGGGGTTTGTAAATTGAGAAGCATAATCTTCAAATGTGCTTTTATATTCTTCAATTCCATCTACTATCATCATGAAATCTTCAATATCAATTTCACTTTCATTAATATTAACAATCTCCTTGGCGACAACTTGAGCTGCGTTTGCATATTCATCGACATGGCCTTTGATAAATACATATGAACAACTTTTGAATCCATCAAAGGCATTCCAATATTTAGCGATCCTCATTCCAGTTTTATCTCGAATTTTCAAATCGCAATATGGTTTTCCTTGACGAGTTGTTTTTTCTGAGACTTCAACTAAATAATAAGCAAACTCAACAACCATTCCTGGAGATACAGATGCCAAAGGCACATTGTTATAATATTCTGACATAATAAACTTACCTTTCTAAAAAAATAGACTGAAAACCTTTATATTTTATACCAACAGATATTGCAAATCAAACAAATTAATTGCATTTTATTTCAAAAAACATCTTATTGAAGAGATTTTATTAGAAACTTTTTCTCTTTATATTTGGGTTTTTTGATTTAGACGCTTTTCTTGTAACGTTTGGTTTACTATTGCTTTCTGTTGATTTTGAGGTTTCCATTTCGTCAAAGTCATCCTGTATGTCTGTCATCTCAATAACACTCCTAGATTCTTCTTTTATTTCTTCTTCTTCTTTTATTTCTTCTTTCGATGACGGATCTACAGACACAATTTTGTCCTTTTTCATATCCGATGGAGATTTTTTCCCATTCCTTTTGTTACCCTTTCCTCCTATTTTCTTAGACGAAGAAAAATCTCGTTCCATTGTACAAACTTCTTCTGCTGTACAAGTTGATTTTTCTTTTACCAGACCTGAAACTTTAACAAATCGTGCTAAGAATGAAAATTTAGCTCCATCTCGGTTTTTCATGATCATAATTTTCCAAGTAACAGCCTTGAGTTCGTGACCTTCTTCGTTGACTCCTTCCGGAGCTTCTAATTCTTTAATTGCCATGACGATATTTGCGGCTCCACTTTTCTGTTTTGATCCTCGAACATTATATGGATTCATAGTATCGGAATCAACAGAAGCTGTGTCTGCCTGTGTTGCAGTTAAACCAGCAACTCTAAATTGCATACATACAGATTTGAATTCGGCAATAGCTTTATTTTGTTCGTCGACATCAGACCATGATTTTTCCATAGGTTTTAAGTGATCTAAATAGTCAAGAACAACAATATCAACTCTTTCTCCTTGTTGATGTAAATCTACTAGAATCTCTTCGATGTCAGCGCATGTATGAAACTGAGAAAGTTCTTGAATAAATATTTCTCCACCTACTCTTCCAAACTCTCTTAATGCTTCGGAAAAGTTTTTTATTCCTTCTTCGCTAAATGTATCTTTATCTGCCTTTTTAAGAGATCTATATGGAAACTTGTCGCTTCCTACTTGCGCGACAGCAAATTTAGCACCAGCTTGGTCTTCGATTTCTTCGTTAACAATAAATAGAACATTCAATCCAGCTCTTGCGGCTCCTAGCGCCATAGATCTCATCAGTGTTGATTTTCCAACACCAGTGTGTGCTGTAATTAGTGTAATTTCACCACGAAATAATCCAGCCAAAGAATCAAAAGATGGTAGTCCAGTCTTCAAAACAGAATATAAATCAGGATTTTCTTGTTTCTGCTTTATAATTTCAACTTGCCAATCTGGATCAGACAACCTACGTAAAGGTTTATTTTTATTTATGTTTGATCTTATCCTAACCATGTCAGAATTAAGATCATTTATTGCCTCATCGCTCTCTCCTTTTAAGACTCTATCGATTGCTTTTTCTGTAGCAATCATGGCTAAACGAGCTCTTAACTTAACCTGTAAATTATCCATTAACCATTCTACGGTATGAGTAGCTACCTCAGACCCAGAAATCATATTCCATTCAGCTAAAACATCTGTATGTGATATTTCGCGAGAAGTCTTTTTATTATTTATTTGTAAATCAACAAACACATTCTTAATTCTATCCAGCTCCGAGGAAATCACACCTTCGCTAAATAAATTTCCTGTATCCTTAAAAATTTTTCTTGCTTGGCGAAACATCCATACACGCTGAGGGCTAGAGAAAACTTCTTCTTTTATCTTAGAGAAATGTTTGCTAGCAGATATTTGTTGAGTAAATAAACATTTCAACAAGATTCGTTCTTGTTGAAGTGTATCGTACAATTCTCTTTCGTTCTCTTCTCTTTTTAGTTCTTCTGTCAAATTGAATTCTCCAAAGAAATAGGGAAATTATAAATATTTAAGAATATCCTTAGCACCCAAGGTTTTGATGGCACTAACATCGTCAGCATTGTCTCCTATTGCTGACGCTGATAGTGCATCTTTATCTCTTAGGACTTCCCTTATGTGATCTTCAATTGTATTTCTACATATAAAATTAACAACAGTAACAACATGTTTAGTAGTTAATCTATGAGCTCTATCTGTTCTCTGTTTCATAATCGCAGGTGACCAGTTATCATCATAGTGCATAACATAAGACGCTTTTTGGAAGTTTAACCCAGTAGATCCTGCTTCGTCCATCACACATATATCAATTGTTGGGTCTTCATTAAATTCTCTAGCAATTAAAGGACGATCTTTTTTCTTTACCTTCCCAGTGATTTTCTGACATTTCCAACCATTCTTCTCAAATTGTACATACAATCTGTCAACCATTTGTTCAAACATAGAGAATACTAAAACTTTATGACCACTACTAATTATTTCTTCTAATAAATCCATACATGCCGCATATTTCGCTCCAAACTCAGGATATTCATCTACAAGACCTGGAGCATTGCAGAATTGCCGAGCTCTCAAGATTGCAGTGATAGCTTCTGAATCTTCGGTTATTTTATGAGATTGATTTCTAATTGCATTGTAGATTTTTCGTTCTTCTGTAGATAGATCAATATATACATTCTTGAATATCTTTTCGGGAAGTTCTTTAGCTACATCTTTTTTGAGTCGTCTTAAAAAGAATGGCTTTATAGTTTCATTAATTTCGTTTACATTAACATACCCAATAACAGAATTATATTGATCTCTAATTGCATACTTGTCTAAAAATTTACCTCTTGTCGTAAATAAATTCGGAACAAGAAATTCAAAAATACTATGTAAATCCTCAAGACGACCATCAATTGGTGTTCCCGAAAGACCTATTTTAATTCCTCCCTCTGACAGCTTTAATTTTTTTACATATTCAGATCTTTTAGATTTGTAGTTTTTAAGCATATGAATTTCATCAACAATTATAACATCAAATTCTTGCTTAAGTATTGCAGCATCATCAAAATCTCTTACAATAAGTTCTGGATTAACTACTGTAAAAAAGTCATTATTCTCCCAAAGAGCATCTCTCTTGTTTGCAGGACCATCTATAATAGTAAACGATTCATTAGTCCAAAATTCAAACTCTTCTTTCCAGTTATATTTAATAGATGCAGGAGCGATAACAAGGCATTTTTTTGCGTTGTTCATCATCTTTCTTGATACAGCAATGGCGATAGCCTCAATGCTTTTACCCAGGCCCATTTCGTCACCAAGAAGAAAACCATCCCGAACTAGAGACGAGAATTGAACTCCTAGCTTTTGGTAGTTTCTAAGAGATACGCCTTCAATTTTTTTAAGTCCTGGAACTCGAAGGGATACGGGTTGGTCTTTAAGCGCAATTCTACGAATGGTTTCTAAATTATTTACTCGTTCTTGTTCTTTAATTGCAACTTCTTCAATTTTTGCGTCGATGTGATCAAAAGGAATGTTATCTATCAACACCTCAAGGTTTGAAAGTGTGAAATACCAACTCCAACCTTTTGGGTCTTTTCTTTGCCATATTCCACCGAGACGCGATAGATTGCTCTTATCGCCAAACGGAGATTCTACATACAGTAAGTTTTTACCAGAGTGATATAATAAAGACCGATACCCTGAAGAATCAAATTTAATGGGTAATAGACCACTCTTGGCAATTTGATTATTTGCCAATGCTTTTCTTCCTTTTTTGTTTTCTTCTTATGCTTGAATCTCTACAATTCCATCGTGAAAAGAATATACATGCTCACTATCTTTTGTAAGCTTCATTCTAAATGGATACTGCGCAGGTTCCAACGCTTGTGTTTGTGATGAAACTAAATTGTATTGAACTATTCCCTTTGCTCTATCATAAAAAATAGCTTCGCTAGGATCACTAGAACTCAAAGTTAGAATGATATCTGTAAAGCTTTCATCCGTAGCAAAGATCATTTCACACGATTGATACCCGTCTAAGCGCAATGGCTCGGTAGGAGTAAGGATTTGAACTCTAAAACTTTTTGCATCACCTTTTTTGACTGCTTCTACTTGCATAATATTTTATCCTTGATAGTCTTCTGCCCAAATTTTTCTTTCAAGTACGTATGAATTTTGGGTTATTGGGTTAAAAATCACAGAGAACTCTACTCGACGTTCTAATATTATAGAATGACTAACCAATGTTGGATCCTTATTTACAGTATAAAAAACTGTAGCTTCTGGATATACTTCTTCTTCTTGCGGTACTATAAAGTGGCTTGTTATCATTTTATAATCTCATTATTTTGAAAAAGTTACTCTTAAAGTGTTTGGCTTTCTATTTAGATTTCGCTCAACAAATTCTACAGAGTCCACAGATTGTTCGCTTGATGCGATTTTTCTTTTTTCATTAAGCCACACGGTCATTTTTTTTGCATCAATTTTTGTTTCAAGAGCGTCTTCAAAAAGCTCACCAAATTGATCCCCCATAACATCTTTGACTTTGCGTAGCGTAATTCCATTTTTTAACGATACACCTTCTTCTATTGTCGCAACTCCAGCATCAAGAACTGCCTTCATTCGTCTTATGTCCGTAGAAGAGACCTCGTCTTTTAAAGAAAAACTATCTTCTGAGAGGTTCACCTTAGCTTTGTGTTTATTTCCTTGTAAAACTATTGACTCCCCAGATCCAAGAACAACTCCAGGCTCTTTTGCTGCCGCCTCTCTTAGCTTCTTTTTTATGGTTATTCCTTCATCTTCTAGACTTTTCATTTGTGCTTTAATTTCATAACCTCTGTCGATTTCAAAGGCTAATGGATGTATTTTTCCTTTTATCATTTTTTCTCCTTAATTATATTATACTTATTTTAATTTGTCTTTGGTGTTTTATTTTTAATTTTATGTCGATTCTTTCTCAACATCCTCTTCTGTAGGTACTGTTTCGCTATCTATCCATCTAGAAGCTTCGGTTCTTGCTATCCATTCTTGGTATTTGTCTCTTTTCACCTTAAATGTAAAGTTATTCTCTTGTCCGACTCTTTCCGCTACACCATCTTGGATTGCGGAATTGACTAAACTTTCTTCAAATACTTCTTTTGGCATAGATTTTTTAGATAACTCAACAAACCCATTTGATAAATTACTTGGCATAACTTTTTTATTTAGCCCAAAGCATACCACAGGAAGGGGAGCTCCAGTCCTGGCAGATATCATTTGTGCTACAGACGACGTTAAAGGTCTGTAATCACTAGGATACTCTCCGTTAGTATAAATCAGCTTATTCCATATTTCTTCGAATTTACGATGGTTTTCTGAGCTGTTTGAGTCCCCTTCTAGAGGTTCCTGTGTATTTATTTTATTAAGTACGGTTATTGACCCTGCTGTCTCTTTTAACGCGATCTCCATTTCTGATCCGCGTTTGGTAATAACAATCAACGATCCTTCTGTAAAATTAGCAGAAAGAACATCTTCTCCAGCATTATTCCAAACATTGAATGCTTTCTTTCGGACAACTCTTCTCGTTGTAGAGTTCGGGTCGTCTAAATATTGCCAAAATTCACGAGTAAAGTTTTTTGAAACACCTACCAGTGAATCAGCAAAAGCATCAGTAAGAACAAAATGAACGCTTCTTTTTATTGCAGTTCTTAATCTTGAATGTCTTTTGATTATTGTCATATTAGGCAACCACCTCTTTATTATCTGCAAGCGAAAGAAATGAATTTATAGTATCGTCATCGATAAATCCGTCTACAGATTCTATAAATTCTCCATTTAAATCTAGCAAAACAAATGTAGGAACTATCGATACACTATATTTCTGAGCTAATTCAATTTCAACAGTAGGATCAAGATTTTTTATATTTATTCCTATCTTTTCGGCGGCTTCCTTTACAATTGGCTTAAGAACATCACACGCATGGCAATCTTCCGTCGAAAACGCAAGAATCTGACAACTCATAACTATGCTCCTTTCAAATTACTAACATCGTAAACAACCTATAAAAAGTGTTAATCTAATTTATTCTACCGTTCAAATTCACATACTGCTAGTGTTATTGCTAATTATATTAAAATTTCTTTAAAGCTTTCGTATTTTTTCTATAGGTAACTTGCTATCCCTTGACATATAGAACTTTATGATTATGGATTATTTGTTTATATTCTTTATTTTTTTCTTAAGCAAATGATAATTTTAGATTGCAAGACGTAATTTTCGATTCGTATCTCACAATATAAAAAAATTAAACACTTGATGAACTACTAGAAGACAATTTAGGTAATTCAGGCTGCATCAGAAGAACTAATTCTTCAATAATTTCTTGTATCGTTGATGAACTAGAAGAACTGCTTAAAATAGATGAACTAGAGGAACTGCTTAAAATAGAAGAACTAGAAGAACTGCTTAAAATAGATGAACTAGATGAACTACTAGAAGACAATTTAG
>Ga0114918_10003176_pt1 | contig 14570 bp, 14 predicted proteins | sample LantaG_FD_87015 | JGI IMG/M metagenome (GOLD analysis project Ga0114918, IMG submission 87015) | Deep subsurface microbial communities from Baltic Sea to uncover new lineages of life (NeLLi) - Landsort_02402 metaG | ecosystem: Environmental > Aquatic > Marine > Oceanic > Sediment | place...
CGGCTCGGTCTAGCCTCGCCAACGACGACGGACGACCTCCCCCCCCCCGCCGCTGCGCCCTCGCTCCTCGCCCCCCCCCCCCCCTCCCCCCCCCCCCCCCCCACCACCACCACAAAAACAGCCCAAACCGCGCAAGAAGATCCGCAATGCAGGCAACACCAAGCGGTCCCACGGCGACGAGGAAGCCGACGACAACGGCAGCAACGACGAAGGGGAAGAGGAGCCGCCGCTCGCGGCCGACCTCTCCGCCCGGGTCCTGCGAGAGGCCCGCGCGCAGCAGGCCGAGGTCGAGGCCGACGAGCGCGGCCTCCGGGGCGTGGACGACAACGACCCGAGGAGGAAGGGCAGCTATGCTGCCGCTGCCGCAGGTGCTGCTCTCTCCTCCTCCGACGACGACGAGGAATTCGACGACGACGAAGAGGGAGGTTTCTCGTCGGACGGCGGCGACGAAAAGCCGTGGGACGACGGCGTCGTCGAGGTCTCCGCCGAGGACGAGGCCGCGCTCGCGGCGTTCGCCGCCGACCCCGACGCGGCGAAGGGCACCAGGTCGCTCGCCGACGTGATCCTGCAAAAGGTCAGGGCCGTCGCCGCCGGCGAGGAGGAAGAAGAGAAGGAAGCAGCAGCGGCTGCGGCGGCGCCGGCGACCCCAGGCAAGGTCCAACAACAAACAAACGACCGCCAAGACTACCACGACCGAAACCAAAACCTCCTCCCGACCCCTCCCGGAATCGACGAGCGCGTCGCCACCGTCTATCGCGGCGTCGGCCGCGTCCTCTCCCGCTACACCGCCGGGCGCCTCCCCAAGGCCTTCAAGGTGATCCCTTCGCTCAGGAACTGGGAGGACGTTTTGTACCTGACCGATCCCTCGAGTTGGTCGCCGCATGCGACGTTCCAGGCGACGAGGCTCTTCGTCTCTTCCCTCAACGCGAGGCTCGCCCAGAGGTTCCTGGCGCTGGTCCTTTTGCCCGCGGTCCGTCGAGACATCCAGCAGAACAGGAGGCTGCACTTTGCTCTCTACCAGGCCATGCGCAAGGCTGCTTACAAGCCAGACGCCTTCTACAAAGGTTTACTCCTGCCGCTGTGCGCCTCCGGGGACTGCACCCTGAGGGAAGCTGTGATCTCGGCCTCTGTGCTCGCTCGCGCTTCCTTACCGCCTCTGCCCTCTGCCGCCGCCTTGCTGAGGCTCGCGGACATGCCCTTCACGGGCATAAATTCCTTCTTCATCAGGGCGCTGATCGACAAGAGGTATGCCCTTCCCTATCGCGTCGTCGACTCGCTCGTCGACCACTTTGCGAATTTCGAAAAGGAAACTCGCCAACTGCCCGTGGTGTGGCACCATTCTCTATTGGCTTTCGTGCGGCGGTACGGGTCCGAGATCCGGGCAGAGGACAGGCCGGTACTGCAGAGGCTGGTCAGGGCGCAGTACCACCACCTGGTGTCGCCCGAGATCCAGCGCGAGCTGAGCGCGGCGGGGCCTCGAGGCGGAAACAAAAGTGGAAACGCTGCTCTGCTGCCCGGGAGCAAAACTGGAGCTGGAGGGGGAGCTGTTCCGATGCGTTCGGGGGTCAAGACGGCCGAGGACCCGAGGCACTTGCCTGCGGTGGAGCTGATGGACGACGAGTAAATGTGGGTGGAGAGAGAGAGGGAAGGAAATGCAAAAAAAAAATGAAAGAAGAAAAAACGAAGAACAAAAAAATAATCAGAATCTCTTTCAATCAAGCTTCTCTCTTTTTCTCATCACCCATCCCCGCGTGAGGTCGAAACGCGGGCTCTCTCTCGCACGGAGGTCTCTCCCTGCTTTTTCCCTCGCACGGGGTGTCGAGAGCACATTCGCTTCAAGCGACCCACGGTTCACGATGCGTCTTCGCTCGAGGCGTGGAGCGCTGCTGGCGCTGTCGATGATCTCTGCCGTCTTCGTCGTCGTCGCCCTCGCCCTCGCTCTTTCGGCGTCAGCGGCGATGTCAGCTGCAGCCTCGACCTCCTCCGACAACGACGGCGCCGCCCCCTCCCACGCCTACTCCTACGAGCGCGGATACGCGCGCCTCATCGTCTCAGACAACGACGAGGAAAAGAAACTGGAATTCGTCCGCGTCGCGCCTTCTCCTCCTTCCTCTTCTTCTCCTTCCTCTTCTTCTCCCTCGTGGTCTCCTCCGGCCGACGACGCTGCCGTCGCGTGGTGCGAGTTCGCCGACTCCTCGATGACGCCCTCCGGCACGGGCCACCTCCACGTCGCCACCTCGGGAGACTTCCCGGACCTGCTCCAGATGCGCGCCGCGGGCTTCGTCGAGGGCTTCGTCACGGCCCGCAGGATCGCCGACCACCTGCTCAACACGAGGGACTACTTCCTGGACCCCGTCAGGGGGTTGAACGCGAGCCTCGACAGCGGCGCGCTCGGGTGGGTCGAGGAGCAGGACCGGTGGCTGAGGGCGCAGGTGGCGAGGAAGCTTGAAGGTGATGACAACGACGATGACGATGACGATGAAGATGGAGAGCCTATCGAGTACTGGCGCGCCGCGGCGGGCACGCTCGAGCAGCTGGAAGGCCTCGCAGAAGGATATCGCGCCGCGTTTGTCGCCGACGCTTCTTCTCGCTCTTCTTCTTCTTCTTCTTCTTCTTCTTCTTCTTCTTCTTCTTCTCTTTCCGTCAGAGACTTCGAGCCCCTGCCGGACCTCTCCTACGAAGACCTCCGCTTCCTCAACGCCAACGGGGAGCTTTACGACGTGCTGGAGCACTTCAAGAACAAGGAGGAAGGGAAGAAGAAAAAGAAGGAGGAGCTTTTTCTTTCGGGCACGGGGCGAGTTCGAGCGGCGCTCTCTTCGAGCTCCTTCGCTTCTTCCAGAGGCAGCGGCAAAACTGACGAAGACGACCGCCTCTACCGCGCCCTCGCCCTCTCGGGCCGCTGCTCGTCGCTCGTGGCCGTCACGCCCGACCTCTCGGACCTTCTTATAGGGCACGCTACCTGGGACAGCTTCAGCCAGATGACGAAAGTGTTTAAGCAGTTCTCTTTCGCCCTGAACGACGTTGATTCCGGCTTCTCTCTTGCGAAGAAGAAGGAGAAGGACGGAGAGAGTAGAACGCGGCGCGTCTTCGTCGCGGGGGACGGCGGGAGCAGCAGTCTGCGAGGAGGAGGAGGCAAGAAGCGCTGGCACCGCTGTGGAAACGGAAACGAAAACCAACGCGTCCATAAAATTGGATACTCCTCCTATGCAGGCGAGCTCTTCTCCGACGACGACCTCTACCTGACCCCTTCGCTCGCCGTCGTCTCCACCACCAACCACATCCTGAACTCGTCCTTGTTCGATTGGCTGCCGGCGGAGGGCAGGCTGCTGTCGTGGCAGCGCGTCAGGATCGCACTTCTCCTCGCGAGCGACGGCGAGACCTGGAGCGAAGTGTTTGCGAACCGCAATTCAGGGACGTACAACAACCAGTACAACGTCGTGACGCTGTCGAGGTTCAGCCCGGGCAGAGAGCTGAGGGAGGGGCTGCTGTGGGTGGTGGAACAGGTAAAGAGAGAGTTGAGAGAGAAAGAGAGAGAGAAGAAGAAGAAAAAAGTCGCCGTCGTCGTTGTCGTTTTCGTCGTCTCAACTCACATCTCTTTTTTCTCTTTTCAACCTCTTTCCGCTTCCACAAAAACCATAAAACAGATCCCAGGCATGGTCGTGGCCCAGGACCAGACCCCGACGCTCGAACGGGGCAGCTGGCCAGCTTACACGGTGCCGTTCTTCCCCGAGGTGCAGAAAGCCTCGGGCATCTCCAGCTTTGTCGAGGAGGGGGGGTTGAAAGAGAAAAGAACGAGACTTCTTTCTCCTTCTCCTTCTATGTCTTCTTCTTCTTCTTCTTCTTCTTCTCTCCTTTCCTCTTCTAAGAAAGCCGTCCAGTGGCTCTCCTACCAGCTGTCGCCTCGCGCCATGCTCTTCCGCCGCGACGGCAACTCGCTGACCTCGGCCGCAGACCTGCGTTCCTTGATGAGGTCCAACACTTTTAAAAACAAAAAAGATCCCTTGTCCAATGGAGATCCGATCGCAGCGATCTGCGGCCGCGGAGACCTTGAAGAAGATAGCAGTAAAGGCAGTGGCCCGAACAGGAGGCAGGCGAGCGGGTGTTTCGACGCGAAGGTGACCAGCTGGTCCCGGGCCGGCAACCTCGACGCCGACGCCGTCGCGGGCCCTACCACGGCAGGGGGCACTTTGCCCCCCTTCTCGTGGAAGGACGACCCTGAGTTCGAGAAGGTGCCCCACAGGGGCTTACCGGAGGTGTTTGACTTTGAGTACGAGAGGTTCGCGCCGAGGCTGGAAGCCAGGGTGAAGGGGGGAAATGTTGGCGGAGGAAGGGAGAGAGTTTCTCAAGAGTAGAGAGAGAGTTCTTTTTTCTTTTTTTTTGCTTCTGTTTTTTTGTTTCGTATTTTTTATCGCTTGTAATTTGTTCACGTCCCTTTTGCTTGTTTATTTATTTATTTTGTTCGCGTCGAGCACCGAGAGAGAGAAAAGAGAGAAGAGAGACGGAGAGAGAAAAGAGAAAAAAGTTTCTGTTTTTTTTGTAACTTTCACGCCTCTCGCCCTCCCTCATTCCACCTTGACCTCCCCTTCAAACACAAGCTCCGCCGGCCCCGTCATAAACACCGTCCCCCCCACGCCGCCACCTTCCTTCCCTGCCTCTGTCACCCACTCGATGAACAGGGGTCCCCCCGGCAGGTCGACGCGGCACTTTCTGTCGAGCTTGCCTTCCAACACGCCCGCAACGACGGTGGCGCAGGCTCCGGTGCCGCAGGCGAGCGTCGGTCCGGCGCCGCGCTCCCAGACGCGCATCTTGCAGTGAGACGGGCTCAGGACCTGCACGAACTCGACGTTGGTCTTGGCAGGGAAGACCGGGGACTTTTCCTGTGGATGGTCGGGTTTGTGGTGTGAGAAAGAAAGAGAGAGAAGAAAGAGGTGAGTTTTTTTCCGTCGAAAAAAAACAGACAAAGAAAAAGAAAAGTTCAAAAAAATTAAAACAAAACAAAATTACCATCTCCGCCCCGGCGCTCGGCAAGTCCACCTCGTCCACGTCCGGGATGCTCGACCCGTCGGCCCTCCCGAAGATGATCGCGTGCGGGTTGCCCATGGAGACGCAGGTGACCCGCCACGTGGCGCCGCCGGAGGCGACCTCGCCCGCGACGACCGCGTCGAGCTTCTCGCCTCCGAAAGCCTTTGATTGTCCCGTGGAGCCCAGCGTGGTCGGAATCTGCGCCGGCGTGAGGATCGGCGGCCCCATGTCGACGCGGATCATGCCGTCGGGCAGCACCTCGGGCCTGATGATGCCTGCGCCCGTGGCGACCGCGGCAGTGGAGTTTGAGGAAGAAGTCGAGGCTTTCGAGCTTTTCTTCTCCTTCTCGTCGATGTCGGCCACGAAGCGCGCCAGGCACCTGATCCCGTTGCCGCACATCTCCGGCTCCGACCCGTCGCTGTTGTAGATGCGCATGGCGTAGTCCGGGAGCGCTCCCGATCTCGCGGCCTCGGTGGCTGAGGGGCTGGCCTGCGGGGCCCGGGGAGGGAGCGCGAAGATGACGCCGTCGCCGCCGACGCCAAAGTTGCGGTCGCAGATCTTGGCGGCCTGATCAGGGGTGATGATGGGGAGGTCGTCGTGGCGGTTGTCGATCTGTTTGCGGTTGATTTGGTTGGCGGGGTGGCGGGGGGGGGGGGGAGAAGGAAAAAGTGAGGGAGACGGAAGAGGTTGAAAAAAAAAAGGCGCTGCTGCTGCTGCTGCGAAGCTCTGATTCAATCAACTCGTGTTGCTCTCTCCGCGCTGGTGTGTTCGCTCCTCTTTTCAACTATCCCAGCGATGAGGACATCGACGACCTCTACTATCCCCTCACCAGGATAAAGTCGTTGCCCAGGCCCTGGTACTTGGCGAATTTGACGCTCTTGGCCATCGCGGCGGCGACGACGACGGCGCTCGCTCGAGATTGAGTTTGTCGATTGGACAAAGAAGAAGGAGTCGCTCTAACTAATTGCTGCTGCTGCTGTCTGCTCGCTCGCTGCGCCGCTTGGCAGCTTCCCGGGCGCATCATGCGCTACCTGGTGGTGCGTGGAGGAAAAGGACGGGAACGCGACTGGGGAAGTCGAGCTGGCGAAAGAGGAGAGAAGAGAGTTTGACAATTGTGCAGGAGGAAGAGAAAATTTCTTCGACCTCTTCGACCTCCTCTTGTTCTTTTTTTCATATTCCGGGGTTTTTTTTCGTTCCTTTTTTTTGTGGGTTTTACAGGATCCCTCGCTCGACAAATGCAACGCGCGGCGTAAAAGAAGAATGTTATGAGGGGCAAGTGTGGAAGAAAGAAAGTGTGTGGTACAATTCTCGTGTGGTTGCCGTTTGTTTTGTTTTGCTTTTTCCCCCCTGAAAAAAAAGAAAAGAAAGAAAAGAAAAAACACTTTTTCATCGAAGCTTCGTCATCTCCTCCCTCGTCTCCCGCAGGGCGACCCCGAGCCTCCGCACCCCTTCCTCGAGCGCCTCGTCGCTGGCCCCCGCGAAGCTCAGCCTGAAGCTCGCGCAAGGGCGGGCCCTGTCGCCGGAGCAGTGCGCGTACGCTCCAGGGACGACGACGACTCCCGCCGCGCGCGCCCTCGCGAGCGCGGCATCAGCGAGCGGGGCGAGGTCTTCCGTCAGAGTCGCCCACAAAAACATCCCGGCCGACGGCCTCCTCCAGGTCGCCAACCCCCTCAGATGCCTGTCCGCGGCGTCGGAGGCGACGCGCGCCCTGCGGCAGTACTCCCGCTGCATCAGCTTGACGTGGCGCTCGAAACCCGCGAAGGGAGAGGAAGAAGAAGGAGAAGAAGCAGAGGGAGAAGCAGCAGAGCTTCCGTTTTCGGCTCCTGCTCCGCTTCCGTTTTCTCCGTCGCCGCCCCACCCTCGGAGCAGCAGCGCCGAGGTCAGGACCTGCGCCAGCGGCGGCGCTCCCAGCGCCACGCCGTGCAGGTGACACACCAGCTTGTCGATCACGGCTTTTGGGGCCGTGGCCCACCCGAGCCTCACACCGGGGAACAAAACTTTCGAGAAGGAGTCGAGGCGGATGACGCGGCCGTCGGCGTCGAGCGACAGGTACGACGCGCCGAGGTTGCTCAGCCCCAGTTGCTGCTCTTCTTCTTCGTGTTGTTTTTCTCCGCCGTTTTCCTTCTCCTTCTTCTTCCTGCCGTACTGCAGGTAGTAGTAAGGGTCGTCCTCGACGATGGCCACCCCCCACTTGCGACAGACCTCATAAACTTTGCGGCGGCGCTCGGCGCTCGCGACAGCGCCCGTGGGGTTTTGGCCGACGGGAACCGTGTAGAGCAGTTTCGGCACCTTCCCGTCGGGGCGGGCCGCGACGCGGGCGACGATGGCGGCGTCGAGCGCCTCCGGCCTGATGCCTCCCCCGTCGTCCTCGGATTCGTTCCCATCGCCGGTGGAAACGCCGGTGTCGCAGGCCACAGGGATGGGGACGATCCCGGCGGGAAGAGCCAAGGACTCGGCGACGTGAGGGTAGGTGTATTCCTCGCACAGCACATCGTCCCCTCTGTCGCAGAAGAGCCGTAGAATAGCTTCCAGGGTGGGGTTGTTGCCGTTGGTGATCATGACGTCGTGCGGTGGAGGGAGGGAGCTGTGGAGGAGCTGGGGCTGGGGCTGAGCGGCAGCGGTTGCCTCTGCTGCTGCCGTCGCCGTCGTCGACTTTTCCGTCGTCGGCGCCGGCTTCTTCTCAGAGAAGCCCAAGACGCCCCCGGGAGGCGAGTGCTGCTCCAGGACGTGCCTCGCGGCCCACGATTGCAGGGGCTTGTACCCGCGGAGCTCGACCGAGTACTGCTGGGCGGCGAAGATCTTTGGGGGATTCGAAGAAGAGAGAAAGAGAGAAGAGAGAAAGAAGGGTGTGTGAGAGAAGGAAGGGAGGTCGAAAGAGGAGGTCGAACGAAGAAAAAAAAAACGGGAAAACAAAATTCTCCTCTCTTACCTCTGCCGGGTCCTCCACCTCGACCACGCTCCCGTCCCTGAGCGTCGCCGTCAGCTTGACGAACGGGAAGGACGACGCCGGCGGGAAGCCGCCGTGGAGGCCGATGACTGGAGGAGGACCGGCAGGAGAAGCGGTCGAGTCTTTGCTGCCCCTTGGCGACAGGGCCCTGTCGGCCGCCGCTGAAGCCGTGACCAGTTCACGCAATCCGGCCATGCGCCGCGCCTTGCCCTCGGTCGAGAACATCGCTTCGAAGTCCAGCGGCAAAGAAGGGACGTCGAGGGCGTCGTCGTCGTCGTTGTTGTTTTGCATGCTCAGGCAGCACCCGCCCGCGGCGTCCGCGGTGACGAGCGTGCGGGGCGGGAGGAGCTTCGACGCTCCCGCTGTTCGTTCGAAAAAGAAGAAGAGGAAGAATTTTGAAAGGAACAAAAGGAGGTCGATGTGAGTCCATTTGTGTTTCTTTTCGAGCAGACACAGCTACCAGCGCGTCGAGGACGAAGATACGGTTCTAACCAGCGGCGGTAGAAAGCAAACAGAGGGCGGTGGAGGGGAAAGAGACGGCGAAGCAAGAAAAGCGATGTTGCGTTCGGTCAGCGACCCTCGTCGCTCTCGACGTCGAAAAAAAGCTTCCTCAATCAACCAACCAACCACTCACCGCCGCCGCCCGCGTCCGTGCCCGCTCCGTCGCCAGAGACGACAGTCGAGGCCTGTGGGGGCGCCATCGCGGAGAAAAAGAGGAAAGACGCGCTCGTAAGAGAGGAAAGGGCGATCCCTTTTCGGTTTCGATTCTTCTTCGTCGTCGAGGAAAAAAGTGAGCAAGGCACAGGACCTCGGGTGCACGCGTGTCGAAGGCGAACAGTTTTTTTTTCTTTACACCTCCCCTCCTCTCACTGCACCGGCACGAACAGGTCCCCGGCGCTGGCCCTGGCCCACTCCGCGATCGCCCTGGCCGCAGACGCGGCGTCCCCGGCCGAGGCCAGCGCGTCGACCGTGAGGTATATCTCGTATTCACGCCCCCTGAGGCCCAAGACGCCTCCTCCGCTTCCTCCGCTTCCTCCGTTGCCTCCGCCGTTGCTTCGGCCGCTGCTTCCACCACCTCCGCTGCTGTTGCTGTACCTCCCGCGCCGCTCCCAATAGGTCCTGGCGGGGGGAGCTCGCGAGGGCGCCCCCGGCGGCGCGGCGCAGGGGGAGTCGCTGGGCGAGAAGCGGGAGGACCAGCGAGGGCCCCCCGAGGAGGAGGAGGAGGAGGAGGAGGGAAGAAGAGGAGGAGCAGCAGCCGAAGACGAAGGCTGCTTCTTCGACTTTGACTTTGACGGCGAGAGCAGCAGGCGCTCCGCCGCCCCGGAGAACAAGCCGACGCCGCCTCCTTCTCCTCCTCCTCCTGCACCGCCGCTTCCATTGCCACCGCCGCTGCCCCCGCTGCCGTCCTCCTCTGACCAGGCGGAGAGAGAGACCCCGCAGCCGAGCAGAGCGCACCGCGCGCGGCCGTAAGCCCCCGGCGAAGGGAGCAAGACCGGAGGACCTCTTCTCTTTCCTTCTCCTTCTCCTGCCTCTTCTCCTGCTGCTCCTTCTCTCTCGACCGAGGAGCACAGCACCTGCTTCCTCGCGGTGGAGCGGAGCACGAAGTGGTGCACGAGGGAGTCGCAGCGCGGGAGGCCGCCGCCGCCGGCGGAGACGGGAAGGTCCCGGAGGCGGGGGCGGCCGCCAGCATTGAGGGATAGGCTCGAGCGGCGCGCGGCCTCGGCGACGACGCCGGCCGAGGCGAGGCGCGTGGCGGCGGCGCGCGCCGCCGACGCGAGGACCCTGAAGGCCGAGGGGTCCCGGGTGACGAGCAGGAGGGTGAGCGGGGGGTGGTCTGTCGGGATCGGCGGCTCGAGGTTGTTTCCGGAGTTTCGACTCCCGTCGTCGCCGTTGTTGCCGCTGTTGTTGCCGTTGTTCCCGTTGCTTCCGCTTCCGCCATTCCCCTTGCCGCCCCGCGGCGGCTCCAGGACGGAGATGTGCGCGTGCATGAACCCGGACCGGGAGATACCGGGAAGGCAGATCGGGGCGAACGCGGCGACGCCCTCGGTCGCGGAGGCGGAGGCGGAAGTCGGAGTCGCGGAAGAAGAAGAAGGAGGAGCGGCATCAGCAGCAATGACAGAGGAAGAAGCGCCGCCGCCTCCGCCGCCGCCGCTGCTCGCCGAGAGCGCCTCCCCGAGCGCCCCTCCGGAGACAAAGGCCCGGAGCACGTTTAGGTCCCCCGGGGTCCACGGGGGCGGAGGCGGCGGCTGCCGCTGCCTCCGGGGGGGCCTCTTGTTGTTGCCGCTGCTCTTCGCTGCCGCCGCCGCTCGAGCGGTGAGAGGCGGAGGAGAAGGAGGAGGAGAGGGAGTCCCGGCGGCCTCGGACGCGCCCCCGTCGCCGTCTTCGCTCCCGGAGCCTGCTCGCTCTTCTTCGTCCTCGTCGTCCTCCGATCCTTCGTTGGCGACAGCAGCAGCGCTCTTCGAAGGCGAAGAAGAAGACGAAGAATAAGAAGAAGAGCTCGAAGAATGACTAAACCCTCTCCTCGCGACGGCGAGCGCGACGACGAGGTCCCCGGCGAGCAGCGCCGCCCTCTCCGCAGCGCCCCCCGTCGCGGCCAGGGCCTGTGCGAGCGCGGCCGTGGCCTCGGCTCGGAGCTTTGCCGGTAAAGGGAGAGGAGGGAAGGCCGCGCAGAGGTCGCAGGCGTCGAAGGAAGGCGCAAAAGTTCGATGATGATGAGTTCCGTTGCCTGCTGCTCCCTCTTCCCTCCCGACGCCAAAGCCACCCCACCCCCGCGCCACCGCGCCCAGCACTCCCCCCGCCCCGCCCAGCAGCCTGCCCCCCGCGTCGAAGCTCGGCTGCGCTGCCAGCGCGACGTGGACCCTGTCCGTCACGAGAGAGAGCAGCGACGCGTGTGCCGCGTCGGCGTAGGAGAGCAAGGCGGCGTCGGGCTCTCCGTCGACGGAGGCGACCGAGAGGCGTAGACCCCCGCGGCGGGAGAGGAGAACGCGGAGGCCCGAAGGGGTGGTCAGGGAGACGAGCGAGTTCCGGGGCTGGGGAGGAGAAGACGAAGAAGTCGAAGAAGAAGTTGAAGAAGGAAAGTTTTCTTCGCGGGACGATGAGAGGTTGTCGGCGTAATCGCCCAGCGCCACCCCCGCCGCGGCCAGGCCCGCGGAGCCCGCGTCGTCGTCTCCGCCGTCCTTGCCGCCGCCGTGGAGGGAGAAGACGGGCTTCCCTGCGGCGGTCGCGACCAGCAAGTGGTGCGCCGAGGCAGAAAGCCACGGAGGCGAAGAAGAAGAAGAAGAAAAAGAAGAAGAAGAAGACCTCCTCTTCCCTTTCCCTTTCTTCCCTTTCTTGATTTCCTCTTCTCCCTTTGGGGATCAGGGCGACACGGGCATCGACTCGGGCAGGGAAGCGGGAAGAGCTGCCGTCTCCCCGGTGCCGGAGCCGCTCATCGCCTTCGGCTTCGGCTTCGCTGCTTCCGCCTCCGCCTCCGCTTCCGCTGCAGCTGCTATTTCTGTTTCTGCTGCCGCGTTTTCTCCTCCTCCGTCGTTGCTTCTGCCAAAGTCCTCGAGCTCGGGGAGCAGCATCTTCCTCCTCCCCCTCCTCGCTGGAGAATGGGAGAGGAGGCGGTTGTTGCTCGTCTTTGCCGGTGAGGAGGAAGAGGAAGGGAAAGAAGGAGAAGAGGAAGGAGCGAACGCTGCCGCCGAAGCCCCCGAACCCGCCATCTTCGTCGCCGCAACAGCAGCAGTTGCTGCTCCGCCCGCCGAGATCGGCTGCGACCGGAAGGGCGGGGAGGGCTTCGAGGAGGAAGAAGAGGGAGGGGAAGGGACGACGGCTGCGGGGAGTGGAGGCGGAGGCGGAGCGAGAGGCGCAGCAGCTGCTGCTGCTGTTGTTGTCGTTGTTGTTTCTTCTTCGCCTTTCTCGCCGATGGATCTCTGCTCTTCAGCTGCATCGCTCTGCAGATTCAGCATCGCCGCGCCGAAGTCGCCCGCCGGGGCTGCTCTGGCCGGGGACTGAGTTGGAAAGTGGGTTTTTGGAGAGGAGGTCGAGGTTGTTGTTTTTTTTCGTTCGGTCGTCGAAAGTCGATGAAAAATCAAAACCAGTCGACCGCCAATCTTACCTGCCTTGGCCGCGACAGGAAGCTCGACGGCGAGGGAGCTCGCGGTGGGGCTTCCGGGACGGTCGCGTGCTCCTGATCCCTCGAGGGTGTGGCCTGTGGAGGCTCGGATGCGCTCGGAGAGGGACGCGATTCATCGTCATCATCATTGGCATCGAAAGCCATCTTGCGAAAAGCGAAAGAGGAAAAAAGTGAGAGCTCTCTCCCTTCTCTTTTTCTTCCTTCTTCCCAAAAAACTGAAAGCCTTCAAAGCCGGACTATGCTTTTTATATAATACTGGAAATGCAAAGTGGACACGATAGAAGTGAGAAATGGTGAAAAGATGGAAGGAGGAGTTTGCGAGTTCCACTTGCAAAGTTCTTCTTCTTTCTGCTCTCTGCCTCTCTCTTCCCCTCTCAAAAAAAAAACACCTGAAAGAACGCGCGGTTGCGCGTATTCTCAATCAGTCGGCCGCGTGGTCTAGTGGTATGATTCCTCTTTAGGGTGTTTCGTTCGTTTGAAGGGTAACTTTCAAGCAAAAAAAATCGCAATTTAGAGGAGGTCCCGTGTTCAATTCACGGCGCGGCCCCGTTCATTTTTCAATCTTTATTTTTGCCTTTTTTTGGATAGTGGGGAGCGAGAGGGAGCGTTGGAGGAGGTTTTGGGAGGGGGTAGAAGTCAAGGAAGGCGCGTGGAGAGAGAAGGAAGAAAAAGAAAACGTTTTTTTTCTCTTTCTTTTTTTCGAGAGCTGCGTTCGCCCTGCCACCTTGCCCAATTGCCCGATCTTTCATCATTCTGAGTTGTATGAGAGTAAAATCCGATTGCTTCGAAGGAGCGTGTGGGGTTTTGATGTCATTCGGAAGAGGTCAAAGAAGAAGAGGAGCAGTTCGATGATGGAAGAGGTCGAAAAAAAACGAAGAAGAAAAAAAAACTCGACCTCGACCTGGACCTCCTCCTTCCGTCCTTCGCCAACGCTTCCCACGCCTCCTCCCTCTCTGCCCCCCTCCCTCTCATCTCTCTCTCCGACCGGCCAAAAGGCAAAAAAAAGGGGCCGCGCCGGGAATTGAACCCGGGGCCTCTCCTAGCTTCTTTTTATTTGACCAAATCGAATTTCTACCGCCGTTCGGCGGCGGGAAAGAAGAGAAAGTTGTTGAACCGAAACGACTCGCTCTTTTTTTTTCCCGAAAGGAGAATCATACCACTAGACCACGCGGCCGACAGAAACGCATTTTCGAGGGTAAATGAACAGCGGCTTTGGGAAAATTGAAGAAAGAGAAAGGGCAGCTTTTTTTCTTTTCTTTTTTTTGGTCGCGACGGAAATTCCCACTTTTTTCTTTCTTTTTTCTGTTTGCTCTCATCAAGCTCTTGCCTCTCTCTCTTTCTCTCCCTCGTCGCTTCCTTTCAGCAGCTCCCCATTATGATGCAGAGCAGCAGCGCCGTGGCCTCGTGCTCCTACTCCCGCGCGGCGGGGGCCCTCATCAGGCCGGCGCCGCGCTCTGTTTCGCGTACGACGACGAAGACGATGACGCATGCGAAGGCGACGGCGCAGCCGCTTCGCTCCTGCCGCCGCCGCCAGCAGCAGCAGCTCCTCAATCTTCGCCCCTCCCTCGTCGCCTCCGCCTCCTCCACCACCGCCGAGAAAGAGCCCCCGAGGAACAAGACCGTCGCGGACATCATGACCAAGGGCGTGTGCACGGTCACGGCGGACACGACGGTGGACGAGGGTGCGTTTTTTGTTTTTGAAAATCTTCTTCTTCGATCAGACTGATGCCAGCGGCGCGCCTCGTTTTTGGTTCTTCTCTCTCTCTCTGACCCTCTTATTAAACCACCAACTCCAAAAAACCGAAACCAACAACGACAGCGCTCGACCTGCTCGTCAGCAAGCGCATCACGGGCCTTCCCGTGGTCGATGACAAGGGCGTCGTGGTGAGAATTTTTTATTTTTTTTGGGGGGGGGGGTTGATTTGACGGTGGGATCGGTTTCGTTTCTCACTCTCGACCGGCTTCCGCTCCCCGCTCTTCCGTTTCCTCTATTTAAAAAAAAAAAAAAAAAAGATCGGCGTCGTCTCCGACTTCGACCTCCTCTCCCTCGACATCCCCGACGTCGCCCCCAACGGCATCTTCCCTGCCCCGGGAGGAGACTGGGCCTCCTTCTTCAGCGCGCAGGTCGCGGCCTCGAAAGGAGCCGCGGCGTCGGTGCGAGACGTGATGACCTCGGAGCCGCTCGTCGTCCGCGGCGGCGACGCGGCCGACGCCGCGGCGCGGACTTTGCTCTCCCGCAAGGTCAGGCGCCTCCCCGTGGTCGACGAGGCAGGGAAGCTGATCGGGCTGTTCTCGAGGTCGGACGTGCTCAAGGCGGCGTGGGAGGCGAGGAAGAAGGGAGGGGTGGAGAGCGGGAGCAAGAAATAGAGGAGAGGGAAAAGGTCCAGTTTTCTTTTTTCCTTTTTTTTTTTTTTTTTTAGAGAAGAAGTATAGGTGAAAATTTAAAAGGGGAAAAAGAATTTTTTTTTTTTTTTACAACAAAAA
>Ga0114918_10003177_pt1 | contig 14569 bp, 2 predicted proteins | sample LantaG_FD_87015 | JGI IMG/M metagenome (GOLD analysis project Ga0114918, IMG submission 87015) | Deep subsurface microbial communities from Baltic Sea to uncover new lineages of life (NeLLi) - Landsort_02402 metaG | ecosystem: Environmental > Aquatic > Marine > Oceanic > Sediment | place: Baltic...
TGCTGTAAAAAGAAATAGAAATGTAGATAGGGAAGCTGCAAGTTATATAAAGCAAAGTAAGAAAGCAAAAAAAAGAACTAGTAGGGAGTATGGAGGATATATTCCTTCTTATATGAATGGTGGTGTTAGTGAATTTACAGGTTCAGGTGTTGGTGAAAATACTATGATAAATCCTTTTCAAACTAGTGTTGAAGATAATATGTATAATCCAAATGATTCTTACCCTACTTATGAGATAGCAGGGAATGTTGGAGAAAATGCTGATTTATTATTTCCAGATGAAAATGGTGGTCAAGGTTCTGCAGATTTTAATATGAAAAATTTTCAAAGAGATCCTGAAGCTAATGTAAATCTATTTAATGCAGGAGCAAGAGGAGTTGCAAATATTTTTGAAAATGCTGGAAATAATAAAAGAGAGTATAATAATATGCTAGATAATACATCTGTTGAAAATAATTATGCAAGTACTGATTCTCAAAATAGAGGTAATTGGGGTTCAACTACTGGACAAGGTCTTGGGATGTTTAGATATGATCAAGAAGGTCAGAATAATAGTGGAATGGCCTCAACTATGGCTAAATATGGAAGATATATGGAAGATGGAGGATATATGCAAGATGAAAATGTACCTCCCGGATATCATATGATGCCAAATGGAATGATAATGCCAGATAATCAAATGGAGCAAGGAGGAACTAATTCACCATATTATGATGAAGGTCAAGAAGTTTTTATGACTCAAGACCAATTAAATAATTACCTTGCATCAGGAGGACAAGTTGAATACTTATACTAAACCAATGATAAAAGTAAGAATTAAAAAACAAGCCAAAGCTAGAACAGGTTATCAAGTAAATGGTTCTTTAGCTAATGATATTTCCCCAATGGGTGGTGGAGATTATAATAAGGGAACGGGAAAACCTAAACTTAAGGAAAGTAGATATATAACTGCTGATCCTAGAGAAGAAGCTAATGTAGAAGCTGAAGGTGGTGAACTTGTCTATGGAGATATTAATGGTGACTTTTTTCCTGAAACACAAATTATTAAAGGACCTAGACATAGTGGTGGTGGAGTACCTTTAAATCTTCCTGAAGATACTTTTATTTTTAGTGATACAAGATCAATGAAAATAAAAGATTGTGAAATCTTAACAATGTTTGGTAAACCTTGTGGTAAGCAATCATATACTCCTGCTAATCTTGCTAAACAATATGATGTACAAAAGTATAGAGTGTTATTAGAAGATCCTAATTCAAATGCAATAGAGAAGAAGACTGCTGAGTTAATGATTAAAAATTATGTAATTAAGCTTGGGTGTCTTGCTTTAAAACAAGAATCTATGAAAGGATTCCCACAAGGCATACCTGTAGTAGCAAGACCTTGTATGGAAGCTAAAGGAATTACAGATGAACAAGTACTACCTAGTAAAGAATTAGCACAATTAAAATCTCAACTTGAGAGTCAAAAAGAACAAGAAGAGCAAGGAGAACAAGGAGGTAATGAAAACTTTCTAAATGAAGCTATGGGTATGAATGAGGGAAGACCAGTGGCTCAACCTCAACCTATGCAACAACAACCTCCTCAACAAATTCAACCTGCACCACAACCTATGATGCAAGAGGGTGGTGGTTACTCTGATATATATAGACAACAAATGCAAGAGCAAGAAGGAGCTCAACAACAAATGATGCAGCTTATGCAACAAGTGCAATCTGCATTAGAACAAGGTGCTGCTCCAGAACAAGTTGTACAAGCTTTATTACATGATCAAATTCCACCTGAAAGTATAGCACAAATATTTATAGAATTAGGCATGCCTGAACAAGATGTAGTTGGTTTAATACAACAATCTATGGCTGCAGCACAACAACCACAACAAGGTCAACAATCTATGGCTAAAGATGGGTTATCAATAATGCAAAGTGGCGGTACTGTAAATATTGATAGAGCTGATTATGATACAGAAGAAGAGTTTCAACAAGAATTAAGAAATGCATATGCTAAAGTAGGTAGTGGTGGAAAAATATATGTTACTCATGATGGTAAAAGATATTTACAAAAAGTTAGTCCTAAAAATTATGATTCATATGACGATGTTGACAATGATTTAGCTACTAAATGGCATGGTAATCAGGTTGCAGCTGCATCATATCAAGCTTTAACAAAAATGTATTCAGACCCTCTTGTTCAAGAACGACTTGCTACTGAGTTTAGAAAAACAATTAAGGAGCAAAGTGCATATAAAAGAAAAAATAAACTTGATGGTACTGCTGGAGGTTATAGTAAATATATGAAGGACGTTTTAGGATATGATATATCTGATGAAGCTGATCCAAATTATATGTCCAATGAAGAAATTACCAACCAGTATTTAAGAATGCAAGAAAGAAATCTTAGAACTAATACTATAGGAGATAAATTAGGATTTGATGTTTTTGGTTCTTGGATGTATAAAGATAGAGATGGTAAATTAAGAGATTTTGAGTCAACTGGTTCGGGAATTTATGAAGGAAAAAGAGATAAAAGAGGATTTAAAGATGTTGTAATGGATGCATATGCAGGTAATCCAAATTTAGGTCCTGTACCTAGTGAGTCTGAAATACAGGAGATGTATGATAAACTTAATGTTAATGATTATAAATCTCTTAGTGCAATTTCTAGTAATCTCGGTTTACCAATGGAATCAGGATATAACAATCCAAATCAAATTGGTCTTAAAGCTAATACAAAAGAAGCTATGGTACAACAAGCGGCTTTTATTGCAGCTGATAATTTGATGAAAGATTTTAATGAAAATTATGATGACTATAGTGAAGCAGAACAAAAGAGTATGTTGGGTATTACAAGTTTTGATAATTATACACCATATGGTAAATCAGTAGGTTATAATGATGAACTTGTTGCGGGTGAAACAAACATATCCCCTGATGATGGTGAATATACTAATAGTACTCAAGGACAAATACAAGGAATTCACCAATTAAGTTTTGAAGATGAAGCTGAACAATTACCACCTTGTGACTGTATTAAACAAGATGGAACTTTAATAGAATTAGAGAGAGATGAAAATGGAAATTGTCCTCCTTGTGAAGAAGATGTAAATGTACAAGTTCCTGGAGAACCCGCATCTTATTGGTTACAAGATACTATTAATACTACAGGTGCATTTGGAGATTTAATGGGTCTTAAAAAACGTATGCCATGGGCACCTGGTGTAGATCTTGAAGAACCAAGACCTACATTTTTAGATCCAACTAGAGAACTAGCAGCTAATGCAGAACAAGCAAATATACAAACTCAAGGTATGGCACAATTTGCTGGATCTCAAGCATTGTCTTCAAGATCATCTGGTATTCAAGGTCAAGCTGCTAAAAATGCTGCAGATGTATTAGCTAAGTATAATAATGCTAATGTAAACGTAGCAAATCAATTTGAACTTAAAGCTACTGATATTAGAAATCAAGAGAGCATGTTAAGACAAGCAACTAGTCAAAGAGTATATGATCAAACTACAATGGCTAATCAACAGTTTGATAACTCTAAATTAGCTATGAGAAATAACTTAAGAAATCAATATACTAATGCAATTACTAATAGATGGAAAACAGATGCTATGAATCAGATGTATCCAGATTATGCAGTAGACCCATCGGTTGGTGGTAGAATGCATCATACACCTAATTCAAGAAATCCTAGTCCAACTACTGGAGAAATGACACGTCAAGAAGCAATGGATTGGTGTAAGCAAAACAACCCTTCTGCAAAAGATCATTCTGCATGTATGCAAAGAGTTTTTAATATGGAAAAAAATAAAACAACTTCACAACAAGGACATCCAAACATGTATCCTTATAAAGAGGGAGGTCAGGTTAATGCAGGGTACACATATTTTAATCCGTGGTTTGATGATGGCATATAAACTTAGTAAGTTTAATAAACTTAAAAAATTTTAATACTTTTACAGAAACAATGTTATGGCAACGTATTTACAAGGAGTAACAGATTTTATACCAGACTATCAGCCTTTTCAGCCTGATTATAATTTCTATGCTAACGCTCTACAAACAAAGCAGACACAATATGATAGTAATTGGAAACAATTAAACAATCTATATGGTCAATTATATAGTGCTGATCTAACTCATGGAGACAATATTAAAAAGAAAGATGAGCTATTAAAGCAAATTGACTTTAATCTTAAAAGAGTTTCTGGCTTAGATTTATCATTAGAACAAAATGTAAATCAAGCTATGCAAGTTTTCAGACCTTTTTATGAAGATAAGTATCTTATAAAAGATATGGCTTGGACTAAAAATTGGGGTAATACATTTAATAGTGCAAATGCATTAAGAACATCTCAAGATGAAAAACAACAACGTCAGTATTGGTCTACAGGTATACAAGGATTAGAATTAAGAAAACAAATGTTTAGAGACTCCTCTATTGAAGAAACATTAAATATTAGAAATGCAAAGTATACTCCTTATGTACAAGCTCAACAGGAATACATGGATTTAGCTACAAAACTAAATGTTAGTAAAACAGAAACAACTCCAGATGCATCAGGAATGTACATGGTTACAAAGAAAAATGGAGATATCGTTTTACCAACTCTTCAACAATTATTTAAATCTGAATATGCTGGTAGACCTGATATACAAGATATGTATAGAGAAAGAGCATTTGTTGAAAGAATGAGTTATGCATATCAAAATGCAGAAAAGTTTGGAAATTCTAAAGAAGCTGAAAGAGAATACATCCGTGGTAAAATGGATTGGTTAAAAGGTAATGCTTCTAAAGAAAATAATATAGCACAAAATAATTTAGAAACTACTCAAAACTTACAAGGTGGTTTAGAAAAGGATATTAAAAATAATAAACTAAATCCACATCAAAATAATTATGGTAAATCTTTAGCAGAATTATTCAATGTAGAATCTTCAATTGCAAATAATACTAAAAGTTTAAATAATCGACTTAATAATGATCAATCTACTTCTACACAACAAGGATATCAAGATGAAGGTGATAATTTAGAATTGGATAGAATAAAAGTAGATGCTGGTTATGCTAGTATTTTTGCACAACAAGATATATTAGCAGCAGCAAATCAATATGCAGATTTAAATTCATCAGTTACATATAAAGTAAATCAAATAGGATTAGCTGGCTTAAAATCTAAATATAGAAGACAAGAAATTGAAATTATTAAAAATGATAAGATTTATCAGAAGTTTGCTGATAATAGGTTAAAGATGGGATATTGGGGTTGGAATTCAGATGGTACTATAAATAAAAATCCAGCATCTCAAGGATTTGGTGTAGTTACAACAGGACCAGGTGGACAACCTGGAACTGTTACCGGTGCTAATGGAGACCATGAGTCATTTGAAAAAATTAATAAAGATGTTCGGGAACGTGCAACTCTTGAAGCATCATCTTCTGGTGTAGAACATGTAATGAAAATTATTCAAGGAGGAATAACTCAGGGGAAGTTTACTAAAGCTGAATTGTCAGTTTTAGTTAGGCAGTTTAATCCAGGTAATATTATTGCTAATGAGGTTTTAAATAGTAAAGGTGAAAAAGGTACTAGAAATTCTGTTGTAGAAGAATGGCAAAAAATATTTGATAACTATAATAGTAATCCTAATCAATTTACGTTAGATAATGTAAATAATGAGAATATTTTTAAAGTTAATAGATCTTTACAAATTTGGTCTGGAAAACATATTGGAGATGGACTTTCAGTTGAGTATGCTAATGATGAATCAATACTTGATTTAAATCAGTTTGAACAAAATAATATAGCAATGGATATAGTTCAAGAAGATAATTATAACCTAATTAAAAATACATTAATTAAAGATATTACAGAGTTTACTAAGATTGCTGCAAATAGTAATTCTCAAATTGAATATAATAAAGAAAGGGTAGAGCAAGCTGTAGATAAATTAATGTATAGATATACAATTGATTCTAAAGGAGAACAAGGTGAATTTAATGAAAAAGCTAATGAAATAGATGCGGAAGTAACTGGAATTCTTGGGTTTACTATTGCTAAAAATACCAATCAACCAAGAGATGCGAAATGGTATAATTATGTTATGCCATGGACTAATTTATTTGCTGGAAATAGAGAAGATGTAAAAGCAACAGCATCTTGGACAAAAGATGTTTTTGACACTTCATATGAATCATTAGTTCTTGATCCAGGTAAAGAAGGTCAATTAAAACCATTTTTCATAAGTCAAATGTTGGATAAATCTGATAAATATAATGCAGATCAATTTGGTCGTGCTACAAAAACAGCAACTTTAAAAGTAGCACCAGATGTATCTACAGATCCTGGAACTATTGCTACAAAAAGTTTTATTAAAACTGTACTTAGTCAAAGTTGGGGGGTAGATAAGTCTAAGTTTAGAATTACAACTAAAGGAAATATAAAACCAGCAAATGTTGATGATGATCCAGGAATTAAGCAAGATATTGCATTAGATATTGTAAGACAATTAGGAAATAGACTTTCTGACACACCTGGAATATTACCTGTATTTAATATAGAAAGTAGCTCAATATCAATGGAAAATGGAGATCTTGGTTCTATGACCTTACGTCCACCAAGAGAGTTGCTTGATGAACTTATAACAGGTTTAGGTGCGGATGTTAAATCAGATGTAATGAATACATTAAAAGATGAGATAGCAAGAAACGGCATAACATTTATTGCACCAACTAATGTTTGGGAATCTAATCTTTTATATTCACAACAGTTTCCTGATGCTACAGAAATAGTTTTAAGTAATCGTCCAATAGAATATAATGATCCTTATGGTAATGGTTTTTATAAAATAGAAAAAACTGCAGGTGCAGGAGATTATTTAATTACTGGAGCAGCTTATGAATTACAGCAAAATGGTGAGTTGTTAATGGTTGATATGAAAGATGATATTGATAATAGATCAGGAAAAACAATTAAATCTAAAGAAAAAATAATGATGAGAACAATTAAACATATGTCTGTATTAAATATGAATATGTTTGTAAGAATCATGGAAAGTGGTAATGAAGAGCTTATAGCAAAAACTATAAAAAGTTTTTCTGCAGTTAGTGATAATCCATTTTGGAATAATTAATTAATATTAAAATGGCAGAAGAAACAATAGATGGTGCTCAAAATATAGATTTAGATCAATTAGCTGCACAAAGTGATTTTTTAAATCCTGCTAGGATAGATCAACCTATTGATCCAAATTTAAAATGGCAAGATAATTTTATTAATCCTACTAATTTTATTAAAGATAATACTGCTGGTATATCACCTAATGTACCACCATCTGCAATTAACCAATTATCTCAAAAAGGTGTTATAACTCCCGGTCAGGCTTTAGTTGCTAAAGCAAACCAAGAAATGAAAGGTCTTAGTGACTATAGTGAATATGCAACACCTTATGCATATGATGCTTCACCCACTGGTACTTTTATAGATAGATATAAAGCATATGGACAAGAAACATTTAACAAAATCGGATTTAATCCTTTAATAGATAATGAGAATTGGTATAATCAAAATACTACTTTTGGTGATGATATAAAAAGATGGGCAACACATTCTGCTTGGCCAATGTTTACTAAAGGTATATTAGACCCTATTAAATCTTACAAAAGTGTAGTAGATGGTGATGGATTATTTTATGCAGATCCTCAAGGAGCAAGAGATTATCAATATTATAATTCATTAGGTCAATCTACTAAAGGTGGCTTAGGTGGATTTACAGTAAATCTTTTAAACTCAGCATCTTATTCTATGGGTATCTTAACTGAAGGTGCAATGGAAGGTGCTTTAATTGGAGGTTTATTTGGAGGTCCTGGTGGAGCAGCTGCAGGTTCACTTACAGGCTTAAGAAGATTAGCTAACTTACCAAGAGGATTTGCTAATCTTGCTAAAGGTACAACTAAACTATTAACTGATGTAAAAAGCTATGCTAACCTATCTAAAGCAAAAGCATATTGGACAAAGGCAGGAACAAACTTTGGTAATTTTGCTAATCCTTTACAAAATACAGCTACTGCATTAAAGAATACTACTAATTTAACTAACGTTGCAAGAAGCACAACTACTGCTGGTGCATTTTGGCATGATGTTATGGCTATGAATATGGCATTATCAGAAGGTAAGTTAGAAGGTGGTTTTACTAAAAATGAACTTTATGATAAATTGTATAATGACTTTTTAAATGATCCAATAAGAAACCCAAGTGGGAATGCCCCAACCTTAGAACAACAAGAAGACTTAATGATGGAAGCATCTAAAGGATCTTGGTGGAATACTCATAATAATACAGCATTAATATATTATACTAATAAGTTAGTATTTCCTTCTATAACAAAAGCAAGTTTTTTAAAAGGAGTTCCAAAATTTGCATTTGGTAAAACCGTTACTACTGTTGGTAAAGAATACCAAATATTATTTGACCCTGGTAAAAAAGCTCTAGAAGGTCAATTTGTAAAAGAAAAAATTAATCTTATAACTGCATTAAAGTCATTAGGAAAACCTAAGTCATATGGTAAAGTAGGTTTAAATTACTTTAAGGCAAATGTAATGGAAGGTGTACAAGAAGTTACACAAGATATATTACAAGAGGCTACTCAAGACTATTATTTAGAAACTTTTAAAAATCCTGATGCTAGAAACTTTAGATATGCTTCAGGCATTATAGGATCTGCTATTTCAAAACAATGGAGTTCTCAAGGTTTAGAAACGTTTGCGGCAGGGTTTTTAATGGGTACTGTATTACAAGCACCTGGTAAAATTAAAAGTTATGCTACTATGGGTTATAATGACTACTTTAAAAAAGATGCTAAGTTTCAAGATTATATGAAGAATAGAACTCAAATGGCAGATGACATAGTCACTGAGTTAAATACCTTATATAAAAATGCAAATAACTTTTTTGATCCTAGAATTAATAATTATGCTCAACAAGGATTAATATCTAAAGTAATTGATAATCCAGAAGAACATACTACTAAACAAATAAAAGATACAAAATTTGCTGCATTTCAATCTGCATTATATTCATCATTAGAAAGAGGTACTTTTAATATGTTTTTAGAACATTATAAAAAATATGAACAAGCTTCACCAAAAGACATAGAAGAAGCATGGAATCTTGAACCAGGTCAAGGAGAGAAAGCACTAGAAAGATTTGGAAAGTCTTTAGAGAATGCAGAAAAAGTTGCTTTTAGATATAATGGAGCTAAAGAAAAAATGAAAGACTTTAGACTTGATCTTAACAATTATGAGAAAGATACTGAAGAATATAGAATGGCTCAAGTATATAATAAAGCATTTAGTTTAGCTCTTAATTCATATACTTTTTTACATGAGTCATTTGATGATAATTTAGAGAGAATGGAATCTTTGTATAGTCAATTTAATGCAGTATCCTCTCTTTCACAAACACCAATGAATGACATAAGTGTTTTAACAAACCCTCAAGGATTAGTTAGGGAAGTGGAAATGTTAAAAACTGAAATAGAAACTTTAGAATCAGTAACAACTCAAGAAGCTATTGCAGAACTTTCTACAAAAAGAGAGTTATTAGAGTTATATAGTAGATATACTGCTAATCTAGAAAAAGCTTATGAACTATTTGTTAGTAAAGGTATTGTAAACTCTAAAATTGAAGAGATTACTAAGTTAGAAGATTCTGAACAAAAAGATGAACAAGTAAACTTAGAAATATATAGAACTATAAAAGATGAATTTGAAAAACATCTTACTACTTCAGATGTAACTTTTAAACAAACCCTTAATGATTTATTAATAGGTTTAGGTAATACAAATGAAGATAGACTTAATATAGAAAGAGAAATTGATAAGCAAGGTGGTATTGATGGTTTATATGATGGTCTATTAGATGTCTTAATATTAGAAAATGAAAATTCTGTTTTAAATGAGTATAATACTTTACTAGCAAGTCCAAATGGTTTTTATGAGCATGTTGTAAGAAACTTTGAATTTATGAGAAATCTCTATAATAATAGAGAAGATATTGTAAAAGATATTGTTAACCAAGAAATATCAGCTATAGAAAGAAATACTCTTTTAAATACATTAGCTGATAAAGGAATATTTCTTGATTTAGATGAATTTGGTAAATGGGTTGAAAATCATAATTATTATCCTGAATACTTTATAGATGTTAAGACTAATAGAATGATTAATAAAGGTAGTCTTCTATATGAAGATTACATGGATATTTTAAGACGTGCTTCTCGGTTAGATGAAAAACTACCAGCTGGAGAAAAAACAAGTTTAAGAGAAAAGCTTGATAAAAAAATAGCTGAGTTAGAAGCAGAAAGAGATGGTTTAATACAAAAAGAAAGAGATAAATATAATAAAGCATTTGAAGATAAGTATGGAATGACTCCTGATCAGTATGAATCTGAAGAGGCACAACGTGTTGCAGGAGAAACTCTTACTGAAGATAGGAAAGCAGAATTAGAAGCAGATAAGAAAAAATTAGAAGATGCTATAAAAGTTTTTGAAGAATCTATAAATAATGTTGAAATACAAGCCGCTGCAGAAGTTGTTGCACTGGATATAATGAAAAAAGATAACATAGATCATGAAAAGTATTTAGATGAGCAAGAACAAATTATTACTAATGATCCTCAAAAATTAAATGCAATTAAAGAATTATCTATTAAATTTCAATCTGAAGATAGAAATCAAATGTATCTTTCAACTTTGTGGACAACAGTTTTTGGAGAATGGTCTACAAATAAGCTAAAAGAAATTAATGAAGAATTAAGTAAAGAAGTAGCTACTGCACAAATTAATGTTGAAGAAACTGAAGAATATATTAAATTTCAAGAAGCAGTTGATAGTATAATAGCAAGATATGATGTACTTATTGCTCAAGTAAAAGCTGAGTTTGATAAACAAGGTGTAAATGAAAATACTCCTAAAGTTTATACAACTAAAACTGAATATGATGATTTTGATCAAGAATTTCAAAATGAGATTACAAACTTATTTGATGAATATTTAGTTGAAACTTTACAAGAGTCTATTGAAATTAAAAACAATAAACCAGAAGAATATGAAAGAATAAGAAAAAACTGGTTAGAGGGTCAATCAGAGTTAATAAATTCTTTTAATGAAAAATCAAGATTAAATGCAGAGGAAAAGGCAAAAAGATTAGCTGAACCTCCTAAATTATCTTTTATTGATAAACAAATTACAGCTAATAATACTACATATGAAATAAGTCAAGTCATTACTGTTTTAGAAAAGTTTTTAAAAAATGGAGAATATCCTAGTAATGATAATAAAACAATGGTCTCCTTGACTAAAAAAAATATTGAAAATATTAAAAGTGACTTAGAAGCATTAAAAGGATATTTAAAAGCAAGAGTAGATTTAGCTGCACCTAAATCTGTTGCTGAAGAAGTATATAACCTTATTGTAGATAATGTTATAAAAAAACAAGATGAATTAGAAAATATATATGATGAAGAAGGTAACCATATAGGAAGAAAATTTAAAGATTCTGAAATAGTCCCTGAAAGAAGTAGTAAAGTTGCAGAAGAGGTTGAAAATTCAATTAATGAATCAGATCCTTATGCATACTTTGCAATTGTAGATGAGGTTGATAAAGAAACTGGTGAGATTCTTGAAAAATCTCCTTTAGAACAAATGTATAATTCAATTTTTAATGATCCAGCTGTAGCTAAAGAAGATAGGGTATCTGCATTTATGACTGCATTTGAACGTAGAGTTTATGGTCCAGGTGATAAAGACAATCATGGTTTTAGAGCTTTTAAATATACTGAAAAGTTAGCTGCAGTTAGAAATTCTTTAGAAACAGACGGTAGTTATGAAGCTTTAAAAGAAATAGTTAGAAGAGAAGCTCATAGAGAATCATCTGATTCAGGAAATGTTGTTGATGATTTAATAAGAATATTCTTAACTCCTAATGCATCTACTGAATCTAATTTTAGTGAATTTACTTATGATTCTGAATTAGAGATAAAAGGTAGGATGTCAAAGATATCAGATCTCATGTCTAAAAAAGCATTTGATAAATTGTTTGCTCCTGTATCAAGTACTGGTAGTCCGGGTATTCTTACTAAGTTTAGACTTGGTATAATTGATGGTAGTTATACTATTCTTTCTGAAAATGTAAAACTTTTTGATAGAAATCTTAGAGATAATGGCATTACTGGAGAACTTGATTTACTTCTTCTTAGAGATGATGGAACTGTTGCTATTGTAGATATTAAAACAAGTACTAAAGCAAAATGGAAAAACTTTGGTACAGGGAAGGGTTATGAAAAATCAATATACTTTAGAGCTCAACAATCTATATATGGAACTATTTTTTATAATAGTACTGGAATTTTACCAGAATTAAAATTAATGCCTTTTAGTGTTACATTAAGTGATCCTGGTAGTAATAAAAAAGTAGGTTATATAGAAGATATAGATTTAGCATTAGATGAAATTGAGATTGCTAATAATACTATAAAAAAAGAAAAGTCAGGAGCTACTCATACAATTAATTCAGATACATTTGATTTAGAATACTTATCAGAAATAGAAAACTTTGGTGTAATTAGAACTGAACCTGAAAATGTTATTACTAGATCAGCAGTGGAGTCAACAACTGAACCTACAACTAAACTTGAATATCAAGCTACTGATCTATCTAAAATTACATTAGAAGATAACATAAATAAGTTTGTAATGTATAAGGGTCGTCCTGGAAAACTTATTAGAATGCCAAATGGAAGCTTTGCAATTGAAGTATCTACAAATGCGGATTTAACAGTATTACAAATTAGTTTAGATATTGCTAAAGCTACTAGAGCACTTTTATTAAAAAATACAAAAGAAGGTATATATACAGTAGGAGGCTTAACTGAAATAAATACTGAGATAGAAAAGCTAGAAGAAGTCATTAGTTCACAAGAAAGTTCAGTTGAAGTATTCCCAATAAAAAAACTTGATGTAAATATAGTTAATGAAAAACTTACATTAGCTGATGTAGGTTTACAAGTAATGTCTCCAGTTGAATCTGTTGGTCAAATCTCAACAATTAAAGGTGAGGTTATTAATGCATCATTCTCTAATCAAAATGAAACTGTAGCTAGTATAAATGGAGTAAGATATGATGTTAAAAGAACTAGTTCGGGTAATATTATATCTTTATCTTATATGTCTAATGATGCAGAAATTGCAAAAGTAGATAAGGAGATTGGTGAGATGGGTAATAAAATTGGTTCTTTAAGAAATAATTTTGAAAAGGAAACTGATGAGTTTAAAAGAAATTCAATACTTACTAGAATATCTGATTTAAAATCTCAAATACAATCATTAAGTTCTAAAAGGAGTTCTTTATATAATTCAAATAAAAAAACATTTGTGTATGGCGTTAATGCAAATAATTATATTTTTGCATTAAATAGATTACCTAATAGTTTTCAAAGATTAACTAATAAAACTGATAAATTAGATGAGATACAAGATCTAAAAGAAATAGATAGACTATCTTTATCAACTAATATATCTATAGCAATTACAGAAATACTAAGTGAGCAATATCCTGATGCATTAAATGTATTAATAGGAGGAGATGTTAAATCTCTAAACTCAAAAGATCTTCTTAATATAGAATTATGGATAGAAGATAGTATTGAGAGCTTATATGAATTAGGATATACTGTTTTAAATAGAGGTGATTTGACTGATGATATTCAAAATCAAATTTATGCTTTATTAGAATTACAAAATGATTTAAAATTAATTAAATTAACAAAAGATGGCAAAATTAGCAACTTCAACCAAGTCAAAGAATTCTTCACAAGAGAGCAAAAAGTACAGAAAAGGACTAGTGTACCTAAGAATGAAGGGACTGTCAGTGGACAACCAGAGAGTGTTCCTAGACAACCTTCAGGAACGTCAATCCAAGAAATAATTAAAGCAGGTAGAGCTGCAGACTTTGAATTTACACCTGGTAAAAAGAAACCAACTCAAAAAGACGGTACTAAAAGTAACATAGATGAATTAGTACAAAAAATATCTAATGCTAAATTAAATAATATAGAAAAGGTATATCAAGCAGCTGTTTTAAAAGTACTTGAAAATGGAGAAGCAGAAGCAATCAGTTCTCTTACTAATGCTTATAGGACTAGACTTAATGATTTAAATAGCATAGTGTCTTTAGATAGTATAAGTAAAGATGAGTATCTTGTTAATAATATGCCTATCTTTGACAATGCGGATGAATTTAATGAGGATGGAAAGTTTGAGGAAGATATATATCAAGTTGTTACAATTAATAAGCAATCTGTACGTTTAAGAAATATATTGTCTGGAAAACTATTTACAATTAAACAAGAAAAATTAACATATTTTAGAAAAGTAATTATGGAAGAACCAATATCAGAAATAATAATAGATCCGGTAGATATAGAAGGCTCTAATGAGTCTAAAGATGTTGTAAAAAATTTAAGTAATAATACTGAAAAATTAAGTAATTTTATTAAAGACTCTGACAA
>Ga0114918_10003179_pt1 | contig 14568 bp, 19 predicted proteins | sample LantaG_FD_87015 | JGI IMG/M metagenome (GOLD analysis project Ga0114918, IMG submission 87015) | Deep subsurface microbial communities from Baltic Sea to uncover new lineages of life (NeLLi) - Landsort_02402 metaG | ecosystem: Environmental > Aquatic > Marine > Oceanic > Sediment | place...
CAGGCCGGCCTCTTGCAAGAATCGTGCCAAGAATTACCCAGGCCGGCCTCTTGCAAGAATCGTGCCAGCTGGATTGAGAAGCCATATAATATAGGTGGATTTTACTGGCAGTAATACAGCTAATTTGCACGTGAAGGACGGTGCGGGACGGCTCACGGCCTTATTCAATTTTTTTGGTGTTACCCTACGCAAAAACCGGCTGTCCCGTGAGCGTCCTTAAAAACAGTAGTTTTATAAGTGGTTATTTATTAGGTACTTACAACAATATAGCTATTACAAGGCACTAAATTAAATTATTTTAATTGTTGTAAGTACCTTATAAATAACCACTTAGGTTCCTATGTATACAACAAAATTCCATTATTTTAAAAAATACTTGCAAAATATATTTTTTGGAAGTAAATTAGTATTAAGCCTTTCGGTAATTGGCTAACAAAATAAATAACCGATTAAAACTGAACCAAGGAATAAAAATGTCCAATACAAAATATGCAACCAAAAAAAATCAGACCCATGTCAGCTACGATTTTGGCGCTTATAAGGTAGTAATACGTAATAGTGTTACCAATGAATTTTCAGCCGTCCGTCCACGTAAAGTTTTTTGGGGCGCATCCCACGAACGCTTGATGCATTTTTCAGATGGTATAATTGCAGTCCTGAAAAAATTGGACCGTCGCAGTTACCCTGAAAAAACCTACGAAATCGTTTCCCTGCAATTGGCATAATTGCAAATCGAAACCTGGGATACGTCCCAGGTCTGCAGGCGTCGGCTTCCTGTACTGATGAGATAGCCTTAAATTCTACTAATTCGAACGGAGGAAGTTAATTAAATGCTTTTGCAATCTACGAACGGCGAAGTATTTGAAGTGTTACCTCATAGTGCCGGATCTCCGGAATATGATGAACTACCTGATACCCGTAGTATCCTTGTACGACAATTCAAGGAAGCCAGGGCGAAGGACGGCTCATTATTTTTTGAGATTGAGATCCGGCAATTTATCAAAGGAGCATTGAAATTTTATGCAATTGATTCCGTTCACCCTATCACTATATTTCCAAAGGAGGACATCATGTCCAATTCAATGAACCTAATAGAAGCTGCCAATAAAGCCGGACAGGACGGGATTAAGGTCGCATTTGCTGACCTCAATCGCAAATTACTGGAACGCGCGATCCGTGTGGCTGAGTCCCAAAATGAATTCCAGGCGCAAGCTACATTGTCTGAATTCCTTGAAAGTCTCGGGCTCTCTAAATCCAAGGCATCTACCATTGTCGCACCTACGGATGGTCAATCAGTCCAGATCATTAAGGACGCCAATGTTACTGACCGACTCTGGGCGATGATTCTTGGCAAGGTTGACAAGCTCGGCAGCGTTACTGCTGTTAAGGGGAACACTGCATCACTAATCCTTAAGAAAGGTAAGGATACAGAGGCCTTCCTCAAATCCGTTGCCACGATTAAAGGCATTAAAATCGCCTAACATCCGGCATCACCCGATGGGGGGGGGCTCGCCCCTCCCTTTTTGTCGTTTGTTTATTCAACTAACTTTAAATTTAAAAGAGGTACAAATGAAACAAGATACAACTGTCCGTCTAATCGACGTCACCAATAAACCATTATTGAACTTGTATTCAGCAGTCTTTTCCCAGGCAAAGGATGTAGACCAGCTTGAAGAGATTATCAATTCAAATCCTACGCAATCCCCATCTAAAGGAAGGGTACTTGAATTCACCATCGAGTCTACCACTCGTCCATACACGTCCTTGCTAGAGCTTAGAGCGCTCCACCCAGAGGTCAATACATACATACTACATCCCAGGTCAGGTCCGGGTCACGTCCTTATACGTTGTGAGAACGGCGAATTCAAGGTCGGCCGTAAGATACCAAACGAACAGGATGTAGGGTAATTCAATTAAGGGTGGACGTCATACCGGCTCCACCCATTTTTTTAATGGAGGCACAAATGCAAATCGTGAACATACATAGAAATGGAAAAGTTCGTAAAACTTATTTGGTCAATAAAGAAACAGCGAGCGAAGCTTTTGATACGATGGAAGAGCTGAACTGCAAAGAGCTTGCCAACGGTGAACCAATTTTCACGGAGGCGGATGAACTACTGGCAGGTCCTGTAGAATTTGAACTCGATGTGATGGAGGTGTAAAGTGATAGACTGGCCGATGGACGTAATTACGAGGTCTGCAGGAGACACAAGGGCTTTAATAGTTAAGCCGAAGAAATGTATTGACCGCTCTTACATATCACCTGATGATGGTAAGTACAAGATTTCAAATGAAAATAAAATCAAGATACCGAATGGAACATACTTTGTGGAGCATAAATCCCAAGGTCATTTCCATGTATATGCCCGGGATGCAGCCGGTTATTATTCAATGTATGGTAGACGTCTAGGTGTAGACGGCCTATACATAGACATCTACCCTAAATTGCAGGGACGTACACCACTTCCAGAGCTACCACTGGAAACAGCTGTCGCGGTTGAATTGGTATTCCCAGGCCATCCAGATAGTTCAGTGCCAACGGCAATTAAAGATTGTCCTGAAGAGCTTAGAGCAGAGGCCCTCGGGCTTGCCATATACAAAGGAACTACTATCATTGGAACGAATTATTCGTATGACAAAGCTCGTTTAAAATTAGTTCAAATGTTCGGCTTTGAGAATGTAGTAGACCTCGAAGGAGAAACGGTTTTAAATCCTGAAAACAAGAAGGAAATACTAGAGGTAATACTATCGGCAGCCTCTAGACATAACCTCGAAGGGTATGTCTTGAAGAAATTTGCATACAATGGATGGTGGAAATTAAAAGGTATACATGAGGCCGACGTGTTCATAACTGGATTCAAGATTAGTACAAGTGAGACTTACTACGGTCAGGTGACCGCTGTAGAGGTAGGTGTATACGATGATGAAGGTGATGTGATAGCGATGGGTAGAGTTAGCGGATTTAAAGATGCGGACAAGGTCGCAATGACAGAGGCGTTGGATAGTCTACCACGTGATAATCCTTATATGTATAGACCCATTCGTATACTCTACCAGGAGCGGGCTTCCCAGGGTCTATTGAAACATGGTGCATTTGATTCATGGCGCGAAGATAAATCTGCTAAGGATTGTTTATACTCGGAGCAGTTCGAAGAAGCTTGAAGATGCTTAAACATAAACGAATATTAAAGCATAGATACATCGATCCTTGGAATCGGACGTATGAAAATGTATACACTCCACCCGACCCATATAGCCTGTCTTCGCGCGAGCGCAAGGCACACACTCAGGCCGGAGCATTGGAATGGATGGTCTACTGGTGTATCCATGGAAAATTTAATTTACAAAAAACGATCAATGACTACTGGAGGTATTCTACTAAGGAAGAATTTCCAGAGGAAGGTAGTAGTGCTGATGTACTATTGACAACGATCATGAAGAACCTATTAATCACTGGACATAGGAAGAATCAGGTCAACCTCTTGGAAGGAGAGGAAGATTATTTTCCAACTATGTGGATTGAACTATGGGACAAATTAAAAACAATTCATATTAACAAGGAGAAAGAAATGGGAAAGAAATTCAAGGATCCTGCGGAATTAGATGTTCCTGAGGAGAAAACGAATAAAGCTGGAAAGCCTCTACCGAAAGGGGAGCCAGGAGGCCCTCGTATGACGGCGAAGCGCCAGGCGTCTATCAGATGTTTCGAGCTACTACTGGAAGAGAAGTATACTGACCAGGAGATCATCGATCTTGTGGAAGAGGAGCTTGAATACAAATTCATTCCTTCCATGATTAAGCGTCGTCGAAAAATGCTCAACGAAGGTGATGCAGTAGACTTCGGTTTTGAAATTCCAGCTACTTTCGTGGAAGAGGTAGGAGGTGATAGTGAGGGTGCTACTACTACAACTCCTGCGACTCCGAGGAAACCACCGCTTAAACCTATGAAGAGGAAGGCCTCTGCCCCTCCTCCTGCTCCTGCTTCGGTCGCGGCATCAGTGAAGAAACCTTTACTTAAAAAGACTTTCAAGTTTATTTCTAAAAAGAAGGCCTAGAATATTTGTACCTATTCTTGGTCAGGTGGAGAGGGTAATCGGGTTGCCCTCTCTACCTATATATATCACCTAACCCGGAAGGAGAATAGTTATGCCTAGAACAATCAGTGATGTTTTTGATGTACCATCAAAGGCTGCTGTAGAGGCGATGACCCTCACAGAATTAAAAGTAGTAGATCAAAATCTTAACGCACAACGAGATCATATCGTTAAGCTGTATCGACAATCTACTTCACGTATTCAGGAACGCATCGTTGAAGAAGTAGTCAAGGAACAGAATAACAGAAGGAACGCCGACCCTGTAAAATATGATGCTCTGCATCAAGGTGTCGGTACAAGGAAACCTTAATTAAACGGAGTTACAAATGAAGCGATTAATCGAAGCATTTATTGAGTCAGCAGAAAATGAGATGGCTTGGGTATCCGGACTACCTAAAGAATGGGTGGACCTAGCCCGATACCAGGAGTTGCGGGATAGTGTTCGAAAGATCGCTTCAAATTCGTTTAGTACAATAGAGTTGCAAGCGATGAGGGAAGAGGCGATGTGCGCGTATGATGAAATGAAAACGGCTTTCCAGACGAAAGATCGAATTAAAAAAGCTCTACAAGCTGCTTTCCCTGAATCTGAATTACTTGAAATGAACTACAATGAAGAAGCAGCTCAAGAAAAATTGGAGATGCTTGAAAAATATCTCACTAAACTCTGTGCGACTTTGGCTGTAATTGAAATTGCAGAGACGACAGGATTGATTAAACCTTTATGAGGAAACTACGTCCATATCAAGTGCGGATGCTGGAGTATTGCATGAGCGTCCAACATCCTGCACTCTTTGTTCAAATGAGATTAGGTAAAACTATCGTGACCATTCGTAGTTTGAAACTTCGTTCAGTCGATAGAGTCCTGGTCGTTGCTCCGTACTCCGCTTTGTACGGATGGGCTGAAGAATTAAAACTTGAAGGGATTTCAAACATCCAGGAGGTGTTTGGGAAACGGAAAGAAAGGCTGGAATGTATAGAGCACATTGAGCCTGGATACTACCTCCTAAATAAGGAAGGACATAGGGTAATCCCTGAAATTGCTGATATACCCTGGGATGCAGTCGTATTAGATGAATCTTATTTCATTCACGCTCCGAAGTCTGGCGCATCTAAATTCTTTATACAAAATTTCAGGGATGCCGAGTACAGATACATACTATCGGGCACTCCTGCTCCAGAGACTGAATTGAATTATTTTAATCAATTGAGATTTCTTTCACATTCGTATTGGAAGGAAGTTAATTACTATCAGTTCTCTCATAATAATTTCGCTACAATTAACTACGAACCACTCATTAAACCATCAGGCTCCAAGTATGTTATGGGAACGCTTGCGAAGCGATGCCACTACTTATCGCGGTCCGATGTAAATTTAGGAGGAGAAAAGATATATGAAAAAAGATTTGTGCAACTCACAGACAAGGTTCGGGCTATCTATGAGAGAGTTGAAAAAGAATTTATCCTAGAGTATATGGAATCAGAACAGGAGACTATTTATGCGACCACGAAATACATCTGGCTTCGCCGGTTATGCGGAGGCTTTGTAGACCAGGAGTTTGTTTCCTATGCGAAAATGAAAGAACTCAAGAGTTTACTTGATTCTGAATTGAAAGATGAGCCAACTCTGATTATATGCAAACACGTTAACGAAGTTAAGAAGGTAACTAAATTTCTTAGTAAGTGGTTTAGAGTAGGGATGATACATGGTGGAGTGGATAAACGAAAAGAAAGGCCGAGGTTAATCCGCGAGTTCCAAGCTGGTAGACTAGATCACATGGTCGTACAGCCTGAGACAGTTAAACATGGGACCAATCTATCACGAGCAGATGTAGTGATATTCTATACATCACCTGATGGCGGGGAAACTCGTGCTCAGGTCGAGGATAGGGTCGTGAATACTGCGACTAACGATAGTAGTTTAATAATTGATTTTATATGCAGGGATACCGTTGAAGAGGATGTATACAAAGGGATGCAATCAAAACAAGCGAGGCAAGCTATGGTCAAAGAGATGGTGCAGAGGCTGCAAAAAAAATACAATCTACCAGGAGTTCTACGATGACTCTTCCGTACAATGAAGAATTATTCAATAGATTACACAAGGAATTGCATGACAAGAGCAAGAAGCAGGTCACTGTAAACTTATCTAATCTATTCAAAGAAGATACAAGTGAAAGTGTACGAAGGGAAATAATCGGAGCTATTCAGAGGGTCGCTAGACGGATAGGATTTCGTACAATAGTTGTACGACATCTTGAGGAAAAATCAATTATGGAGTTTTACCGGTATGACTATGCAAATTAAACACAAGGACCAGACGTATACAAGGATGCTGACTATAGACGTCGGGGATCATACTGGATGGGCGTTTTGGGATGGTGAGAAAATCCCTAGCAAATATGATATGATAGAGCTGGATAGGAAATGTAAGCGGATGGAAGAACAATTAGGATATATGCAATTAAGATTCAGGAATCTTGTGAAGGAACTCGACCCTGTGATATGTGTACTAGAGGGCGTGGAAATTTGGGCGAACGACCTTAGGTCAATGACCGCTGCAAAACGAGGCAATCTTACAAAGCTATCTTATCTTGTAGGTATGTATGCAGCGACATGTCTGGAGAATGATGTAGAAATACATATACTTGTAGCGAGGGAATGGAAAGGCCAATTGAAAGATCCAATGGTCATGAGTCGGGTCTACCACTTGACGAACATATACTTTACTAAGAGCCAGCAGCACATCGCGGACGCAGTAGGTATAGGCCTCTCACTCCAGGGTCTATTTTATCGTACAAATAATAATCCTGAACGAGTGAGGAGATTTAAAATTGTTAAAACACAAATGTAATTTCGCCAAAGTAAAGCTCTGCCCAGGATGCGAATTAAAATTGCATAAGACCCGAAGTAAGAGCAAGCAAGTGATAGGCCGAGGATCTGTACCGGCGGATATACTATTCTTAGGGGAAGCTCCAAGTAAGACTGAAGATATGCTAGGGGAACCGTTCATAGGACCAGAAGGTTCTTTGCTTGAAATGATGTTAGATGAAGCTATATTATACTCTGAAATAAAAAGACAATTGAATTATTATATGACGAATACAGTTTTATGCCGTCCGTGGATTTGGAATGCGGATGATGAGTTGTATGGAATCAACCGGAAGCCTTCCGAAGATGAAGTACTCGCTTGTATGCCAAACATTATAGAGGTGGCAAGAGTGGTGAAGCCCTCCCTTGTCGTCTTTGTAGGTAAGGTGTCCGAGCAGTATTACAAAAAGGAATTTCCTGTATCCATTTCAATTCTTCATCCGTCTTTCCATTTAAAATTTGGCGGAAAGGTAAGTCCATGGTATCGAACGGATCTCAGAGTATTGGTAGACACATTTAAGGAGGTATACAAATGAAAAAGAATACAAAAGTTACTAAGAGACCTGGAAGCAGCCCGGAGTATTTAGAATATCTTGATGAGAAGGAAACACTTAAAAAAGATTTCAATGAAACGATAGCTCAAATAAGAAAAGTGTACGAGCAGAAATTAGAAATACTCGCAAAGCAGTTCCAGGTTAAGACCCGGTCCGAGACTGCTAAGACTATTCGAAGGTTCTACAAATGAAGAAATTTAAAAATATGTCGAAGTTCGCCGGCACGAAAGCTCGCTGGGCGAAGCTGGTCGCGGACGCTGTGAACCCTCTATTGGTGGCCGATATAGGTGTACCACTACACAGTCTTGAAGCAGATGGCATCACGCAATCCATGATTTCAACTTATTTGCAATGTCCCAGGAAATTTTTATTCAAGATGAATCGCCTAAGCAGTGAAGGCAAGCGGACCTCGTTCGCCTTCGGAAGCATCACTCACGATACACTTGATAAAATTTACAAATGGTACATGGACCATGGAAAGCTTCCGTCAATCTTACAGATTAAAGAGTGGGTATTCACGTATCCAAAGACTCATGAAAGATGGCTTCCAAGTACATCTTCAATTGAAGAACAGCAAAAGTATATGGGAGTCTGCTATGTAGTGGTCACGGAGTACGTACGCTTCTACAAGAAAATAGACTTTATCCCAGGCAGATTGGTCGGGGCGGAAGATGTATTCGACGTGAAGTATAATGGCTATAGGCTTCGTGGGAAAAAGGATTTGCGGTTTAATATACATGGGAAGCGATGGATAATGGAGACCAAGACTTCTTCCAGGATAAGTGAAGACGATTTGAAGGATGCCCTCGGCTTGAATTTTCAAAACTTGTTTTATGTTATTGCTGAAGAATTAGAGAGTTCGGTCCATGTGATGGGAGTACTCTACAATATAGTGCGCAATCCAGGTTTAAAATTTAAAGAAAATTCATTAGAAGATTATTGCAATCGAATCCGTAAAGATATTAGGAAACGCCCGGACTTTTATTTCTTAAGGTTCGAGGTTCCGTATACAAGCCAAGACAAACGAGATTTCAAGCAAGACTTAGACCAGATACTTTCGTCAATAGATACTAAGCTGCGGACAGCGCAAAGGAATTTTTATCGGAACTCTACCAGTTGCCTGGGAAAGTTTAAATGTAGTTTTCTTTCAGCTTGCACGAGTGGAAAGTTAATCGGATATGTGCAATCAAAATCATTATTTAAAGAATTGGAGGAGCTATAATGGCTATCGTTACAAAGCAGAAGCTCGCTAAGAGTTTTATTAATACAAAGAAATCTTCAATTGTACGAGCGTACAGTCTACCAACGGAAGTCTCGGTACCGAGTCTTGACTTGATAGATTATTCATTTTTACTATACGGAAGAAAGAAAATCGGAAAGACGTCTTTGGTAGCAAGGTTCCCGGAATCTTTATTTTTTCTATTTGAACCTGGAGCCAAAGCTCAGGCCATATACAAGCTCCCAACCGACGGTCATTGCTTACTAGATTGGTGTGATGTAGAGGGATACTTGAAACAAATGAAGAAAGATAAACATGAGTTCTTAACAGCGATTTTCGACACTGGAAATAAAGCCTATGACTTGTGCCTCCGTCATGTGATAGACAAGGTACTAGGCGGGAAGCATCCCGGGCAGATGAAAGATTATGGAGCATCCTGGAGAGTGGTAGCTGATGCATTTGAGAATGTTCATGTGCAGATTGCTTCAATGGGAATGGGATTTGTAGTGATAGCTCATGAAAAGTTTAGAGACTTCGAGGGAGCTGATGGTAAGGAGTACACAAGGGTAGAGCCTAGATTCAGTAGTTCTTGTAATGAATTTTACGAGGGTATCATTGATGTGATAGGACACTACTCATATATAGGAAAGGAACGCTGGTTACAAATTCGTGGTAATGAACTAACAACAGCCGGATGTAGGATTGAGGGTCGATTTCTCACTCCCAGGGGCTTTGAGATTTATAGACAAATTGAAGATTTAGACAAGTCAGAAAATCAAGAAGAGATAGGAGCATTATCTGAAGAAATGGGGATTGAACAGATTGTCAAGATACCAATGGGAAGATCCCCTAATACTGCATTCGCTAATTTAATGCGAGCATTTAACAATAAACAAACAGAATCATTTGCTGATGTAGATGATATTCAGAAAGGAGGTGCGCTCGGAGTTACAAAAAAGAAATACATCATCAAGAAAAAGTTAGCAAAATAATCTCAATTCAATTCAATTAAATTTAAGGAGACAGAAAATGAAAGATCAAAAAGGTTCTAAATGGGGCGGAAAGCTCAAATCCATGCAGAGTGGATGGAAGCAGTCCTCCTCGCAATACGATTCAATGTTCGGCGCAAGTGATATACCGGAAGATGTATATGTACTGAAGCTCCAAGAGTGTAAACTCGGGGAGTCTGATGGCGGTGGTATATATGTAAGACGGGAACACGTTGTTTTAGAGGGCGATCATAAAGGTGTCGTGATAGGTGATGTCCTTATGCTATCCACTGAGACTGGTCCTGTATACGTTCGCCGATGGTTGAAGATGCTTGAAATTGAAATCCCTGAAAACCTGGAAGATCTTGAAGAGTTATTAGCCGAGTTAAAAGATGCTGCTCCGGTAGTCAAGGCTCGTGTTACGCAATCTTCAAGTAATGACGGTCGTCAATTCACGAACGTACGGATACTTTCAGTGCTTGGTGATGACGGTGAAGAGCTTGAAGAAGAGGGTGCCGGTGCTGAGCTGGACTTGGATGGTATGACCTTGAAAGAACTTCGTACTTTCGTCAAGGAAAACGAACTGGAGATTGAAAAATATCTCAAGTTAGGTGAGGAAGACCTTCGTGCAGCTATCACTGAACTTATCTCCGAAGATACGGAAGGTGAGGAAGGTGAAGAAGCAAAAGCAGAAGGTGAAGCAGAAGGTGAAGCAGATGAAATTGATTTTGATTCAATGGAAGCAGCGGACCTCGCAGCTTTCATAGAGGAAAATGAAATTTCATGCAAGGACCTCGGATACGTCAATAAACTGAAGATGAAAAAGGCTTCAGTTAAAGAGCTTCGTGCAAAGTTGCAAGAGCTTGTAAGTGGTGTCGAAGAGGGCGAAAAGACCGAACCAGAGGGTGCCGAGGGTGGCGATGATGAAGCCATGGAAATGGCGAAATTGTTCTGTGGGACATGGGATGTGAACTTAGGTAAGGACGCAGACCTGGACGACATAAAGAAAGCCATCAGCGCCTGTAAATTCCCGGAAGCAGAGCTTGATAAAGATGAGGTCACACTACTCACAGAGTTGGGGCTTGAGTCTACCATCGAAAAAGCAAAAGCAAAACCGAAGTTCAAGGGAAAACTAAAAAAGTAATTTAACCGAAAGGAAGTGGTAGAGGGGAACTTACCCTCTACTACTTTTTCTATGGAAACCTACGAATTAAAAAATAAGACCACCTCCATCACTTCTAAAATGCTAGATGGATGGTTACGCAAATATTTGAAGACACATACAAATTGTTCGTTCGACGTAGAAACAACTGGTTTAGATGCAAAGACATCTGAAATATTTTCATATTGTATTGGACACGCAGATGGTCGGACAGAAGTGTACCGGCTGGATACTAATAAAAAGGATAAGGATATAGGATGGCGACGATTGAAAGAGTTTTTTGCTGACCCGTCCATAGGTAAGATTGCACATAATTTTAAATTTGAATTGCACTTCCTCCGGAAACACGGAGTATACATACACCCGGAAACAGTCTGGCATGACACGATGCTCATGTCTAGAATCCTTCGCAACCTCGCTCCATCACATACACTTGAATATCTTTGCTGGGAAATAGGGGATTACAAAATAGATACTCCTTATGGACTATTCAATAGTCGTGAAATTGACAAGAAGGTAAGTGACCAAGCTGCGTCCCGGGGAAATCGGTATGATAGAGTCGATAAAGAACTTATGTATTGGTATCAGGTCGCGGATGCGGAACGGCCTTCGATATTGTTCCAGGTATGGGAACCGGAATTCCGAAAAGATTTTCAATTGTATAGAGATTATATTTCAGAGGTCCAGGCAGTGATAGTCACACAACGAATGGAGACGCTAGGTATACGTCTACACTGGGAAGAGTCTAACCGTCTCATCCAGTGGTTGGAAGCTGAATTAGAAAAGGCGCAACAAGAAACCTATGAACTACTAGGGGAATATGTAAATTTGAATAGCGAGCCTCAGCTCATACGGTTATTATACCGTAGACTAGGTCTACCAGTCCTCAAGAAAACTAAGACTGGCCGTCCGGCTACAGATAAGACAGTTATATTAGATTTCAAGCGTCAGTATGACCATCCAATACTTAATTTAATATTGAAGACTCGGTCGTATACAAATGCTCGGTCTACACTAGAAGGATACTTGGAAAAAGCAAATGATGGAGGTGACCTTTATCCTACTGTTAATAGCTGCCAGGCTCGTACACATAGGCAATCTAGTGAGAACCCGAATATGCAGAACGTTGGGAAGGGATTGTACGATGAGGAATCGAATCCGTTCCCGGTCAATATGCGAAGGTGTTTCCGTGCGAAGCCTGGACACTTTATATGCTTAGGGGATTACGCTGGCATTGAGATGCGCTTAATCATTGAGCTCGCGGATAGTATAAAAATGATTGAAGCTATGAAACGAGGTGAAAATCCACACGACATCGCTTGTAAATTATTTTATGAAAAAAGATATGCAAGTAAGAAGGAGTCCAAGACGTTGTATAGTTGGGGAAAGAACGGTCACTTCGCCCTTGGATATGGAGCCGGTCCTAAAAAAATTAGAACTGTTCTCAAGATGGAAACTCTACAAATGGCGAAGGAAGCCTATGCTCGGTATCATCAGGCGTTTCCGGAAATAGCAGATCTTTCTAAGAATGTAGGTACGATTGTAAAACGACAAGGGTATATAGAAACAAAGTTTGGGAACAGGCTCAGCGTGTCTCGGGCGAAGGCATATAGTGGTCTGAACTATCTTATCCAGTGTACCGCTGCAAAAATATTGAAACGAGCAGAGATAAATGTAGATACGTACTTGAAGAATAATTGGTCTGATGATGTTAGGCTAATGATGGTAATTCATGACGAGGTTCTGCTTGATTTTCCTCGGGAGTACATGAAGCATAAAGATGAAATCCTATACAACTGCGGGATACTGATGTGTGATATGCCTGAGATACAAGTACCACTTGAAGTGGAATGGAAAAAGACTTTATTAACCTGGGACCAGGCTCAGGATTACATAGTACAATGGAGGGAAAATGAGAATAATTAAAGCAATATTCAGATTAGTTATTATATCGGTACGAGTAGGTATCCTGCTCCTATTACACCGGTCGAGCAAAAAGTATCGGGTGCATTGTGATGGTCTACAAGGACGTGAACGTAGTGCTTCTAGGTACGTTCCGAGCATTAATCATACTCATTTGAAAAAAGTTTTAAAGGAGAAAAAATGCCCAACGACAAAAGAAACGATTTAATTTGTAAAGTGATTCATGCTGCAGAACTACCACCTGGGAAGGATAGTGAAAATTATTTCACCCGAGAACAGTTGGAAAAGTTGTATGCAACGATCATTGAATTGAAAGTACAGAATAAAGAATTATTTGACCAGATAATCGCACTTACGGAAAGGATACTCGATGGCGGAGCAGCAGGACCATCCGAATCTTAAAGTCTTTAAACAATATGGATTCATATATCAAGGAACGTCCGGGAATCAAGTAATTGGTAGATGTGCCTTCTGTGGAGCTAATAAAAAATTCTTCATTCAACCTGAAAAGAAAACCTGGGATTGCAAGATATGCGGGAAAGCCGGTGGATATCAAAAGTTCCTTGCACAAATGGTAGAGGAATGCAGAAAGAATTTTAATGGTCCGGCTGCTGATAAGCTAATAGCAAGTCGCGGAATAGATGAAAAAACATTTAAGGAATTTGGAGTAGGATACAACGGGATGAACGACACCTATCTAATTCCAGTTTGGGACCAGGATAAAAAGGAGTTGTATAATGTTAGGATATACGAGGCAAAGACAGGAATTCTTAAAAATACTGCTGGATCTAAAGCGTCTATGTTTGGTCTACCGTATACAGCGAAGGCATACAAGGTCGTATGGCTATGCGAAGGCGAATGGGACGCGATGGTTATGCACGAAATTTTAATTAAAAATAATCTCAAGGATACTATCGTGCTGGCTGTCCCAGGGGCGAATACCTTTAAAGGACAGTGGACAGGGTTATTCAATAAGAAAATTGTCCATGTAGTATATGATAACGACCACGATAAAATTGATAACAAAGGAATATTTAGACCTGGAGCTGGGAAGCTTGGATCGAAAAAAGTATATGAGAACTTGAAAGGAATTACAAGTTCCTTGGAATTTACTAATTGGCCAGAAAGTTATAAAGATGGATTTGATTTAAACGACCTATATAAGCTCCGCCGAAGCAATCCAGTAAAGACCCTAAAAAATTTAGTAGCATTAAGCAAGGATAGACCACAGCCGATAATACGACAGGACGGAACTGAAGACTACATAGAAGGCGAGGCTCCAGCAATAGTATTTGATGGGACCGGCCTTCCTCCAGGGGAAGTATACAAGCGGTTTACGAATTGGCTTGAATTAAGATCAACGGATGCACTGGATGTATTGTTCGGGACAGTGATAGCTAATAGATTAGCAAGTAATCCGGTATGGATGTTCTTTGTTGGATCATCCGGTACGGCAAAAACTGAATTAGTACAATCTCTTGACGAATGCCCGGAAGTGGTACACCTATCTAGCCTAACACCGAACACACTGATATCGGGTAGTGGAGCTGGAGGGTCCGACCCATCACTTGTCCCGAAGTTAGATGGAAAAGTTTTTACAGTGAAAGATTTTACAATGTTAATGCAGATGCCCGAACAAGCTCAGGCTGCGATTATTTCTCAATTTCGTGATGCCTATGATGGTACTTGCGCCAAAGGATATGGAACAGGAGTGATACGGTACTACAAGTCTAAGTTCGGTTTTATTTCTGCGGTCACC
>Ga0114918_10003181_pt1 | contig 14558 bp, 13 predicted proteins | sample LantaG_FD_87015 | JGI IMG/M metagenome (GOLD analysis project Ga0114918, IMG submission 87015) | Deep subsurface microbial communities from Baltic Sea to uncover new lineages of life (NeLLi) - Landsort_02402 metaG | ecosystem: Environmental > Aquatic > Marine > Oceanic > Sediment | place...
AAAGCCTGACTCACGTAGCCAGCATAGAAGTTCAGTCGCGGTATTCCAGAGGCGTAGACGCAGTCCGGATTTTTCGGGACACACGTCGAGACGAACCACACCCACGAAGCCTGGGTGTACCGGTTGGTGAGAACGTCGTAGTTTCCCAACCGCATGGCGGCCGGGGCGGAGGGTGCGAGCATCATTGCACTCACCAGAAGTGTGACCGCGGCAGTCACCACCTTGGTGAGCTTCGACGTCATGCCCGACGTTGCTCTCAAGATCACTCCCAACGATGTCACTGATTTCCCTCGCCGTTGCTTATCAAACCACTTGGCCGCCGCGCTCGGTTCGAATCGACAGACTCCTCCTCAGGGTTTTGCTCCGTCATGGGTCGGTACACCGCACCGCCGAAGGCGACGAACGCCATGGCTTCGCCAGCGGGTTTGGAGGCTACGAACCTCTGGAGACGGAATCGAACAGTGTCGGCGGATCGCCGGACTTCAAAATTCAGTGGCGGCGCGAATGCTGAAGGAGACGCGCCCGGGGCCGCCGGTGTGGCACAGTGCTTCGAGTTGTTCCAACAGGCCCGAGTCGATGCCGTCAACCAGTTTGACGGCGCTCGAATCGGGCCGGAGCACAGGTTTGGCGGCCCGACTGCGGTAGCGGCCGTCACAGTTCTGGAGGGAACGCAGAGGTAATGGCGGTTAAGGGGCCGGAGGGTTGGTCGACCGGCATCGCGCTGCCCAACGGATTGTCGGGCGCGCTACGGGCCGTCGGCGGGTTCTTCTCGATGACCGCGGATGCGATCAAATTCCTGTTTGTCAGGCCGTTTCAGTTGCGGGAGTTTCTGGAGCAGTCTTGGTTCGTGGCGAAGGTGTCGCTGGCGCCGACGGTGTTGGTGGCGATCCCGTTCACGGTGCTGGTGTCGTTCACGCTGAACGTTCTGTTGCGGGAGTTGGGGGCGGCAGATCTCTCGGGTGCGGGTGCGGCCTTCGGTGCCGTCACCCAGGTTGGCCCGATGGTGACCGTGCTGATCGTGGCAGGGGCAGGAGCCACGGCGATGTGTGCTGACCTGGGGTCGCGCACCATTCGTGAGGAGATTGACGCGATGGAGGTGCTGGGCATCAACCCAGTCCAGCGCCTGGTCACCCCGCGGATGCTGGCTGCGGGGCTGGTGGCGCTCCTGCTGAACAGCCTGGTGGTGATCATCGGCATCCTTGGGGGTTACTTCTTCTCGGTGTTTGTTCAGGACGTCAACCCGGGTGCTTTCGCGGCCGGGATCACGCTGTTGACTGGGGTGCCGGAGGTGCTCATCTCGTGCGTGAAGGCGGCACTGTTCGGTGTGATCGCCGGGTTGGTGGCCTGCTATCGCGGGTTGACAATCGTCGGCGGTGGGGCCAAGGCAGTCGGTAACGCGGTAAACGAGACCGTGGTGTACGCGTTCATCGCGCTGTTTGTGATCAACGTGGTCGTGACCGCGATCGGTATCCAGATGACGACGGGTTAGGGCCGGACATCATGGGAGCCCAATCGATGGTGCGATCGATATACCCGCGGGTGGCAGAGGCGGCTGGCCGCCCGGTGGCCTGGCTGTCGGGCATTGGCGATCACGCGCTGTTCTACGGCCGGGCGATTGCCGGTGTGCCGCACGCGGCGGTCCATTTCCGCAAGGAGATCATCCGGCTGATCGCTGAGATCTCCATGGGCGCGGGCACGTTGGCGATGATCGGCGGCACACTGGCCATCGTCGGGTTCTTGACCCTGGCGGCCGGCGGCACGCTGGCAATCCAGGGCTACAGTTCCTTGGGCAACATCGGCATTGAGGCGCTGACGGGCTTCCTCGCGGCGTTCATCAACGTGCGGATCGCCGCGCCGGTGGTGGCCGGGATCGGCTTGGCGGCGACGTTCGGCGCGGGGGTGACCGCACAGCTGGGCGCGATGCGGATCAACGAGGAGATCGATGCGCTGGAGTCGATGGGGATCCCGCCAGTCGAGTACCTGGTGTCGACGCGGATCGTGGCGGGGATGATCGCGATCACGCCGTTGTACGCGGTCGCGGTGATCCTGTCGTTCTTGGCCTCCCAGTTCACCACGGTCGTGTTGTTCGGACAGTCCGCCGGCCTATACGATCACTACTTCAATACGTTCCTCAATCCGATCGACCTGCTCTGGTCGTTCTTTCAGGCCGTGCTCATGGCAATGGCGATTCTGTTGCTCCACACCTACTTTGGTTTTTTCGCCACTGGCGGACCCTCGGGTGTGGGCGCGGCGGTGGGTGACGCTGTCCGTACTTCTCTGGTGGTCGTCGTCTCGGTGACTTTGCTGGTGTCGCTGGCGATTTATAACCATGACGGTAACTTCAACTTGTCGGATTAGGGGAGTCGAGTTGAGTGACAACGCAGGGTGGAAAATGGCTCGGCCGTTGGCCGGGCTCGGGCTGGTTGTCTCGCTGCTCGCCATCTTGGCTGTATCCCTCGGTTTGTTCGCTGGCAAATTCACCAAAACCGTTCCCGTCACAGTGATCTCTAAGCGTGCCGGCCTGGTGATGGATCCCGACGCCAAGGTCAAGATGCGCGGAGTGCGGGTCGGCAGCGTTGAGTCGATCGAATACCGTCCCGACGGCATGGCGGCCCTGAGGTTGGGTATGGACCCGTCGCAACTCCACCTCATCCCATCAAACGTCGGCGTCGACATCGAATCGTCGACCGTCTTCGGCTCCAAGTTCGTGCAGTTTGTGGCACCGGCTGATCCCTCGGCCGAGACGCTGCGTAAGGATCAGGTGCTGCAGGGCGGTCACGTGCAGGTCGAGATCAACACCGTCTTCCAACAACTCACCGAGTTACTGGACAAGATCGACCCCGTCAAGCTCAACCAGACGCTCGGCGCAATCGCTCAGGCGTTCAACGGTCGCGGCGAGAAGGTGGGCCAGACGCTTACCGACCTCAACGCACTACTGGCCACGCTGGAACCGAGCCTGCCGAATCTGGCCCGCGATATCGAGCTGGCTGTTCCGGTGCTCAACGTCTACGCCGACGCGGCGCCGGACCTCATGTCGGCAATCGACAATCTGACGCAATTCAGCAACACCGTCGTCGATGAACAGAACAGACTTGACCAATTCCTGGTCAGCGTCATCGGTCTGGCCGATATTGGGGACGAGGTCGTTGGCGGCAACCGCCAAGGGCTGACGGAGGTGCTGGACCTGTTGGTGCCCACGACCGATCTGCTTTACAACTACCGCAAGTCGATATGGTGCGGGATCGCCGGCCTGGGTCTGCAACCGAAGGCCCCACCGCAGTTCGCGGGACTCATGCTCTCGACCGGCCTGACTCTTGGCGTCGAGCGGTACCGTTATCCGGGCGATTTGCCTAAGGTCGCGGCCTCAAGCGGCGGGCGCGATTACTGCACGGAACTGGGCTTGCCCATGCAGCCCGCGAGCTTCAGGGCTCCGATGCTCGTCGCCGACGTCGGCACCAACTCCGCGAAGTACGGCAATTCCGGAACGCTGCTGAATTCCGATGGGCTCAAGAACTGGTTGTTCGGGCCGCTGGATGGACCGCCTCGCAACACAGCACAGATCGGAATGCCGGGATGACGGGAATCGCCGGCACGCTGATCAAGTTCCTCTCGTTCACGGTTGTCATGTCGATCCTGACCGTGTTTTTGTTCCTTGTATTCAGCGATGCCAGAACCGGTGCGACAAACCAGTATTCGGCGGTCTTCAAAGACGCGTCCCGGCTGCAGTCGGGGGATTCCGTGCGGATAGCCGGCGTTCGCGTCGGCACCGTGAAGAAAGTGTCTTTGCAGGAAGACAAGAAGGTCGTCATCAGCTTTGACGTCGACCGGACCAACTTACTGACAACCGGCACCAAGGCCGCCATCCGTTACCTCAATCTCACCGGTGACAAGTACATGGAACTGGTCGACACTCCGGAATCGACGAGCATTCTCCCTGTCGGTGCACAGATACCTGACGACCGCACGGCGCCGGCACTCGACCTCGACCTGTTACTCGGTGGACTCAAGCCCGTCATCCGTGGTTTGAATCCTCAGGATGTCAATTCGCTCACCTCCTCGCTTGTGCAAATACTGCAGGGCCAAGGTGGGACACTCGAATCAATGTTGTCGAAGACATCGTCGTTCGCGAATTCGCTGGCGGACAACAACCAGGTCATCGAGCAGTTGATCGACAATCTACGAACGGTGCTGGACACTCTGTCCACCGACGGTGAGGAATTTTCCACCACGATCGATCGCCTCGAGCAGCTGGTCTCCGGATTGTCCGAGGACCGCGACCCGATCGGCACGGCGATCGAGTCACTCGACAATGGCACGGCATCGCTGGCAGATCTGCTGGGCCGGGGGCGGGCGCCGTTGGCCGGCACCGTCGACGAGCTGAACAGGCTTGCCCCGCTTCTCGTTGATGGCATCGACCAAACGGAGGCCACCTTCGAGCGGCTTCCCGAGATATACCGCAAACTCGCGCGGGTCGGCTCCTACGGCGCCTTCTTCCCGTACTACCTCTGCGGGATGACTTTCCGAGCCAGCGACCTCGAGGGACGCACCGTGGTCTTCCCCTGGATCAAACAAGAGACCGGAAGGTGCGTGGACGAGTAGATGCTGAAGTATGGCGGATCGGAACTCGCCAGGACCGGGTTCATCGGCGTCGTCGTGATCATCTTGGTCATCGCTGTCGGGCTGCAGCCGGAACGATTGATGTCCTGGGCAACGTCATTTCGCTATCAGGCGCTCTTCGTCGAGGCCGGTGGCCTTAGCGTCGGCAACGACGTCACGGTGTCGGGAATCAAGGTCGGTTCGGTTTCCTCGATTGCACTGGACAACGGCGACGCGCTGGTCGGATTCACCATTGACGGTAAGTACGCGCTCGGCTCCCAAACCAGCGCGCACGTCCGTACTGGAACTCTGCTCGGCGAACGCGTGTTGGTCCTGGAGTCCGACGGCAGTGGCTTGCTCGACCGGCATAAGGCTATTCCGACGACGCGCACGACCTCCCCTTTCACGTTGACCGACGCGGTCGGCGAACTCGCAACCAATACCGGCGGCATTGACATGGATGAACTCAACCAGTCGCTGGACACGCTGGCAGAGACACTTGACCAGGTCGCTCCGCAGTTGGGGCCGACGTTCGACGGCTTGTCTCGACTCTCGCAGGCGTTGAACAATCGAGACGAAGGTCTGGCTGAGTTGCTCAGGACCGCGGGCGATGTCACCGGGATCTTCTCCGAGCGCAGCCGACAGGTCAATGCGTTGATCCTGAACGCCAACGATCTGCTCGGGGTGCTGAACGACCGGCGGTACGCGATCACCAGCTTGCTTGCCAACACCTCGGCGGTCTCGCGGGAACTGTCCGGCGTGGTTGCCGACAATGAGCAGGAGTTGGCCCCGGCGCTGGAAAAGATCAACACGTTGGCCGCGATGCTCGAGAGGCAACGAGACAACATCGGCAAGATGCTGCCCGGCGCCGCTAAATATTATCTGACGCAGGGTAAGATCGTGTCGAACGGCGCCTACTACAACGCGTTCGTGCCCAATCTCATCCCGGCGCAGCTTCTCCAGCCGTGGCTGGACTACGCGTTCGGGTTCCGGCGCGGCGTCAACGCCGGGCAGCCACCGGACAACGCCGGTCCGCGGGCAGAGATCCCCTTCCCCGTCAACAGCCTTCCGCAGCCAGGAGATCTGCCAAATGATGGCAACCCGTAAGCGCCTGGTGACCAGCACGGTGATCCTGCTGGCCCTTCTGCTGATTGCCGGCTCCGCCTTCCTGGTGCGCCAGGTCTTTTTCAGTCCGATGACGGTTACTGTCTACTTCCCGGCGGCCACATCGATCTATCCCGGTGACGGGGTGCGGGTGGCAGGCGTCCAGGTCGGCACCATCGACAAGATCGAGCCCATAGGCACCCACGCGAAGATGACCCTGAAGGTTGATCGCGACGTGCCCGTTCCGACCGACGCCAAGGCCGTGATCGTCGCGCCGAACCTGATTTCGGCCCGATATGTACAGCTCACACCGGCCTACCGCAGCGGTGGCGGATCGACTATGCGAAACGGGGCGGTGATCCCGAGCGATCGAACCGCCGTTCCGGTCGAGTGGGACGAGGTCAAGGCCCAGTTGGCGCGTTTGGCAACGGAACTGGGGCCAAGGGATGGGTCGGCGGGTACGTCGGTGTCTCGATTCTTCGACAGCGCTGCCGATGCCCTGGAAGACAATGGGGTGAAGCTGCGGCAGACACTGGCTCAACTCTCCGGAGCGGCCCGGATCCTCGCCGAAGGCAGCGGCAACCTCGTTGACATCATCACGAACCTGCAAATCTTCGTCACCGCACTTCGCGACAGTAAGCAGCAGATCGTCATGTTCGAAAATCGACTGGCCAGTCTGTCCAGCGTCGTGAATGACAGCAAGTCCGATCTGGACGCGGCGTTGTCTGATCTGTCGGTCGCGACCGGCGAGGTTCAGCGCTTTATCGCCGGCACCGGGAACCAGGCCTCCGAAACGGTCGAGCGGCTGGGCAACGTCACCCAGATCCTGGTAGACCATCGAATGGCGTTAGAGAACGTGCTGCACATCATGCCCAACGCGATCGCCAACTACCAGAACATCTATTACCCTAACGGTGGAGCAATAACGGGCGCATTCTCGCTCGCAAACTTCTCGGACCCGGTGTTTTTCGTTTGCGGCATGATCGGCGGTGTCGTGAACGCCACTGCGCCCGAAACCGCCAAACTCTGCGAGCAATACCTGGGTCCGGCGCTGCGCCTTCTCAACTTTGGCGATCTTCCGTTTCCGGTGAACCCCTACCTGAGGCCGGCGATCAGTCCGAGACATCTGATCTACACCGATCCAAAGCTCGCTCCTGGAGGCGCGGGACCGGGTGACCCCCCCGAGCCGCCGCCGACGGTGTCGGCCTTCACCGGCATGGGCGATGTACCGCCGCCGCCGGGCTGGGGTGCGCCGCCCGGTCCGCCGGGGCTCTACACCTCTAGCCCTCATGGGTCCCGCATTCCGTCGCCGGCGTTGTTCCCCGGCGCGCCGATCCCTGGGCCGCCCAATATCGTGACGAATACTCCGGCGGGGCCATCCACGGTCGACAGCATGCTGCTTCCGTCGACTGTGGCGCCTAACGCACCTTTGCTACCAGCCGAAGGGATGCCGCCGTCATGATCGGCCGGAGGAGTGTGCAGCGTTTGGCGGTCGTTGGCTCATGCGTTGCGGTGTCGTTGACGGGCTGCGCGTTCCAGGGAGTCAACTCGCTACCCCTGCCCGGAGCGGTGGGTAAGGGGCGGCATGCGGTCACCTACCACGTCGAGGTCGCCAACGTGGCAACCTTGGAGTCGAATTCGCCGGTGATGATGAACGATGTCATCGTCGGCAGTGTCGGCAAGATGACGGTCCGTGACTGGCACGCCGACGTGGAGATCTCGGTCAAGCCCGACGTCGTGGTGCCTGCCAATGTGGTGGCAGCGGTCGGGCAGACCAGCCTGCTGGGTTCGATGCATCTGGCGCTCAACCCGCCCCTGGGCGAAGAGCCCAGGGGGCGCCTGCAACCCGACACCACCATCCCGCTGACCGCGACGTCGACATATCCGTCGACCGAACGGACGCTGTCTGCGCTGTCGACCATCGTCAACGGCGGCGGGTTGGGGCAGTTCGGTGACATCGTGCACAACTTCAATCTCGCGCTGTCGGGCCGACAACCCGAGATCCGTGAACTCCTCACTCGACTCGACACCTTTGTCGGAGTTCTTGATGACCAGCGGGACAACATCATCGACCTGGTTAAGCAGCTGGACCGGGTCGCCGGCACGTTCGCCGGACAACGGGATGTGATCGACCGCGCGCTGAAAGACATTCCGCCGGCACTGGACGTGTTGATCAGGGAGCGGCCGAACTTGACTACCGCGCTCGAGAAGCTCGGGCAGTTCAGCGACACCGCCACTGGTCTTGTCAACGACGCCGGTGACGACCTGGTGAAGAACTTGGAGAACTTGGGACCGGCCCTTAAGGCCCTCGCTGACATCGGCCCGGACCTGAACGGCGCGTTGCTGTGGCTGACCGCCTTTCCGTATGGCCCGACGTTCGCTGACCGGATCACCCGCGGTGACTACATCAACCTGTACGTCAACTTAGATTTCACCTACCCGCGACTGAAGAGAACGCTCCTGCTCGGAACCCGTTGGGGCGACGAGAACGCCAAACTGATCCCGGCGCCGGGCGATCCCTATTACCTGAACTACTCGTACGATCCGTTGAAGATCGGTGTCGCGCCGCCGCCGACAGAGGCGCTGCCCGAGGCAGCGCCGGGTGCGTCGACCCTGGCGACCGCACCGCTGCTGCCGGTGGCCCCACCGCCCCCGGCGGCGCCCTGGCTACCTCAGTCCGAGGCCATCACGTCGTCACAGATCTTTGCCGGGCCCTACGCGGGAGCGCAGGAACCGGCACCGGGACCGACGGACCCGACGCCGACACCTGGAGGTGGTGGCTGATGATCACCCGTTTTATTCGAACTCAGTTGATCGTCTTCGCCATCGTGGGGATCGTCGGTGTCTCGGTGATGTTCTTCGGCTATATGCGGGTGCCCATGCTGCTCGGCATCGGTCGCCTGATTGTGACAGTGGAATTGCCGGCCTCCGGTGGTCTCTACCACTTCAGCAACGTGACCTATCGCGGTGTGCAGATGGGCAGGGTGACGGATGTGGTACTCACCGAGACGGGTGCGGAAGCGACGTTGTCACTCGACAGGTCGCCCAAGATTCCCGCTGATCTGCAGGCTCAGGTGCGTAGCGTCTCGGCAGTCGGGGAGCAGTATGTGGATCTGCTTCCGCGCACCGATTCGGGACCGTACTTGGAGGACGGAGCGCGAATCCCCAGGGCCGACACGACCATTCCGCAGCCGGTCGGTCCGATGTTGGACCAGCTGAGTGCCTTGGTAGAGAGCTTGCCGAAGGACAGAATTCCCGACCTGCTCGACGAAACCTTTCTGGCATTTGACGGCGCCGGACCTGATTTCGGGTCACTGCTTGACTCGTTGGCCACGGTTAGCGAAGACGCCGGCGGTGTGTCCGACCAGGCGCGCACGCTTGTCGATGACGGCGTACCGCTGCTGGAGTCACAGGCCGAGACCACCGACGCGATCCGTACGTGGGCGCGCAGTTTGTCCGGAATCACGGGCCAGGTAGTGCAGAACGACCCACAAATTCGGGCGCTCCTGCAGAACGGCCCCGGATTCGCCCAGGAAGTCAGCCACCTACTAGATCAAGTAAAGCCGACGCTTCCGATACTCCTGGCAAATCTCACCACGGTGAGCCAGCTATTCGTGACGTACAACCCGGCGCTAGAGCAACTATTGGTGTTGTTTCCGGCAGTAATTGCAGTCAATCAGTCCGTCTCGCCGCCGAGTAATCCCACAGGAATACCTTCCGGCGATTTCGCCCTGACCGTCGCCGATCCACCGGCATGCACGGTCGGCTTCCTGCCGCCGTCACAATGGCGGTCACCAGAGGACGAGACCTCGATCGACACGCCCGACGGGTTGTATTGCAAGCTACCGCAGGACTCGCCGATGAATGTCCGCGGTGCTCGCAACTACCCCTGCATGGCGCATCCCGGAAAGCGTGCTCCGACAGTCGAACTCTGCAACGACCCGAGGGGATATCAACCGCTGGCGATGCGCCAGCACATCACCGGCCCGTACCCGTTCGATCCGAATCTGGCCAAACAGGGTATACCGGTCGACGATCGGGTGGATTTCCAGGAACGGATCTTCGTGCCGCTGGAAGGCACACCGATGCCCCCAGGTGCGGTTCGGGCTGGAACGCCTCCCATTCCGCCACCGCCCCCCTGGGCCGCGCCGCCTGCTCCGGTCCAAGCCCCCATCAGGCCGCCGCCTCCACCCGGCAACTCGTTCAACGGGACACCTTTACCACCCGTCCCTGCGCCAGCACCGCCACCGGGTGCCGTTCCCGCTGCCCCGAGCGCCTTCAGCGGCAACGGTGCCGGCGGTGGACCGTCTGTTGCGTCCGCGCCTTACAACCCGCAGACCGGCCAGTACCTGACTCCCGACGGGCAGCTGCAACAGATAACGAATCTGGCGGTCGGCGGAACCCCGAAGTCGTGGAAGGATCTGCTTCCGATCTGAGTGCTAGCTGATCTTCGCCATCGACACGGGGAGCTCGATCACTACCGGCTTGTTGACGCCGCAGGCGCCGCTGGGGCCCTTCGTGACATTGCGGCCGGCATAGTACTCAATGTCGGTGGTAGTCCTTCCTTCGGTGGCGGGGTCGACTCCCCACAGGATGAACTTCTGGAGGCCGGAGGCGAAGGTGCCGTCGGAGCACGGTATCCAGTTGGGGATGACGTGCTCGACGAACCAGTAGTCGTCGAGCCTGGCGGTACCGGTCCATCCGCGGTCGCTCTTCACCACGCCGCTGCATACGAGCGGATTCACGCAACTTGTCGTGATCGTCCAGGTTTCGACCACCGTCTCCTGTTTGATCTTGACGTCATTGGTCCTCGCCCATTGGCCGTCTGACTTCACCCTATAAGTCCCATTGAGGTCAGTTCCCCAATTCGTCGCGTGAGCCGTCGGCGCCACGCCAACACTGGCCATCACAGCGATCGCCGTTGCTGCCAGGGGGCCGGTCATGTGGTGAGCACGCATGGTGTCAGCCTAATCTCGCGAGTAGGCAATGCTCTCCGAACGGAAGAATTTCGTTCCCGCGCGTGTGAAAATAGCGAGGTGCGATCCTTTTTCGCAGCGCTTGCTGCCTTGGCGGCTCCCGCGTTGCTCCTGACCGCGCCGCTGGCGCCCGCCCAGCCGCCACCTCCGCCGACCGGTGTTGAATGCAACTATCCCAACTGCACGCCAGGCATCCAGCCCAACATCGTGCTGGGCTCCTACTGCAACAACAACACGTACTACGTGTTCGGCGTGACATCGTGGGGACGGTTGGTGTTCTGCGGGTCTGCACGCAGATACGAACCACGCTGGTTCCGCTCACCTGTGATGCATGGGGTCAAGAACGTCGAGGATTCGTGCGCGGCCTTGGATGGCGACGTCGCTCAATCGCCGGATGGTCTGTTCCTCACGTGCATCACGAAGCACAATCACTCCTTCTGGACGCGCGGCGACATTTCAGTCGGTGGGGTCTTACCAGTTGCGGAGTGAACAGAGCGCCCCTCTGGTACCCGAGTCGGTCGCGACCACCACGTCGTCGACCCGCAGTTCGCAGACAAAGCCTGGGTCCTGCAGTGCCGACGTCGCAGCGGTGGGAAGACCGGCGACGACCATCGCCCACTGGTCGGGGTTTTCGAGCATGGCTTCGAACACCCACGGCTTGCCCGGCCCAAGGTCGGTCGTCACGTTGGGGCTGTAGAGGTACGGATTGTGACTGTAGTCTGCCCAATTGGGCGGCTGGGTGTCGCGGTAGTAGATCTCGGCGCCGAAGATGTCCTGGCTGGCACCCACGGTGTAGCGGACGTGATGTAGCGCGGGCTGGGCGCCCGCCGGCGGGCCGGCGACGACGGCGCTGACCGTCAACACGCCGACCGCGGTCGCAACAGCAAAAGGAAACGGCTTGCAGGACAGCATTTTCAGATTCTAGAGCGACGCCTCCCGCAATGTACGCGGATTCGATATGCGCTGGGCCTGGACGGCGGTCACGCCGAGCCCTCCGAGTTCTGTGCGAAATGGCTGCGCCACCTTGAGGGCGAGCCGTTTCCGGCGCGCCGGGCACTTGGCGGACACCGGATGTAGATCACCAGGGGTGGCGGTATGTAGAGTTCGCCGAATAGCATTTCCGCTGGCAGTGGCGCTTTGCTGCGACGCTGCGGCGGCGGGTATCGTCACGTCGATACTCAGCAACAATGAACTACATCTCAGCGAGCTGTCGAGTGTGCATGCCTATTGGCGCGTATTCAGACATAGCGCGTATTCAGACATAGGAGGTCGGTGTGCCGCCTTTCAGGCGCCGTAAGTCGGTGATCGACGCCGACCACGTCGAGGAATCGCCCTCGGATTCAGCGGTGGATGCGGGTCAAGCCGGAGCGCTTGCGGACGAGGCGGAAGCTGAGGCAGCAGAGGCCGAAGCGACTGCGACCGCGGCCCGCGCACGTGCGCGGGCCCTCCGACTTCGTCGAGAGGCCCAAGAAGCCACCGATGTCGAGGAATCCGGCGACCACATCGAACCGGATGCGGTGGACGTTGGGGCGGGCCGGGACGTCGAGGCCGGGGCTGTGGAGACCGACGGTGACGCGAGCATCGGCGAGGGCGACGACAGCACTCCCGGCGCTGACGAGGCGGAGGAACCGGCTGCAAAGCCGCGGTGGCGCCGCCTGCCCCACCCGACCTGGAAAGGGATTGCCGCCACGGTAGTCATTCTCTGCACAGTCGCCCTGGTGACGGTCAGTGGCTACATGATCTGGGACCACCGCCAGGCCGAGAAACTGCTGCAACAGAACGCTGAGTATGCCGCGGCGGCTCGGCAGAGTGTCGTGACGCTGATGTCGTTGGACTTCAACCAGGCCCAGGAGGATGTTCAGCGCATCATCGACACCTCTACGGGGGAGTTCAAGGACGACTTCGAGCAGCAGGCGGCTGATTTCGTCGCGGTGGCACAGGATTCGAAGGTCATCACCGGCGTCACCGTCAATTCCACCGCCGTAGAACTGGACACGATGACCAACGATTCGGCGGTCGTGCTGGTTGCGGCCTCGTCTCGGGTCACCAACGCTTCAGGGGCCGACCAAGAGCCGCGGACCTGGCGACTCAGCGTGGGCCTGCAAAGAGAAAACGGGCAGATCAAGATGTCGAATGTCGAGTTCGTCCCATGAGCAACGGTCCCATGAGCGATGAAGGCGCAACGACCGACACCGAAACCAACGACACCGAAACCAACGACACCGAAACCAACGACACCGAAACCAACGACACCGAAACTGCGGACGTCAGCGACGTCGCCGAGCCCACGTCAGCCGATAGTGAAGCTGCGTCAACCGACAGTGCAGCTGTGCGCACCGACACTGTCGTCCAGCGTTCGCCGCGCGGATACGGCGCCATGGTGGGTGTCATTCTGCTTGTTACTGCCTTTGCCGCGTCCGCGGGATTGGCGGGTTGGCTGTACTTCTTCCAATATCGCGCGGATCAACAAACCGACGCTGCTGCGGCGAAGGTCGCACTCGACGCGGCCTCCAGTGGAACGATCGCACTGCTGTCCTACTCGCCGGATTCTCTCGACGAAGACTTCGCGGCGGCCAAAGCTCGGCTGACCGGCGACTTCCTTTCGTACTACACGCAGTTCACCGAGCAGATCGTCACTCCGGCGGCCAGGGAGAAATCCGTCAAGACGGAGGCATCGGTCGTGCGGGCGGCGATGTCGGATATCCAGCCGGATTCCGCGGAGGTCCTGGTGTTCATCAATCAGACCACCGTCAGCAAGGAAAATCCCGACGGGGCGTTCGCCGTGAGCAGTGTCAAAGTGGGCCTGAAGAAGATCGATGGCATCTGTCTCATCGCGTCGTTCGACCCGGTGTAGCGGTATGGCCTCAGCGCCGTGAGCGTGACGGCGGTTCTGCCCGTGCCTGCCCGGTTCGACGAGCGCCGCGACGCCGTGTTCACGTCCGTGGCCGGGACGTCGCCGCTGGTTCGGGTCGTCCGGGCGCTCGGGGATGTCGGCGATGTCGTGGTCGCAGTGGCCGGACCACTCTTCGACGCTGTTCGCGAAGCCCTTGCTGGAGATCAGTATTCGACGGTGCGCGTGGTGGCCGCAGAGTCCCCTGGTGAGCGGGTGGAGTGTGTGGCCGCTGGGTTGCGGGGGCTCGTCGACGGCAACGACGTAGTGGTGCACGACATCGAGTGGCCGATCGTGGGCGTCGGCACGCTGAACCGCATGGTCGCAGCGCTGCGCGACGGGGCCGTCGCGGTGATGCCCACCCGGCCGGTCACCGACAGCATCAAGGTGATTGGCGCGGACGGGGTACTGACCGCGACTCTGGATCGCTCGCAGCTGCGCACCGCGCAGTATCCCCGCGGGTTCGACGCCGACGTGCTGGCTCTGCTGGTGAAGCGAAACGGATCAGGTACGTTCGACGAACTCGAGGCAGCCCTGTCGGCAGGCACACCGCTGACCCTCGTCGAGGGTGATGACGAAGCATTGAGCGTCGAGTTACCGCGCGATACCGACTATCTCGCCGCCCTCATCGAAGGGCGGCAGGATCTGACCGGTCGGTGACAGGACCTGGCCGATCGGTGAGAAGACGTTGCGCGACAGCGATATCCCCGGCATAGGTCACTTTGAGGTTGGCGGCGCGGCCCGGGAACGTACGGATCTGCACGTCGGTGTACCGCTCGACACATGACGCCGTGTCGGTGCCTTCGAACCCGTCGTGTTGGGCGCGGCGATAGGCGTGCAACAACTCGGGTGCCCGGAACGCCTGCGGTGTCTGCACCCGGACCGCTGTGCCTAGGTCGGCCACCGATTCCAGGCCGGCCGCGACTGCCCGGGCCAGCCCCACGATGGGCAGGGCCGGCAGTGCTCCGCCGAACTCGCGGGCGACTGAGATG
>Ga0114918_10003183_pt1 | contig 14556 bp, 10 predicted proteins | sample LantaG_FD_87015 | JGI IMG/M metagenome (GOLD analysis project Ga0114918, IMG submission 87015) | Deep subsurface microbial communities from Baltic Sea to uncover new lineages of life (NeLLi) - Landsort_02402 metaG | ecosystem: Environmental > Aquatic > Marine > Oceanic > Sediment | place...
CATATTGCAGCTGCAGCCACGCCTTACCCCCCGTCATGTCTCTGTGTAGGCGGTCAATCTGGACCGTGAGTTCGTGGAGCACACGTTTCCTGTACAATGAGACGGTGACGCCGCTGCGCACGATCCGTTCCTCCAGTGGCTCCAGCTGCATAGGATCGCCGCCGTGCTCGCGCAGATGGCGCAGCAGCGCGTTGCGTCGCGACACGGCATCTTGGTAGGCACTGTAGACATCGATGTAGGTGGGATAGACCTGGGACAGTAGATTGTCCAGGTACCGCCGGCGCCCTGACGGGGCTCCGTGGACCAGGGCGAGATCCTCGGGCAGGAAGAGGACGACGTTCAGGTGTCCGGCAAGATCCGCACGGCGAACAGTGCGCTGGTCGATCCGGATGCTTTTCTGCATCCGCCAACTGCCGTTGGTCACACGCTTTCGTTCCAGCGCGATTTCCAGCGTCTCCGTCCGGTTCTTCCGAACGACCTCGGCTTTGATATGCGCGAAGGGCATCTCAGTCTCTGCCGCACGCCAGTGAATGACGTGCTGGTCGGCTGTGGTGAGTGGAGAAGAGCCCAGGGCAAGGAAGGCCATGGCTTCGAGAAGGCTGGTCTTGCCCTGCGCGTTTGCGCCCAACAAGAGGATGGGGGCCGCGGGTAGGTCCAGTTCCAGACGGTTATACGTGCGAAATTGGCGCAGGCTTAGGCTTCGGATATACATCGGACGCGTATTGTAACATGAGCGCATGGAATCTCAAGATGCCCCGTGGCCTTCAGGTTGTGCAGTTCCCTATCTGGTTCTTGCCCCGTAGATGGGACGCACCCGCCCACGGGGGGGTGTCCCGGAAATCTGGCGACCTGGCGAAACCGGCATCGCTCTCTCCCCGCTGGGGGAGAGTTGGTGAGGGGGCTCCACGAACGCTGCCTGGGCACGCAGACGGAGCTGGGTCGCCCAGGCCCCCATTCCCCTTTTTCCCTTTGGAGGGGAGAGACAGGGGCTCCACCGCTACGCTGGATCAGCAGCCTGATCCAGAATAGTGAAACACGCCTCTACACAGGGTCAGAGTTGCCTGGGCAGCGGTTCGTGGTAGGGTACCGCTAGCTCAATCTGACTCGAGCCTTGGATTGGCGGCGGGACAACGATAGTTGGTCGTGGGATGTTGGCAGCCGAGAACAAGGAGGAACCTTCATGAAGCCTAAGCCGATTCGGACTTTCTCGATTATTCCGGCGCTCCCCGAGCAGCTGAAGCCGCTCTTGACGCTGGCCTACAATCTGCGATGGTCCTGGACGTACGATATCATTGAGCTCTTCATGTGGATGGACAGCGAACTGTGGGAAGAGACGCATCACAACCCCGTCCGCATGCTTGGCATGATAGACCAGGCCCGCCTGGATCAGCTGGTCGCGGATGCGGGGTTCATGGCGCATCTGGAGCGAGTGTCGCACTATCTCGACGACTACGAGGAGTCCCGCGAACAGGCGTGGTTTGAGCAGAGGTATGGCGATGTCGACCGACCGCTGATCGCCTACTTCTCGCTGGAGTTTGGGTTGACAGAGTCGCTGATGATCTTCGCCGGTGGCCTGGGTATCCTGTCCGGCGATCATCTCAAGTCCTCCAGTGACTTGGACGTGCCACTTGTGGGCGTCGGCCTGCTCTATCAACAGGGCTATTTCCGCCAGTACCTCAATCAGGCAGGCTGGCAGCAGGAAGCCTACGAGTTCAACCACTTTGACAATCTACCATTGACCCTGGAGCGGGGCGAAAATGGTGAACCGTTGACCATCAATGTCCAATTGCCAGGACGCGTGGTGTGGGCGCAGATTTGGCGAGTTCAGGTGGGTCGAGTGCCGCTCTATCTGCTGGACACTAATGTTCCTCGGAACACACGCCCCCAGGACCGCGATATCACCGATCAGTTATACGGCGGCGATCAGGATCTCCGCATCAGGCAGGAAATCATGCTGGGCATCGGGGGCTATCGCGCCCTGAAGGCTCTGGGGCTGGACCCCACTGTCTACCATATGAATGAGGGGCATTCTGCGTTTCTCGGACTGGAGCATATCCGGCAGCTGATGGTCGAAGCCGGTTTGACCTTTGAGCAAGCACGTGAGGCATCCTCAGCGGGGGCTGTCTTCACTACGCATACCCCTGTGCCTGCCGGGCATGATCGTTTCCCCGAGCACCTTATGCAGCATTACTTCCACGATTTCGCGACGCGCGATCTGGGACTGGATTCTGATGGATTGATGGCGCTGGGGCGTGAGAATGCCTCTGACAACAGTGAGCCTTTTTGTATGACCGTGTTGGCCATCCGGCTCTCGTCCTATACGAATGCCGTGAGCACGCTCCATGGTGAGGTGACACGCCAGATGTGGCAGGGTCTGTGGCCCGGCGTGCCGCAGGCGGAGATTCCGATCACCCATGTGACGAATGGTGTACACATCCTCTCTTGGATCTCTCGAGATATGAAGGTGCTGTATGACCGCTATCTTGGGCCGCGTTGGCGAGAGGAGCCCGGTGATCAAGCTGTGTGGCGTCATGCTGCTGATATTGCACCAGGCGAGCTCTGGCGCACCCATGTCCTCCGCCGGGAGCGGCTGGTGTCGTTCACGCGGCAGCGTCTGCGATCACAACTCGAGGGGCGTGGTGCTTCACCGAGCGATGTCCGCGCAGCCGAAGAGGTCCTCGATCCCGATGCGCTGACAATTGGCTTTGCGCGTCGCTTTGCTACGTACAAGCGTGCGACGCTCATCCTGCGCGACCCCGATCGTCTGGATCGAATTCTGAACAATCCGGAGTGTCCCGTACAGATTATCTTCTCAGGCAAGGCGCACCCGCGCGACAATCCCGGTAAGGTGATGATCCAGCAGATACTCGGGCTCAGCCGGCAGGAACGGTTCCGCAATCGCATCGTTTTCCTGGAAGACTATGACATGATTGTCGCCCGTTATCTGGTGCAAGGCTGTGATGTGTGGCTCAATAACCCCCTAGTCCCGCGTGAAGCCAGTGGCACGAGTGGTATGAAGGCGGCTGCCAATGGTGTGTTGTCCCTTAGTACACTCGACGGCTGGTGGGCTGAAGCATATACGCCGGAAGTTGGCTGGGCCATTGGTCGCGGCGAGACCTACGACGACCAAGATTATCAGGACTGGGTTGAGGCCGAAGCGCTTTACGAACTTCTGGAGCGGGATGTGGTGCCCATGTTTTACGAGCGCAGTGGACGGGTACCCCGCCGCTGGGTTGGTAGGATGAAGGCAAGCATCGGCGCTTTGTCCTACTTCTTCAATACCAATCGTATGGTTGCCGAATACACGGATCGGTTCTATATGCCGCTGGCGGAGCGGTATCGGAAGCTGTCGGCGGATGACTTCGCCGGCGTGAAGCAATTGTCTGAATGGCGGCAGCGGCTGATGAGCGCCTGGGCACAGATCCGAGTGGAGTCTGTTGAGGGCGACTTGCCCTCGGAACTGCATGTGGGGGAGATATTCCACGCACAAGCCAAGGTCTTCCTCGGGGAGCTGAATCCCGATGAGGTCTGTGTAGAGCTCTACTTGGGGTTGGTGAATCCCGATGGTGAGTTGGTCGGTGGTTCATCGGTGCCCATGGAGCCGAAGCAGCCCTTGGATAGCGGTCGCTGGCTTTTTGGAACCGAGGCGATGTGCGAGATGAGCGGCGTGCACGGATACACCGTGCGCGTCCTGCCCAAGCACCCTGATTTGGTGACGATGTTCCAGCTCGGGTATATCCGCTGGGCCGGCTAGGTTGAGATCACTTCGAGCAGACGTGGCTTACCTGCAAGATCGGGCAGGACGTTGACGCAAGCTTTGGGAAACGCGGTTCGGGCCAGGGCCTGGACCGCGTTTTCTTGTTCTTCGCCAATCTCCACCAGCATACAACCGCCGGGGGCCAGCCGGTGCCGGGCCTGATTCAGCAGCCGTCGGATCAGATCCAGGCCTTGTGGGCCGGCGAGCAATGCAGACCTCGGCTCGCGGCGGACCGAATCAGGTAGCCGCTCCCATTCCGAATCAGCAACATAGGGGGGATTGCTCAGTATCAGATCAAGCGGCCCCGAGAATGGGGCCAGCAGGTCGGCTTGAATGCAGGTGACCTGTGATGCCACGTCGTGATGCTGTGCGTTGGTCTGAGCTACTGCCAGCGCCGCAGCGGAGATATCGACGGCTGTAATGTGGAGCGCCCTCCGCATCACGGCCAGCGTCACGGCGATACAGCCTGAGCCCGTGCCGATGTCAGCGATCCAGCGGGATGGGTGCTTCTGCAACCAGTCCATAGCCTGTTCGACGAGGAGTTCGGTCTCCGGTCGCGGTATCAACACCGCCGGGGTGACGGCAAACCCAAGCCCGAAGAACTCGATGTGGCCGGTGATGTAGGGTAAGGGGGTTCCTTCTGCACGCCGGCGCACAGCCTCCGCGTAGCGACGTCCCTGTGTGGGGCCCAATTCCCATTCAGGATGGGCAAAGAGGGTGGTGCGGTCGCAGTGGCGTAACTCCATGAGCAGAAGCTCGGCCTCAAGATGTGGCCGCTTGGCAATGTGAACCAGCTTCCGTGCGGCCCAGAGCAGCGCTTCGCCCACGTTCATTCCAATGGCCTGCAAAGGCGTCAGCTCTGCGTTCGGGTCCTTGTTGCTGGATATCAAGCCCTCTTCCTTACTAGCCCCCCGAGATCACGGAGACGACTTTCACCAGGTCTCCGGGAACAAGGTGCTGGTCCTCTGCAATGAGTTGCCCGTTGCGGACCACGAGCACGGTTTCGGGAAGGACTTTGATCAACTTGAGCATCCGTATGACAGTCAGGCGACGATCGAAGGTCCAAGCTTCATCACGATACGTTACCTGCATCACGGCAGTCTCTCCACACCAATATTGACGACCAAGGGCCCGCAAAGGTATTGGTTCCCGTACGTGCGAGCCACGGCGCCGCAACTTGTCGTACCACGACGCTTGAGGTTTGTGTTGCGGGCCTCAAACGCGGGCGACCGCGACCTTGGCTATGCACGGACTAGTGTTAGCGGGAAGTTGTTCCTCTACAAACCCTAAAGCGGGAGCTTGACAAAGCTCCCGCTTCTCTTGAGTCTGGTTCCAATGGCTTACTCCCGGCTAAATCGGGTTTCCAACTTTTCCAGAAGCTCAGCCGCCTCGACGAGTTTGTCCAGCGGATTCTGGTTCCCTGTGAAATACCGGTAGTCACAGGGCATCACATCCAGCTTGGCGACCAGTGTGCGGTGGTGTTTTCTCAGAGTCTCGGCAGAGACACTGTAGAAGGCGGCGAGTTTCTCTAGCGGGATATCGCGCAGATTCACCTTGCGTACAGTATAGTCCAGCGCCGCCGCCCAGGCTCCCGGTTTCGGTATTCTTAGGGCTTCTTCCCCCAGCGCGATGCGGAACTCCACCCACATTTGAATGGAGGCACCAATCATATCGATTGGCATCTGAGCAGCCGTCATCTTGTCGGTTAAGTAGACTCCCACCGTATCCATGCCGCTGGCAAAGAGTTGCTCAATCCTGCTTGCCACCTCCGATTCGGGTTCCAGGCGTAGATAGTTGGCCAAAGACCGCAACGCGCGATCAAAGTTTCCTGCTCGCGAAAGTACCTGGGCAGATCTCAAGTGATAAGCGGCATTGTTGGGCTGTAGTGTGACAGCGTTCGTTAGTCCGTCGACGGCGTCGTCTATATCCCAACGCTCATAGGCAGCGATGGCTTCATCGTAAATGGCTTGTGCCCTACGTCGTTTGGCTGCATCTGTATGCGCCGGATTACACATCGCGGCCTCCAGAGAAGTGGGTGAGTATAGCCTGCAAAATGGATTATAGCACCGACATCGGACGTGCCAATTAGGTCTTTACCGGTTGCCTACCACCAGCGCTTTGTCGTCACCTCAACGCCCCACGAGTCGAGCAGGTCCTGAACTTCGTCACCATGGTCCTCGTCGACGATGGCCAGGTCATGCGCATTGGGCAGGGGGTGCAGCCAGCGATGCAGCATCGGTTCTGCATTGCGGAGTTCGTCCAGTGATCCTGCTCGCCCGAATCGCAGCAGTCGGACCTGGGCTATTTGTCCCCCGCCGTAGTGGCTTCCCCACGCTTTCAGCTGCTTCTGCCAATGGTCGGTCAGACTTTCCCCGGTCATCTCCTCAAGCATAGCGATAATGGCCAGGGCATCCATCCCCGTCGTGGCGGCGTGCTGTATGCCTTCCTCAGTCAATCGCCAGCGCCCGTTGTGGGGTTCGGTGAAGCGGTGGAGCGCGCCTGTCACATAGATGCTGGGCACGGTGGCTCTTGTCTCCAACTCGTTGTCGTGCCACCGCAGACTACCGCTGAGATCCGCCTTGGCGCCCTGTGAATGAGTTGTCAGGATCTCGAGTTGGAGAAACCGGGTCTGTACCACGGGTTGATCCTGCGGGTGCAGCCAGGCTGTGCAATCGTCGAGCGGATGCAGCCTGGTTCCCAGGATGGGATCATCCAGCAATTGCTGAAGTAACTCCGGCGTATCGACTTGCAGGACACTGACCTGTCGCCGCACCACAATGCGCTCGTATTGCCGGTGCCATTCCGCAATCGAGCGCTGCACGTTCTGCGGCGCGGGCTGCCCGGTTGCTTCTTCGAGATAGGTCAGGATGGTTGCCGCGGTCTCTTGTCTTTGAAAGGCCCAGTAGGCTTCATCACGTGTGACGCGGTACGTGACCACGCTGTCATCGGTCTTCTCGCGTTTGGCGAACTGTTCCAGGTTCATGAGGATTCCCAAAGGGACGGGACCAAGTGCCAATATCTGGAAGTCCGGCTGTAGGATGACCTGCCATGGTTCTCTGGACAGGGCGCCGGCGGCCGGTCGGTTGGTGTAGTAGTCGCGCACCAGTGGCGCGACGCGGAGTGCAATGAGTTCGTGCCCCGCCTGCTCTGTGCCGGTTGTGGCATACCCCAGATCTACAATCCCCAGGGCTCCGAGTTCTTCCAGCACGCTCTTGGTGATGTGCCATTCAACGTTGCGCAGATTGTCACCGATGTCACGGCGATAGCTTTCGCCGTACCATCGCAGGGAACCGAGTAACGATTGTAGCCGCGCTTCCCCCAGTGCCAGTGTGCCCGGATCGTCTCCGGTCACCAGATTGTGATAGAGTGACACAGAGAGCCACCCTATCCCCGCTACTTGGCTTAGCATCGCGACGATCTGCTCGCGGATCCGGTTGACGGGCTGCAATGTCAACCCTTCGAAGTATCCGAAAATGGGCCCCTGCGTGGGGGTATTGGGGATCTCGGTTGCGAGCTGAGTATAGGCGCGCAGCAGGTTGGGAAGTTTCCCCAATGATTTGGCGATCCAGAAGAGTGTTGCTGCACTGCTCTCAACGGCTGTGATGTCTGTGTCGTCGACGATCACCAGGTTCAGGGCCTGCAGCATGGCGTAGAGCCGGCCTATGTAGTCAAGACCGGCGTCCTCATCCAGACTGAGCGCCCCTGTCAACCTGCGCCGATCCCGTTTTCCCATCTTACCAGACTTGAGCTGTCTGGCGGGCTGTCGACGGAGTTCTGCCCAAGTGAAGAAGAGCTCTCGGAGATACTGCCTCAGGTCCACCGACTGGACATCCATGGGCGGCAGGTTCTGTAACCTTGCTTCGTCGGCCTGTGGGCTGGGCGGAGACAAGATACCGGTAGGCAGCACCGAGCGTACCTCCGGGGGAATACCCAGCTGCTGGACGACATCCAGTCTCCGAAGCTTGGAACTCCCACTCGGTTCGGTGAGGTTCACGACCAGGCCTTTCTGCATCAGTTGCAGGAGGACGTTCTGCACCCTGGGCAGGGGCGTGGTCGCCGACTGGTCCGCTGTGCGCACCAAGCCTGCCAGGATGAGCGGCAGCGCGATGTCGCGGAGTGTTGTGCCATCTTTGGATTCTTTTTCCAGGATGACGGCGAGGGCTCCTCGTTCGGCCTCGCCTAGGGACCGGATGAATTTCTCAGATCGCGCAATCTGTGGAATCAGGCGGCTGAGCTCGCCAATGAGCCAGCCCTTGCGCACCGGTTGGCGATCGGTACGAATGGCCAAAGTCTCGGCGATTTCCTGGAGCGCGCTGATGTGGTAGTTCTCCAGCGATGTGCTCAAGCGCTCCATGCTATGACGTCTCCTTCGGCATATAGCCCTGGCGCGACAGGTTGCTCAGAACCTGATCGACATCCTCCGGCTCGAGCAGTGCTGTTTCCGGTGTGAGTACACTGGTGATGGCGACCTGGAGGCTGGGCAGGGAGACCTGTAGCTCCTGCATCGTCAGTGCGTCGCGCGTCTGCAGCATGGCTTGCGGTGGGTATATGCGAACGCGACCATAGCGGCGCCACCAGTACTGCCACCAGGCGCGGACGTCCGGCAGGGGTTCGAAGCCCACACACGCTTGCCAATCCTCGCTCAGCGTGTCGGGATCCTCTCCGTTTTCGAAAGCACGATACAATTGGTGCAAGTCAAGGTCGTAGCGAACGCGCGATCTTGAGAGCCCTGCCGGCTTGGTCCACCGGAGCACCAAGGTCATGAAGTCCGGTGGCACCGGAGTTTTGACTTCCAGGCTCGGCCCGCTCTCGATAAAACGGAGGGCCTCGCGGCGCAATTGCGCTGAACCCTCTACCGGCACCTCGGTCACTCGCCCCCATTGCAGGTCTTGCAGACCGTGGAACCGCAGCACACGAACATCGTCCAAAGATGGACCTACGTCGACCAACCCCAAGGCGCGCAGGGGGCCGGTGACCATGCTCACCACGGCTGCTTCGAGGAATGCCGACCATCCCCCGTCGATGTGTTCAAGCCGCAAGCCCATGAGATAACGGTGGCTCTCCATGTTGGGGAAGAGTCTCTGTAGCCAGGCACTTACGTCGCTCAGCGCAATCCAAGTGTCGTCGGGCAGGAAGGACAGGATTTCAAGCAAGACCTCGCGCAGAGCCGGCGCACTGACGCGTACAGAATCATCGAGGGACATGAGCCCCCAGTATCCGTGATATGCGCGTCCTACAAGTACACTGCCGGCGCGCCACAGGGGCCACCACGCTGCCCAGTGGCTGACTATAGAGTACAGCTGGTAGATGGCATGCAGCTGCCGTCCTGGCGGTGTCGTCAGCCATTCTTGCACCAATCCAGCATCAATCGTCAGCGGGCTGCCCTCCCAGATCACGCGGCCGGCAACCATCAGGTGGTAGAGAAATTCGACCCAGTCCCGCGATGCGCCGAGAGCTTCGGTCCATACTTGGAGTGCGGTGTCGTCAAGGGTGTAGTCGGGCGGCTGTAGCTCGATCAAGCGTTCCCTTTCGGCATTGGCGTACAGGGCCTGTGCATCCTTCGGGATCGGCGGCCAGCAAATCGTCGATTGTGCGTAGGGGTATTTGGGCGCCTGCCACCGCAGTCTGGGCCGTAGCTCGAAGGACTCGGACTGGAGCAGTCCCAGCATTTGCTGTATCTGCACTAGAAGTTCATGTGGATCTGCAGCTGGGACGAAATGCACGGGTTCAGCGGCTGTGGGGATGTTGATGTGGAGGTGGGGTAGTCTCTGTCGTGTCCCGTAAGGGATGAGTGTACGGCCCTCCACACCACTCATCACCAGGTTGGATTGGAGCAAGGGTGCTGTGACTTGACTCAAGGGCTTCGGAAACTCCTGCCCTAGGGCTTGGGCCACGGGGTATGCGTAGTAGTTGTTGGTATGGGACTGCAGCAGCAGATGTGTAAAATACAGCCGCGATCTCTCTGGGAGGGCGGCTACAGCCTCGGTCAGCCGACTCGGAGCCAAAAAGGCCTCCGCCAGTTGCTGCGCCAGAGCCAACCGGGTGCGTCCCTTGGGTGTCAGCCCCAAACCGGCGATTTGCTCGCGCAGATCTGCGACGCGCCATTCCATCTCCACCAGTTCCTCGACCATATCGGTGACGGGATCCTGGGGGGTGAAACGCCAAAGGGGAGTGGTGTCATTGGGGGTGGGGGCCGGTGGGGCTTGCCACACGTATCCCCATTGAGGTTCCAGGGCTGTCTCTGCTTTTCCGGCAGCTTCAGTTCGGTGCTGTTTTCCCATGTTCCTACGGCTTCAACCTCTGCAGTGGGCTACTTGTGGTTTCATACTAGGTGCTTTGCTGTGTGTGCGCCAGGGCGCCCGGGATTTCGTCTCCATACAGGATTAGATAGCGATAGCCTTGCTCGGTCAGGAACCGCTGACGGTTGGCGCTGTAGTCCTGATCCACAGTCTCTTTGGTGACGATGCTGTAGAAGTAGGCTTGGCGCCCATCCGACTTCGGGCGCAGAATCCGTCCCAGCCGCTGGGCCTCTTCCTGCCGTGAGCCAAACGTGCCGGATATCTGGATGGCCACGCTGGCCTCCGGCAGGTCAATGGAGAAGTTGGCGACCTTGGAGACAACCAGGGCGGTGATTTCCCCTGATCTGAACTGCTCGTACAGCCTCTCTCTCTCCGTCACCTTGGTCTTGCCGGTGATGATCGGATAGCCGTAGCGCTTGGCGATGTTTTCCAGCTGTTCCAGATACATGCCGATGATCAGGACGCGGTCGCCCTGGTGATGATCACCTTGGTGATACGAGATCAGTCTGTCCAGGATCTCTAGTTTGTTGGGGTTGTCCGCCGCAAAGTGGTACTTGTGACGGCGCTCGGCCATCACATAGTTCATACGCTCTGCCTCGGGCATGCCGACACGGATTTCATAGCAGATCGCCGGGGCGATCCAGCCCTGGCGTTCCAGATCGTGCCAAGGCACGTCGTACTTCTTGGGCCCAATGAGCGAGAAGACGTCCTCTTCACGCTGGTCCTCACGGACCAGTGTCGCGGTGAGCCCCAGACGACGCCTGGCCTGAAGTTCCGCGGTGATGCGGAAGACGGGCGCGGGCAGCAGGTGCACCTCGTCGTAGATGATCAGTCCCCAGCCGCCGTTGGTGAAGAGGGCGAAGTGTGGGTACTGTTCCTCCAACGGCATACCTCTAGCGTGCTTGGTGCCGCGCTTGCGATGGGTCAGGATCTGATAGGTCGTGACCGTGACCGGGCGGAGTTCCTTGCGCTGTCCCGTGTACTCACCGATCATGTCGGCCGGGATGGTGGTCTTTTCAATCAGTTCTTCTCGCCATTGGCGTGCTGCGACCGTGCTGGGCGTGAGAATCAGCGTATGGGTCTGGACCTTGCTCATAGCCACCATGCCCACGATGGTCTTGCCCGCTCCACAGGGCAGCACCACCACGCCGGCGCCTCCAGCATCGGATCCATTGGCCCAGAAGATGTCGGCGGCGTCCTGCTGGTAGCTTCGAATCACGAACGGCTCGTCGGCCAGCGAGACGTCGCGGAGTTCGAAGGGCAGGGGAACGCCTGGTAGGTAGCCTACAAGGTCCTCGGCGGGATAGCCGGCCTTGGTCAGCGCCTGCTTGACGTGCCCGCGCCGCGAGGCCGGGACCTGGACCGTGTGGGGTCCCACCCGCTCCAACAAGAAGGGCCGCAAATATCGGTTGCGCTCCAGCTCAATCAGCAGTAGGGGTTCATCGGAGACCAGGCGCAGCCGATCCTCGTCATACGGATCACGGGTGAGCCGCACCCTGCCGTATCGCCCGATGGTAGCGCGGATCTCGAAGATGACGTTGTCCGGCAAGGGGTACTTGGCCAGACTGAGGAGGCCTTCGATGATTTCCTCGGCGCCCAGTCCGGCAGCTGCCGCGTTCCAGAGGGAGAGGGATGAGATGCGATAGGTGTGGATGTACTCCGGGCTTTTTTCGAGCTCGGCAAACCTTGCTAGGTGGTCGCGTGCCGTCTCATACTCCGGGCTATTGACCTCCAGGAGAACGGTTCTGTCTCCTTGCACAATGAGTGGGGCGTCAATCCTGTAATCCATATCCAGAGCATTCTACCCAACTGCATCACGTAGTCAATGCTCGTCTTTATGCTAAAATGCGAGGTGACACTCAGTCTCACGTTGAGGAGGTTGACCTATGCGTCGTTTAATGGTGACGGGCGGAGCGGGCTTTATCGGTTCGAACTTCGTCCGCTACATGCTTCAAGCTCATCCGGATTACCATATTCTGGTTTACGACAAACTGACGTATGCGGGCCGGCTGGAGAACCTGCAGGACGTGGCCGTGACGTTCCCCGATCGCTACACGTTTGTCAAGGGCGATATCTGTGATATCGCGCTGGTAGATCGCACCGTTGAAGCCCAGGCCATCGATACGATTGTGAACTTCGCTGCGGAGACACACGTGGACCGGTCGTTGATGGAGCCGGGCTCGTTTATCCAGACCGATGTCTACGGTACGTACGTGCTGTTGGAGGCCGCGCGCAAATTCGGAGTGGAGCGCTATCATCAAGTGAGCACCGATGAGGTCTATGGCCAGGTGCTGGATGGCCGCTCCACGGAGAGCGATCACCTGGAGCCCCGCAGCCCCTATGCCGCGAGCAAAGCCTCCGGCGATCTGATGGTTCTCGCCTATCAGGAATCGTGGGGGCTGCCTGTCACTATCTCGCGGGGGTCCAACAACGTGGGCCCCTATCAGTATCCTGAGAAGGTCGTGCCTCTCTTCGCGACCAATGCGATAGACGAAGAGCCCTTGCCGGTCTATGGGGATGGTCAGCAGATGCGTGACTACCAGTATGTGCTCGATCACTGTACCGGCATTGACACCGTGCTGCACAAGGGGACCTTGGGCGAGATTTACAATATCGGCACCGGGTCGGAGATCACCAACTTGATGATGACCGAGGTGGTGCTTGAGACCCTGAACAGGCCCAGGGGCCTGATCCAGCACGTCGCTGACCGCCCCGGGCATGACCGGCGCTATGCTCTCGATGTGAGCAAGCTGCGCGCTCTGGGGTGGGAAAATCAGTTTTCGTGCGCCCAGGCCGTTGAGAAGACGGTACGCTGGTATGCCGACAATGAACCCTGGTGGCGTCCCATCAAGAGCGGCGACACCTACAAGTCCTACTATGCCCAGCAATACGGCAAGCGGCTCGAGGATGCCTAGGCGCTGAGCCGTGGCCACGCCTGAAAGTATCGCCGGTTTCTTTCTCAAGGGCGTCAATCGAGCGGTTCGCGACTTTGATCTCATTGCCGACGGCGATCGTATCGCCGTCGGCATCTCCGGCGGTAAGGACAGTCGCCCGTTAGTCGATCTTCTCGTGCGCGGCGTTGGTATCCCCGGCGATTATGAGGTGGTCGCCGTGCACGTCGACGGCACCGGTGTAGGCCTTCCCGATCAGGCCGCGCGGCTTGAGCCCTGGTTCCGCGAGTTGGGTGTGGAGTACCTCATCAAGCTGCTGGAGGTGCCTGAGCAAGAGCCGTTACCCATGGACTGCTTTCGCTGTTCCTGGAACCGCCGGAAGGCGCTCTTCATCGCGGCTGACGAGCTGGGATGCAATAAAGTCGCGTTTGGCCACCACGCCGATGATGCGCAGTGACGACGCTGATGAGCATGATGTACAAAGGCCGGGTTGAGACCCTGGCCCCGCGGCTGAAATTCTTTCAGGGACGCTTCCTGGTGATCCGCCCCTTGATCAGCCTGAGCGAAGCGGAGATCCAACGGCGTGCGAGGGCCTGTGGATGGGCTTCTCCATCTGAACTCGCGTGGCCGCGCGAGGGCAGTGCCCGGAGGGTCTAGATTGAGCAGTTCTTGGCGACCTTTCCCAAGAAGGAATGGGGCCAGATCCGCGCGAATCTGTGGCGTGTGGGCCAACAACGTCTACAGGCCCAGGACGGTGAGCCGCCGCTATGAATGGAACGTCACGTCGTGAGCACAAACTGCGCACATTGAGTCGGTTTCTCTCGATGCTATTACGTCACCGTCCGGCGCGTTTCCCCGTAACCCTTGACCGTCAAGGGTTCACTCAGCTTGCCGACGTGATGCGCATCCTGCATGCACTCCCCAACTTCCGCTGGGCAACCCGAGAGGATATCGACGCCGTCATGGCGCTTCCGGGACGGGCGCGCTTCGAGGTGGTGCGGGATGAACGCAGGACGCGGATACGCGCGCTCTATGGTCATACGGCGCTCCGTCCGGAGTACGAGCCTGTTGTCCCCCCGGATGCGCTCTATGTCGCCGTTACGCCGGAGAGCCTGGTCGAGGTCGAGCGTCATGGGCTTTCCCCCACGGAGCTCAGCTATATCCACTTGGCGGTCACGCCGGCGGAGGCTCGCCGTTCGGTGCTGCGACTCACCGCTACGCCGGTGGTTCTCAGCGTCGATGCTGCCGTCGCTCATGCAGAGGGCTGTGTGTTCTACAGCCCCACTGAGGGTGTTTACCTCGTCGAATCTCTCCCCGCCAAGTATGTAACGCGACTATAGTGGGGGCGTGCGTCTGGTTTTTCCACCCCGCTAGAGTACAATACGCGATACCATGTCCGCGTGTTTCAAGGAGGAATAACTATGGCCGAATACAATCCGCAGGAGATCGAGCCTAGGTGGCAGAAGAAGTGGGAGGATGACAAGCTGTATAAGGCTGTCATCGATCATGACAAACCCAAGTTCTATGCCCTTACGATGCTTCCTTATCCCAGCGGTGACATTCACATCGGCCACTGGTACGCCATGGCGCCCAGTGACGTTCGGGCCCG
>Ga0114918_10003184_pt1 | contig 14555 bp, 16 predicted proteins | sample LantaG_FD_87015 | JGI IMG/M metagenome (GOLD analysis project Ga0114918, IMG submission 87015) | Deep subsurface microbial communities from Baltic Sea to uncover new lineages of life (NeLLi) - Landsort_02402 metaG | ecosystem: Environmental > Aquatic > Marine > Oceanic > Sediment | place...
GCCAATCATTATCTGCTGTTTGAACGAGAAAAGTAGACAATCTATTTAACAGCCACCTAATGGATGATTTTATCCTCATATTGCATTATGTGTATTCATGAAGTCTGATTATGTAGAAGTTGATGGATATCGTTTCCATTATTATAGAGACGGAGAGAAAGGACCAAAACTAGTACTACTACATGGGCTTTCCTCTGCTCATTCAGCGCTAAACTGGAAACCCTTCATAAAATCAACCCATAGAGACTACCAACTACTGGCACTTGACCTAATAGGACTTGGAAAAACAAGTGACCCCAAAGAACCAATGGGACTTGAAATACAAGCAGAACTCATCCAAAAAGCACTGAATATAATCGGATTCAAAGAATACTCGTTGATTGGATATAGTTGGGGAGCAGCAATAGCATACAGATTTGCGAGCCTTTATCCTAACGCAGTACAGAAACTTGTTCTGGTAGACTTTACACCACAAATACATGATGATCCAAAACACATAGACCTTGACCTTACCTTTCCTTCCAAGTTTGAAAGCAAAGAGACCGCAATAAGGTATCTTGAGGAGAAAATACCATATAGTTTTACTCCTTGGTGGGGGAAGCTCGGTGGAGACGGTTTCTGGGATGATAACTTGGAGTATTTCCTTGAGGAAGATGAAAATGGTGGTTGGAGAGTATTATCTCATGCGTCAAGACGAGTGAATCTGATTCATGATGGGAATGGGTGGAAGTATTTCAAGAACATCAGGTGTTCTATTTTGTTCATTAGGGGTTCTGAAAGCTATCTGGCTTTGAGGGAGGATGTTGAGAAGATGAAAGAGATTAGGGCTGATCTAAAGATATTCACAGTAGAGGGAGCGGGTCATGCTCTGCCTGACACTCATAGAAAGGATTTCGAGAAATCAATAAGAGATTTCATACCTTTCAATAGCAATCGATGATTTTATCCTCACTTCACATATTTTATAGCTAAATCTGCCCGGGGCAGCGAATGAATACATATATTCCCTAAATTCTCATAATCAAATTGAAGTTAGCTGAATGCAAACCTCAAGCTCCTGAAGAGATTGATGCGAAGATGGGTTACACCCATCACACCAACCTCTTTTACAACAGAAATGAAAAATGGAGTATTTAGCCACATTTTACTTGATGGATGCCCTTGAGTACTGGATGAACGAACTCTCAGGAAAAGCGGATTAGACCATTTAGAAAAGACATGAGGCGCATGCCTGCATAACGTCCAAATAAAACATCAACCCTACATAGTAAACCATGAAAATATTCAAGCGATCTAAACATGTCTATTGTTAAGAAAAGAACGATTCTGGTTCTCGCTAGTTTTATACTTCTAGAATTATTAGCAGGAATAGAGTGGGGCATTCACAGGGGATTATCTTCACTTTTCGCAAAACAAGTACTGTTGATCACATCATTTACACAGATAGGATACATTGTCTCAATCTTCGGCTTATCCAAAGCTACAACCAACCTGATATTCGGAGTTATATCAGATAAAATTGGTAGAAAACCCGTCATCATCATAGGTATAATCCTGACGGGGTTAGGAGGCGCATTGATCGCCGCTGCCTCAAATTACGCACACATGCTTATCGGAACAGCGTTGATAGGTGTAGGAGGTGGAGCCACATTCGTTGGCATAATGGTCTCAATGACTGAAACTCTACCTCTTCAAATCGGACTGGCCATGGGATTGTTTGAGCTAGCTGCATACGGAGGGTCCTCCATCGGCACCTATTTTGGTGGAAACCTTGCACTGGAAAGAGGATTAAGATACCCGTTTTTCGTTTTTATACTAATATCAGCCCTTGGAGCAGTTTCATCCTTCTTTATACTGCCAGAAACTAAAATAAAGGCCAATGATGGAAAAACGCCTCGAATATCGCTGAGCAACTACCGCCCATATTTTATAAAAATCATGCCACTTTCTCTCGCAGGTTTTAGCAGCAAGATAATGGATAGTCTAATGATATCCTTTCTTCCACTCTATCTTCTTGAACGTCAAATAGGTCTTGAAGGAGTCGCTGTAATTTTATCTGCATTTACATTATCTTGGGCTCTCTTACAACCTTTAACAGGACATTTATCAGATAAACTTGGACGAAAAATGATGACAGTAATAGGACTTTCCGGCTCTTCAATGACTGTTATCGCTTTGACTTTAACGTCTAATTATCTATACTTAGTGTTTTTAGCACTGTTTCTAGGATTTGAGGCTGCTCTTTTCTACACGCCACTCGTAGCTATGGTCAGTGATATAGCTCCACCTGAAGTAGAAGGGACATTGATTGGAAGTTATCGTTTCTTCAGAGACATGGGTTATTTTATTGGTCCTATCATTCTAGGGAAAATTGCTGATATGTACAAGCTTGATTATTCGATCTACTTGACTTCAGTAATTCTCCTGGTGGCAGTTATAGTTCTAATATTTAAATTAAAAGAGACCAACCAACAAAATACTTAGATTAATCAAAATCACGGAACTGGATGCCGCGCAAATGATGCATTTATTTGTTAATCCAGATAAAGATTATAGCCTTTCTGCTTACTGTTTGAAGAATGCGTGATTTATGGAACCGAAGAAGGGTTGAATGCTTTTACATGTATTCATGGTTACTTTCATTAATCAATTCCAAACATAATGGAATATGATGGTATCCTCTTACATCTGTCCTCAATGCAAGATGGTTTATTCACATGAAGAATACCTCAAGGACAGGTTCTGTCCAAAATGTGGAACATTTCTGAAGATACATCAAAAGCCTCGTGGTAAGAAATATTGGTTATTCCAAGCCAATCCTGATACTTATCGGATATATGACTGGTGGAAAAACCATCCAAACCACGAGGATATCTTATGGTCCATCCGTCAATACTCGAAAGAAGTTAGGAAAGGAGATCTTGGATGTATATGGCTATCAGGTCAAAACGCAGGAATTTATGCAATAGTTGAATTAGCATCAAACCCTAGAACAATAGAAAGAATAGCAGAAGAAAAAGAATACTGGGTAGATAGAAAGGAATTATTGAAACCAAGTAAACGTGCACCCTTGAAATATATAAAAAGATTATTTGATTCACCTATTAGTAGAAAATACTGTCTTGAAGACGAGGTTCTCTCAGATATGAATATATTAAAGCAGGCCCAAGGAACTGTCTTTAGATTAAGGAAAAAGCATTGGGACCGAATAAACGAAATTACTAGCCATTCAGAAAGATACTCTCGAGTATGAATATGTTTTTAATGCATGCATGCTTAAAATTGATCCAATATAATCTGGAATATCAATGAAAATCGGAAAGACGTTTTCGCTTATTTCATCGTTATGAGAACATGAATAGATTAATCCAGTTCAGATCTTTAATTTATTTACTTACTGTTTGAAAACTACATGATTTTTAGAACTGAAGATGGGTTACACCCAAGACACCAATCCATCTTTCAAAAATAGTTGTCCAAGTAGACGGATTTGAATAATTTATACATCAGGATGATAAAAACTCATTTAACAATGAACCAACCATAACAGATTCCTTTGTAAGGATAACCTATCTATTTAGGTTCTCAACCATCTGAATAGAACCTATTGTACATGGTTTGAATCAATAGACCAACTATTACCCAAAAGAACACAGAAACAGGTACATACACTTGGGGGATCCTCAAAATCCAGGGAATCGAAAAATGAGCTTGTGGTGAAGATGGGTCTCCGAAGAACAGGATCGAGACCTCATATATTTTGTCGCCGAGAATCATCCCCGGTATATTTAACAGGAATAGATTGTCGCTGACATGCCACCACCACATGCTAATGAGACCTACAATAAATCCGTATAATGTGAAACCTAGAAGAAACTTTGATCTCAACGGTAAATCAATCCCAAATATCTCGACTCTGCTTTCACTACAATATACCCATTATGTCAGGATCGATAAATGTTTTGAAAGTCCATCGCAGCAACATCGTAGGCGGCATCGTCAACAAGTTAGGTCATAAATAAAACAGTGTGATTCTGATTAGACCAAAGAGATGGGTTACACCCAGAACACCAGACGCTCTTTCACCTAATTCGTTCAATGAACTCCTCTGAAGTGATAGGCTGGATGTGGCTCGACGCCTTATTGAACTCCTCGTCATGGGTGACCACGTAGCCAGCGTCATTCAAAAGCCCCGAGGCTACGATGATGGAGTCAGGCATCCTGAGCCCGGTCTCCGCTCTGACCCTGCCCGCCCTATCCGCGACGTTGACGTCAACGTCAACGACACTGTAATGCTCTGAGGACAACAGGTGTAAAAGTAGCGCCCTCCACCCCTTCGCGTCACCAACGCCATAGTAGCCTGTGGAGAGCTCTGCGAGCGTCACCGTGGAGACGACCGCCCTCACTCTTCCCTCGTCTACCAGGTCCAGCAATCTACTAGACGAGGCGAACATGGGCTCCTCCCTGTTGATCACGTTGAGGAACACGTTTGTGTCAAGGACTACCGTCTCTGCCATTCACCCCGCAGCCTCCGCTGGAACTCTAGGCTCGACTCGGGCCACGGTTTCTGCCTGCCGAGGATGTCGGACAGCTTCTCGGCCTTCACCTTCTTGATGACCGCGGTGTCGCCGTCCACCAGAAAAATAACTTTATCGCCCTCGCCTATGCCTAGAGTGTCTCTTATCTCCTTCGGTATCGTTACCTGGCCTTTGGAGGTAACCGAGCTGACGCTTACCTCGATCATGTCCACGACGACACTCTATTCCTTACTAATAAGGATTACCTGTAATACCAGAGAGTAAGGAAAAACATGGTTCTAGGAAGCCTTGTTTCTATCAATCAGCGCCTCCAGCCGCTCCTCCATGCGCCTTACACTGGTTATGTCCCTGAGGTAACAGATGTACGAGGGTTTGCCGAGATAAGTGATCCTTGACGCGGAGACCTCGGCGGTCCTCACCGCACCCGTGCTGGTCCTGAAGTTGATCTCAAACAACTGGTTCACCCCATTGTTTCTTATTGAGGCAAGGCGGCTATTGATCTCCTCTTCTGTCTCGACCACGAAGCCCTTCAGGGTTTTGCCTACGAAGCTTTCGGGTCCGTCGCACCCGTACATGTGACACACAGCGTCGTTTGCGAACTCGATCCTGCCGTCAGCGAGGATGATGATGCCGTCCCTGCTATCCTTGACGACCCTGCGGTACAGCTCCTCCGCCCGGTGCCTCTCAACTGTCTGCCTAATCCGCTTCGAAAGAACCTGATAGTGGCTGGGCTCAGCCTCCTTCTTCAGGTAGTCGTCCACCCCCGCCTCGAACGCGGACTCTGCCACCTCCTCGCTGCCCCGCCCCGTGTAGAGAATGAAAGGAACGTCACTCCTCTCTCTCACCTTCCGGAACAACTCAAGGCCCGTCATGGAGATCATCTTGTAGTCACTGACGATGACGTCGTAGCTGTTCCTGCTCTGAAGCTGTATGGCCTCCAGCGGGTCGGACACGGAGTCCACCGTGACTTCCTCATCCAGCTCCTCTAGAAACATCTTGGTGAACTCGAGCTGGTTCTTCTCGTCGTCTACATGGAGAATCCGGATCGGCTTCTCGTTGCTCACCCTCACCTAGGTCACCCCTGCTCCCCCTACGCCCCCCGACTCTTACCGCCTAGCGGCTATAATTTGATTGATGGTTATAGATATATTAATTGAATATAAAACATCTCCACCATATATAACTATTGAGAATGAATACATTGTTATATTAAAGCAATATTGTTATAAAATGATAATATTTCTGTAGGATAGAAACAAATAGTTTATGGGGGGTAGAAAAGGGCTGTGAATCATGATGTGTTTCTCTAAATATTTGAGGCTTGCCATAAACGAGTTAGTCCTCCTCCACATAATATGTTATTATGATGATTTGATGGGTTCATAAATTAACATGAATGTGTTGTTTTTTTGTAGGCTATCTAGGGATTCACCGTTCAGATTCACGCTCCTCAAACCTCTTTTAATTTTTTCAAAATAGGGAACCGGGGCTATGGTAAATAACACGGTTGTATTAGGTGAGACGCACACCACGCCGTTCCCATCCGAGGCCCTGAAAGGGTTATCGAGTCTCCTTGAACTCGTAACCTCGACCTCGATATTCCTCGCACTAAACGCGTCGATAGTCGCCGCGTTCAGCTCCCTACTGTACGGGGTTGAAGTCAAGCCCACGATTCTGTTAATAGCATTCCTCGCAACTTTCTCGGTCTACAACATGAACAGAGCCACCGACAGGGCCGAGGACTCGATAAACAGGCCCCGGGCAGCTTCAAGAAACATCCTCTTTTTCCTAGTACCGTCGATGGTTGCCTCCGCGTCGTGCCTCTTGTTAAGCGCTTCAGTCGGGGCTCAAGCCCTTACGGTGATTGTTACCTCTTTCATCGCGTCCATTTTCTACAGCGTCAAGCTGTCGCCGTCAACCCCCCGGCTCAAAGAGATCGTTGGCCTGAAGAGCGTCCTGGTGGCTTTCAGCTGGGGGTTCACGGGCGCTCTCCTGCCAGCCAGCTCCCAAGCCGTGGATGTTGCGAAGATAGTTATGGCGTTCACATACATATTCATCCAGATCCTGGTGAACACGATCCTGTGCGACATCCGCGACATGGATGGAGACAGGTCCTCAGGGGTGAAGACGTTACCCATAGCCCTGGGTTTGAGTAGGACCAGGAAACTCCTGTTCATCGTGAACACCTTCTTGTTCCCCTGGCTACTCTGCTGCCTGACGCGGGGACTGTTCCTAGAGTATATGCCCGCATTATTCTTCGGCATGGGGTACGGCTACTTGATCATCTGGGCTTTCTCGAGGAAGGGGCGTAATAGGCTCCTAGTGGAGTTGGCGGTGGACGGGGAGTGGATGCCCCTGGTAGCTCTCATGAAGCTGCTTTGACCCCAAAGACCAAGCGGATAAATATTGCTTTGGCTGAACAACATATTGAGGGTTTAAGCTTTGAGTTCCCCCTACTTCAAGTTGTACCGATCCGAGCTCAAGTTAAACATAATTTCAAGTCTTTTACGCGGAGAAAAGAAACTTAGCACCCTAAGGGAGGAGCTCGGCAGCAGGGGGTCTACCATTATTCATGCTCTCAAAGACCTGGAAGACATGAACCTGACTCAACAAGAAGGTAAACACTACAGACTCACATCGCTTGGAGTCATGGAGGCAATTCTTATCGAGGAAGCCGCCTCAGCCGTGAAGGTGCTTGAAAGATTTCAAGACTTTTGGCTCCAACACGACGTCACAGCCATCCCGAGCCACCTCCTGCAGAGGATAGGAGCCTTACAGGACTCGGCCCTGATCAAGGATAATTCTATAGCGTTGGATAGAGTTCACCTGACCTTCCAACAGCTTCTCCTAACCTCGAGGAGGGTGCGGGGGGTATCCCCGATCTTCCATTCAGACTACGTTGGGGCGTTCCAAAGGCTACTCAGTGAAGGGGCGACGGTTGAGCTCATACTTACCAGCGGAGTCCTCGACAAAACTTTGACGCTGGCGGATACGGAACAGATCCTTGATTACATTATGAGGGATAAGCTTAGGATATTCTTGACGGATGAGCTGAAGATCGCCCTGACTGTGACCGAGAACAGCTTCTCCATGGGTCTCTTCACGAAAGACGGAGAATACGACTACAGCAGGGATCTAGTATCCAACAGCCCGAAGGCGATCGAGTGGGGTGAAGAACTTTTCCAGCACCACCTCAAGGATGCGAGGAGGCTAGACACGGAGAGTTTGAATCTCCTTTAAACCTCTTGAACTGGACACCTAAGCATCAATAATGTCTCCTTAAAACAGGTTTACATAACCGCGTTTACCACACGCGTGGATACTAGGAGTAATGTGCCGCGCGTTCTCGGGGTGACCGGCGCTGATCCTACACATCTCATGACCGAATCCTTTTCAGGTTTTATCTCTAGTTAATGATCATGGTTCGCCTGTACCTAGACCTGGAGACGTACCGCCCCAACGTCGAGGAGGCTTTCGTCAACGAGCGAATAATCTCGGTGGGTATCATCGTCGACAGAACTTCATACCATGAACGCAGCCTTAAAAGGGACATCGAGCCGGTTCTCTACAGCGAGTGGGACGGGCTGGACGAGAAGGCAATAGTGTCGGAGGTCGAGAGGACGATCCGTAGGACCTGCAGCGAGTACAGGTTCACGACCATCGTGGGATTCAACATCCTGCGGTTCGACGTCCCGCTCCTCGTAGCCAAGTCGGGCAGGACCTCCCAGTCGGGCCTCGAGTACATCTCCAAGATGTGGCACGACTGCTTCGCCATCGACCTGATGCAGCAGCTCCTCGTGGCCAACTGGAGCCGCTTCAAAGGCGCCGGGATGAGCAACATAGTAAGCACCGCGATAAGGCTCGGGCTGAACCCGCCGGACTACCCCACGTCCGGCGCAATGGTCAAAGACCTCTACGAGAGCGGGGACTACGAGGGGATCGAAGCCCACCTCCGCCAAGACCTCAGGATAATCCGGTGGCTGGACCTCTACGGCGTAAGACGGCTCACGGAGCAGAGCGTAAAAGAGCAGAGACCCCTGTTCAGGTGAAGGCTTCCGTCTCCTCAAACCCACCCAGTTTTTAGTGACCTTGTAACAGCTAGACTGTTATAACGGGAAAAAACTTCATGCAGCCCCATCCATCCAATCTCCGCACAAGTGGAGGCGTAGCGCCGTGAATCGACGACTCGGCGTCTCCCTCATCGTTGATTACCAGCGATAAGCGTCTTCGAAACTCTTTTCCTCTAACCAGCTTTTCAATGGTCCGCTTGAAGGATTCAATGTAGGAAATTTTTTTTCCGATATGACCACTAACAGGTTACATATAAAAAAGATCCCATGCATAGTCTTATTTCTTAATCGGCTCCAACTTTCAATGAAATGATAGATCTAGCCCAGATGACGTCCCCCGAGATAGGGGCAGCCATAGAGAAGGGATACACCACCGTCGTGTTCGCCGTGGGGAGCAACGAGCAGCACGGCCCATGCCTTCCCGTGTCCACCGACACCATGCTGGGGGACACGTTGGCGCTCTCGGTGGCCGAGAGGCTCGGTGACGCCTTGAAGGCGCCGACCATAAACGTGGGGTGCTCAGAGCACCACATGAGGTTCCCGGGAACCATAACGCTGAGTAGGGAGACCCTCCAGCGGGTGGTCAAGGAATACGTGAACAGCTTATCGAAGCACGGCTTCAAGAGGATCGTCGTCCTTCCCTCACACGGAGGCAACTTCGGGCCCCTGGGGGAGATAGGGGAGGAGCTGCAGAGGACACACCCAGGCATCAAGGTAATCGTGTACAGCGACCTTCAGGGCTTCGTCGGGGTGCTGATGAAGACCAGCGAGAGGCTCGGCGTGTCCCCCGAGGCATCGGGGGCTCACGCAGGCGAGTCCGAGGTGTCGATGATAATGTGGGCTAAGGGAGACATGGTGAGGAAGGAACATATCCCCGACGCCAGGGGCTACATGGGGGAGTTCGACGAGGAGACGGCTCAGCGGATATTCGAACACGGCATAGGGGCTCTATCCCCCATAGGGGTTCTGGGGGACCCGAGCGGGGCAAGCGGCGAGCACGGGAGAGCCTACATCGACGACCTGACGTCAGCAATAGTCGAGCACATCAACTCCCAATGAACTGGTATGCGGGCTGTCCCTAGCCTGTCTTTAATTTCACGGGCCGCGTCTCTTAAGGCGCCTGTTGATGATGCTGTACGTCTTGACGCGTCTCTTATTGAGGAAGTGGGAGAGGGATAGAGGGCTACGCGAGACGTCCCCATTCGGATAACTGTCACTGGATGGCCCTATCAGTCTTAGACGGATCACCCGAACCTCGTTCATCTCGGCGGCCTCCATCTGCCTCACCGGCATAGCCACAGCTTTATCCTTATAATAAGAACCCGGATGAACGCAGCGAAACCATCGTTCCACGTAGATATGCCCCCCGAGACTCCGGGTCTGCACGGTTTTAACAGCCATAATATAGATGACCGGTATGGACGGGAGAAGATGGAGAAAAGGCTCTAGATCAGCTTCACGAGCTTCCCTGCTCTACCCACGTTGAGCTGAAGTATCCCCCGATACGACGAAACGTAGCCGTTCTCGACGCGCAACCGGTCGCCGACCGCCACCTGCTTTATCTGCTCGTTCCAGAGGGTGAGGAGGACCCTACCTGAGGCGTCCACGAGCCCGGCCTCGGTCACCGACAGGGTCTCGCCCCGCCTCCTCGACCGAACCATTCGGGCCATGGCCTTCTCCTCTATCTCCCCCTCCACGGTGACGTTCCTCATCCCGTCCCTCAGCTCGCCGACTGCGTGGAAGCTGACGCCCTCGCCCAGCTTCTTCTGGCACCAGCGGCCCCTGCCTTCCGCCTCCACCGTCCATCCCACCTGTGTGAAGCCCAGCTTCTCGCAGAAGCTCTTGGTCCTTGTGTTCCACTCCGGCGTGCCTAGGGTCCAGAGCTTGACATCCGGGTAAAGCGACATTACCAGCTCCATGGCCCTGAGGCCTACGCCCTGCCGCTGGCTCTCGGGGTCCACGAATATCCTTACGAGCTCCCTGTGGCCCTCGCCGTGGTGCGCCGTCATGACGCCGCCGACGGTGTAGTCGTCCAGCATTATCCTGTAGTAGTCGAAGTACTCCATGTAGCGTACATTGTATTTATATGAGTCGTAGCCGTGGGGCCCGCCCGGCTCCTTGGCTCCCACCTCTACGTCGCTCTCGAACGCCCGTTTAGATATGTCGGTAAGGAGGTATGCGTCGTCCTCGACGGCCTCGACGAGGCTCACTCTATCTTCAATCGACAAATTGGTACACCATATATTATACAGACTAGGTGAAAAGCGTTGGCGAACGGCTCGCATCATTATTATATCGCCGGACCCCGATACGCGTACAAGTGGTTGAAATGGAAGCCAGCTCAAGGCGGGGCGTGAGGGTCAGGCATGTGGACCAGCCTCCCTACGTCGTGGACGAGTCAAGGATAGAACGGTATGACCAGGTGAACCTCATATTCAACAGGATAGGCAACGACCCGAGCTGGGACTGCTACCTCCACGACGAGGAGGAGGTCGGCCTCCAGAGCATCCGTGAGGCGAAGCCAGGGTACGACAGGGTCGACTACGCCCTAGCCGAGGCCGCGTGGACAGTCCACGACGTCTGGACCCCAGCCTTCAACTGGGATCGGCTGGAGCGCCCCGGCGGCCCCAGCCTCATGGGGGACAAGTGGTACAAGACGCGTTACGAGGTGGATGACGTCCCGAAGATGACGAGGAAGGTGAAGAAGGCCGCCAGGTTCTTCGGGGCCAGCCTCGTAGGCGTCACAGAGATCAACGTGAACTGGCTGTACGCCAACCACCGCTACAGCCTTGAGCCCCTGGAGCTGCCTGAGGGCGTGAGGTACGCCGTGGTCTTGGCGGTAGAGATGGACGAGCTGGGAATAGCCACGAGCCCTGAGGCGCCGGCGGCCGCCGCGACGGGCGTCGGGTACAGCATGCTCGCGTTCATAGCGTCGTCGCTGTCCGAGTTCATCAGGAACCTGGGCTACGCGGCTGTGCCCGCCTCTAACGGCGTCGGCCTCAGCGTGCCCCTAGCGGTGGACGCGGGGCTCGGAGAACTCGGCAGGAACGGGCTGCTCATCACCCCCGAGTACGGGCCCAGGGTACGCCTCTGCAAGGTGTACACCGACCTCCCGCTTGAGACGGACAAGCCCATCGAGTTCGGCGTACACGAGTTCTGCAGGACCTGCAAGAAGTGCGCCGAGGCCTGCGAGGTGGAGGCCATAAGCTTCGAGGATGAGCCGAGCTACGACGGGGTCTGTAAGAGCAGCAGCCCCGGCGCCCTGAAGTGGGCGATCGACGGCGAGAAGTGCTACAAGTACTGGTGCGAGAACGGCACCGACTGCAGCACATGCATCAGCGTCTGCCCCTACAACACGGGGCGGACGGAGGCCCACGCCGACGAGTTCTGGGGGAGCCCATGACCCGCTGCGGATGGGGGTTGATTTTAGACGAGTTCTCCTTGGGCCACCGTGGTGCATCTCCCGCCGACGTTTACCTCTATCTCGTCGCGGCTTCTTTCCGTGGCTCTCAGGTAGATGAGGGGGTGACCCTCCTCGGCGCCCTGCTCGACCCTAACGTCTATAGTGTCCGTGAAGTTCCTGTGTTTGACTAGGTAGCCGGCGAGGCAGCCGTTAGCGTTGCCTGTGGCAGGGTCCTCTGTGAAGGTCGTGAACATAGGGGTCCACCTAGAAAATTAGATTACATGAGAGCCCACCACGTTGCGCTCTAGAAGCCCAGTCTGGCATGCGTGGGCTATGAACCCCCTCCCCCCTTCGTGGGTTTTGGTGGGGAGCGTCTCTTTTTTTGCTTGTTTTTGGGTTCTGGGCGTTTTTCGTGTCTTGTTTGGGTGTGTTTTGGCGCTGGTTGGGTACTGTTCTGCTACTGTTCTGCTTGGTTATCTGAGGGTCTTGGTATGGTGTTTAAGTTGTGGTTAGGGGGTTTCGTCGTCTCTGTAAGTATCTTTTCGCCCATGACGCCGGTGGTCGCCAGACTGAAGTTCGGACTCGGGTGTGAATATACGGACCTTGTAGATGCGGCGCGGGTTGTCGGTGGAGGTGATGAAGGTGGATTCGCTGTGTTCATCTCTTTGGCTATCCTCTGCATCAGGTCCAGTGAGACGCCCTCCTAGTCCCTGAAGACGGCGAGCTGATTTCCCTGCAGCTTCTCGGTGAACACGTCCACGATGTGGAAAGGCAGTTTCATCGCGATCGGAAAGGGGTAAGAGGTGGGGTTAATTTTACTAACTACGGGGGCTAAGGTTACAGTAATAATTTTGTGGGGGTGGCTATTTCCTGGCTTCTGCGCTGCGGTTGAGGGATTTTTGTATGTTGGGGATTTTGTTGTTCTGGACGTTGACTCTTACGTAGGGACTGTCGTACACGTCTTCCCTGTTGTAGAGGGCTACCGCCTGGTTGAGCCTCTGCTCCACCTGGTCGATGAGGTCTCCGAAGGCCCTGATGAAGCCGTTGAGCTCGTTGATCATACCCTGGATGTGCTCCATGTACTCCGGGGTGAGCTCGCATGTGACGCACCTGAACCCGGCGACCGCGTCCTCGAAGGCCTTGAGGGCGTCGTCGATGCGGTCTATGAGTTTCTGCGCCTCGTCTATGCATGTGTAGAGGGTTCTGTGGGTGTATCTCTCGGTCCGCGCGAGGGTGTGGTCGACCCAGCTCTGGAGCAGCGTGCAGGTCCTCATGGACTCCTTCCTTATGTCGGAGGCCTCCTGCTTGGGGTCGATGCCCGTGATGAGCTTGGCGATGCCTATGCCTATCTCGCTCATGGCCCAGCCCTCCAGGCTGAGGAGGTCTTTCAAAGTCTGGCTGACCTCGCCGGCTATGCCCTTCCCGACCTCGGAGGCGATGTGCTTGCCCATCTCCTTCATGGCCTCCTCGCCGCCTTTCTTGAACGCCGTCTTGCCCATGCTGGCGCCTGGCTTCACTATGGCGGCCACCTGCTGCACCTTCTCAGCCTCCTTCCGTATCTCCTCCTCGGACTTGGTCAGGCTCTGGATCACGGCGTAGGCGATGTCCCACTCCATGAGGAGGCGGCCCACCTCCCTCATGTCCTCGTGCCACTGATCCTTGGCTGTAGCCAGGTCATCCTCAATAGGACCGAGGGCGTCGTCGAGCTCCCACATGGCCTCCTCGCACTTCTCGTTCTCCTCCTCCACGACCTCGGGGTGTTCCTCGCAGAAGCCCTTCGCTTCTTCAGGCTCCTCTTTCTTGCCTTCATCCTTCTTGCCGCGTCTGATGTAGTCGTATATGAGGAAACCGCCGAAGCCGAACATCAACACGAGGATCACCAGCAGGGGATCTATCCCGGGCTCGGGCTCCTCCCCTCCGTCAGACACCCCAGTCCCTGACGGGGTAACCTGGACACCTTTTTCTTCCGTGGCCTCGGCGCCGTCGTCGTCCGTGACGGTGAGGGTGACCGTGTAGTCGCCTGCGTCGGCGTAAGTGTGGGTGACATCGGCTCCCTCCGCGGTCTCGCCGTCGCCGAAATCCCAGATGTAGGTGAGCTGGTCGTCCCCCAGATCCTCGGCTTGGCCAGTGAACGTCACCTCTTCACCGGTCTCTAGTTCGCCTGTCTGGCTGAACTCCACGTTGAACGGGGGCGTGTTGAGGACGGTGATCTCCTTGGTGTAATCGGAGCTGAAGCCAGCCTCGTCTGTGATCCTTAGGCCGACGGGGTAGACGCCGTCGTCCGCGAACTGGAACGAGGTGACGGGGTTTGGGTGGCTCTCCTCATACACTTCGTCACCGTCGAGGTCCCACTCGTATAGGCTCACTGCGCCGTTCTTGGAGTAAGAGGCTGATGCGTCCAACTCGTAGGAGGTTCCCTCGTTCACCGTCTCGGGAGCCTCAAAGTAGGGTTCAGGTAGGTAGTGGAACGTGAACGTTATTGGTGGATCACCGTAACTGGGGGCCATGTCCAGCCCTCCCTCGGTGATTAGATACACAGTTAGC
>Ga0114918_10003185_pt1 | contig 14551 bp, 24 predicted proteins | sample LantaG_FD_87015 | JGI IMG/M metagenome (GOLD analysis project Ga0114918, IMG submission 87015) | Deep subsurface microbial communities from Baltic Sea to uncover new lineages of life (NeLLi) - Landsort_02402 metaG | ecosystem: Environmental > Aquatic > Marine > Oceanic > Sediment | place...
ACTTGTAGTATAACAAACAGGTATTACATAGGTATGCATTCAACTGATAATTTGGATGATGGGTACCTTGGTAGTGGTAAGAGATTGTGGTTCTCAATCAAGTATCATGGTAAGGAGAACCACACTAAAGAGATATTAGAATATTGTGAAACTAGAAAGGAATTAAAGAAGCGTGAGGCTGAAATTGTGGATGAGCAACTATTGACTGAGGATTTATGTATGAATTTGGTTGTTGGTGGTGAAGGTGGTGGATTTAGAGATGAGGAACATTTGATGAAGTTTACTAAAAATGGTAGTAAAGCTTGGATGGATAAATATAGTGGAAGTACTGAACACTTATTTTGGACTACCCAAGGTGGTAAAGAGAAGTTTAAGAAACATGGAATACCAGAAAATTTTAAACCAGATTGGGTTGGTCGTAAACATTCGGATGAAACCAAACAAAAGATGTCCAAATCATCCAAAGGGGTGGGTAAAGGTAAAGCTAACTCTCAGTACGGTACAATGTGGATTCATTGTAAAGCAACTGGTGAAGTTAAGAAAATAAAGAAAGAAGAATGGTTATCATATACATTACTTTCAAGTTGTATATGGGAAAGGGGTAGAAAATAAAGATTAAAAATGCACAAAGTTGGTGATATACTAGACTTGTTAGGAATCACATTGGTCGGAAATGAAATGACCACCCACTAGATGGGTATCCATGGAGATGGGTTATAAATAAAGTTCAGTTTGGGGAGTGAAAGCCGTTCGGATACGGCAGCGGGACTGTAAATCCCGTCCTTTCGAGGGAGTGGTTCGAGTCCACCATGCCCCACCAAAATGGTGCGAAAAAGCAAAGTAGGTCTGTCAACTGAAACGCAAATTCAAAGCCATTCTATTGAGATGATTATGACAGTGATTATCGAGATAGTTAGAATGTATAGTGTAATGGCAGCACGGGCCCGTTGAGGGCTAGGTCTGGGTTCGAATCCCAGTGCAATTCCAATAAGTAGGATAGACGTGCAGCAATGTATGGATTACGCCAAGCATGGGTTTAGCGACCCGTTGATAGAGAGAATATAAATGAGTGGTTTCTCTTAAGTCCTACTGACGTTATTTGTTTTGCACCGAATAATAAAGTAGGTTTATCCTTGAAAAGTGTCACTTTAAGAGCACTGTACTTGCCTGTGTGGCTCAGTGGCGACAGCACCAGATTTGTAATCTGGAAGTGAATAACTCATCGGGGGTTCGAGTCCCTCCACAGGCTCAACAAGGTCATACGTAATCGTTTCCAATGGGGAACATTGGTCGTGGTGGTCTTGAATTGGCTCCATAGGTTAAGCGGCAAACCACTAGCCTTGTAAGCTTGAGTTCCCATTTCGATTATGGGTGGAGCCTCATACTGGTTTTTGACACCGTTTTGCCGTTAGGAAACGGGACGTTAAGGGATTTAAACCATCCTGTCCCCGAAACAGAATATAAGAGGGGTGTGACGGATGCAGAGAGAGGCATAAATTGCGAGTGTCGCCTAGTGGTCGATGGCTCTGGGTTTCCAACCCAGTCAGATAAGGTTCACATCGTGGGTTCGAATCCCACCACTCGCTCGGAGGTAAGTTAGTACTAGACTCCCGTAATAAGAGGAAGTACAAAATTGCAGTGTTGGTGTTTAACGGCTAACATGTCAGACTTCCACTCTGAGGTTGCGAGTTCGAATCTCGTGCACTGCACAATGCGAATGTAGCTTAATGGCAAAGTACTACCCTCAAAGGTTGATGGACATCCATTGGATGACATCTTTATGATAAAAGGGACGTGGGTTCGATTCCCATCATTCGCTCAAATAAGTATCTGGAATACGGCACTCACAGCCGCTGATGTTTTCGGTCAGATTAAAGCCAAACGTGAGAAGGGCTTTTGAATAAGGATACTTAATGTGATTGGCCATACCTAATCACATAATTAGCCGCATAGTTACTCATGGGAGTATTGGAAAAGCGATAAAATAACACGAGGGGATAATAACTGACCCTAGGGCTAATAACTGCGAGAGTCGTATAATGGCTATTACGGGGCCTTGCCAAGGCTCGGATGAGGGTTCGATTCCCTTCTTTCGCTCAAAATGAGTATGCTATCCTTGTGGTGAAAGGAGCCAGACTGTAATCTGGTGCTGTATAGATAAGGGTTGAAACACAAAAGGTCTACCGAGTACGTATTAGATAGACTAGGAGTAAAGTAGACTAGAGACACTAAGAATAACCGCTTAGGTCTTGAGGTTCAAATCCCCACATACTCACAATTAAAAATAAGATAACATTTAAAAATTAGAAATTATGAGAAACTTTAACATTAAATTCAAAAAGAAGAAGAAACGTTAAAGCATTCGGCCTAAGGGTTACGGGTGCTACTGAAAAAGTAATGCCTCCGTAGCTCAATGGTTAGAGCACCCGCCTTTTAAGCGGGGGGTTATGAGTTCGAATCTCATCGGGGGTACAATATATGCACCTCTAGCAATCATGGGATAGCAACTGGCTTTTAACCAGTATGGAGATGGGTTCGATTCCCATGGGGTGCACCAAGTAGTTGTTTTTTGTACTTTTGTAATATTTCTACATATTTATTAATATGAGGAAAGAAAAGAAATATCATTTTATATATAAAACAACTAACTTACTTAGCGGTAAATATTATTTGGGGATGCACTCAACCGATAACCTAGAAGATGGTTATATGGGTTCTGGTAAACGATTAAGATATAGTATTAACAAACATGGTAAAGATAATCATAAGGTAGAGATACTGGAGTTTGTTAATAGTAGGGAAGAATTAAAGAAACGAGAAAGTGAGGTTGTCAATCTTAATGAGATAGCTAAAGTTGAATGTATGAATCTTAAGGTTGGTGGTGAAGGTGGTTTTAGTAGTGAAGAACACCAACAAAAAGCAAATAAAGCATCTAGAGTGGCCTTTGTTAATAAACTTAAAACGGATTCTGACTATAAAGAAAAATACAGTAAACTTGGTTATGATAGTATGATGAAATTACATGAGGAAGGTAAAGTAATCCCATTAGATTGGACTGGTCTCAAACATTCTGAGGAAACTAAAAAGAAGATGAGTGAATCATCTAAAGGAATGGGTAAAGGTAAATCGAATTCTCAATACGGTACATGTTGGATAACCAACGGTAAAGAAGCTAAGAAAGTAAATAAAGAAGAACTGGAAGAACATCTACATAATGGATGGGTAACTGGTAGGAAACTAAATATGCCTTTGTAGCAATTGTGGAAAAGCACCTGTCTCTTAAACAGGATGGAAGTAGGGTTCGACTCCCACCAAGGGCACTAATTTTAAATCTAGTGCATATGAATACAGATAACATCGAAAGGAGATTCCTAGAGGATTACTCCAACAGATACAGAAGAATATGGGTTCAATATTGTACACTCAGCAAAAATCGGTCAGAGTATCGAGCGGTGATAACATTATTCCCACTTCAAGGACATTACATGATGCTATTCACATCTACCATCAATACGGTAGATTATGAAACAATCTCAAAATTTATGGAAGAAAGTTTGGAAGGTACGAATTAATTTCGTACCTTTGTTTTATGGATAATAGTAAAAAAGAGGCTGAAAAATTATTTGAACTAATCAAATCTAAAATAAGGGATGGTGATTTAAAATTATTACATCATCGATATAAACGTAAATACGTTGAGACTGAGGTTTTATCTGAATATAAAGATTTCGTTATAATTGAGGAAGAGTGTAAGATGTTTAGATATACTTCTGATATTTTTGGTAAACCAAATGAAGGTTTGAATCGTGATGGTTGGAAGTTCGAAATAGTTGGTACTTTCAAGAGTGCAATAAGACCATGTACCAAATCATTTACAACTCATTTCAAAAATAGGCACAAAAATTATGGTACCTTGGTCCATCAAAGTGGTTGGAGTTGTCAACCATATTTGAACATCAACAATCAAGGTATAGAATTCGAATTACCTAAGAAAGAGTTAATTGGTAAATGGGTAGAACCACATAAGTTATTAAAGAAAATGAAAAAAGATTTGCATTTTAAGAATTAATTTCGTACCTTTGTTTTTATGAAAGAAGAACTAATATCATTTGAGACAGCTAAGTTGGCTAAAGAAAAAGGGTTTTTATTACATACAATAGATACATTCTATCAATATGATGGAAGTATATCTTTATGTCATTATCAATCAACTAGGGCTTTAGAAGTTCAAGATAAAGAAAGAGTTGAATGTTATGCACCAACACAATCACTACTTCAAAAGTGGTTAAGAGAGAAACATAAAATTCATATAGAACCACAATATTCATGGTTATTAGATGATGATAAAAAAATTAAGGGTGATGTTGTATGGTGGTATTATATTTATTCAAATTATCCTCATGGTGGTAGACGTAAAACTTTTTCAAGTGAAATTGGAGAACCTTCCACATATGAGGAAGCTTTAGAAGAGGGATTACTAGAAGCGTTGAAACTAATAGAAATAGAATGATGGAAAAATATTATACTTTACTAGAGTTATTATCAATGATTGCAGAACCAAATCAAGGGCCAAGTAGGCGACTTTATTTTGAGAATATTGATATGTTCAATATTGCTCATGGTTCTTCACATAACCATCAAGCATGGGAAGGTGGATACATTGGTCACATGACTGATGGTATGAACATTATTGTGAGACTTTATGAGAATCTAAATACATGTCGTAAATTAGATTTTAGCCTTTCTGATGCGTTATTGGTATTCTGGTTACATGATATTGAGAAGCCATGGAAATATGGTGGTAAACCAGAAGAGGTGGACAAATATGAAGATTACCAAGCATTTCAAGAGGCTAAGATTGTTGAGTATGGGTTCGAATTAACGGATGCTCACCTAAATGCAATTAAATATGCTCATGGTGAGGGTGATGACTTCATGAAGACTGAAAGGGTTTCAAAGCCCTTAGCTGCGTTTTTACATTGTTGTGATACAATTAGTGCTAGGATTTGGTTTGACCACCCTAAAGACAAAAAATGGTAATATGAGTAGCCTAGATGATTGGGTTTTAGAACCAGAGACTTATTGGTTTAAGTACTTAAAAGCGGTGCTTGTAAGGAACTATTTGTCTGGATTAAATCATATCATGAAATGTATGTTGATGTACCGTTTGAACGTAATCATGTATATAGTGATACAACTGGTAAGCAAAAGCAATTCATTGTAATGTGTCATTATGGTATGAGAGTGTGGAATAAGAGTCATCATGGCAGCTGGATGCTTTACGGACATTCTCACGACTCTATGGAACATGAAACTTGGGGTAGAAGTATGGATGTTGGAGTTGATTCAGCATACAGAATACTTGGAGAGTACAGACCATTCAATCTAAGAGAGATTAAGAACATAATGGAAAAGAGGGAACATAACCCAGTTGACCATCATCTTGAGAAGAAGCTTAGAAAAGAAGGACATATTAAATAATTACACTTTTTTGGAGATAAATTATGAATACTAGTTGTAAGAGTTGCACTAAGGATGATGAGATATATCTATTCAAAGTAGATGAGTATACAACCGAATTGATTGGTAGAAAGAACGAGAGTGAAGGATTCTTCTACATTCAACGTGGAGATGGGTTCATTTACAAGTATGATTTTGATAGAGTTGAATTTAGTATTAAATTAAATATAGCTAAATGATTAGAATTAGGTTAGTTAATATGTGGGATAGGTTTATTTTAAATCTTCATTTTATTTTACATACAATTGGGTTTATTAAGACAATTAATCGTAATGGGTTATATGTTAAACAACCAGAGGATTCAACAATTTGTTTCCCAGTGTCACTGTACAACGCTATCTTATTCCAAGGTAAAAGACCACCACGTTTAAATAAATTGATTAGAATATTTGATACTGATGAAGATGGTACTGCAATAAGTGACATATCTAGAAAGGTAATGAATAAGTATGGGTTATTTGAAACAAAGGATGTGGGTAGAATAATTAAGAAGGGTGGGATTATTTTTATTAATGGTAATCTTGATAGGATAGCTAAGATGATTGGTAAGATGGTATTAGATAATCGTAAGGGTATATATAATGTTGGTGAGGAAACTAAAACGATGCATGCATTAGCTTTAGAAACCAATCCAGAAGTTGAGCCAACAATGTTTCTACCAGTTGAGGGAATGCCGACTGATGTTACAATGGATTTAACGAAGTATAAGGGTTAATTATTTTAATGTCCACCCACATTTAGTTTTCTTTTGTCTACCATTTTTTATGTGACAGAAAGTAGATTTTGATAAACCAGTATATTCAGACATTTTTGTATTAGAAAGTGATATTTCCTCCCCAGTTATTATATTAATCCAATCCACTTTATTTTTTTCATTTTTAGTCTCACTCATCTTCTGTTTCGACTCAGCACTTCTTTTAAAACCACTTACAGGCTCATAACCATTATTACGTTTAGTTTCCCATGCTTTATTTGCCCATTTACTTCTAGTCCCACTACCAATATCAAACCAAGGATGTTCTTCTTTATTTTCTGACCAGTATTTCTTAACTGATTTAGAAATTTTATCCTTTATCTCTTGAGATGCAATCCCACCATTACCCCCCTCGGTTAGATTATAACCATTTGGGGATATTGTATTATATTCTTTAATAAAATGAATTTCTTTTTCACAACATTCCTCTATCGAAACACACTTACATATAGTTTCCCATATAAATGATTCCATACCATATTTTCTTATGGCCTGTTTGAATAGATAAAAATAATGTATATTAGATTTAGTATTAGCTTTATGTTGATGGGCTTGTTTCCTCTCTTCTAAGGTTTTGGTAGTATAACCAATATATACTTTACCATTTATAGTATTAGTAACTTTGTAAACTATCATAATATTCTTTATTATAAATATAGGGGTAATCACAAAACTATAAAAAAAGATATAGAGGTTATTATTTACCTCCCCTGTCCGACATATTTCTTAGAGTAGTTCTTGGAATTCTTAGAATTAGAGGTTCTTTTCTTTGAATGAACACCTTTTCTTTTTTTCTTAGCCACCCCAATATTGATTTTTGTTATACCTCTCATTTTTTGTCTTTTATATAAATATATAGTATTTATTATAAAACGCAAATATGTCCATTAAGAGTTTATTAAATGAATCTTTACTTAGTGTTTATAAGAACAAAGCAATCAATGAGGTTGACTGGGATGATAAATTCTCAGACACGAAGTCATCATGCGTAACACCAGATGCTTTAGCTAAAGAGATGAACGGTGAGTTGGCTAGATTAGATGTTAAGTCAAGTCAAAGGGATAAGCGTGGGGTTAAAGACCCAATCTACACAAGAGGTAATATCAACAAGTCTATGACTGATGGTAAACTAGATGTGGAAAAATTCAAGAAATTAATTACATCACCACCTAAAACAATATTTGACCAAAACCCTAAGATGGAAAAGACCGACAAGGGTAAGTCACAACTTACTGTTAATACTGGTTTACCAGCAATTGTTGGTATAATCTATGACCAGAAGAAGGGTGAGTTTTTTAAGATAAACACCTGTCCTGGTGCTGGGTCCTGTCAATTAGTATGTTATGCTAGAAAAGGATTCTACGGAATGAATGATGGTAAGTCAATGAAATTAATCCAAAGACTTAACCTTCTTATGAACGACCCAGAAGAGTATTACAATATGATTATGGATGAGTTGGAGCCAACTGCCGTAAAGATTAAGAGACAAGGTAGGAGAGCGCAAGAGAACATCCAATTAGTGATTAGATGGAATGATGCTGGTGACTTCTTTTCAGACACATATTATAAGATAGCGCAAAGAGTAACATCCGACCTATTAGCTGATGGATATAACGTTAAATCATACGCCTATACCAAGCAAGGTAAGTATATGGACTTAGCGACCAGTGATTTCATTATGAACTTCTCTAGAGGTGCAAAGCCTAGTGAGATGAAGAAGGTTGATATCGATAAGGTTAAACAATCTGTAATAGTTGGTAGGGAAACATTTAAAGATATATTCCAAAGAGAGGGTGCACATTACGTTAAGGATGAAACAACTGGCTTACCTAAGTTTGTTGAGGGTGGATATGATGAACTTAAGAAGAGAATTGCTACCGAGTATAAGATACCAACAGATAATTTGTTATATCTTAATGAGTTACCACCACAAGAGGGTGAACAATTACAATTCAACGCGATTGTACTACCTACGGGAGACGGTGATATAGCGGCTCAGAGAGAGGATGTTAAAATCACATTCCTATTAATCCATTAAAAAAAAAATAAAAATTAGGTTGATTCTTAATTAATTTTGTGTATATTTGCCACATGAAGAATGTAGTAGTATTTGATAAAGACACTGAAAGGGATGAGCAATTAATCATCACCAAACCAGATGATATAAAGCAACCAACCAATGAGGTAGAGGCGAAGGCAATGATTATCGCTGACATTTCAACAGCAACTGAGGGTCTTATGACACTTGTTCAGATTGCAAATGACAGTGGATATATGGATGCTGATAAATCGGCAGCAATGATAGTGGATTATTTCACTAAGGGATTTTTAGAAAAAGAAGAAAAGTAAAAATATTATGATAGCAATTTCAAAAGGATGTCTGTACAGGTAAGGCCCAGCACTAACGCTGGGATACCACAGACAGATGAAAAAAGAAGATGTAATTTTTGAAAGGAAGGAATTCCTAAACCTACCAGGCCATAATGGCATGGCTAACGTTGTAGCACAAATCACAATAGATGGTGGCTACAAAAGAAACAATGATGATTACCGTCACACTTACTGCAAATTAGACTTTGCGGATTGTGATAGACGTGTAAGTATGGATATCGATTTAGATGATGCATACTCAAGAGAAAACGCAATACATAAATTAGATGTGTTGGTTGATGTTTTAACCGAATACCGCAAGGTACTTATTAAAGAAGCTAAGTTTCAAGATAGACTTGAGAAAAGAAGAGATAAGAAGAAAGCGGAAGCCGAAGCTAAAGAAAAATCTAAGGCTAAAGAGAAAGGAAAATGATGAAATATCGTATCATATCATTAAAAAACAAATTTAAGGTAAGGCTTGATAAGGTTAAGCGTTGGTTTATTTATCGCTCATTAAGACGTAAGGTAATTAAAGAAAACGAGGAACTTGAATGGGCCATGTCCCATTTTCCAGATGGGGCTAAAGATGGTGTTGATATTGTTAAGACCCAAGCCATAAAACCAACAACTGAGATTTTTTATGCACCAGTATCTGGTGAGTTTTATCTTGTTAATAATGATAAGTACATTATTTTAACGAAGCACCAAATCAATGTCGTAAATGGTCGTTTTTCTCACCCAGTTGAGATACCAGAAGAGATGGGCTATTATTTAGATAAGTACTTAAAGAGAATTGTTGAAAGGAGACGTATTAAAATCAAGAGAGAAATTGAGGGTAAGATAACTCGTTCACTTAAGAGCATCTTAGCCGAATTAAAAGAAAAGTAATGGATAAAGTTTTAGAAAAATATGAAGAGTTGGGATTCTTAGAGGGGGTATCTGATGAGAATAAACCTAAATTAGCTAATCAATTTGAAGGTATATTTAAATTCATGACAACACGACCAACTAACTCTAAATATGAGATTATTGAAGTCCTTATATTCCCTATCGCTAGAAAAATACTTGAATCAACTGATTTCGAGTATATTGAACCTAAAGAATTATCAGATAAGGTGCTCTCAATAATGAGTACCGATGAATATAAATCAAATAAGGTTATTCTTTTTGACTCGTCTTATAATAAGATTGATGGTGAAGCCGAACTTACCTTATATGTTATTGAAAGGTATATTAATGGATAAGAGGGATAAAAGAATATTGCGTAAGTTAGGTCATCCTATACTTAACATAGGTATAAATGAAGATGTGGTTAAGGACTTGAGAAAAGATTCCATGGATGATTATAATGATATAATAAAGGAATTGTTTTTAGAGTACAATACTACTATATATCAACCAGAAGAAGTAATAAATAATTGGGTGGAAAGGTATACACTATCATTATGTAAAATAGCCATAGGGAGAACGATAGGTAGAGTAACGGAAAATAATTCTGGATATACGATAGATTATGAAACATTGCTTAAAGAGGGGGTAGAAGAACAACAAACCCTTAGGGGTGAACTTATAGATTATGGAAGGTAAATGTGAATTATGTGAGAGAGAGATTCCCACATCATCTCATCATCTAATCCCAAGGCAAGTTCATTCTAAGAACTGGTGTAAGCGTATGTTTACAAGAGAAGAGATGAAGACTAGAAGGGCTGACCTTTGCGGTGATTGTCATCCAATGGTTCATCAGTACTTTAGTCATTCAGAATTAGGTAAGAGTTATAACACCGTTGATAAACTATTAACACATGAGAAGGTTATTAAGTTTGTTGAATGGGTTTCAAAACAAGATAAAAAAGCAAAACGATGAAAACATATAAAGGATTAATTACAAGCCTACTGGAGAATCAAGTATTTATATTCGGAAGTAATCCCGAAGGAATCCATGGTGCTGGTGCGGCTAGAGTTGCAGCAAATAATTACGGTGCCATAATGGGTAGAGGTAGAGGACATATGGGTCAATCATACGGACTTGTTACAAAGAACTTAACACCTTACCATAAAGAGGAAGAAACTGGTATAACATATGTTAAGGCTGGTGATAGAAGTGTATCGAAGGTACAAATGTTCATTAACATACTTGAATTGTATTTATATGCAAAGGAACATCCAGAATTGGAATTTCTAGTGGCTTATACACCATCACCAAATTTGAATGGTTATTCACCACTTGAGATGGCTGAATTATTAACAACGGTTACAGTTCCAGATAATGTTATCCTCAACGAGGAATTAATGAATATGTATAATGAATATAAGACAAGAACTAAGAAAGAGACTGCTTAATGAAGGTGCTGGTGGTCATGAATATGGGTGTGTGATGTTATTTATCCCAATCAAGAAAGAATGGTGGGATAACATACTTGATGATATTAAAGATGAAGACGTTTACAATCCAGAAGGTGAAAGAGATTATGGAAAACAAGCCAATACAGAGGCCCATGTGACGATTTTATACGGAATTCATAAAGATGTACCAGATGAGGACGTTGAGGCTCTTATAGAGAAGATGACGGCTCCAGAGGTAACCTTATCTAAGATTGGAATGTTTGACAATGCTAAGAAGAAGGGATTTGATGTTGTTAAGTTTGATGTAACTGGAAAGGACTTGCACGATATGAACAAAGCGTTCACAGAATTACCACATACTAATGACTTTCCAGACTATCACGCCCACTTAACGATTGCTTATGTTGAAGGTGGGACTGGTAAAAAATACACTAGAACTTTACCAAAAGATGAAATCTTAAAATTAAGACCTAACAAGGTTGTTTACAGTAAAGCCGATGGAACTAAAAAGGAATATCCGATTAAATAATGACTAAGGAAGAAGAACAAGATAATATTTTTAAAAAATGGAAACGTTATTTTCCAAGGATGACTAAGGAACATGCTTTGGTTTGCGAGTCAATGGGGGCTAGGGAATTAAATGGTAAGGACTTAGGACATTTAGAGATATACATGAGAGAAAATAATCTTAAAGACTAGTGGAATATATCCATTATGGACATTGTTGGTATAATTCGTGGTATTTATTAGTATGGGTATGCAATTAGCAATTATATTTTTTTCGTTATTACCAGTATTAATTTACAGTTTTGTAATCTACTTAACTGTTCCATATAAAACTATAAAATTTAAAGAGGCGTTACCCTACATAGTTGTGGGGTTTTTATCTGTTGGTTTATTAGAAGCCTTTTGGGATATGTATCCAGAATGGCATAATGTAACGACAAATATAATGGGACCACCGATTATAAATCCACTTAAGTATTTTCACGTATATTATTTTGTGCAAGTAGCATTAATAGAGGAATTGGCCAAGTTATCAATCTTTATATTATTTGAGAGGGTTAGAAGTAGATTTAAGAAGACACCAGACCATCCATTATCAACAATGTTCTTTGTTGGTATGGTATCACTTGGATTTGCGGTTATTGAGAATATCCACTACGGTTCAATGTCACCAGACCCAATGGATACCCTTTGGTGGAGAAGTATAACAGCTGTTATTGGACATATGGTATTTGGTTTATTTATGGGTTATTGGATATCGATGGGTAGAATGGGTGCTAGATTTTATGATAGGTCATTATTTGACATCATTATCAATAAGAGAAAAAGATTACGAAATATAATTTATACTTTTATTGGTCTTATAGCTGCCACCATTCTTCATGGTATATATGACTTACATATCGAGTTAAATGGTCCAGTCGGGCTTACAACATTATACATGTTATTAATCATGTCATTACTTGGTGTGTTCTGGTGTTTCAAGAATTTGAACAAGTTATACAACAAAAAAGTAGAATATATTCGAAAGAAGGTTGATTTATAGTAAATGTTGGTGTATCTTTACAAAAATAGAAATTATGACAAGAGATGAAAAAGCATTAGTATACGATGATATCGTAAGGGAAGGTGATAGAGTAAATCGTAAGATTTCAACTATCAAAACTAACGTAAATAGAACACCAGCACAAGATGCTGAATTAATCACATTAAATGAACAACTTCAAGTTTTAGAGGCTAAAATGTTGAAATTGTTTGACGGTGAGTAATGAGAAGAGTTATATTTACAGATTCCGTAAAACCACTTATATTTGAAGCCCTAGACATTACCATTGGTGATGATGGATTTCTATATAAAGATGGTAGTTTATTATTAGATATGTTCGATGACAAACCAATCACCAGTGAAAGTTTTGGTGGTATTTCAAAGGAGGGTGCCTTTAAGGGTGAATTATCCTCATTGATGTCATTAGTAACAAACAATAAAGTATGAGTGAAGAACAAAAAGCGTATTGGGATAACTTTAATGAGAAGTTATACAAGGAGTACTTGAAGAAGAAAGCTGACTGGCGATTGAAACAACAAATCATGTATAACTAATGGTTAAGAAATGGAAGGTGGCCTCACTTGATGAACTTAAATCCGATTTAGTGGAGTTAGGACATAAGGTGTACTTTAGACATGAATTAGGTAGGAGTGGTATTTTTTATATAACCCCGTCTGATGGTGTATTAATCGAACACCCTAACAGTGCCATAATTACAATGAGTACTAAGGATGTTCCATTTGGTAGGAAAGTCAATAAACAATTAAAGAAATTAGGTTATAAAACGAATATTGTCACTGCTAGAAAAAGATGGCTTGTGGTGTTTATTTGTGTTGATTTTGATAAGTACGGATTTTAATTTACTTTGGTGAATGTTGTAGTATATTTATTACTATGGCAAAGAGAGTATCAAAATCTGCGGCTGACACCAAACAAACTGCGGCTGTTAGGAGAACTAAGAAAACGAAGACACCTGTTAAAAAAACACCAGTTAAGAAGGCTCCCGTTAAAAAAACAACGCAAGCGGTAATTAGCGGTAATACAAAAACGGCAAAAACGGCAACAAAAACGGCAAAAACGGCAACAAAAACGGCACCATCTAGGAAGAAAACGGTAACAGGCGGTAAAAAGAAGATAACAACTAAAACGACATTAGCCGCAGTTGCTAAAATTAGTGGGGCTCAAGCGGCAGTTAAGCCAGCATCCAACTATACAAAACCTAGAAAGGATGTTATTAGGATTAAAGCCTCAGCACCAACAGCTAAGTTTTTAGAGTTAGGTGAGAAGATTAAACGTGGTGAGTTAAAATGGATTTATTATGCAACGGATGGTGAGATTGGTTACCATCATTATCAAAAGTTAAAATGATAGAAGAATTAAAGAGTATTATTAGAGACGATAGGTTTAAGGTCTTATTAAACAACCCAGACATCTGGGAATCTAAAGATGTCGATTACACAACACCAAGAGTAGAAAGAGTATGGATGCCTATCAATGATAAGCGTTTATCGTTACATGTTATTCACCCATGTGAAGAGGGAGAAGCATATCTACATCCACACGTATGGGAAACGGCAATGTATGTCCTTCCAATTGGTGGTTTATATGAACACACATTGGGGTATAAAGTATGGGATGAGTTTGGAAATACTAATAATAAGGTAGTGTGTAAACAAATTGTTGAAGGTGCTATGTATTATGAAATGATGGAAAGAACTGCTATCCACAGTGTTAGACCAATTGCACAACCAGTTTTTACTATTATGTTGTCTGGAAAACCAATTTGGGGGCAAAATTCTTGCAAGTTACCAAAAGATTTAGTATCTTTGTCGGACGAAAGGAAAAAAGAAATATTATTAACTTTTAAACAATACTTTGAATGAGCATATTTGAAAAGATAAATGCAGATATCAAAACTGCATACAAAGAAAAGGACACAGACGCAAAATCACTACTTAGTTTTCTAAAGGGTGAAGTAACTAAGGTAAGTAAAATACCAGATGATGCTGAAG
>Ga0114918_10003186_pt1 | contig 14549 bp, 11 predicted proteins | sample LantaG_FD_87015 | JGI IMG/M metagenome (GOLD analysis project Ga0114918, IMG submission 87015) | Deep subsurface microbial communities from Baltic Sea to uncover new lineages of life (NeLLi) - Landsort_02402 metaG | ecosystem: Environmental > Aquatic > Marine > Oceanic > Sediment | place...
CGACTGCGTGTCACGGACCGGTGCCTCCTCCTGAAGGTAAATGAATGCGCCGGTCGAGTTAATGGCCCCATCTTTCCACACATCATACAGCTCGGCCGAGCTCACGTATGACTCCATATCGTCGACAACAATAATGTCTCCCAGCGTAAAGCTCCAGATAAGACCCGGGGTCTGCGTGCTCTCACTGAACTCATCAATCCGCCAGTAGTAAGTCACGCCGAACGAAAGCGTGCCGGCATTATACGTAGTGCCGGTCTGGCTGCCTTTATATACGCTTAAATCGGCATCGTTCACATCCTCGAAGCTGGTACCAAAGAACACATGATGCTCAATCGCGCCATCTCCGGGCGACCACCTGAGGACTACCTCTCTGGGTATATATTCGGCATCGCAACCCGGGTATGGGTTCCAGGCCCTTTCAAATACGGTCACAGCCCATACCGTGGTTTTACCGGGATTGAGGTTGTCGAAGTCAACCATCATATCGCCTCTACCGGCGCAGCCGCCGTAGGCAGTAATATGGCCTGCCGCGATATCCGCGTAGATAGCATCCCTCATATCACCGTCTATTACCAATATACCCTCCTCTATATTCATATTATATGCTCCAGCCGGAGTGAACCATCCACACCTGATTAGTCCACCATCCAGGTTGATGATGGAAATGCCACCACTATCTTTGGGGGCCAGTATCGCTCCGCGCACAGCAAGCACGCCCCCGGTCATATTCAGAATACCAGTGCCGTCGCCGCCGGGCAGCCACAGCTCACCGGTGTTAACGTCGCCGCCGCTCATATTCATCGTGGCTGTACCGCTGCCGTTACAAATTCGTACAGACCCTTCGGCATAAACGTCACCGCCGCTCATATTCATCGTGGCTGTACCGCTGCCGTCACAAATCCGCACAGACTCTCCAACATAAACGTTACCGCCGCTGATATTAAGCGTCCCTGTTGCATCATCCGGACGCATTTGCAATTTCAAGATATGGCAATTAACAGTGCCGCCGCTTATATCGATTACGCCGCTACCGTCGTTGCCGATTTGAAAATTGCCTCCAACATTGAGGCTGCCGCCGCTGATATAAGCTTCCAATGTTCCACCGCTGTTGTAGCCCGCCGTCAAGTCACCATCAATGGTAATATTAGGGTCGCCGCTTATGTTAAGTATGGCCAGTCCGTCATCGGCCAGCCGCACACGCTCGTGGATAGTAATATTCGCACTGCCGCTTATGTTAAATATGCCCACTGCGCCGCTACCATCAACCATCCGCCACTCGTCATTGCTTGTAATAGTAGGGCTGTCGCTTATATTAAGTATGCCTGTTCCACTGTAGACGCCACCGAGCCACCCGTTGATAATAATATCAGGGCTGCCGCTTATATTGATGGTGCCCGTTCCGGAACCGCTATAACACCACACCCACTCGCCGTTGACCACAACGGTTCCATATACTATATCCATAACTTGATTACTGTCTGAGTCCCATCTGGGCCCGTGCATATCACCAATGCTTGTGTCCCAATCAATTGCCGGGCCGCGTTCCGGTGGGGCGGTGATGAATGCCTCGTCGGATGCGCCCGGTACACCCGGTGGGTCCCAGTTCAGCGGGTCGTCCCAGAGTACGCTCCAGGGGTAATCATTGGTCCAGGTATACCTGTCAGCCGCAGCGCTGTTGACCGCAGCTAACAGCGAAACAAGAGAAATTAAAAACATCAATTTTTTACACATACGGCTCCTGCTTCTAAATCTACAAATAAGCCATTTACAACCTATTACAAAAAGTGAAAAACCTCCTCTATGTCTTGGTTGCACATATCTACGACAAGGGTAATTAGGTGTGTCTTAATGGGTATGTCTTAAAATAAGTTTTATACCCCTGCGCCCCAAAGTACAGCCGGCTATCTTCCGTCAGTAGCTTTGGATATTTGCTTCCACTCCGGCTGCCGGTACCACGCCTCCTTCGACCTCCGCGAGTCTCAACTCAATCTCACGCTCTGATTACTTCCTCAAAGTTCTGTAAATCTCGATTTTACTTTCCCATTTATGTGAATCGATGCCGGTAAATAAACCCCTGCTCCGGCGCCGCGACTCACGCCACCATTTCCATACAAATCGTAATATTTTCATATCACAGCCCCCCTAATTGTCGCCATTATTATAGCAAAAAAGCTGTCTTAATTCAGCCGAAAAGCCACAGAACGGCCTTTGAGAAGCGAATTTCGGGCGTTAGCCACGGTTCTTATCGGTCGATGGTGGAAAGTTTTTTGGGTGTTTGGCCTCGCTGTGCTATATAAAAAAGCTGCAAGTATATGCTCACAGCCTATTGATTAGTATATGTGGTTCAATTTTCTTCTGCCCTGTGACAGCGCTAAAGCTGCATAGCAAAAGCGTACCCGGCTCGGGGATAACGTATTGCCCCGCTGTCCAGCCGTTATTTGTCCTCAGCCTCCTCAACGCAGGGATGGTCTTTCACGTCACCGTGGCACTGCTTTATCTGTTCAGGTGTACATTCCTCCGGCTTTTCTTTAAGCTTCTCCGGCTTTTCGCAATTCTTTTCCGCTTCGCACATAATAAACTCCTGAGAATCGTTGATATTTTCAGTCATTTTACAAAAGCATTCCCCGAAGACAAACTCTATATTTTCTTGCGCAACAGAATTGTCACTGTGGTGCCCTTGCCAAGCTCACTTGTTATGTCCAATGAGCCGTTGTTTAATTGGATAAGCCGGACGGCGTGAGCAAGACCCATCCCCCGTTTTCGACCTGCAGGCCGGCTGCAGAAAAATGGCCAGGTAGCCTTTTGAAGCGTCTCGGCATCCATTCCGCAGCCGAGGTCACTGATTTGCAATTTCACAAAGCTGCCGGATTCGTCACCGACAGCGGTAATCTTTACCGGCCCCATTTTATCCGTATATGATTCAACAGAATTGGAAATGACATTTGCAATCGCTGATACAACCTGGCCTGAATCTACAAAAACGTTTCCGACATTCTCTGCAGCCTCAACTTGTGCATCGATATACTCTGCGTTTGTCTTCATAGAGGTCAGCTGTATAGCTTCATCGAGCATCTGTCTGACCTCAGTCTGTGTTGGCCTGGGTTGTTCCGGCTCAGCAAAAGCCATCAGGTCATCGATTATCGCAGACAGCTCCTTAGCGTTTTCCTGAATCTGTTCTAAGATTCGTTTTTTTTCCGCGTCGGCCTCGGCACCAGCCAGTAATTGTGCCCTGCCGGATATGACCGAGAGTGGGTTATTTAATTCGTGTGCTGCGCAAGCTGCCATCTCAGCCAAAGCGAGAAGTGGGTCGTTCTTGGCGAGCGGCTGCTGTGTTTGCTTTGTAGGACTTTCTACAGCAGGTTTGTACCCCGTGTCCCCTGGCTTGGAAAGAAACTGTGCAAACTGCTCGGCGAAACGCTGCCGCTCCGCAGAGGCAAAAGCCATATCCAAAACAGAGGCCCCAATCGACGTAACTACCCGGAACTGTTCCTGGTAAAGCTCTGCATCCCCCGGATAACGAAGCTCAAAAGCAATTGCTCCGACTGCCCTGTTGCCGGAAAGCAGCGGCAATAATTTCGTCTGGCTCAATTCAAAATCAACGTCCAATTGTTCAAACAGCCAGTCAACATAATCCTGGGCATTCAGGATTGCGAAGCTGCTTGCTATCGCTCCTGGTATCACAGGTGCTTCGGCTGGGGCATTTAATATGACGGCTTTTGTTTGCGCCAGAGTCTCTACAACAACGGCCTCTAACGTTTGCGAGCCAACTCGAGGGACTAAATAGAGGCAAACCATACCCGTTTGGTAAAACTTCTGCCAGCGAACAGCGAAGTTTTCCGCTATATCGATTGGTGCCGCACTCGAATTTATGCTCAAAAGAAATTCCTTTGTAAAATCGAAATGACTCGAGGCAGTTTGCAGCCGGCGATTCTCCAGAGATAGTATGCTGTTATCGCGGGCTAATCGAGCGGCGGCACTGTGGATGGTGTCGCGGTACGCAGCTTCCGGCTTTGGTAAATCCAGGCCCAGGAGTTTCGACTTTTGACTCACCTGCTCAGGAAGGTCTCGGCGGATTTGTTCTAACTGCTCAGGGTATATTGCAAGTAACTGCGCAATTTGTTCTGTTGAATCGGGGACATCGTAACTGCCTGATTCACCGATGTCGCATTGGCGCGCTACCGCATCCGCCGACCGGACAACTTGGGCGATTCTTGCTTCGGGCATATTTTCAAAAATCGCCACGGTGTCACTGCGGTGAAGCCAAATCGCAAGCGTAATTTCGTCTGGAACGTGCCACTTCTGAGCTAATCGTTTGCCGAGGATTGTATAGTCTAAGCCGAGCTGTTCTCGTTCAACAGTGCAGATTGAAGTGTTTTTTGACTTTGTTTCTTCGACGATACGCGAAAAGCTTTTCGGCATTGCCTGATGCAGCGCAAGGTTGCCGATATTGTGCAGTAAGCCCGCTGAGTAGGCCAATTGCGAATTCATCTTCGGCGATATTATTTCAGCAATCGCCTTGGCGCAGCAGGCAACTGCAAGGCTGTGAAGAATAAGTTCTTTCCCTGACGGGGTCGTGTTGTTCTCCAGGTCGCCGGCTACTTTGACGGAAAAAATAGCATCCCGCACTAAGTGCGTCGGCAGCTTTTCGACCGCCTGCCTAATCGAAAAATCTTCTTCAGAGAGGCTCAAGCCCTCGTTGTGTATAAGCGAAAAGATTTTGCAGCTAAGGGCCGGGTCTGATTCGATTATTTCGGCCAATGCCGACACGGATGCCTGAGTTTGCGCAAGCTGCGAGAGAAAACGCGCTGCAGCGCAAGGCAACGTTGAAAGTGAATCAAGCTGACGAATAATAAGCTCAATCTGCTGAGCAACTGCTGGGTCAGCAGGTTTGTCTGGCATATAATTGTCCTTTTTATAATGCGTAGTCTATGACGTTTATCACGCAGCTTTTCTTTTCCTGTTTGCTGTCGATTATGTTGTATAAGCTGTTGTTCATTCCATTTGTAGGACAGCGGTGATTTTGTCGGTAAGTTCAGTGATATCAAACGGCTTTCGTATGAAATCTTCAGCGCCGGATTTTAGAAGCTGGTCGATTTCGTCCTGTTTTACGACGCCGCTTACGATTATAATTTTGACGTTTTCAAATTCAGGATTTTTTCTTATCGTTTGGCAGACAACGTTGCCGTTGACATCCGGGAGCATATAGTCCAGTAATATCAGGTCAGGGCGTAACTGCTGGGTCAACATCCCTGCGTCGTAGCCGCTGGATGCGGTCCTGGTCTCGAATCTGCCATCGCGCACAAGGACATCAACTAAAAGCTCGACGATTTCGGGGTCATCATCAACGATGAGAATTTTCTTTTTGCCGGACTCGAGCGCATCGAGAGGAATATTGTTTTCCTTCATAAACTTAATTAAGCTCTGGCGTGGAATTCTGCGGAATTTCGAGCCTGGGATGCGAAATCCATCCAGCCGACCGGCGTCAAAACAACGAATGATAGTCTGCTGACTTACCTTGCAAATTTCGGCGGCTTCGCCCGTTGTGAATAAATCCTTCATTTTATCCATCCCTCTTTCTTGACCAAATCCTTTCGGTAAAGGGCCTCTCCAGATTGCCTTACATTCCTAATTTAACTATATGACCAAAAAGTTGTCAAGGATAAAAAAAAATTAAAAACCTATTTTTTGCAGCAAAAGAAAAGATATTATCAGTCTTTGCGCGGATTGCCGGGGGTGTTGTGCTCTAAGTTGCGATTGAGACAAGAGTTATCCCGCAGGCGCTGAACGGACAGTTGGTTTGTAACGAATGGGCAGAAAATACGCGCAAACGCCAAAGCTTGATGTGAAGAAATGCAGTGGAGACGAAGGGAATCGAACCCTCATTTCCGCGATGCGACCGCGGTGTGCTCCCGTTACACCACGTCCCCAAAATCGCTCAGAAAGCCATTTTACCCGGAAAACGCTCAAATCCAAAAGGTTTTTGGGCCGAATTAAGCCAACAAGTTAGAACCGCCACTTTTCGTAGCAGAGGATTTTCTCTACCGGCTCACGCCTCGGCTTCTTTGGCTGGTCCGCAGGATATCCAAGAGCCATCAGCTCGATCACTGCGATGTCATCGGGTATATCCAGTACGGCCCTCACCTTTTCCGGATAGAAAGAGCCAATCCAGCAGGTTGCCAGTCCTAACTCCGCTGCCTGCAAACACATATGTTCGAGCGCAATAGCTACGTCGATAGGCCCGATCGGCTGGCCACACCGCATCACATGGTCGCTACTGCTGCAGGCCGCTATAACTACCCCCGCATCCGCAATGAACATCTGGTTACCGGCAGCTTCAGCGAGTCTGCGTTTTTTGTCCCTGTCCGTTACCGCCACAAAACGCCAGTCCTGCAAATTCTTGGCCGAAGGCGCCAGCCGGGCCGCCTCAAAAATACTGTCCAGCTTTTCTGGCTCTACCGGCTTGTCCTGATATGCTCGGCAGGAATACCTTTTGCGAATGGCTTCAAGTACCGTCATTACAAACACCTCGAATTTCTGTTTCTGTTACTATTGTGGCTGATTGAATAAATGGCCTGAGCTGCTAATAATATAAAACATCAGGAATATTGACGCAAGGGTTAAAAATCCGTATCCTTATAATAATCGAATCCGGGGCGATTAGCTCAGTTGGCTAGAGCGCCTGCTTTACACGCAGGAGGTCACAGGTTCAAGTCCTGTATCGCCCAGTTCAAAAACCCCCATAATTAGCCAAGTAACGAGGATTTCCCTCTTCCTTTCACTCCAACCAACTTCCCACACTATCAAAAAGTGTCCAGTTTGTGTCCTGAACGATCCACCTCTGAGTATGCTCTCAGTCTACTGCCAGTTGTGAATCAGTAGTTTCTCAGTGGTCAGAGTTGGTTATTTAGTTGAAAAATCAGGGTGGGAGGGAGGATGACTTGTTGAACTAATCCTATCTATATGATAATAACAATTAGATAAGACCAATGCAGATTGCCTGCACTGCTTTCTGATACTCTTGAGGAATGGCCCTCCTGCATTAAGGAGGAAAATCTGGATAGAAATAAGAAACGTGGAAACCGGCTTTTTATAAGGATAAAGAAATGAAAGTAAGGCTTTTTGAGAGATCATCACATAACCCTATTATCGCCCCTTTGGACTTGCCATTTCCAGCAGCCGCTGTATTGAATCCGGGTGCGGCCGAACATGACGGAGAGGTAGTACTGCTCCTGCGAATAGAAGATCATGCCGGCCATTCAAATATACATGTGGCTCGAAGCAAAAACGGCGTAACAGACTGGGTAGTAGAATCAATACCAATTCTGAAATATGGAGAACCTGACTGGAGGTATGAACAGTGGGGATGTGAAGACCCACGCGTCACGTATATTGAAGAAGAAAATCGCTGGTATATCACGTATACTGCATATTCTCCTAATGGGGCCGCTGTTGCATTGGCCCGAACAGAAGATTTTGTCAATGCTGAAAGAGTTGGCTTGTTGTTTTCTCCAAACAACAAGGATGCGGTCTTGTTCCCAACAAGATTCGGCGGCCGGTGGGCTGCATTGCACCGTCCGGACGCTGGCGGCTTAGAACATATCTGGTCGGCTTATTCACCAGATTTGATACACTGGGGTGAACCGCATTGTGTTCTTCCCGAACTGGGAGGTGCCGCATGGGATGGAGCAAAAGTTGGAGCGGGGCCACCACCAATTCTTACCGAAAAGGGATGGCTTTTAATTTACCATGGCGTTAAGGGATATGGAGGTCACTTGGTTTATCGTGCAGGATTAGCTCTGTTAGATAAAGACAAACCTCATAAAGTGATCGCTCGCTCGAGGAAATGGGTGTTCCAGGCCGAAGCTCCTTACGAATTATCCGGATTGACACCTAATGTAGTTTTTCCAACCGGAGTTGTCATGAGAGGGGATGAGCTTTGGATGTACTATGGAGCATGTGATACTTATACATGCTTAGCAACGGCTAAGCTTGATGAAGCTCTATCCTATTTAGAAACATAGAAGTACCAAGTGATAACTACAATCGAACCACAACTACATTCTCCAGTACTCTCTTTCCTTCACAGGTTCAAGTCCTGTATCGCCCAGTCGTACGGGTTGTGAAGCTTAACTGCTTTATATTCGTTAATCATTTTTTTGATACCCACGTTCTTGTGTGAAACCGCGCCAACGGGCTTGATTTTCTTAAAGCCACATCAGTGTTCCAAATTTTTGCCGAGCGGTGGTTTTTTCCCCGACTAAAAGGGGATGGCTGCTCGTCTAATAAAGTAGTAAAGTGGGTGCTGATTGAGTTATTCAAAGTTAAAAGGCAAGGTCAGAGAAATATCTGCTCACCCACTGTATTGGAGGCCGGATGCGCATTTCGGTGTTCTCGTACTTGTCGGACCTGTTTTCGTTGAGCGACGAGCAGGCGATGCTGCGTGTTCAGAAACAAAACGATTCGCGTGCTTTTGCTCTGCTTGTCCGCCGGTGGCAGGGCCGGATTGAACGGCTCTGTGCGCGGCTGACAGGGGACGTGCATCGCGGAGAAGACGTGGCGCAAGAGGTTTTTATGCGTGTCTTTGCACATCGAAATGATTACCGAGGCGAAGCCAGCTTCGCAACGTATCTGCGGCGAATCGCGCTAAACGCCTGCTGTGACGAGCAGCGGCGTCTTAAGCGACGTAGCGAAAGCTCCCTGAATCACAACAACGCCGAGAACGCTTTTGATGCTGCTTTGCAGACGCCCACACTCTCGCCTGAGATGGTTGTGGCCGAACGGGAACGTGCGGAGCTGGTGCGTAAAGCTTTGTTTCGGCTGCCGGAATCCTATCGCGAGGTTGTTATTCTTCGTCACTATGAGGGCCTGCGGTTTCGCGAAATTGCCGAGGTGCTTGATGTCCCGCAAGGCACAGTTCAATCGCGAATGGCGGAGGCATTGACGCAGCTTGGCCGTTTTCTCAAACCAATCCTGAGCGAAGAAACAATCGGCCCAAAAAGTAAACAAGGTATGAGCGAACCAAATAGAAAGGGGGTTTTATGAATCATCCGAATCACGAAGAATGGATGGCCTATCTCTACAAAGAGCTTGGCCGAAAAAGACAAGCTGAGCTGAAGGAGCATCTAAAGCAGTGCTCGCAATGTCAGGCTGATGTTACCACCTGGCGCAGCGTGATGACAGAGCTCGACAGGTGGCAACTACCGCAGCAGCGTCGAGGAGCCTCTAAAGTACGGTGGGACATTAAGTGGGCAGCACGCTGGACCGCTGCGGCGGTGTTGCTGATTTTCGCCGGATACGCGGTGGGACGGGTCACGGTTGCCTCACCGCCGGACGTAGAGCAGCTCCATCAGGCCCTGGAAACATCGCTGAAATCAACTTTAGAGCCGGCTATTCGGCAGAACGTGGTTGAGGACCTTAATCGCGATTGGCGGTTGGCTCTGGCAGGCAGTTACCTTCGGCTAAAAGACGAGCTTGGTGAGCAATTCCGCCGAGAGTTAAATGCGTACGCGCTGCACACGTTGGCCGCCTCGAATTCACTCACGAACGAGCTTTTGACGGAACTGATTGACGCAATTAACACCGCCCAGGCCCAGGACCGCCGCTGGGTTGCGGCAGCCATCGAGCAAATAGAATGGAATCGACTGCGGGACAAGAGCCAGTTCATAAATGGTTTAGAGGTGTTAGCTGCTGAGACGGGCGACGAGCTGCTTCGCACCAGGCAGGATTTTGCAAAACTACTGGTCTATACCGAACCCTATAGTGTAGTTCCGGACGAATCTGAAAACGTAAACAATTTAAATGAAAGGAGCGAAAAATGAAATCTTTAATCCGAACAATTAGTGTGATTGTTGTTTTTGCTTTGGCAACAGGATGTTTTGCTCTGGCTAAAGAAACCGTGGCAAAAAGAGACGACGAAAAAGTCGGAAGAGAAATCCTGGAGGATATGATTAGGCACAGGGAGACAGAGAAGGAACTGCAGGACTTGCTTGTTGCTCCAGAAGGGCGCCTTAGAGCACTGGCTACAAGCTCGCAGTACGGCGCAGGGAGAGTTCTTGTGATTCCCGCAGCGCAGAGTACGGCAGAAGAGCTTCTTACTATCACCGAAGATATGAGTGTTATGTCGTACATCTTTGATGAGAAACTCGGCCACGCACATCTGCTTTCACCACGTGGCTATGGTGGCTACGGTGACCTGAAGCTCTTTGGCGGTTATGGTGGTGGTGGGTATTTCGGCCTGGAGCGTAGCGCGACGCAAAGCATTTATCTGGACGGCTACGGAGCACTTTTCTTGATGAAGGTGGATTTTCTGCTCTCGCCGCCAGCCGAAATACCGGAAGAGGAAAAACCCGAAGAGGGTGTTGACCCGGTTTGGCAGGAGGCAAAACAGAAAATATTTGAGCCAGACAAAGGTGAGAGGCGTCGCAGTGCCAGCAGAACTCGCCCGGAGGAAAAATATGACGCTGAAAAGGTGGAGGAACTCAAAAGAAAGCTAATCAGGGCACTGAAGCACGCTGCAAACATACGGAACTTAAAGCCCGACGAGCAGGTAATTCTTAGTGTCACCGGGAGGGGTGAGTCTGGTAAGGTCACCACTGAAGTCAAAGTGATTCCAGAGAGTGGTCAAATTCTTGTTGTCAGTCAAAGCGGAGACCGCGAAGAAGCCAGACTATACAGCGGCTCAAAGAAAGCGGAAGCAGACTTATTAGCGAGCCAAATGGGCCTTTCCTCGCCGACGGTTATGACGATTCGGGCCAAAAAAGCGGATGTGGACGCTTTCTCGAAGGGCGAATTAGATTTTGACAAATTCCGCCAAAAGGTGCAGATTTTCACACATTGAGCAGACCTTGACCGCCCAATCGCTGATTCTTGCCCATCATCGGCGTGCCTGCAGTGCCGGATAGGCAAAGCCGGGGATGCCCTTGAAACGCCTTTTGGTAGCGCCGGGGTTTTGATTTGACAGGGGTAAGGATTTCGGTTATCTTTGTGGCGTTATATGTAGCCGGAGTCTATTATGACCTATATAGCTGTAGCCATACCTTACACCGCCATAACCATAATTTTTATTGTCCTGGCCACTGGTGTTGGTGCCTTTGTCAGGAGAAGAAGCAGGGATAAATGTCTGAAAGATTTTCGCGATAATATGGTGACGCTCGAAAACACAGCCGGCAAAACAATCTGGGGCAAGTTGAACGTGGAAAGTACCGGCCTGGAATTCGTTTATACAACAAAGCACAAAGATAAAGAGGGACACGATGAAACCAGCTACATTCTATACAAGTACGAGTATCCTAATATCGCGGCCTTGCTCCGATACCACGACCAGTTAAGTGAAACCAAGAAAAAACAAAGAGAGCAGGAACTAAAGAGAACCTATCATCCGACATTTTTGAGAAGGCTCAAGAGAAAAATACAAAATGTGTTCAAAACCGTAAGAGACTCTGTGATGGAGGTTGTGAACCTGTTAATCAGTCAGGCCAAGAAGGCCACTCCAGCCGGGACGATGCTGACTTCCCAGGATAAATATGTCTCCCGGATGAAGCAGGAATTGATGGGTTCGGTGGGAACTTCTTATGAGCCCTTATTGGAAAGATATATCGGCCATAAGGTCGTTCTTGAGCACATCAAAGGTGATAAGATATTTGAATACGCAGGCGTGCTGAAGGACTACACAGCGGAATTTATCGAAATAATGGATGTTAATTATAAAGCAAAAGAAGACCAGCCGGCCAAAAAGGCGGATATTGTTGCGTTTCGCAAATACGGCCTCATCCGACATCTCGGAGAATAGATTTGGAATAGCGTTTTGAGCATAATTCGCAAATCGGCACTGCAGATTGAGCCGGGTGGACTGAGGAGCTTGCAGAAAAGCAATCGCAGGGCCAAATCCTGAATATGGGACCTTCTCTGATGGAACGAGCATAGATTGAAAGTGCCGGGCCCACTTATCCGATGGATAAAAGGGAACCAGTCTTGCAAACACGTGTCAAAATACTTAGAATATTGCGTAATACTGCCGCACGTTGGCAGTGTAAATCACGTTTGGGTAATTTTTAAGGAGACTATTATGGTCACGAGAAAGAATGTGAGAATTTTAATTTTACTTGCCTGTGGGATTGCTTTGGTTTTAGCCTCGAGCGGCTGCAAGAAGGAGGAGGAACCCAAAGAACCCAATATACCGCCAGATAAAGAACCCGTTGTTGTGACGCCGCCAGATAAAGAACCCGTTGTTGTGACGCCGCCAGATAAAGGACCCGGAGTTGTGACGCCACCAGATAAAGAACCGCTTGTTAGGCCGGCGAAGGCCTTTGTGATTGAGCCGCTGGTCGGTATCGACAAAGTTCGCTTTGGTATGAGTGTTGAGCAGATGAAGGAAATTCTCGGTGAGCCGTACCAGGTGAAAGGTCCCCTCTACGAATATCGTGACTCTGGTTTTGCCGTTTTCGCCGTGAACAATACCGTTACGATGGTCGCGTGTGGCGATAGACGCTCGTCTGATTCGGCGCTGATAAAAAGGTGCAAGTCCCGGACGAATAAAGGTATTGGTATAGGCTCAAGTCAGGAGGACATCATAAAAGCGTATGGCCAGCCGTCTTCGACACAGCAGTTGCCAGGCGATGACAGTGCCGTTATGCTCAGATATGACCAGCTAAGCTCGGAGTTTCTGCTAAGGAGCGACAAGGTCATTTATATGATGTTTAGAGCAGAAGGATTCGGAGCCGGAACAAGAGGTTTGCGTACTCCGGGGTCGCGGGGCAGGCCAAGATAGAAACGCTGAAAGTGGAATTCTAAATATATTGGCTGGGCCGGAACGTAAACCAGAGCCCGAAAAATCGGCAACAGCACCTGGAGAATAGGACTATAAGGGGGGGGGCTGTGGAATCCGTAGCCAAGGGTCGCACTTTGGTCACAATGAGGTAAAGGTATGCAAATAAGACTAAAGTTCTTGGGTGCGGCTCAGAATGTTACGGGTTCCCGACACTTGCTGGAAGCTAATGACACCAGCCTTCTTGTGGACTGCGGACTTTACCAGGAACGGCAGTTGAGAGCAAGAAACTGGGAACCATTTCCCATAGCAGCCGACAGTATAGACGCTGTGCTCCTGACTCATGCACACCTGGACCACTGCGGCTTTTTGCCGAAGCTGGTTCGAGAGGGATTCAAAGGTAAGATATATTGTAACACCGCCACAGCGGAGATTGCAAAAATTATATTACTGGATTCCGCGCATCTGCAGGAGGAGGACGCCCAGTACAAACGCAGAAGACACGAGCGGGAGGGTCGCAAAGGGCCGTATCCGGATGTGCCGCTTTATACGACCGCTGACGCCGAAGCTTGTTTCCCCCTTTTTTCGCCTGTGCGATACAGGCAGGCGGTAAGTCTCGGTGAAGGTGTGGAAGCGACTTTCTACGATGCAGGTCATATCCTCGGCTCGTCCATAATAAGGGCCAAGGTACGCCAGGATGGACAGGAAAGGATTATTCTGTTCTCCGGTGACATCGGCCGGCCGGACAGACCTATCGTATGTGACCCAACCGTTTTTGACAGGGCCGACTATGTTCTCATCGAGTCCACCTACGGCGATAGAGTTCATAAGAATACCGAAGATATAAAAAGGTTAATTGGTAAAGTGATAAACTCAACAAAAAAGGTCGGCGGAAACGTTATCGTCCCGAGCTTCGCTCTCGAACGGTCGCAGGAGGTTTTATATTACATAAACGAATTGCTGCTTGAGAATAGCATATCCCCTTTGATGGTTTTCTTGGATAGCCCAATGGCTGCGAAGGTGACCGAAGTTTTTCAACATCATCCAGAGTTATTCGATGAAGAGATGGCCGAATTTGTCAATCAGCATAAATCGCCCTTTAATCTGCCGGGCCTAAAGGTGGTCGGCTCTACCAAGGAATCAAAGGCAATAAACCATATAAGGGGAACGGTTATGGTCATAGCGGGCTCCGGTATGTGCACCGGCGGTAGAATAAAGCACCATTTGGTCAACAACATCACGCGGCCGGAGACTACGATAATGTTTGTCGGATATCAGGCAATCGGTACGCTCGGCAGACAAATCGTTGACGGTGCCAGGAAGGTCAGGATACTCGGGCAAAAGTATAAGGTCAAAGCGAAAGTGGTGCGAATCCACGGTTTTTCGGCCCATGCAGACAGGGATGAGCTACTCGACTGGTTAAGAGAGCTGGAAGCCCCTCCCAGAGGTGTCTTTGTTGTGCACGGCGAAGCCGAAAGCGCAAAGGCCTTCGGCAATTACGTCAGAAAAAAAACAGGCTGGGAGGTAGCTGTCCCTGCCTATGAAGATGAGGCTGTCCTCGATTAGTTTCCGCAGCTTTTATAGGCACGCCGACACCAGAGCATAAGAGCACATACTTGTGCGACTTACGGCTTATACTTATGCACTTATCACTATTCGTCTTGTGATTTCTTCTTATGTTTTGCAAAGTAGCTCAATAGTATGCCCAACTCGAACAGCAGATAAAGTGGTATCGCTAGGGTTATCTGAGAGACCACATCAGGTGGGGTGACCATCGCCGCAATTA
>Ga0114918_10003188_pt1 | contig 14543 bp, 28 predicted proteins | sample LantaG_FD_87015 | JGI IMG/M metagenome (GOLD analysis project Ga0114918, IMG submission 87015) | Deep subsurface microbial communities from Baltic Sea to uncover new lineages of life (NeLLi) - Landsort_02402 metaG | ecosystem: Environmental > Aquatic > Marine > Oceanic > Sediment | place...
TATAGCTATAAATAGTTTAATAACAATTTTATTATTAATGAAATTGTTTTCTCTTTTGCATATAATTGCTTAAATATGAAAATAATAACAACAGCAAATAGGGAAATGAAGTCTGCGTCTTGGTCTTTGTCTGTGTTTAGTAGATTTAGAGATGTAGCTAGGGGAAGGTCTTGGACTTGGTTTTTGTGGGGATCTTGGACGATACCGCAGTCTACGTCTTGGTCTAAATCTTGGCTCAAGTCTTCATCTTGGAGATAATAAGTAATTAATATGAAAATAATATGAAAATAATAAAAGGAACCAATACTTGGTCTGGATCTGAGTCTTGGTCTGGATTTTGGTCTAAAAAGTATTAATATGAAGATAATAAGAAAAACAATTATTGAAGCTAAATCTCAGTCTTGGACTACGTCTTGGACTAGGTCTAGATTTTGGTTTAGGTCTTGGAATTGGGCTTTTTGGTCTCAATCTTGGTTTAGGTCTAATGTTAATTCTTACTTTGGGACTTGGGTTAGGTTTAAGAATGAGTAATTAATATGAAGATAGTAACAAAAGCAAACACAACATCTGGGTCTAGGTCTTTGTCTCGGTCTTGGGGTTGGTCTACGTCTTGGTCTACGTCTTGGCCTTGGTCTTGGTCTAAGTCTTGGTCTACGTCTAAGTATGAGTCTTGGTCTTATTCTAGATCTAGGTCTTGGTCTGAATCCTGGTAATTAGTATAAAAATGATAAGAAAAATAAATACTGAAGCTGAGTCTAGGTCTTGGACTAAGTCTAGGGTTGGAGCTAGAACTAGGTTTATGTCTAGGCTTTGGTCTTGGGATGGATATTGGTCTAATTCTTGGTCTGAATCTAAGTTTAAGTCTTGGGTTTGGGATTGGGCTTTAATGTAAATTTTTTGAATAAAATAAAAAACACTATATCAAATTTATTAACTATAACTTATAGTTTTATATATAAAAGCTGTGATAATAAAAAAAAGCAAGTGTATATTGTTTTTGCGTTATAATAATGATTGAAAACGGATATAATTTACAAGATGAAAATGATAATAAGAATACACGCAAACACTGATTCTTGGTCTGGACCTTGGCCTAGGTCTTGGATTTGGCCTAGGTCTTGGATTTGGTCTAGGTCTTGGTCTAGGGCTCAGTCTTGGACTATGGCTTGGATTCGGGCTACGTATTGGTCTTGGAATGAGTAATTAATATGAAAATGATAAGAAGAACAAATATTAGACTTAAATCTAAATCTAAGTCTTGGTCTTTGTTTCTGTCTAGGACTTGGGCTAATTCTTATTCTTGGTCTGAGTCTAATTCTAAATCTTGGTCTTGGTCTTGGTCTAGGGGTTGGTCGTAGCGACAATATGAAAATGGTAATAAAAATAAATGCTGAATCTAAAAATATGTCTTGGTCTAAGTCTAGGTTTAACGCTTGGACTGTGTTTGAGGCTAATTCTTTGTCTTGGACTTTATCTTGGGCTAAGGTTTGGTCTCGGTCTAAGTTTTGGTCTACGTCTTGGTCTTTGAGCAATATTTGGGTTAATGCTTGGAAGTAATATTTAGTAATAGAGAATATTTTATTTAACGTAAGAAAGTGAAGAATCATGAGCAAGATAACAAAAGAAGAGTTTGAGTCATTATTGTCTAAAGACATTTCTCAAGAGCAATATAGTAAAATCATAGCAAAGATTGATATTCGTGTTGACGAGATTTGCAAGAAGTTTTTCAAGAAGATGAAGCAGAAGAAAGCTATGAAGTGGTGGTATGACAATGGCAGTTGGCAAAGGGAAAATTATAGTGAGGCAACTTCATTAGCAGTATGTCGTTATAGTGAGGTTTATGTTGAGGGGCATTTTTCTCCGGAGCGATATGATAATTATATATACATAGAAGGTAGTAATATAAAGCCTCCTCCTGGTCATGAATATTTTTTTCCTACAAGTTGGTTATGGGAAGATTTTGGTAGTATTTTAGATGCTGAGGCAAAAATTTATTCTGATTCAAAGAAGCAGGTGAAGTGTCTCAAGGATAGTATACGTGAGAAGTTAACAGGTGAAGAATTAAAGTTTGTATCTTTGAGGACAAATGTAGATTTTACTGATAAGGGTAAGAAGTTGCAGTCTTTCAAGGATTCTATGCGTAAGAAACTTACTATGGAAGAGTTCATGGTGTTGAGGTTTAAGGATTAAATTTTTATTTTGGCGGCAAAAAAGGAGCAAATCATGAAGACAATGATCGCGTTTACAACATCGGTCATAGTTTTGGTTGTTGTGGCAGGATGTGAAAACCGGGCTAATAAAACCATGCTGGAAAAAGAGGCATTGAAAAAAGGCGACTACCCATTTGCGGCCGGAGATGTGGTACTGCTAAAGCCCGACAAAAAACGAGCAGTAGTCATAGACGCAGGGTGCGGCATTAAACGGCCACGCGGTGTGTATGAAAATACTTATGATTCTAATGGGGAACTGGCAAGCAGCCGATTTGTAAAAGTTACCGGATTCAGGATTCGCATTAAATATGCGGTGCGAGATAAAGTTTCGTCAACGTGGGCCTCTTCGGGAGTTTTGCATTACAAAGTCGAAGTTCTCAACTGGACATCTGTTTACAAACAAGATACAGCGAGGGATGATGTGGCGGTGCCGAGTGACTGACGAACGCAAACGAGTGGGCGACAGTATGGTGTTGAGGCTTAGGGATTAAATTTTTATTTTTGGCGGCAAAAAATGATGTGTTTATCTATAATATAGTACTGGAATGAAGGAAATTAACGATGAAAACAACGGCTGATTTTTTAACTGAGGATTATTTTTTTGAGAAAGTTGATAAAGCCATAAGCACGTTAACGTCATCGGGAGTTCGTCTTGATGATATTCGTGTAAGTTTAGAGATTTGTGATATTGATAATAATATTATAACTTATACAAGTCATCCAGCTAAGGATAACATTAATGTTTTAACTATTGACGAATTTTTTTATCAAATTCATGAAGCCATAGACGGGTTAATGTTATCAGACGTTTTTGTATCTGATATTCGTCTAAAGTTAAAGAATTTTGATTATGATAATTCTTTTGTAAATTTTTGGGGCAAAGATGCTCAAGAAGTTGTTTTATCTACTAATCAAGTTGGCAAGGCGGCAGAGGCAGAAGCAGAAGCAGAAGCAGAGACAGAAGCAGAAGCAGAGACAGAAGCAGAAAAAGCAGAAGCTATTCTTAGTAAGATAGAAGAGGGTCTTACAAAAGAGCTTAGAAATAGTGCTATATTCAGTTTTGTTATTGTATTATTAATGCTTCTATGTCTTTGTTACTATATTTTTGGTCCGAAATAGAAAGGAAGTTAGTGATGAACACAGATGTTAGTTCTTTAACTGTTGACGAGTTTTTTGATAAAATTGATGAAGCTATAAACACTTTAGAGGCATCAGGAGTTGTATTAGCTGATATTTGCATTGTTTTAGAAGGTTATAATATTGATAGTAATATTATAACATTTAGAGGCAAAAGCCTTCAGGTTGATAAAAATGTTAGTTCTTTAACTGTTGACGAGTTTTTTGATAAAGTTGATGAAATTGTAAAAGAACTAGTGTCATTAGGTATTTCTCTTAATGATATTCGCATAGATTTAGAGAATTATGATGTTAATAGTAACATTACAGTTAAGAAGCCTCAAGCTGATGATGCTAGTAGTTTAGATGATTTAACTGATCGGCTTTATAAAGCAGAACAGGTACGAAGAGCAAGAGAACTGAGAAAACGAGTAGAGTATTTAGAAGAAAGAGAAAGAAGAGAAGCCAAAAAAGAAGCAGAAGTAAAAGCTTTTATGGTAGCTCATAATAGAAAAAAAGATTCTATAGTAGGAAACATATCAATAGGGGAGTGGGTTCTTGTTTTGGTGTTGTTTATTGGTTTTTTATTGATGATCAAGTTGATATAGATTCAAGTGATTCTCCATCCTGATATGGAAAGGAAGTTAGTGATGAAAACAAATGCTAGTCTTTTAACTATTGACGAATTTTTTGATACAGTCAATAAAGCCATAAATGATCTAGAAGCATCAGGTATTTTGTTATCTGATATTCGTGTGAATTTAAAGAATTATAATTATGATAATAATTTTATAAATTTTTGGGGTGAAGATATTCAAGTTAATGATCAAGTTGATATAGATTCAAGTGATTCTAGTAGTTTAGGTGATTTACACAGTAGACTTAGTAAAGCAGAAGCGGCCTGTCAGATAAGAAAAGTAAGAGCAGAATTGCTAGAAAGAATAGAAGCAAGAAACGCAAGAAGAGAAAAAGAAAATAAAGCATATAAACAATATCAAGCAAGAAAAGCAAGAAGAAGAAATGAAGCAATAGACGCAAGGAAAGCAAAAAAAGAAATAAAAGCAATTAAGAAGGCAAGAGAAGCAAGAGAAGGACGAAGCACAAAAAGGCTTTGGTTGAGAGATATATTTAGTTTTATTTTTAGATGATTTTATGGTTAAGATTAATGATGCTGTTTTAAAATTGAAAAAAGATAATATTTTTGCCCAAAATATCAATGTTGTTATTTCTCATCAGATGTATGGAGCAGAAAAAATTGTTCTATCTTTTGGCGGTAAACGTTTGCAAAATGATGAAGAATATGCTAAAACTTGTGAAAGAAGTCGAAAATCAAAAGAAGCAGCAGCTAAGAGAAAGGTCAATAAAGCAAACGTGATAATAACTGATGTTCAAGTATTTAAAAAATTAGCTGAAAAATTAGGTTATGTAGTAAGGAAAAAATAATGAATACAAATCCTTACTATTCACAACGAGAAGGACACGATTATATGATATTTCATACTTTATTTTTAGATAAATATCACATATAAGTGTAAGTGAATGCTATAATAGCATAAGAAGAATTTTTAAATGGAGAAAAAAGATGAAAAAAGTAATTAATTTTGGTAACCCTGATGATTTTAACATTTTATTATTACTTTTACATAGTAATAAACTGACTGCCGAAGAAGAAAAAGAATTTTTTAAACAATATGAAAAAAATTATCCTCCTCAATTTAAAAAAGGACAAATTGTTTTACTAGAAGATGCCTTGTATAAAAAAGTTGAAGTTATTGATTATAAGCTTATCCTTGAAGAAGATGAATCTGAGTGTTATCCTGAAGTTTTATATTATGTATATAAAGTTAAAGATCATAATATATGTGGTATAGGATCCAAAATAGAACCAAAATGGTTTGATGAAGAATGGATTCAAGATTATGATAAACAAAAATATCTTAAGCAAATAAAATTGCTTGCTAAAAAGAATTCTACATGTATAAAAAAATTAGAAAAAATAAATAAAGAAATCAAGAAAATGGAGACTGCAAAAAAATGACTAAAACTAAAGAAAAAAAACGACTTACATTAAAACAGTGTTTTAGAAAAAAGCAGCTAGATAAACAGTATAAAATGAAAGTATGTGAATATATTTGGGATCATAAAGAAAAGTTTTTAAAATGGCAAAAAGAAGCATTTGAAAAGAATGCTGTACATTGCGATTTCCATGGAGCACCTGATGTTTGTTTGCCAAAGTATTTATACAAAAGGATGAGTGGCGATGTTGTTGATGCTATAAATGAAATGTTATATAATTTCACTCATGGTTTTTGTAAAGGTGTTTCTCTATATCCTCAAGCTATTGTAGATGCTGTTTTTAAGTATTAAATAGAAGAAAAATGAAGTTTATTCAAATAACAAATATTCAAAGATATAGACCATGGGCACTCTCCAGTCAATGGGAACATTCACTTTCTTATTCAGTAGGAATAGAATATATTTTCTCTCATGCTTTTACTGAGCAGTGGTCTATATCTTGGCATAATTTTTATTTTAATATGATTGCGTGAAAATGATAATAAGAACAAAGCCTTAGCTATATTCATGGTCATGGTCAAAGGTAAAGATAAAATCATGAAAATAATAACAAGAACAAATCTTTGGTCAAGGTCAAATTCAAAGTCATGGTCAAAGCCAGATTCGTCGTCAACGTCATGGTCAACGTCTTGGTTAAGGTCAAGGTTATGGTCAATGTCATGGTCATGGTAAAGGTAAACTAGTAATATGAAAATAATAAAAACAAGTCTTGGGTCAAGGTCATATTCATGGTCAAGGTCATATTCATGGTCAAGGTCATCGTTAAGGTCAAGGTCAAGGTCAAGGTCAAGGTCAAGGTCATCGTTAAGGGCAAGGTCAAGGTCATATTCATGGGCAAGGTCATCTTTATGGGCAACGTCTTGGTTAAGAGCAAGGTTATGGTCAGGGTCATGGTTATTGTCAGGGTTATGGTCAATGCATGGTCAGGGCAATTAATATGAAAATGATAACTAAAACAAATATTTTACCTGAATCTAAGGCTTGGAATCAATCTAGGTCTTGGTCTGAGGCTTGGACTAAGTCTCGGACTAGGTCTCTGTCTTTGTCTTGGCCATGGGGTTGGAGGGCTAGAGATTGGTCTTTGTTCTGGAATGATTAATTAATATGAAAATAATAACAAGAACAAATCTTTGGTCAGCGTCAGGGTCATGGGCAGAGTCATGGTCAGAGTCATGGTCGGCTTCATATGCATGGTTAGAGTCATGGTCATGGTCATGGTCAATGTCATGGTCAAAGTCATATTCAGTTTCAGGGTTATGGTCAGAGTCACGGTCAGGGGCTTGGATAAAGTCATGAAAATAACAACAAGAATAAATGCTCATTCAAGGTCAGAGTCAAGGGCAGAGTCATGGGTAAGGTCAGAGTCTTGGTCATGAGGAAAATAATATGAAAATGATAATAAATATAGGAGCTAGGTCTAGGGCTTGGTCTAGGACTGAGCCTAGGTCTAGAGCTAGGGCTAGTTCTTGGTTTTGGGATGGGACTGGATCTTGGTCTTGGTTTTTGTCTGAATCTTGGACTCAAAATCGAATTAGGTCTAGACCTTGGGCTAAGATTAGGTCTAGACCTTGGCCTTAGTCTATTGTTATATTAAGGTCTAGGAGTGATTTGTGAAATTAATAACAAAAGCAAATATTAGATCTAAATCTAAGGCTTGGACACTGTCTACGTCTCTGTCTTGGACTCTGTCTCGGTCTCAGTCTTGGTCTTTGTCTCAGTCTTGGTTAAGGTCTTTGTCTTGGGATTTGTCTTGGGCTATATCTTGGAGTAGGTCGGTCTTGGTCTAGAAGAAATTATTAATATGAAAATGATAATAAACACAAATATGACCAGTGAATCTAAATCCTGGTCTAGATCTAATTACTGGTCTAGGTTTGGAATTTGGTTTTGGTCTAGCTATAGCCCTGGAACTTGGTTTTGGTCTGTGTCTTGGTCTAAATCAAGGTCATAAATTATGAAAATGATAAGAAAAATAAATGCTGAAGCTAATTCTTGGTCTACAAACCATCCTAAGACCTGGATTCAGTCTGGGGCTTGGACTAGAGCTAAGAGTGAATCTTGGATTAGGATTAGATCTTGGACTGGGTTTTGGACTTGGTCTAAGTTTTGGTCTTGGTCTTGGTCTTGGTCTTTGGTTAAATCTGGGAAGTAAAGTAATTAATATGAAAATGATAAAAAAAGTAAATACTGAAGCTAATTCTAAATCTAAGTCTTGGTCTAGGGCTAAGTCTTATTCTTGGATTATAATTAGGTTTTGGTCTTTTTCTTGGAGTGGGACTGGCTCTTGCTCTTGGTTTTGGTCTGAATCCTGGGCTAGGTCTTTGATTTGGTCTTGGTAATTGTCTAACTGAGATTAAGAATTAATTTATAAATAGTTTAACAATAAAAGGAAATGTATTATGGAAAATGTAGAAAATGGGTGGACGCTTATGTATGAATATTGTTTAAAAAATGATGATTTATTTCTACCAGAAGCTACAGCAGAAAAATATCAAATTTCAATTGTAGTAACTAAAAAAGATAATGGAATAAAAGAATATAGTCCACATGAAGATATACGAGTAGTTATAAAGAAAATTTTTCTTCCCAAAGAAAAGTGTTTTAGAGTAATTAGCGCGTTTGGAGGAAGTATTAAATCCACTATTGCAGATGCTGTAAAAAAAGCAATAGTCATGGGAATGAATAAAGAACATCTTTTACAGACAGTAGCTTTTATAGAAGATCAAGTTGAGTTGGATAATATAAAAAAGAGAACGGAAGAAAAAATAAAACTCAAAGAATGGGTTAGTCGCGCATATGGCGGAGGAGCTTAATTTATAGACATAAAAGGAAAGAATATTGAGTAACACCTGCTTAAGGCGTGATTTTTGCTTAAATGAAATTGCATAAGCAATATTTTAACTTTTTTGGCAAATAAATTAAATTGCATCTGAAATTAAGCTGATTATTAAAAGGAAATAAGATGAGCAAAAAGATTACAAAAGAAGAATTTGAGTTATTGTACGATGAAGAAGTTTCTAAAAAGAAGTATGATGATCTTATGGAAAAACTTGAGGATAGAGTAAAAGAAATTTGTGATGCTTTTCTTGTTAAAATAGAAAACTATAGGTGGGGTGGTGGTCGGTTGAACAAGCAATATTTGTCTCTTGAAAATGATACAGAACGGATTCCGTTTGAATGTTATGGACATGTTGATATTCCAGAAGAAGATTGTGATGTTAAGGATTCGGAATTCCCTGTAAAATGGTTGTGGGATGATGATGGAGAATTTGAAGAAAAATATGCTAAAGCTCATAGAGAGTTATTAGCTAAAGAGAAAAAAGCAAAAGAAGATATTAAAAATGCTAAAGATACTATGAAGCAGAAATTGTATGATATACAGACAAGTCTTGAGCAGAAATTATTACCTGAAGAGCTTAAGCATGTTTCTCTGAAAAGAAAAGTAGATTTTTCCGCTGAGGCTAAAGCTGAGGCTAAAAAAAATCAAGAGCTTAAAGATGAAATCCGTAAAAAGCTGACAACTGAAGAATTTATGTCTTTAAATTTTAAATAACATCTACATTTAAGGAAAACAAGATGAGCAAAAAGATTACAAAAGAAGAATTTGAGTTATTGTACGATGAGAATATCACTAAGAAACAATATGATTGTATAATATCTAAAATCGATGCACGGTTCTATGAAATTTGCAAGATGTGTCTTGTTAAAACTAATAGTTCTTGGTTTGATTATGGCAATTGTGGATATGAACGAGATCCAGTTAATGGCTTTTTTGACCCAAACGAATATAAAGAATATATTATTATCGGAGGCGAAGGTCTACGATACATTGATGGTATGGATTTATCAGAGCAATTCCCGACAAGATGGCTTTGGGAAGATTTTGAAGAAGAACTGAAAGCAGATAATAAAGCAGATCTAGCACGAGAAGAAGCTAAAAAACAAAAAGCTAAACAAAAACGCGAAGAAAAGAAGATTTGGAAACAAAAGATGATTAAACAAGTAAAAGCTAAACTAACAAAAGAAGAATTTAAATTCATACGTTCTAAGAATAATTTAGTTTAGTAACCTTTATTTGCTGTAACTCACTTATAATAAAGAAGTTATGATCAAAAGTGTAAAAAATAAATTATCCACAAAAGCGTATAATTAAATAAATAAACGGATATTTGTAATGAAAATGATAATAAGAACAAATGTTATGTCTTTATCTTGGCTTACTACACCTAGGCTTTGGACTAAGTCTGCGTTTTGGTCGAGGGCTAGGCTTTGGTCTATGTCTTGGTCTAGATCTGGGTCTTGGTCTTGGTCTTATGTTGTGTCTAAGTTAAGGTTTTAGTAAGTGATATGAAAATGATAATAAAAGCAAATGCTAATTCAAGGGAAGAGTCAAGGGTATGGTTATTGTCATGGTCATGGTCATGGTCAGGAAGATGGTCATTGTCAAGGTCAAGATCATGGTTAAGTCCAAGGTTCTGGTCATGGTCAAGGGCAAGGGCAGAGTCATGGTCAGATTCAAGGGCAAGGGCAGAGTCGTGGTCAAGAGCAAGGGCAAGGGCAGAGTCATGAGGAAATTATTATGAAGATGACAAGAAAAGCAAATATTTTACCTGAATCTAAATGTTGGTTTGTGTCTAGGTCTATGTCTAGGTCTTGGACTTGGGATTGGTTTGGGTCTTGGTCTGTGTCTAGGTTTAGGTCTTGGTTGTGGTCTAAACCTAGATCTTTGTCTTGATACAGGAATGAGTAATTATAATGAAAATGATAATAAAAGTAAATGCTGAAGCTGAAGCTAAGGCTTGGTCTAGGTCTAGGTTTAGAAGTTGGATTTGGACTTGGCTTTGGTCTTGGTCTTATTCTAGATCTAGGTCTTGGTCTGAATCCTGGTAATTATTATGAAAATGATAAGAATAGCAAATGTTAAAACTGAATCTAAGGCTTGGTCTAGGTCTAGGTTTAGAAGTTGGATTTGGGATTGGACTTGGCTTTGGTCTAATTCTTGGTCTATGTCTAGGGCTAAGTCTTGGTTACGGTCTGATTCTTGGGCTATATCTTGGACTTCGTCTTGGGCTTGGCTATAAAATACAAAATCACCTGATCTAATATTTTTCGGCAATAAAAAATATATTACTTTAAAAAATTAACATGAAAATAATAAGAAAAGCAAATGTTGTGTCTTTATCTTGGCTTACACCTGGGCTTTGGACTAGGTCTAAGTCTTGGCTTATGTCTAGGTTTAAGAATAGATCTTGGTCTAGGAGTTGGGCTATATCTGGAACTATAATTTGGTCTTTGTCTTATTCTTGGTCTAGAAATAAACTATGAAAATAACAACAAAAGCAAACATCGGGTCTAAGTCTATGTCTTGGTCTAGGACTGCGTTTATATCTAGGTCTTGGACCAAGAACAGTCTTTGGTCTGCGTCTTGGACGAAAACTAAAGTTTGGTCTTGGCCTTGGCCTTGGTATTGGTCTTGGTCTGGGTCTTTTAAAGCAACATGAAAATGATAGTAAAAGTAAACGTTGAAGGCACGTCTTGGTCTTGGACTAGATCTAGGGCTGAGTCTGGATCTTGGTCTAGAAGGTCTATGGATTGGTTCGGGTCTTTGATTTGGTCTATGTCTTGGTCGAGGTCTTGGTCTTGGACTAGGGATTGGGCTAGACCTTGGGCTGTGTCTGGATTTTAGTTTGAATAATTAATATGAAAATAATAAGAAAAGCAAATACTGGAGCTAAGCCTTTGTCTTGGTCTAGGCATACGATTTTGTCTAGGTCTTGGACTAGATCTAAAGCTTGTACGTTGTTTCTCGCTCAGTATCGGTCTAAGTCTTGGGCTAGAGCTTGGTCTAGATTTTGGTCTAGGAACCAGTTTTATACTTGAGTAATTAATATGAAAATGATAATAAGAGCAAACGTTAATGTTGATTTCTGGGTTCAATCTTATTCTTGGTCTGACTTTAGGTTGAGGTCCAAAATTTTGTCTTGGACTGAGTCTCAGTCTTGGTCGAGGTCTTGGTCGAGGTCTTGGTTTTGGACTAGGGATTGGGCTAGACCTTGGGCTGTGTCTGGATTTTAGTTTGAATAATTATTATGAAGATAATAACAAAAGTAAACACCGAAGCTTTGTCTTTTTTTTGGACTGAGGTTTATTCTAGAGCTAGGAGCGAATGTTGGTCTGATTCTTGGACTGGGACTGTTTCTTGGACCTGGACTAGACCTTGGATGAGTCTTATGTGTAAATCTCAGTCTTGGTCTAGGTCTAGGTCTAGGTCTTGGGCTTGGGCTAGGAGTTATTAATTATTATGAATGTAATAACAAGAACAAATACTGATGCTCATTCTAAGTCTTGGGAACATTCTTTGTCTTGGTCTTTGTCTAGGACTAGGAGTTGGTCTAGGTTTGGGATTACTTACTGGTCTTTGTCTTGGTCAAGGGTTAGGTTTTTGTCTAGGTCTTGGGCTAGAGTTTTGGTTTGGGCTAAATTTAGTTGGTCTTGGAACTAGTTTTAGATTTGAGGTAAGTAGTATGAAAACAATAACAAAAGCAAACGTTGAAACTGAATATATGGTTTGGAATTGTAATGAGCATAGATCTTAAGCTTAGTCATGGGTTAATATAATATGAAATTTATCAATAAAACAAAAACTGGCAGTCATGGTTGTTGTTGGAATTTAAACCGTTGTTGGTTTTGGTCTGATAGATATAGCTGGGCTCATAGAAGCTTCTTTTCTATATCATGGGATATTGGAATGTATAAGTCTCAATCTTGGTATCAACCTCAAATATTTAATACGATACTGTAACTGTAATATGAAAATGATAAGAAACGCAAATATTAAAACTGGATCTAAAGATTGGACTCAATCTTGGGTTGGATCTAAATGTTGGTCTAGAACTGTGCTTTGTTCTACGTCTACGTCTTGGTCTGGGTCTTGGGCTAGATCTAGGATTTGGTTATGGACTTGGTCTTTGTTTAGATTTGAGGAATTATTATGAAAATGATAAGAAGAACAAATACTGAAGCTAAATCTAGGTCTTGGTCAAGGGGTATTATTGAGTTTCAAACTAAGTTTTGGTCTAATTCTTTATCTTGGTCTTGGTCTAAAAATTGGGCTTGGGCCCAGTCTTGGTTACGGTCTGATTCTTGGTTCAGGGATGAGCCTATGTCAAAGTCTGGGACTTGGTCTAGATTTTGGACTAAGAATTAATATGAAAACGATAACAAGAGCAAATATTAAAGCTTTGTCTGGGAATGGGTCAAGGATTAGAGCTTGGTCTTTGTTGAAATTTAGGCTTCGATCTTGGTCTTGGGCTAACGGTTTGTCTAAATCTTGGGCTTGGGACTGGTGTTTATCTCAGTCTTGGGCTTGGTCTAGATCTCGGGACTAGCGAACATGAAAACAATAATAAAAGCAAATATTGAAAATCAATCTGAGTGCATGTTTAGGTCTACGTCTAAGACTTGGTTTAGATATTGGTCTAGGTCGTGGAATGGGTCTAAGTATGCGTCTTGGTCTTGGTCTATGAGTGGGTCTAGGGCTTGGTCTAAGAATTGGCCTTGGTCTAAATCTTGGACTTGGTCTAGGTAATTAACATGAAGATGATAACAAAAGGAAATATCAAATCTGCGTCTTGGGCTAGATCTACGATTCAGTCTAGGTCTTGGGCCAAGGACTGTACTAAGTCCTGGATTGGGTCTTGGGATTATTCTTTGTCTTGGTCTTGGACTAAGTTTTGGTCTTTTTCCTGGGCAAGGTCTTGGTCTGAGTCTTGGTAATTAATATGAAAATGATAAGAAAAACAAATATTCATGCTTATTCTAAGTCTTGGACTGCGTCTTGGAATAGGTCTAGATTTTTGTCTTGGACTAGATCGAGGTCTTGGTCAGAGTCTTGGTTACAGTCTTGGACTTGGACTTGGTCTAGATTTTGGACTAATAATTAATATGAAAATGATAACAAGAGCAAATATTAAAGCTGACTCTAAATCTTGGACTAGGTATACGATTTTGTCTAGGGTTGGTCTTAGGGCTAGGAGTTGGACTTGGTCTTGGAATTGGACTGAGCATAGGTCTGAGTCTTGGGCTTGGGCTAGGTCACAGTTCCAATTCAGGTGGAGGTAATTATTATGAAAATGATGATAAAAGTAAATGTTAAACATGAGTCTCATTCTTGGACTAAATCTTATTCTTGGACTCTGTCTCTGTCTATGTATCGGTCTCAGTCTTGGTCTTGGTTTGGGTCTTGGTTAAGGTCTTTATCTTGGGATTTGTCTTGGGCTTCGTCTTGGTGATAAAATCTCAATATGCTAATATTTTTCGACAAAATAAAAACATAGTAATTGAAAGAATTAATATGAATATAATAAGAAGAGGAAGTATTAGATCTATGTCTTTTTCTAGTTCTAGAATTAAGTCTAAGGCTTGGTCTAGGTCTGAAATTGGATCTGATTCTTGGACTACGTTTTGGCCTTGGTCTAAAGTCTTGGACTTGGATTAGGTCTTGGGCTTTTTCTTGGGCAAGGTCTTGGTCTGAGTCCTGGTAATTAATATGACAATGATAAGAAAAATAAATACTAAATCTAAATCTCCGTCTTGGGCTAAGAATTGGTCTATGACTAAGTCTTGGATTGGGGCTTGGTCTCGGTCTTGGCCTAGGTCTAGGGCTTGGAGTAATGCTTGGTCTAGGACTTATATGAAGTAATTAATATGAAAATGATAAGAAAAGCAAATACTGGAGCCAAGCCTTTGTCTTGGTCTACGTCTGTGGTTCTGTCTACGTCTATGTCTGTGGTTATGTCTAGGTCTGGGTCTTGGTCTGGGTCTTGGTCTAGGTCTTCTTGGATTTGGTTTTACTTCCGGTTTGGGTAATTGTTATGAAAATGATAATAAGAGCAAATGCTGAACATGAGTCTAAATCTTGGTCTAGGACTATATTTAGGTCTATATCTAGGTCTGGATCTAGGTCTGGGTCTAGGTCTTGGGCTTGGTCTGAGTCTTGGTCTATGTCTTGGTCTATGTCTTGCCCTAAGTCTTGTTCTTGGTCTTTATCTTGGGATTCGTCTATGTCTTCTTGGATTTGGTTTTACTTCCGGTTTGGGTAATTGTTATGAAAATGATAATAAGAGCAAATGCTGAACATGA
>Ga0114918_10003189_pt1 | contig 14541 bp, 11 predicted proteins | sample LantaG_FD_87015 | JGI IMG/M metagenome (GOLD analysis project Ga0114918, IMG submission 87015) | Deep subsurface microbial communities from Baltic Sea to uncover new lineages of life (NeLLi) - Landsort_02402 metaG | ecosystem: Environmental > Aquatic > Marine > Oceanic > Sediment | place...
AAGTCCAGAACATTGACCGGGCCCTTGAACCGGGCCGACCCGCCGGTGGGCATAATATGACTGGGCCCTGCAACATAGTCCCCGAGCACCTCAAAGGAATGCTCGCCAAGAAAGATGCCCCCGGCGTTGCGAATTTGCGGTGCCCACGTCTCGACATCGGCCACGGAAAGGCACAGGTGTTCTGGGGCAAAAGCATCGGCCTCGGCAACCGCGGTCGCCAGGTCCGGCGTCAGCACGATCCCTCCCTGCCCGGCCAGGGAGATCTCGATGGTATCCCGGCGCGTCAACCGCGCCGCTTGGCGGGCAACCTCAACCTGCACCGCCTCGGCCAGCGCGCGAGACGGCGTCAACAAGATGGCCGTCGCCAGGACATCGTGCTCTGCCTGGGCCAGTAGGTCCGCGGCCACCCAGCGCGGATCGGCTGAGTCATCGGCGACGACGACCGTCTCCGTGGGCCCGTAGATACCGTCCAGACCCACAAAACCATAGACCTGCCGCTTGGCAACCGTGGTGAAGAGGCCCCCGGCGCCAACGACCTTGTCGACACGCGGCACGCTTGGCGTTCCAAACGCCATTGCCGCAACCGCCAAAGCACCGCCAAGGACGAAAAGCCGGTCTACGCCGGCCACCTGAGCAGCCGCAAGGATCAGGGGCGATGGCTGCCCGGTCTGCTTGTCTGCCGGCGTACACACAATCACCTCATCGACGCCGGCGACGCGCGCTGGGACAGCTGCCATAAGCAAGGAGGAGGGCAACGGCGCCGTGCCACCGGGCACATAGACGCCCACGCGCTCCAACGGTACCAGCCGCTGGCCCAGCAATCCGCCCATCTCATCTGACGTCCAGTTGGGGATCGGTTGCCGCGCGTGGAAGTCGCGAATGCGTTCGGCAGCCCGTTCCATTGCCCCGCGCAGTTCAGGTGAGAGGCCATCATAGGCCTCTGCCCACGCGGACTTGGGAACCTCCAGAGCCTCCGTGGTCACACCGTCAATGCGTTCTGTCCATTCGCGCAGTGCGTCGTCCCCGCGTGCGCGCACATCCGCCAACAGACGCGCCACCGCAGCCTCAGGCGTCAAAGCCTCGCCGAAGACGCGCTTGATGCTCGCCAGCACGACCTCGGGCACATCCTCAACCGTAGACATGATACGCCGCTTGAGAATTCCCGCAGCCGACTCAACACTCTCATAGATGGCAATCATCACAGCCTCCGCTAGCCCTCCATCTCAACAGCCCGCATCATCGCACGGATGCGATCCGGCTCTTCTTCAAAGATGTAGGTTACGGGCGTTACGACCACACCACTGCCACCAATCGCACGCAGTTCAGCGATCGCCGAAATCAGATCGTCACGCCGCACCACAATCTGCACAGCGTGCCAATTCCCACTGCTGTTCACACTCACCACTGGGGAGATCGTGGGGCCTTGGAGCCCTCCCAAGACATCTCGTCCATACATCTGCCGGGCAATCAGCTCCGGTGATTCGCCGCGCATATTGGCCACAACCATCACATGCTCTTCAGCCCGCAAATGCGCCTCGGCCAGCTCGAGCAGCGTCCGGGCGATACTGAGCACCTCCGGCCGTCTTCGCAGCGCCGCGCGATTGACGACTAGGGCAGCCTGCGACCGGAGAATGACGCCATCGTCCAACGCGCGCAGCCGGTTGTCCTTCAGCGTCTGTCCCGAGGAAACCAGGTCCACGATACAATCCGCATAGCCAATCTCAGGCGCTACCTCAAGCGTCCCCTCAGAATGAACAAGGGAGAAGGGTGCGACACTGTGCTCCTTGAGGAAAGCCTCGGCCAGGTTTGTGAACTTCGTGGCCACACGTAGCGGGCGGTCCCAATCAGCGACCGCGACGGCGAGATCCGCAACCGTGCGGACGTTGTCCCAGGCCTCCGGCACCGCGATCGCCAACCGGCAGGCGCCAAATCCCAGCGCCTCGTGAAGCACCAGGATCTCCCCATTGGCCCCACCGTACTCCTTCGTCACGTCAAGGCCCGTTATACCGAAGTCGACGCTGCCATCTCGCACGCTCACCACAATGTCAGTCGGGCGCTGGAGCAGCACTGTCACGTTAGGCAGTGCAGGCACGATAGCCGCATACTGGCGTGGATTGGGCTTATAGATCCGCAGACCACATGCCGCCAAAAAGGCCTCGGCATTCTCAGCCAAGCGTCCTTTGCTGGGCAAGGACAAACGGACATCGATTCGTTCAGGCATAGTCTCCCCCCCTTGAATAGAACAGCCCCCCGGTCCAATCCGGGGGGCTGTTTTCTTGTCTTGCTCAAGCCAGGCTAGGCTTCACGATGCGTGAGAAGCCACACCTCCCGCATTGGGTGGTGTCAGGATCGCATGATGATGATAGCCATAGGCAAGATCGAGCGTATTCATTATGGTAACAGTACCATGGTTCCATCGAGTGTCAAGCAGGAGAGGGCACCATCAGCACTTTCTTAACACCATCGAGCCCCGACTCGATCATCTCGACACCGCTCTCAAAATCCCTCAGGGGCAGACGATGCGAGATCAACTCCGATACCTTGACCTGCCCAGAGTGCAGCATCGCAACCGCCTGATAAGAGTTGCGTTTGGATGTGAAGGAGGACCGCAGTGTCAGCCCCTTCTCAAAGATAGCAAACGCGTCCAGCGTCAGGTCTGCGCCCCTCGGCGGCACACCGAAGAGCAGAATCGTGCCCCCAGGACGCGCCAACTCTACCGACCGCGCCATCACTCCCGGCACACCGGTCGCATCGATCACGACATCGAAGGCATCGGGTGGCATCATCGCCAGGTCTTCGACCCAGCTCGCCGCACCCAGCGATAGCGCCAGCTTCGCCCGAGCAGGCTGTCGCTCCAGCACCGTCACATCAGCCACGCCCTGGTGCATCGCCACCTGCAAGAGCAGGAGCCCGATCGGACCCGCACCCAGGATCGCAATGCGATCCGCCAGCCTAACCTCGGCGCGCTCAAGGCCATGGATGACGCAGGAGAGCGGCTCCACGAAGGCAGCGTGCTCGTAGGGAAGCGATCCGATATCGAAGACCACCTTCTCCGGCGCAACTGTGAACTCGGCCATACCCCCAGGGCACGTCACGCCGATCGCCTGCCAGTTCTGACAGAAGTTCTGACGGTTGTTCAGGCAGGCATAACAATTGTCACACGCAATATTCGGCTCAACCGCGACACGGTCGCCGATCTGGAAGCGGCGCACATCCGATCCCACCCCAACCACCTCCCCCGCGAACTCGTGCCCCGGGATGACCGGATAGTCACCCAGGTACTCACCGCGAAAGATATGGACATCCGTACCGCAGATGCCGCAGGCAGCCACGCGGACCAGGACCTCATCGAGACCGGGAACCGGCACCGGGACGTCTTGCACATCGACATGATTCGGTTGGTGAATCGTCAGGGCTTTCATCAACATCGGAAAGTATCCGCCAGACTTCGCACGCTGAGCCTGGCCTGCAGGTCTGCATGGACGGCGCCAGAAGCCTGCGCCGTCAACCAGGCTTCATCGGTATGTGCCTCTCGGAATGCCACAGCAGAAGGCCGCATATGTTCAACCACACTTCCTCCTCAGTTATACAGGAATTGACTACCCATCCGCGCCCAGCAGATGGCCCAGTGCCTACATAGCCAGCTGTTCGTACAACAGCTCAGGACTCAGCTCAGGACAGACCGTTTCATGGCAAGTGATCGTCTGCGCCGCTGCAGCAGTGCCCAGCCTCACAGTCTCCTCAGGCGACATCCCTTCGAGCAGGCCGTACGCAACCGCAGCCGTCAGAGCATCTCCAGCTCCCGTGATATCCACAACCTCCACGGGGAAAGGAGGAATCCTGCCGCTCTCCGCCGACGTCGCATAGTATAGCCCTGCAGCACCCAGCGTGATGATGGCCAAATCCACACCGGACTGTACCAGACGACGAGCAGCAGCCCCAATGTCTTCATCCTCCTGCAGCTTCTGCCCCACAAGCGCCTCGGCTTCGGCCAGATCGGGGGTGATTGCCACGATCTGCGGAAGATACGGATGTAGACGATGAGCCAGCAGTGCAGCCGTGGGGTCCGCACACACCGGGATATCGTACTCAGAGGTAAGCCGGAACAGAGTCTGGAGCGTTCGCACAGACAGATTCGCGTCGATGCAAACGATATCCGCGTCCCGCACCAAGCCCCGCAAGCGGAAAAGGTGCCCAGGCGTGATCTCACGCATCACCGCCATATCGTCAAAAGACACCCAGGGTTGCTTATCGAGGTGCGAAAGCGCAACATACGAGCCCGTCGGATGCTCATTTGAAACAATGCATGCATCGGTATTGATCCCCAAGTCACGCAGCTGGCTCAGCAGCATATGCCCCCACCAATCATCACCCACGGCTGTGACCAGGTGAACCTCAACCGAAAGGCGGGCCAGATTCTCCGCAATGTTGCGGGCCACACCACCCCATCCCCAACGGATCAGACCCGGATTAGAGCGCGCAGGTTCGATTACGGCAGTTCGAGGTTGCACTTTAAGATCCAGACCGGCGGCGCCCACCACCAACGCGCGATGCTCTGCGTAGCTCATACTGCACCCCCCTCCCTCATCAACAGCCGACGTATGCCTATCAGACCTGATTCGGCGGTACCTACTCCAAGGCCGTTCCGCCGCGCTGACAAGCGGAACTCCACCCGACCATCTTCTCTTGGCACAAAAGCCTTGTCCGACGTTAGGAGCAGTTCTCCTAAAGCAGAACTGCTCCCGGTAATCTCGACAATCAGCAGATCGCCCTCTCGTCCGAGTCCCACCCCGGGCTCTTCCCGGGTGATGCGGATTGCCGCGTTCTGTATCTGTGGGCGTGGATACAGAAGCGAGACAACAGCCAATTGCACCGGACGGATCTCAGGAGAAGCGTATTCAGCAATGACCCTATGGGTTATCATGACCTGAAACGGATGAATGACAACCGCGTCAGTGCGAACTACCGTCCGGTTAGCAGACTCGTAGACCGGCATAGCCATCACAACATGCCCAGAACCCACTTCAGCCTGCAGTTCCATCAAACGCCGCACTCAGCGGATGATATCCTGACAATCTACAGCGCGACCATCGTTGTGCTCGAATCCCCAGTGGCGCTCACTGTCAGCTAACCCCCCTTGGGCGTAAGCGAACGTGACCGCGACCTTCTCCTCGGCTCGCAGAACGTAATGAACAACGCCCTCTAGATAGACAGCGACTCCTTCGTCGTAGCGGGCAACCGGAGACTCGCTGCTCCAGCCAGTGCAAAGCCCGCCGGATCGCGTCAAGGCTCTCCTCCCCTCGCGCCATCCGCCGCAACACATCTGCACGCAGCACGAGAGCGAGAGCGCCGGCATACCGGTCGCGCTGTGCCGCGGCAACCTCAGAGAGTTGGTCAACAGTGGCTAATGCCGGCGCCAGATCCCCACGCCCCAACAGCCGGACACCACGCGAGAACTGATATCGTAGCAGAGGTGTGACATCCTGCAGTTCAAGGAGATGGACAGGAGTCAGTCCCCAAGGCACCGATACCCAGAGCATAGGGATACGGCGTCCTACCGGGATTGTGGGCCGGCCGGGAGCTCAGCCGTGGGAGGAGAACGGGGATCCTGCGGAGTGGTGGTGGCAACACGTATGAGGTCCTCGGCCTGGGAGATGAACAGGCGTTGTCGCTCAGGGGCCTGATCCGACACAACTGCATACAGCACCTCGAGAAAACTGGCAATGATCAACTGAGGAGGTACCTCAACCTCGTCACTAATGAGTCCCTGCACCTCCTCAAGCATCCTGTTGACGAATCTCACCTGAGCCTCTACACGCGCATCTTCTGCCAACTGCTCAAGGTCTGTGGCCGCCTCCAAGGTATAGGTGTCGATGTTCTTCTGCAGCTTAGCCTGCCAGAACTCAAGCCATTGGCGTGAGATCGCCTCCTCGGCAGGACGTACCATCCCGAGCTCAATCCGCTCCACAATAACTCCCCGCTCGGCACCCTTGTCGCGCACAATCCTCTCGATTTCGACCTCGAACTCAGGCAGAAGCTTCGGAGCCGGCACATCGTCCTCTTCAAGCCAGTACCGGGGATTCAGAAACTCATCCAGACGATATTGCTCCAGCACGTCCCTCACAGCCCCATCCAGCACGCCCATCGACATGCCGGTCACCCAGTCCGAGACACGATCGCTCCCCTCATGCTTGCGCACAGATTTGGACGTCGTGACCTTGAGAACTGCCCGTTCCGAATACCCGAAGGGCGGCATTGCCCCCTCGAACTCCTCATGCCGGGATGATGCGATCCGGCAGACAATGCTGGCTTGGCAAGAAGCCGGGATACCGTCGCGTGTCATGAATTTGACCGTCACCGTGCGGCGTTGAGGACGCATATCGACCACGTCCCAAACCTTCTCGAACGCCCGCAAATTATGGACACCCGGGCCCAGGATGCGGCCAAGCATACCCAAGCGGCTGGTCACCACCACGTTATTATGGTCCACATTGAGCCTCGCCGGACCTCCCACTTTGTGCACAACTGGGGGGCCATCAAGATCCACCTGTCCGCCCTGCACGCTCAGAGTCACGCCCCGGGCTGCATAGGGGGTCAACCCAGACAACAGACGACTCGTCAATGCCTCAGCATCATCCGTACTCAGATCATGCAGCGCCTGCGTGTACTGACGTAGCACGCGCGGCACGTGATAGAAGGCGGCGAGAAGGGCAGTGCCAAATCCCGCAACAAGGACCAGGTAGTCGGTGCGCTGGGAAGGCCCCGGCGACTGCCGCCCATCGCCCCAAAGCACGATCGGCAGGGTCGCCGCATAGGCCACCAGGAGCACGCCGATCGCCAAAAACACGAGAGTTCTGCGTAGATTCACGGATTCACCCCTCCGTCGGCATCCCTCTCGATTTTCCTGAAAACCTTCTCCAACGTCGGAACTGCCGATTCAGGCAGCATACGCTGCACCTCTGAGCTGCGCGCCATTCCGATGAGGCGATCGAGGACGTGATAGGCAATCAGCTCACGCTTGCCGGCACCATCGACGTCCTTGAGCCGCTCGCTCGTCTCAGCAATCAGCCCCGAGATCATCTTGCCATCCGCATCTTGCCGGATCTTGCCCAGCGCCGTGACACGTTTGCGCTCAATGCTCTCCTGCCAATCCATCGCCTTGGCGATGAACCGTGACTGCCACGCTTCCACCCGCTGCTCAGTGATGCCCCGACTGACAGGCTCGATCGAACCGCCGACCCCGCCGCCGGAAATCTCAAAGCCGCGCGGCACCAGGGCTTGCTGAACCGACCGGCGCACGGTCTTGCCGATCGTTTGCCGGCACAAGCGGTCCCCAAGCTGACGATCCTTTGACAACCCCAAGGAGGTCTCAACGAGCCTATGAGTCTTCAATAGCTCGTATTGCGGATCTCGCGGAACGCGCATCGACTTTGCATCGGTGATGCCGGCATAGAGCTGGTCCAGACTATAGAAGGAAACAGCCTGTTCCAGCTTATGTGCCGATAGCTTGATGGGGAGATCCTCCCAAGGGTGTGCCGTGTGCGCATCCAGGGGACTCCGGCCCGAGGGATCCACCTCTTCAGCAAACAACGCCTGCAGCACATCTCGCTGTGCTCGATACGGCCAGGGCGCCCCGAGGGAGATCTGGCGGCTGCCTCGCTGAATCCGGAAGGCTGACGATGTGGGGACACGCACCTCAATCCCATCACGCGTGATCGCGCTTACCGTGGAAGATCGCGTCTGGTCTCGCAGATCAACGACCCTGAACGGGACTTCGCCTCTCTGTGTCAGGATGGCCCCCGGACCGGCAACCCGGGTGATCCGAGATCCCATTTTGAGGACCACCACGTTCTCAGGCTCGGTCACCAGCAGGCCTGGACCGATACCTCCACCGACATTTCCCTTGATCCGCTTGTGTACTTTGCCGTCCTCCACAAACCAGGTCGTGCCGGGAACCGTGGAGAAAAACCCCAATACCAGCGACAATGCGATGCGCAGAGGCGCATCGACGTCATCGCTCATCGGCACCACAGCGGGTGCCCATAGGATCAAGAGCCAGACCGAGACAGTTGTTGGTGTGATTGACGAGAGGCAGAAGAGCCCGAATCTGGCATACGAGATCTCGGGTTGGATCAGGGCCGCCAGAAAGATCAGAGCTGTGAAAAGCAGAATCGATCCGGTCACCAGAATCAAGGGCGGGCGGTTTGCCGACTGCCCATATGACGTGAAGACCCCACTGAAGAGCACGAACAGGCTGAGGCAACATAGAGGCAGCAGAAAAGACAACGCTAGCACGAACACGGGAGACAGATCCAAGAGGCCGATCCACAGTAGCCCCGGGAAAACCCACAACGTCGGTCCCCACACCCAGAGAAGTGCCATCCACGGCTCGCTCCCTGGAGACGCAGGAAGACCGCTAGAAGTAGGTAGGTGCCCCCGCAGATATCGATTTAGGAGATAGGTTCCCATCAAATAGAAGACCAGGAATCCCACGCGTACAGCCACCATCCATCTCCTCCTCAAGAGATCGTTATAGGGCCACTGTAGCACACAACAGGGAAAAGGAGAAACCGCCAGGCAACCAAGGATATCTTCCAGGAGAACTCCCCCCGGTCGAACCAGAGCGGTACCCGAAAGCTGCATCCACCGGTTTGTACTCCAGGGATTGCCAATACCCTGAAAACGGGTAGAATCTCCAGTTGACTTCGGACAAACTAAGGCTGCAATTCACTCAAGGATATCCACCCTGACCCATAGCAGTCATTCATAACCCACCTAGCAGCACAAGGATCAATCTACCATATTATGAAGTATCACGACGTCTTGCGCTACCTCTATGGGCTCGTAGACTATGAGACACGCCGTATCGAGCGTTACTCAGCCGACGTCTTTAAGCTTGAGCGCGTCATACAGCTCCTTGAAAGACTAGGAAACCCGCATCAAGCGTATCGAACGTTGCATATCGCGGGAACCAAGGGCAAGGGTTCTGTGGCCGCTATGATGGCGAGCATTGCCCGTGCCGGAGGGCTGCATACAGGGCTGTATATCTCTCCCCACTTACACACATACCGGGAACGCATTCAGGTCGACGGAATACCGATTCTGCGATCCGCTATGGCTGAGTTGGTCGAGGAAATCCAGCCGGTCGTGGAGACCGTTGCTGGACTGACCACATTTGAGGTCACCACGGCTTTGGCGTTCCTGCACTTTCTAAGAGCAGATGTCGATCTGGCCGTGATGGAGGTGGGGCTGGGCGGCAGGCTAGATGCCACCAACGTGATCACCCCTGAGGTCAGCATCATCACCTCGCTGAGTCTGGACCACACCTACCTGCTTGGCGATACACTGGCGGAAATCGCTTTTGAAAAAGCCGGCATCATCAAGCCAGGCATACCCGTGGTGACATCACCGCAGCGGCCGGATGCGCTTCAAGTTCTACGGCGTGTTGCCGAAGAGCGAGGAGCACCGCTAACCATCGTGGGCCAAGACGTGACCTGGGAACCCGTTTCCCGATCACGCAGCCACCAGATGCTGCAGATCAACCATACGGCAGCCCCATCGCCATTTGATGGCGACTATGAGCTTGCGCTGCTTGGCGAGTTCCAGCTAGAGAACGCAACCACGGCCGTCGCCGCATCAGCTGTCCTGCAGGCAGACGGTCATCCGTGGGCTACGCCGGAAGCTGTGCACAAGGGCCTGGAGACTGTCAGCTGGCCTGGACGTATGGAAATATTGAATGAGAACCCGCGACTCATTGTAGACTGCGCCCACAACCCCTATTCAGCGCAAGTCTTGGCTGATTCGCTGAAGCTGTGGTTCCCCGACACTTCGTGGATCCTGCTGTATGGAGCCTCCAATGACAAAGACATCACCGGTATGCTTAGGGCACTGCTGCCCATCAGCGAGCACGTGATCGTTACGCGTTCCTATCACCCCCGCGCTGCGGCTCCCTACGTATTGGCCGATATCTGTGCCGACCTTGGCAAAGGCGCCGAGATCGCTGTGAATCCCCGGCGTGGACTGGAACAGGCGTGCGATAGGCTGCAACCCGGTTGGGGCATTATCGCTACAGGTTCGATTTTCCTCGTAGCAGACACTCGCGAGGCCTGGGCCAAGGATGCGCATCTTGATCTCCCGATGGGAGACTGGGTCGACGAACCCTGGGTGTAGATCATGGGCTGGGACAAACTACCACTGACACCTGAGGACTTCTTCGGAGAAGCGTTCGACGCAGGAACTGGCGGAGAAGGCCCCTTCGAGGCGGTCATTCTTCCCCTGCAGGAGCTGGTCGTCTATCCGCAGATGGTGACGCCGCTCTATGTCGGACAAGATGAATCCCTGCAAGCACTGTCCGTCGCGGTCCAGGAAGACTGGCCCGTCGTCGTCGTTGCGCAACAGAACAGGAACATAGAAAGCTACGCGACCGGTGCAGATCTCTACACTATCGGAACAGAGGTCGTGATCGCCCGCTCAATTCGACTGCCTGACGGCACCACCAGCGCCATCGCTCAGGGCGTGGGCCGAGTTAAGATTCTAGATTACATTCAGGAACGCCCCTACTTGATCGCCAGCGTCGAAATGCTTCCGGAACCCGCTGAGGAAGGCGCGCTTACGGAAGCACTCGTGCGTGCGGTTCTGACGATGTTTGAGAAGGTGGTCCAGCTGAACCATGCGTTGCCCGAGGAGGCCTACGTTTATGCGATGAACGTGGCCGCTCCCGGGCAATTGGCCGACGTTGTTGCACAGATCGTCAACTTACCAACAGAGGCCAGACAAGCTCTCCTCGCAACACAGGATGTCACTGAACGACTTCAGAGCATCAGCACACACCTAGCCCGAGAGCTCGACGTCCTGGAGCTGGAGAATCAGATCCAGACAACGGTACAGGAGGAGATCGACAAGAGCCAACGCGAGTACTTCCTGCGGGAGCAGATGCGTGCGATCCAACAGGAGTTGGGAGAAGTAGACGCCTTCACCCAGGATGTCCTCACAATCCGCGAGCAACTGGCGAACGCTGACTTCCCCGATTACGTCCGTGAACGAGCAGAAGCCGAACTCAAACGCCTATCGATGATGCCGGCGATGGCACCAGAGGTCGGCATCATCCGCACCTACCTGGATTGGCTGCTCAACCTTCCCTGGGAAAAGGCCAGCGAAGACAACCTCGATATGTCACATGCTGCAAGCACCCTCGAATCCCAACACTATGGTTTGCCCAAAGCCAAACAAAGGATTCTTGAATACATCGCCGTGAGGAAGATGGCGCCAAAGGCCCAGCATGGTACCATTCTCTGCTTTGTGGGATCGCCGGGTACAGGCAAAACATCGCTCGGGCGCTCCATCGCAGATGCGTTGGGCCGTGAATTCGTCCGTATCTCACTGGGCGGCGTCCGTGACGAAGCGGAGATCCGGGGACATCGGCGCACGTATATCGGGGCGCTGCCCGGACGGATCCTGCAGACGATTCGCCGCGCCGGAACAGCGAATCCGGTCTTTATGCTCGATGAAGTGGACAAGATCGGGATGGATTTCCGCGGGGATCCATCTTCTGCGCTGCTGGAGGTATTGGATCCTGAGCAGAACAACGCCTTCTCCGACCACTACATTGAGATACCGTACGATCTATCCAAAGTGCTGTTCATCGCTACGGCAAATATCCTGGATACGATTCCACCGGCGCTGGAAGACCGGATGGAGGTCATTGAGTTCCCTGGTTATACCGAGCTCGAGAAAATCGAGATCGCCCGGCGCTTCCTTATTCCTCGCCAGATCGAGAAGAACGGACTCCTCGCTCATCCACCCACGTTCCCTACTAGATCCCTGCACACGCTGATTCGCCAATACACATATGAAGCCGGGGTTCGAAATCTGGACCGGGAGATTGGGAGCATCTGTCGCAAAGCAACCCGTCGCCTGGCTGAGGACAAGAGCCCCATCCACACGATCACAACGAAAGCAGTGACACGCTATCTTGGCCCACCGCGGTTCCAGGAGGAGCATCTGGAGACCCAGCACGCTGTGGGTGTCGCCATGGGACTGGCATGGACAGCCAACGGCGGGGATTTGCTCCCGGTCGAGGTAGCATTGATGCCGGGCAAAGGGGACCTCACGCTCACAGGACACCTTGGGGAGGTAATGCAGGAATCCGCGCAAGCTGCACTCACCTACCTGAGATCGCAGGCAGAAGCATGGAACATCAGCCCAGAGAAGTTCGACAAGACAGACGTCCACATTCATTTTCCGGAAGGCGGCATACCCAAAGACGGGCCATCCGGCGGCATCACCATCGCCACAGCACTCTTCTCAGCCTTCTCAGGACAGCCGGTGCGCCGCGATATAGCGATGACGGGGGAGATTACGCTGCGGGGGCGAGTTCTAGCCATCGGTGGACTCAAAGAGAAACTACTGGCCGCCCATCGAGCCGGCGTCCAGACTGTCGTACTGCCTACGCGCAATAAGAAGGACCTTCAGGACATCCCCAAGGAAGTCCTGAATGGCGTTCGATTGGCCTTTGTAGAGACTATGGACGAAGTTCTGGAATCCGCCCTCGTTCTATCGTCCGCAGAGCTCCCAGAACGCGCTGAAGAGCCATGAGGCGTCCTTGCCGGGGCGCCTCATGGTATTCCGGGCTACGTCTAGTACATCGGTTTCAAGATGCCGTAGTCGCCATCCTCACGCCGGTACACCACGCTGAGCCGCCCATCAGCAGCGTCGATGAACAGGAAGAATTGGTGCCCGAGCAGTTCCATCTGCTCGATTGCTTCGCCAGACAAAATCGAGCTGACCTCAAACTCCTTCACCCGAGCAATGCTGGGCATATCTTCCGACAGCAGTTCTTCGTCCTCCAAGACCGAGACATCCGCCGGTGCGACCAGCTCTGGAACGCGGCGCATCGTTCGACGTCGGCCCTTGTAGCGCTCCACACGGCGGGACATCTTGTCCATCACCAAGTCAACGGCCGCAAAGATATCGGCAGCCCGTTCCTCAGCACGGAGAATCGCTTTCGGGACGTAAATGGTGATCTGCGCAACCATGCGTCGAGAACTATCCCTTGCATTGCTTTCGGAGAGATCAACACGGATGCTGTCAAGATTCGGCAGGTACCGCTGGAGCTTGGAGGTCTTGTCCTCAACGTGGGCACGCAAGCGATCGGTCAACTCCAGGTTCCGAGAGTAGATCTGTAGCATTTCCATAGGTGAATCCTCCTTAGTGTTAGGATTGGAGCTAGGGCGCGTGTGCTAGGGTGAATGCGCTCACGGCTCTAGCCCCCTGGGCTATCAACGCCACAGCACAAGCATTCAATGTAGCGCCTGTCGTCGCCACATCGTCCAACAAGGTGATGCGTAGTCCGGATAGATCACGCGCATCCGGGCATGCGAAGGCATCCCGCACATTGTCCCAACGCTCCTGTCTCCCCAGATGCGTTTGAGAGGCTGTCGCCCTTGTCCTGAATAGTGTAGTCTCATCTACCGGCACTTCAACTTGGGTCGAGAGTGCTCGTGCCAACAAGACGGACTGGTTGTAGCCGCGACGTGCTTCACGGTCGCTGAAGAGCGGCACCGGTACAAGAAGATCACTGCTGAGTCCCCAACACCGCCAAGCATCAGCCATACGTCTTGACAAGGGATCAGCAACCTGGACGCCACCGCGATACTTCAGCGCGTGGATGGCATCACGGATAGCGTCCTGGAACAGAAACACCGACGTAATCGGCGCGACGCGCAGCGGAGAGGTACAACAACGCGGACAAAGCCCTGGTCCATCCCACGCGTCACCGCAACGCAGGCATACAGGGCGATCAGCAAAGGGGATCTGCTCTGCACAACCATCACAAAGCCAGGTTTCGACCTTACCACACACAACACAGCAGGGCGGGAGAACCAAATCCAACAAGAGACGATAGAGTCGCCTAACGACAAATGTCGTCCGCTTCACCCCACCCCCTACCTGTGAAGGAGACTATCGCGAACCGGAACAACACCTTGCGGATATCTACCCGCCGAACATACCCGAGTCTTTGATTAGCAGCGCTGCCGGTCCCAGCAATACGATCAGGATCGTCGGGAAAATGAGAAATACCAGCGGCAGCATCATCTTGACCGGTGCCTGGCGGGCCTTCTCCTCAGCGCGCTGTCGCCGCTTCATGCGCATGGTGTCAGACTGGATCCGCATCACCTTGGCCATGCTGACACCCAGCTGATCCGCCTGGATAATCGCGGCGGTAAACGTCGTCATATCGGCGACATCCATGCTTGCAGCCATATTGCGCAGCGCCTCGCGACGCAATTTGCCCAACTGCATCTCCTGAACGGTACGTTGAAACGCACGGCTCAACTCATTGTCCCACTTCTCCGCCACCTTCTGCATGGAGGCGTCAAACCCAAGGCCTGCCTCAATACAGATAGTCAGGAGATCCAAAGCATCAGGGAGTGCTTTGATGATCTCATCCTGCCGTGCCGAGATTTTGGAACCCAGCCAGGTCCCGGGCAGAAGATACCCCATCATAAAGGCAACGAGGATGATCAGCAATCGCTGGCCAAA
>Ga0114918_10003190_pt1 | contig 14541 bp, 33 predicted proteins | sample LantaG_FD_87015 | JGI IMG/M metagenome (GOLD analysis project Ga0114918, IMG submission 87015) | Deep subsurface microbial communities from Baltic Sea to uncover new lineages of life (NeLLi) - Landsort_02402 metaG | ecosystem: Environmental > Aquatic > Marine > Oceanic > Sediment | place...
GGAAACCGAGAATGATCAGTCCCACTCCCGCTCCTATGCCAGCTACCTGGGGTGCGCTGAGCTCCAGGTTTAGCTCTTCCTGAGGCGGTAGTGGCTGACCTGCGGACCAAGCGCTGGTTCCTGCGGCCCAGGATTCAGGCCACTGACCGTAGCTATGCGTGGATGGTTGAAACCGCATCAGTCCTCCCGAGGCCAGAAGGCCCAGATTGCCCCGATGACTCCGACGATGGCTACCCCGCCAATGATCCAGGGCGTCGCCCCCAGATCCGAGATCCCAGCGGCAGCGGCAGCATCGGCCTCGGCTTGAGCCTGGGCTAGTGCCAGAGCCTCGGCCTCGGCCGCGCTGTCGTCCTTCTTCAGCACGTTGAGGAACGCGTTGGTGATACCAGCGCCCATCTGCCCGGCAGAAGAGGCAAAGGCCTGCGGCGTCCAGGGAGTAGGTGCTTTGTACGCAACACTGAGCTGGGGGGCAGAAGGTCCCATCATCTCTTCGGTCGGGTTGCTCAAGGCAGAGGGCTGAAACGTGCTCATGCGGACTTCCTTCGCGGCGTTGTGCTTGTCTTGGGGTCGTAGCTCAATGCGAAAACCCACTGGGGAGGGAGCCATGCAGCTAGCTCACGGACATTGTAGCTAGCTGGTGAAGGTTGCCACCATCTTCGAGTGCTGCGTGGATCTGCGCTGGCGTTGAGCTGCGCTGCACGACGCTGTGCCGCTTGTTCGGAGGCTAGGGGAACAGGGACGCGCTGACCGGGAGGCAGCGGCCAAACGAAGTAGGCCAAGCTTCGCTGCGTCGGCTCCCGGGTCACCCGGTAGAAGCCAGACTTGCGCGCAAGCCCGAGGGTCTCTTCATAGTCCTGCCGGTTGCGCACCAGGGTGTCGACGTCGGCGTATCGCTGCTGCGCTTCGCGCAGCGCCTTCGGAGTGAATTGTTGAGTACCGGGGTAGATCCGAGCATCCCGACGTTGGACACCTGTGCCCATGGCGAACATGTACCGGCGAATCATCTTGTTCCGCTCGTCCTCGGGAAGGCGCGTGTCGACTCGCTGGCCCTTCGCGTCACGGAACGAACTCGACCCTGTGGCTTTCTTCACCTGACTCTCGTAGATGGCCTGACGCTGCGCCCGAAGCTGCTCCTCGCGGGGGTCGTAGACTTCAAGGGGCATATTGGCCTTCCTTCGCTTTGGATTCGACTTGGTTCCACCCGCCAGAAGCCCAAGCAACTCCAGCTCGGACGGCGGGTCTTGCATGCGAGAAAACTTCCAAACGCCGGCCTCGTATTTGGTCCGAAGTCGATAGATCTTCCCGTCTGCGTACGCCTGAACGAGATCCCGATAGATCTTCCCGTATTGCTCCCTGTAGATGGGACCCGTCCACGCGATGGATTCCATGCGCCGAGGCGTCATCCACTTCGCCCAAGCGGCTTCGAGCTCGGCTTGCGTGACCTCTGCCGGGTTGGCCTTCGCTCCATCCCCCAACAGGGAGAGGACTTCGAGGCCAGAGACCTCTCGGATGACTTGAGGGTGCGCTCCTCCCGTGAGCCTGCTGCCCGAGTAGACCACCCACACAACCTCGTAGACAACGTCCGCTTCATACGCCCCAGGCCCGAACTCCGTGAGTGTGCGAAACGCTATCGTTCCCTGGATGGGCGAGGGCACCTCTCCAACCACCTTGTGCAGCACACTCCTTCGGTGAGCGTGAATTGCCTTGAGCTTTGCCAGAGCCGATGCGCTCGTGAATGGCTCGGCCCGGGGATTGCTTTTGACCTCACTGCTCAGTAGCCCGAGCAGTTCTAGCTCCGAGACCGGCCTGCGTTCACCAATCGCCCTCCAGCCTGACCCAAACTCGAACTGCCACGTACGGGCATACGGGGAGCCCCCTCGGCGAGCCAGGACGGCAGTGCGCTGAAACTTGCCCTGCACCGACTGCAGTGGTCCTATGTGCTTCACCTCAGTGCTATCGTGCGTACGGACAACGCGGTCCCAGAAGTCGGCCCAACTCCTTTCTACGCCTGCCTTGTCCTTCGGGTTGTCCTTCGGCGCCAGCAGAGCCAGGACTTCGAGCTCGCTCAGGCGTCGATCCTTCCCTTGGTACCCCACGAAGCCATCTGGGTGAATCCGCCATCTAATTTCTCTCGTGGCAGCGACGTAAGGGAGCTGGGTGACTGTCGAGTAGACGTCAACTTCTCTTGTCGGACCGCAGAAGTGCACCAGCACAAGCCCGCGTAGCTCATGTTCCTTGCGGATCGCTTCTTCGACTTCGGCCAGAGAAAGCTGCGCTGGATTGCTCTTCGCCTCGTCGAACTTCCATCGAATGTCGAGCCGGTCCCCCGACGCACGCCCTACATGAATCAGGACTGGTCGACCCCTCTTCGTCGCGCGAAAGACAAGAGCCGGACCTCGGCTGTTGGACGCCTTCCCCACGTACACGACGTTAGAGAAGTCAGCCTGTAGAACCCCAGTGGCCTGTCCAACAGCTGGAGTCGATCGGTATCGCCCGTTGTCTTTGGCCTCCCTGCTCATCAGTTGGCGTCTTGCACGATGATGGAGGGATTCGGGGGAATGGGCCCAACCTTGATGCCCGAGGACTTCATGTCGGCGTAGAGCTTGTCCACGTTGACCTTCGCCAGGGCTTTCACGCCTTCGGCGCCGAGCTTGCCGAGCCCTTCCATGCCGTTGCTACGTGCTGCCTCGAACAGAGGAATGCTCTGCCCGTTCGGCAACAGGAACCAGCCGGCCAGGTTGAGGACTGTGCCAATCGCGATGCCGTGCACGAGCGCGTCAGGCACCATGTCGGTCACTTCGGTCCGGCCTCGCACGTAGGCCACGCCGGCAGCACCCACGATGGAGAGCCCGTAGATGAGGGCGATGCGTTGAGTCGAGGTCACTGGTTTCTCCTGGAGTTCGGCCGGCTTTTCAGGTGTTCGACGGCCGAAACGACCAGGCCCAACAACCTACCTGCGTCTTGGATTTTCCCGTGAACCCACGAAGGCAGAGCCGCGTCCTCTTGCTCGATGTACGCCTCGATGAGGTCGACTGCCTTGCGGATGTAGCGCAAGACAGCCTTCGTCTTCTCGGCGGACGTCAGGCTGGCAGAACTGGGCTTGAACTCGGGGGGCAACGGGTCTCCTGGCCACGTTTCGACCCTATCAGCCGCGCCGCTCTACTGCCTGGGTGCGGTCGTACTCTCGGTGCTACAGGCCGACAGGCTCTCATGCAGAGTGACACAAACAGCGAATAGCACGAGGCCAGAGATGCCTGTAGGCCCCACAACACGAGCTAGCTCATCCCAAGAGAAGGCGACATCAACGGTTAGGGCCCAGGCCGTTGCCCTGCTCGTGTTTTTGTTGGCCTGCTCAATCAACTGCGTGAGCTCGCTTGCCTCCAGACCGAACTCAATAGCCATGCGCCGAAACACGTGGTGACGCGGACTTGCTTGTCCTCGCTCGATACGGCTCATCGTGGCTTGCCCGATTCCTGCCGAGTCAGCCAGGCTCTGCTGTCCGATGTTGTGCCGTTTGCGCAGTTGAGCGATCATGTGCCCCACGACATAGGCTTGAACGAAGTCAGGCAGTGCTTCACTCATCCGTATGAGCTCGTCCAGGCAATGACGTCTCCGTTGCGAAGAAGGATGTTTTCTAGGTACGTCTCCTTCCACTGGTACATCAGTCCTCCTCTTCCTGATCCAGTCCTGGGATGTCCGCTCGCTTGAGGAACGTCGGAGACACGACCGTGCTCCCGCGAAACATGAACTGCTGCTTCACGAGCTCGATCATCGCCGCGTGCTGATGGCGCCAGAGGCTGACGGTGCAGCTCTCGGACTCGCCGGGTCGTGGCTTCTCTGGCGCCTTGCCGTCCCAGTTGTTGTGTAGATGTGTGCCCCGGATGTCGACGAAGGAATGTCCAGTGGCTGCCCTGGCTTCGAGCTGGCTCACCGAAGGGATCGTCCCATTCGCGGGCCAGCGGACGTTGAGAAAGGACTTCTGCTGTCTCAAGGCAGGTCGACCTTTGTGCTCCCCGAGGATGAGTCCGCCCGGCACGTGTTGATCGAGCACGTAGTTGCAGCCATCGGGGTGCGTCGGGTTGAGCCACTCGTCTTCGGAGGCATCCCCCGTCGCTCGAACCCGCTGCACGATACGACGACCCGAATCGTCCACACACGTGAGGACCACCAGGTCGCCCCAGGTGCCCACCACGTCATCACGGATGACGAAGAGGTTCAGGTCCCAAGGCAGCGTGAACCATGGGTAGCCACGCTCTTCCCGATACGCTTTGAGCCGTTCCCACCGCTTCATGCTCAACCTCCTGGCTGAGCGTAGTCTATCGCGGCCAGGCGTACGAGATCGGGTAACATGTCTTCGGCTGCGTCTTGTGCTTCCTGCAGTGTACGGAAATCAGAGGTCCTGGGGGACACGACCCAGGTGATGCCCCCGTTAGGCAGAAGGGTGAAGATTCTGAACACCTTTACGTTGAACCCGTCTATCTGCTTGGCTACTAGCCATCGGTCTACCCCCAAGACCTGTCCCCGCCAGGCCTGACGGTCCGGCCGCCATTGGATGACACTCACGCCGACCCATCCCCATCTCGTTGCAAGACCGTCTGCTGAATCACAGCTCGATGAACAACCCGCCAGGTGTAGCCTCCTGCCGGACGAGCAGTCATCGCAGCGAGCGCGTCTTGCTGTGTGGCATAGCGCTGTGCATCCGCCCAAACCCCACCAGGGTATAGACGTTGCAGGAAGAACCCTGACAGGTTCACGCCTTCGTGCGAAAGGAAACTCATGACTTCTCCAGGTGGGGTTGTGCTTCCGTAGCAAGCAGGCTGAGCCTCTCCAGGTCCGAGAAGATCTCCTCGGCGTCCTGGCAGGCTTGGGCTAGGTCTAGGGTTGCGGTCACCCAATGGCCCTTTCGGGCGTAGAGCTCGAAGTAAGGCGTCTGACCAAGGGATACCCGCTCTTGAATACGAAAAACACGAACCAGGCCGATGTAGCCGAGCAAGCATTTATCGCCCCCTTGTGCCCCTGCTACCCACGTGATGGTGTTCATGCCGGTCGTACCTGCAAGGGCCTGTCGAGCTCGAAGGCCAACCTACCGTCTTGCCGCACGGCCACCGAAAGCACCACCCAGACCCCGTCAAAGCCCTCAATGAGAGACGGCTGCCCTGTGAGAAGTAGAGGATGCAGACGGGTGTACAACACCGAGTTCTTTTGACAGATGACAGTCATGGCACGACTGTAATAGGCGCCTGCGGCGCCAGCAAGGAGAGAAGATAGAGTTCTGGAATGAGATGCTCTGCCGCTGCCTGGGCCTCATCGAACTCCGAGAAGTAGGGGCCAAAGGAAGACCCCTGGTAGTGATTCTCTAGGCACTCCAGCGAGTACGACCCTACGATAAGGCAGACACGGAACCACGGCTTGCCATCGATTTGTCCGACCCAACACCAATCGTCACGACGACGAGTCCATGTGATCATGAGTGTGCGAGCAACCGGGCAAGTTGCTCCAACTCGGGGCGAAGCGAGGGAAGTCGTGCTTCGACCCAAGCCTCGATTGTATGGTATGTTCGTCTCCTCTTCGGGTACGGGAGCTTCCCTTCCAGTACGGGGCCTTCAAAAGCCTGGTTTTGTGGCCCCGTGTCCATGCGACGTACACTGATTCGGATGTGGCGGCTGCGGAAGTAGGCGTACACCCGATACGTGACTTCATCCTGCGTGACCTCTCTGCGATCGTCGTCCACACAGCCGACCGGCAGTCCCCACAGCCACCCCTTGCTGCTCCACTCAACCATGGGATTCCTCCTTCATCGCTCGGCTGAGTTCCAAGGCCAATCGCGTTAGCTCGGGGAGTCGTGCTTCTACCCTCATCTGCGCCTGGCCCAGTGTTCTGCAAGCGCTGAAATAGGTAAGCCCGTCCGGCTCCTTCCAATAGAGAGCAACCGCTTCTCCTGGACTTCGTTCTTCGATTCGTGTGCCGGCAAGCTCGGCCAGGCACCAACAGCCGTGCTCGTCTCGGGTCCAGTCAGTCATTGTTCCACTCAATCATGTCTACTTCCAGGGTAGGAGCGAAGCCTCCCGTTGCGGCCAGAGCCAGTAGTTCTAGCGGATGCATCAGCTCCTCTTGGGCCAAACGTCTGATCTCGTCAAACGTACAATCGGCGTGATCCGGGTCTAGGATAGGACCGAACTGCCCAAGCCCGATGATTGTGCCCCTCCATGCGGGAAGCAACGGATCCGGCGTTGCTCCTGGCTCCCCGACCCAGACAATGAAGGCGAAACGAGCCTCAGGAGCGTCTGGACAACTCAACATCCACATGTCGTCGTCAGATCTGGACCAACGCCACTTCATCCGAACATCATCCACAGCAAGCCCACCTGCAGCCAGGTAGATCCTGCTTGGATCCACGCTTCTCGTACACCGCTGTCGAGCTCTGCCACGGTCCAGACCCCTGACGTCGAACGCGTACGATCCTTGAGCTGATTGCCCAACACGAAGATGCCCCACATCTGCCAAGGCTCTATCGGAGGAAACCCGAGTACGGGAACCACAACGATGGACCACCCGAGGGACATCGCCGAGGCGAAGACGAGGGAAGCCGTGACGAGGTAGGCGAAAGCGACCAGCATAGCACCGAGGCTTGCCTCTTCACTCGTGCCCGGGTTCTCCGACTCTTGCGCGTCACGTGTCATCTGACAACTCCTCTAGTAGGGCGATCTGCATTAGCTCGGGCAAGTAGGATTCAGCTACTGCTTTGGCCTGCTCGAATGTACTGGGGGTGTCCACCCAGCGCTGTGCGACGTAGACATGAAAACACCAAACAGACCTTCCCTCAGGGGGTCGACGGCGCACAATGCTTGCGAGGCATCCGTGGTCACCGAGTTCCCATATACCACCACCGCAATCAACCCACTTCATGATGCCTCCTCGGCCAAGGCTGCCAGCCTGACGAGCTCTGGGACCAACCTCTCCGCCAGTTCCTTTAGGTCCTCTACTGAACCGGCGCCGTGTGGGTCGCCATCTCGATCTAGAAGCAGGTAGAGACCTTCCTTTTGTACTGCAAGCTGGCAGAACGCATCTTCTTCGAGAAAGCCTACGTGCTCAATAAAAGGATCCCTCTTCACATCTCCCCATAACCAAGTCTGCCACGTGATCATGTTGTCCTCGCGTGCAGTAGTGCAAGTCGCACGAGGTCAGGCAAAGATTCTTCGGCACACGCCTTGGCTTCGTCGAAGGACGAGCACTCGGCGGGAGTGTTCATGTCTCCTTCTGCCCAAACGTAGTACACACCATCTTCTAGGATGATGTCTGCAATGAGGGTTGCTTCTACGAACAACTCGGACACCATAGACCCCTCGCTCCCATAATGGAGCCACTCGACCCCTTGGCAGAGATGTTCGATGCGTGTTGGTTTATTCGGGTACACTTGCCGCTGCCGTTCAGTCATGAGATCCGCGATTGTTCTTTGCCCCTTGGTCGTCATGGGATCCTCGTCAGCAGAGCGAGTCGCACGAGGTCAGGCAGCTCCTCCTCTCCGTATGCCTTGGCTGCGGCCAACGAAACAAAGCTGTGCCAAGCCCAATAGCTGCTCTTCCGCGAACAGGTATGACTTCTTCGGAGGGACAAGACCGTGGCGACAATAACCCCATCGAACCACAGATGATGCCATCCTTCATCACCGAACTCCGCGCTTGGTCTTTGCCACCCCGAAGTCATGGCATCTCCTCTATGAGATCGGCCAGGCGCTCAAGCTCGGGTATGCTCTCTTCGGCGTGCTGTTTTGCGTCCTCTAAAGTTAGGTGCACGTTGCTCGCGGCTAAGCGTGAATTACCCAGCCACGTCAGGTAGACCCCGCCTGGTATCGTCTGCTTGATCGATGCCCTCTGCGCGCCCGTCCACCAGAGCTCATATCCTTTCTCCGTGTCGTACCAGCCATGCTTTTGCTTGTTCATCCGACACTCTCGGGGTCGAAGCTGTCATCCCTGAGCCTCAACTCAAGTCGCTCCAGCTCGGAGAGTGTTCGGTCTTCGAGGTGTGCCTTCACCTCATCGATGGTTCCTCTCATCTCCTTTCCTACACGTGCTGCTCTCGGGTGAGATCCCTCGGGCAGCCAGTCAACTTTCCAGCCGAACCCAACAAAAGGCATGCGTGCAGGTCTCATCCGCGCGAGCGACTGGTTCCCCCGAACAAGATGCCACCCCGCAAGTCGGGATCTCCAGTAGACTTCTCCGAGTCGATGCCACCGGGCGTCGAAGAAGTCGACCTCGCCCGCGTACACAAGAGCTTCGAGCGAAGCCGACATCCGCTTACCTGGGCAGTGAGTCGTCAGAGACCCTTCGGCTCCGTCGCAGACCGAGCAGACGGCGAGCTCCATCCCCGAGTCGTACTGATGTCCGGTCACCACATCCAGCCATGGCTCGGTGGGTTGTACTGGCTCGGTGTTCTGGTCTATCATCATGGCCTCACCCGACGAGCGTAGCACAGAATTGTCATCTGTCAAAACAGATGCTTGTGCCCACGGGCCCTCTCTCACTTGCCATCCGTCACGACAGCCGCTACTCCGACGGGGCGGACAGCACACCGCACAGCACAGCACAGCACAGCGGACGAGGGAAATGCCAGTCACAGAGCAAGAGGCGGCTGCGGCCGCGCCTCCCGACGGGTGGCTACGTCGCTACATGATTCATGGATACAAACAAACCACTGCGCCCCTCGTTTATCACCTTGGTGTCAGACTTGCGGTGTTGGGGTGCGCCTGCCCGCTGAACTACGGGATGCACTACGCTGGAACCCTGAGGGTCAACAACTTCTGTCTGCTCGTGGGTCGGTCAGGAGAGGACCGCAAGTCGAGCGCGCTGAACGTAGGGCGCAAGATTCTCGACCAGGCCGCTCCGTCTCTCGTCGGTGACTTCCCTGGCTCACCCGAGGGTCTTATCGACAGCCTGTCCGAGCAGCCTAGTCAACTCATCCCTATCAGCGAGTTCGGCAAGTTCCTTTCCTCGGCCCAACGGGGCTACTTCGAGCCGACCAAGACCTTGCTTGCGGACCTGTGGGACAGCGACCCGATTCAACGAAGAAAGGCGGCTCAGAAAGGAGCTGTCTCAGTAGTGCGCGTGGACAATCCTCGTTTGAGCATCGCGGCTGCTTGTTCCATCCCGTATCTGGAGAAGCACACGCTCTCGGAGGACTGGACAGGTGGTTTCATGGGCCGATGGCTCGTCCTCTACGGCCGGCGCGAAAGGACCAATCCCGACCCGGTGGGTGACAAGTCAGATGAGCCTTGGCTCGTGGAGGAACTTCGTAGACGTGCCTCGATCACGACAGCAGGCTGGTGTCAGGGTCTCGATACGCAAGCGAAGCTGCTCTGGAGCACCTGGTATCACGACGTTTCCGGGCGTCGGCTACCGAGCAACATCGTCGGTATTCGAGCCCGAGCACCTACTATGGCCCGCAAGATCGCTTTGCTCTACGGCTGGGACTACGGCCCCGCACAAGCGGGTCAGCCTTGGTGGATGACCCCGGACATTCTCGAACCTGCTCTTGCCTTCACCGAGCTCCACATCAAGAGCCTTGTGCACCTGGCCGAGGTAATTGCAGAACACCCCGACGCTCGACTTCGCCGGTCCGTTCTGCAGGCGATCAACGACAGAGGCGGGTTGGCTACCCTTGGGGAGATCTTGAGCGTGTTGAAGATGCGCAAGCGTCCTGTCGTGGAGACCCTCGAAGGGCTCATAGAGGAGGGGTGCGTGAGCAAAATTCAGACTACACTCTCGGGCCAGTTTGCCTTTCAGCTCAACAACGTCATTCTCTAGGAGCCTTGTATGCCTTGCCCCGAATCCAGTTCCGGCCAGCACGAAATCGATGAAGTCGTCTACGAGGACTTGCTGCCCGATGGCAGTGGGATCTCGGTGATCGTCACGTGCGCCCATTGCGGTCGTGATGGCATCGGTCTGGTGCGCATGAAGAAGGTCGAGTGGGATGAGGACGACGAAGATGCAGCTGCCGAAGAGACGTGGGAGTAGTGACAATGACCCTGTTCGAGCGACTCACGCGTGTCGTCAACCTACTCGGTTGGGGCCCGTACGATGCATCCCTGATCGCCTTCTGCCGAGAAGGTCGTGGCTGGCGCGTGGGAGAAGGGGTGATGGTCACGCCTTGGTACACCGAGCTAGGGACGCCCCCCAAGCTTGTTCCGTCAGACCCTCGCCAAGCCCTTCTCGACATCGAGATGTACCTGTACGCGAACGGGGAGCTCGAAGTGACCGAGCTTGAGCTCTTAGGCTATTTGAGTGAGACACTAAAAGAGAGGAGTGACGATGTGGACACTCGTTCAAGGTGAACAACCGAAGGTGGGCGACGAGGTCGAGTTCGACTACCACGACTGTATGAGCGGCACAGTGTCCTCAACAGGTACGGTCGTGATGTTCACAAACGACTCCCGCCCCTGGATCCTTGTTGCCGATGACCACGGATCTGTTGTCCGTCTTGCGTTGTCGGTTCGCCTACGTGCCTAAGCGCATTGTCTGGACGAGCGCTAGGTCAACTTCACGAGCCAGTCTCGGCCACCTGCCGTCTGGGCGTAGATAGCCGACCCTTCTTCACACCCTGCCCCTCCTGGACCTGTGTTGGGTGAGCGACAGGTGGCACAAGAGAAGAAGTGCTTCGCCCAGTCCACATCCCGTGCTGCGAAGTCGCGCGCGTCGTAGCCGTGTTCCAGGGCTACTTCTGTCAACGTCGCAATGAGCTCGTCTGTGATGCTCTCGGAGTACATCACACTGTTGCCGTGGAGCAGCCCCAGGCGATGCAAGAGAGCTGCCCCTTGCTGTGGCGGTGCTGTACCCGCGTGAGCATGCTTGATCGCGCACAGGTCCAGTGTAGAGAGGATGAAGGCTTCTGCCCCGCAGAAGAACATCGAGGGACGTGAGAGGTTGAGGTAGATGCGGGCGTCACACCAGTCAGCGAAATCCATGTTCAGTTCTCCTCGTCGGGGTCAAAGGCCATCAATGCCGCCAAGTCGAGCTCGTCCAAGCCAGTACGTGGACTCGGCTTTGTGCTCCTTTCTGGTTGGGTCGTGGGCGGAGGGGAGCCAAGAGCGGACCCATCCCGATCGGCTGCCCGGACCGCCTCGATCTGCTCTTTCAGGTCGTCGATCTTCTCGATAGAGTGCGCCCTACGGTACTTCTTCAGCTCGTTCCCCAACAGCCTACCCGGGTAAGGTGTTCGCAATCCGGGGCCCGCTGGGATAAGCGGAGTGAGCCCATCTTCTGGATTTGCAAACGTGCGTAGCCCCTCAATCACAGACTCAGGCACAAGAACGAAAGTGCCGTGTTGTCTGGGATCTCGCACATGACGAATCTCGTCTTTCAGCAGGCCGACGTCATCCCACACCAGGTAGGGAAGCACGCGCAGCGGGAAGATGCGACGCGAGACCAGGTAGTGAATGGCCTGCACGGCAGCCAAAGGCAACCCCGTGACGAGATCGTCTCCTTTCTTCATGGAAGGCACGGAGACGACAGGCAATCCCTGCGACTCTCCCCATTCGCAGAACAGACCCCAGGGGCGCTTCGTTCGCTCGAAGCGTGCCGGGTCGTTCTTCCACAGGGACTGAAAGAAGTCCCTGACTTTCGCTGGCTCCACGATGTGACGCCAGCGGGTCTCTTCCGTGTCGCCGATCTCGCCCAGGTCACGGACGACAGAACGAACGATCGAGCCGTAGACCCGAGCCGTTGTCAGGCCCAGGGCTGCGTCACTCTCCCACGTGAGCCAGTTGGCAAATGTGGTTGCAGGGTCATCGATTCGCTTCGGGGGCACGCGCTCACCTCTCTGTAGGTTCTGTAGCGTAGTGTATTGGATTGACCAACGCATGCAAATGCGACGTGACACCTTTTCCCAGAACTACATAACGATACACCCATACACGACGTGTCCCATGTGTAATGTGTATGGTTATGAGGATTGTGAATTTTATACGACATGAAATTTGCATGAATTGATGAGAGAATTACACTACATAACGAACAGGAGACCTCATGAGTCGGGATGACGCGAGAGCGAACTTCATTGTGGCTGCCCTGCTGCTGTTGATGGCAGCTCTACTGCTGCTCAAGTCGTGGGGTCTACTGTGACCCAAGGCATTCACTACATCGAACCCTTCGCCGGCTCCGCTACCGTGGCCTGCGCCCTCTACGGCGCTCGAAGGCTCACCCCCTACATTGGGTGAGCTCGTGGCGGAAGGTTGGTCGGTCGTACCTCTCCTCGGGTCGGTCAAGCGAGCGTGGAAGGCATCCACGGTGAAGGAGTGGGTCACGTTCCGCCGTGCAGTGTCCGCCTGGGGCCTCCTGCTGTGATCTCGGGCACTGTTTGACAGATGACAAACCACAGAGTACATCCCTTGGACTGGAGACATCGTGGACTCGACCGAAGACCCTGTCGCTCGCTACTGCCGCCTCTCGGAGAGGAGTTTGTTCGTCGACGACGAGGTCGCCTACGAAGCCTTGTGCAATGAGCTCGATAGCTTGTGGGCATCCCTGTCTCCCGAGGACAAAGTCCGTTGCAAGGACCTTATTCTGGGGCACAAGCCGTGAAGCTGGATTGGAAGAAGCAGCAGAGATGGGACGAACATGTACGGCACACGTCCGGCAACAACAAACGAAGAAAGGAAGTGAGACATGAGTTGGCGTGCCTACCAGGAGAAAGGAGCTGGCGTGTTCTGTGAAGGCACACTGACAGCCAAGGCGACCCGAGCGTGTTGGATTGCCACCGGGCAACTGATCATCCCGCATCGTAAGGACGCGAAGAAGGCGGTGATCTTGTTTCTGGGCGACGTGCTCGCGAAACTGCATGATGCAGCGCTCAAAGATGCCGTGCTCAGAGCTGATCTGATCGACATGGTGAAGAGCCTTGAGGACGTAGCATGACCTGGACACACACCAGCCGGGGCCGAGCTCTGGACCTGCTAAACCCGGTAGCAGCGGACATCGATCTCAATGAGATTGGACGTGCTCTCGGGCATCAATGCCGCTACAACGGCTGCCTCACTCACTTCTACTCCGTGGCCGAGCATTCGGTCCATATGGCCCGCTACTTCCTCGACATTGGAGATCACGAGTCAGCCCTCGGAGCTCTCCTGCACGATGCAGCAGAAGCCTACACGGGGGACATCAGCCATCCTGTGCAGGGAGTCCTGTTCAGGGACAACGACAAAGCACGACTCGCCTACCAACAGATGCAGATGCGACTTGACATGCTGATCGCCGAGAAAGTTGGGTGTGGCGTGACCTTGCTCCACTCCCCGAAGGTGCGAGAAGCGGATCTCCGCATCCTCCTAGACGAGCGAGAACGACTCCTCGTAGGACGTCCCCGCCCTTGGGCTGTAGAGTCAATGCAGCCGCTGGGTGTCCGTATTCAATGCTGGACTCCGCAAGAAGCCACACGGCGCTGGTTCAACCTGTTCCTGCAGCTGCGCGGCTATCTGGGTCGTGCAGCGCCGTTCGAGGTGACTCATGGGTGACGCGCACGAAGAGACAGTTGCGGTACACGCCTCGGCTGCTCTAGCCGGCGCGGCTGCTGGGTCTTCGGTTACGCTGGCCTTTCTGCAGTCCGCGTGCGGGTTGACCGGGCGTATCTGCCTCACGCAAGCCCTACGCAATGTCACCTGTGACGCCTGCTTGCTTGTGTTGACCCAGAGTAGCGACGAAGAGGTGACCCATGGATGAGAAAACAGATGTGCCCGCACTCATGCCTGAACACGCGAACGTTCTGTCGATCCTGATTCAGCAGCTGGCGTCAGGCTATCGCGACTTGTACACGCTGGTGGACCAGTTTCACTGTGACACTGGGCGCAACGGAGCAGCGCTCGACACGCTTGATGCCGTAGAGGCGTTGGAGGCTTGGGGTAAAGGTCAGGGTCCTATGCCGTCTCCCGAAGTTGTAGAGAGAGCCTATGACCTCTTCACGTACACAAGTGGGGGCGATAACTTCGAGGTCACCAGCGACGCAATCGGACTCTCGCTGCAAGGGGTGAAGGACTACGTGGTGAGCAAGCACGCGCCACATGGAGAATGGGGTCCTGGGTTGTTCGCCTTGGACGCCGTTGAAATCATGCTGAGGCAGCTGCGCGAAGACGAGCTCTCGATCGCACATCGCCTTCACTTGGCCGAGGATTGGCCTTCCGTCGAACTCACGATTAAGGGGGTTCGACCTACGAAGAAAGGTCGACTTGGGCCAGTCGGAAAGAACTGGGACATGACGAACTACCGCAGGCACATGGGAGTGCTCCTGGTTCGTCTGGCCAACGCGCGAGATGCATTGCACGAAAACAGAAAGGAGGCGAAAGATGACTGATCAGCTGAACTTCGACGATGTGCAGGACGAGCCTCATCGAGCGAGTGACCATGAGACGTGCCTCTACTGCAAAGCCGAGGTCCTGGCGTGCCCTTACTGCGAGAAGGACACGACGTTCGCTGCAACCAGCGCTCACCGCTACCAGAAGGACTACGGGCCTTTGTGGGAGTGCAAGCCCTGCGGGGCTTGGGTGAGCTGCCACAAGACCAC